>Ga0075426_10004320_pt1 | contig 10110 bp, 8 predicted proteins | sample SoiMethybrSBSTD5_FD_75304 | JGI IMG/M metagenome (GOLD analysis project Ga0075426, IMG submission 75304) | Bulk soil microbial communities from a Populus tree surrounding site in Tennessee, USA - Soil MetaG P. TD hybrid SBSTD5 | ecosystem: Environmental > Terrestrial > Soil > Tree plantation...
TTCATCTACCACAACTGGCTATTTCCCGAGAACACAGCGAAGCTCACCGTTGTCGGCAGCAAGAAGATGCTCGTCTACGAGGGGAAATTCGACAAGCGCGCGGCCACGCTCTACGAATACGCGACGGGCCCGGGCGCCGGAGGCGCGGCGCCGGACGCGAACACGATTCCCTCGAAGATCCTCGCCGAGCGCAACCTCGAAGGGATCGCCGCCGAGGAGCCGCTGGCTTCCGCGGTCGCGGACTTCCTGGGCAGCATCCGCGAGCGGCGCGCGCCGCTTTCGGACGGCGAGTTTTCGCTCAAAGTCCTCGCGGTGCTCGAAGCCGGAGAGCGCTCGCTCCGCGCAGGCGGAAAGAAAATCGCCATCGAAGTCTAACCTCGGCCGGCCGCATTCCGCCATGAGCGCCGATTCCGTCACGAAACAAGAAAACCGGAATGGCAGTCCCGAAGCCGTCCCTTCGGTCGCCGCCGGGGCCGTCCTCGTCTCCGCCTTCTGCTTTATTCTCTTTATCTGGGCTCTCTGGATCTCGCCGTTTTACGAAAAGGGCGAGCCGCGCGAAGGCCTCGTCGTGTGGGAGATCTGGCACAACGGCAGTTGGATTCTACCGCTCCGCGCCGGGGTCGATATTCCTTCCAAGCCGCCGATGTTTCACTGGATCGCCGCGGCGACCTCGCTCGCGTTGGGAACGTTCAACGAGTTCACCGTGCGCTTCCCTTCCGCCCTGCTCGCCTCTCTCGGCGTACTGGCCGTCTATTTCGCCGCCGCCCGCCTGTGGGGCGCGACCGCAGGGATCGTCGCTGCCGTTGTCCTCGCCACGAGCCCCGAGTGGTGGCGCGCGGCGATCAGCGCCCGCGTCGACATGACCCTCACGTTTTTCATGCTCTGCACTTTTTTGTATTTTTATTTCCTGTACAAAGCCGGCGGCGGAATTGGGCGGAGCCTGCTGCTCGCCTTCTTCGCCGGGCTCGCCACGCTCGCCAAGGGGCCCGTCGGCGCCGCGCTCCCCGGAATCGCCGCGCTGCTGTTTCTCTGTCTCAAGCGCGACCTCGCATTCGTCAAGCGCCTCTACCTCTGGATTTCAATTCCTTTCGGCCTCGCGGTCGCGGGGAGCTGGTATTTTCTCGCGTGGCTTCAGGGCGGCGAGCGATTCTTCCTGCGCCAAGTCGTCCACGAGATCATCGGCACGCCGCTCGGCGGCGCCGGACACAACCATAACGTTTTCTATTACGTACCCGCGCTGTTCGCCGGGATGGCGCCGTGGAGCCTCTTCCTTCCGGCGCTCGCGATTTATTTGTTCCGCCGCCGCGGCCGTCTGGCGGAAAAAGAGCTGCTCTACCCCCTCGCCTGGTTCGCTGGGGTCTTCATCGTGTTGTCGCTCGCGCTCGGCAAGCGCTCGGTCTACGTCCTGCCGCTCTACCCCGCCGTGGCGCTGCTTTTCGGCGCTTGGTGGAAGGAATTATCGCTCGACCTCTCCGCGGAAACGGCGTGGGCCAAGACCGCGGCGTACGCGATCGCGGCGGCCTTCGCTATCGCCGGCGTCACGCTCGCCGCCCAGGCGCTCGGGTTGGACGTCGTTGCCGCGGCCGAGCGCTTTGTCCGGCCGAAGAGCCGCGACGGCTTCGCGCTCGTCGCCGGGCTTTTGCACGATTTTCGCACGACGCTGCTTTTCTGCGGCGCGGTCTCGCTGCTGGGCGGCGTCATCGTCATCCGCGAGGCGCGGCGCAACGCCTGGAACGCGGTGGCGCTGAGCCTAGCGACCGTGCTCATGATCTCGCTCAGCGCGATTCAAAGCACGTTTCACCCGGTGCTGGCGGCGAACTACAGCTTCCGTCCTTTCATGGCGCGCGTCCGCGCGGAGACGCCTGCCGGCATGCCGATCTTATTTTACAGCGGCGCCGGCAAGCCAGCCGCCTTCTACGCCCGCGCGTATCTTCCGTCGTTCCTCCCGCTCGAGCGGCCCGCGCGCCCGCCCTATTACCTCCTTATTTGGGAGGACGAGTGGCAGGCGCTCAAGGGCAAGCCCGGCTTGACCGAGATCGACGCGAGCGAGACGACCGGCTGGGACGGAAGCGAGCGGCTCTTGCTCGTCGCCGTGGCTCCCGGCGCCGGTATCCGCCTGCCCGACCTCGTCGAACCGGCCGACGAAGGAGCCGAGCCATGAAACCAGCAGCGGCGGCCGACTGCCCGCGCTCGCTACCCGCGCTGTTAGACGATAGCCGGCTGGCGGCCGCGCTTCTCGCGCTGGCGGTGGTTTTTGTCTTGTTTCACGATCTCGGCGGCGCCGCGCTCTTCAATCCCGACGAAGGACGCAACGCCGAAATCGCCCGCGAGGTGCTGGAGATCGGCGACTGGATTACGCCGTACTATAACTTCCTGCCGCGCATCGAAAAGCCGATGTTCTTCTACGCCGTGGCGGCGGCGAGCTTTAAGCTCTTCGGCTTCTCCGAGGCGGCGGCGCGGTTACCGTCCGCGCTGGCCGCGCTCGGCATTCTCCTCATGACCTATTTCTTCGCCCGGCGGATATCCGGCCCGCGGGCGGCGCTTTGGAGTGCGCTCGTCCTCGTGACAGCCGTCCAGTTCAACGTTTTCGCGCGCATCGTGATCGTAGACATGCTGCTCGCGTTCTTCATCACCGCCGCGCTCATGTCTTATTACCTGGCGAGTGGCGCCGAGACGCGGAGCGTAAAACGGCGCTATTACTTCATCATGTACGCCGCCGCGGCCGGCGCGACGCTCGTCAAAGGGCCGATCGGCTTCATCTTTCCCGGCATGATCGTGGTCGCGTATATCGCCGCGCGGCGGCAATGGTCGGCGCTCAAGGAGATGGAGCTCGGCTGGGGCGTGTTGATCTTTCTGCTGATCGTCTCCCCGTGGTACGCCGCCGCGGAGGTCCGTCGTCCCGGATATCTCGCCTACTTTCTCGGTCAGGAGCATTTCGCCCGCTTTCTCACACCGAATTTCAACCGCGGCAAGCCATGGTACTACTTTTTCGGCGTCGTCGCCGTCGGTTTTTTTCCGTGGACGATCCTCCTGCCGCGAATGACGACGAGGTTCTGGCGGAACCGCGATGATTTCGCGCTGTTTACGCTGGTGTGGGCCGCGGTGCCGTTCGTCTTTTTCAGCTTTTCGAGCTCGAAGATGTCGGAGTACCTTCTGCCGATCTATCCCGGGCTCGCGGCACTCGCCGGGACAACGCTGGCGGGCGGGCTCAAGCGAATCGATTTGCGCTTTCTCGCGGCAGCCTGGATACTGCTCGGCTTGGCTTGTCTCTACATGTTTATCGCTCTGCTCATGCCGGCCGCCGTCCCGGCCGCCGGGCGCGAATTCGTCGCCCAACTGCCGCGGGCGGAAGTTGCGCCGGTCGCCCTGATTGCTGCGTTCGTTTTCGCCGCCGCAGCATGGACGACACTGGCGGCGCCGCTCGATCGACTGCTGCCGCTCTGCTGCATCTCTTTCGCGGCCCTCTTCTTCCTCGCGCACCGCATCCTAGCGCCGCTTTCACTCGAGCGCTCGGATAAAAACCTCGCCCGCGACGCCGCTGCCGTACTCCGGTCGGCTGAAGCGATGGTACCGGTAGTGATCCACGATACGTACCTTCCGAGCCTACCGTTTTACCTCGGCATTCACCGCCCCATGCTGGTCGTCGCGCACCCGGGCGACGGCGAAACCCTGGGAAGCTTCTATCTGTCGAAAGAATGGCCGCGGCCCGCTCCCGGTTACGAGCCAGCGCTGTTGACTTACGAAGATTTTGAACGAGAATGGGGCCGTCGAAAGCTTCTGGTATTCGTTAAGGAGAAGCGCCTCTTCGAGCTCCACGGCGCTAAAGTTTTGCTCCAGGCAGACGGCGTCGCCCTGGTGACGAACCGCTAGACCGGAAACATGGACGCGCTGAACACCGTATCCACTCTCGCATACGACAAGCCGATCGCGGCGTCTGAGCGCAGCACGCGCTGGGATGTCCTTTTTCTAGCCGCGATTTTTATCGCGCTCGCCGTCTGGACCTATCTGCTCCCGCCGATCTGGAATCACGGCGAGGCGCGCGAGGGGCTGGTCGTGCAGGATATCGTGCGCGATCACGAATGGGTCCTGCCGGACCCGAACGAAGGCATTCCTTCCAAACCGCCGCTGTTTCACTGGATCGGGGCCGTTCTCGCAATCGCCTTTGGCCTATCGGACTGGACCGTTCGCCTGCCGTCGGCTCTGGCGGCGGGCGCCATGGCCACGATGACCTTCATGCTGGGCAAAGCGATCGGCGGGCGGCGCACCGGCTGGCTCGCCGTGGGCGCGCTGCTCGGCATGTACGAATTCTGGCTTTCGGGGACCGAAGCGCGCGTCGACATGGTCTTCGCCACGTGCGTCACGGCGTCGCTTACCGGATTTTTCTTCTGGCAGCGCGATGGGCGTGAATGGGGCCGCGCTGTCTGCTACCTCGGCGCGGCATGCGCCGTCCTCGCGAAGGGCCCCGCGGGCGCGGCTTTTCCCGCGCTCGCCATTATCGCTTTTCTGGCCGCCGATAAGCGGCTGAAGCAGCTTTGGCAGCTATGGTCCTGGCCGTGGGTCGCGCTAACGCTAGCTATCGATATCGGCTGGTATGCGGGCGCCTACCACATCGGCGGCAAGCGCTTCCTCGAGGTGCAGATTTTTCGCGAGAACTTCGATCAGGTTCTCGGCACGCATGGCTTTTCGACGCGCCACGGAAAATTCGCCGTCTTCGGCTGGCTCGCGACTAGGCTCTTCCCATGGAATCTCGCATTGCCGGTTGCCCTGTTGCGGCGCATCCAAGGCAGCCGCGAAGATTCGACCGGAAGGTTCCTCCATTCCTGGTGGATGGTGATCTTCATGATCGTGTTTCTTTCCACGATCAAGCGGGCGATCTATTTGCTCCCCGCTTATCCGGCGGTCGCGCTGCTCGCGGGGCGGGAGCTGGCGCGAATCGCCGATAGCGGCGCCCTCAAGGCGCATTTAGCTAGGTTGAAAATAGGCCGATTGAAAAGCCTAGGCGTGATCATAGCCCTCGTCGATCTCGTGCTGCTGCTGCCGAACCCTTCTGTATGGAAGCGCAGTGTAGCGTTTCGCGGCATGCTAGATTTCGTGCGCGACGTCGAAGCGACCGTCCCCGCGAACGGTCGGTTCTTCGCGGCCCCGGAGCTCGCGAATCCAACGCTGCAGGTCGTCGCCTATCGTCTCGAGCGGCACATCCTTCGAATGCCGATCGCTTGCGGCGCGCATGACGACTATTTTTTGGCGCCGGCGCTCGCCGCCGCTGGGGGCCAGGTGGAAGTGCTCGCTACATCGGCCGACGGAAAGTCGATCGTGATGAAGGGCACGAGACCCGATCCGGAGAGTTGCGCCGCTGAGAAGGCTCACCTGCCGGGGATCGATGAGGACGATTCCGACTGACCCGGTTGGCGGTAAAGCACGAAGACAAGACCGCCGACGAGACCGCTCGCGACGACGATCGCGAGCCACACGATACTGCTGGCGATCGCCCGCTCTGGATCGACGCCGAGCCGCCCGAGAAAAAATAAATACCCGCCTTCGCGCAGCCCGATGCCGCTGATGCTCACCGGAAGCATCGCGACGACGTCGACCAGCGGAAAAAACACCAGCGCGTAGCTCCACGGCAGCTCGAAAGCGAGCGCGTCGGCGATGAGAACCTGGATCGCCACTTGGATAAGATGGAATGCGAGCGACAGCAGCACGGCCCCAGCGAGGACATCGGGCCGGCTCCAGTAGGCATTGCCCAGATCGTAGAGCTTTTTCGCGAGGGAATGGGGAATCTTGGCGAGCCCGCGTCCCGCGATTGGAAACGCCGCGTAGGCGACGATCGGAAGGACGGCGACGATGTAAGTCACATAGCGGACCGCCGGCGGAAAAAGATCTGCGTAGCCCGGGAAGGCTGCGAGCGCAACGGCGGCGATCCAGAACAGCACCGCCATGCCGATCGCGCGGTCGGCAAGGATCGAGATCACCGCGCGCGTCGCGGTCTCGGTACGGCCGGCGTCGGCGGTCTCGCGCGCGAGATAGTAGACTTTGCCGGCGTCGCCGCCGAGCGTGCTCGGCGCGAAGAGATTGAAGAACATGCCGATGTAATAGAACGCCACAAAATCTTTTAGAGAATTCTTGAATCCCAGGGGACGCGCAAGCATCGCCCAGCGAATGGCCGTCAGCACCTTCCCGGCGACGTACGCGACGAGCGCGGCAGCGACAAAATCAAATTTCGCGGTGGAGAGCGTCTGGAAGAACTGCCGCCAGTCGAGACTCCAGAAAAGGATCGCCAGCAGGCCGATACCGACGGCCGCTTTGATCCAGACTATCCACGACGCCTTTTTTTTCGCCATGTCGAGACCGGCTTCTATCTTCGCGCGGTTCGCTTGTCAATCAAATGCCCCGTTGTACGGCAGCGCCCCGCGGTATAGGAATGACTGAACGGAGGGCGCCATGAAAATCCTGCACACGATGATCCGGGTAAACGATTTGGACGAATCGATCCGCTTTTACTGCGATCTGCTCGGCATGCGGCTGCTGAGGAAAAAAGAGTATCCATCGGGGCGCTTCACGCTCGCTTTCGTCGGCTACGGCGACGAATCCGCCAACGCCGTCGTCGAGCTCACGTACAATTGGGACACGCATCAATACGACGTGGGAAACGGCTTTGGACACATCGCCGTAGGCGTCGAAGATATCTACACAACCTGCGAAGCGCTCCGCGGCAAGGGCGGCAAAATCGTGCGCGAGCCCGGCCCGATGAAGCACGGCACGACTGAGATCGCCTTCGTCGAAGACCCTAACGGCTATAAGATCGAATTGATCCAGACGAAATCGCGAACGGCCTAGAGCAATTCCGGCCGGCGACTACACATTTCTTTGTGTAGTTTTGTGTAGCTCCGGGAATGCATCTCTCAGCTCGCGCGATAATTGAGGCACGTCGAGGCCGAGAGCGCGCTTGAGCATGAGGCCGTCGGCGACCGCGCGGCCGCGCGCGTGGTTGTTGAGATAGACGCGGATTTTACGCGTCTCGGGCCTGCCCGCGATCTCTTTCACTTTCGTCGCCAGCGCCTGCATCTTTTCCGCCCCGTAGAGATAATCGTAGCGCTCCCATGATTCGCCGTGCTCCCACCACTGCGCGCTGTTCCTGCCGTGAAGTCTGAGGTAAAATACCCCGCGGCTCGGCGCGAACGGCTGGCGCACGGACGACGCGAACTTCGGCTCGTCGATCACCGCCCACGCGGCGCCGCCGTCGCCTAGGAGCTTCTCCGTCAAGGCGCGACGATCGCTCCAGCTCCGATGCCTTAGCTCGACGACTTTTTCGAAATCGTGGAACGCTTCCAGCGTCCAAGCGACGCGCTGTGCGTTGGCCGGTGTGAAATAAAAGCCCGCCGGGTACTGAAACAAGAGGGCGCCGAGCTTACCCGCCTCGCCGAGCGGCGCGATCGCTTGTTTGAACAGCTCAACGTCGTCGGCCGTCGGCTCCTCCCAGCGCTCGCGCGCCGTGCCGGGCTCGCCGAGCCGCGTGGCGTGCGTGAATTTCTGCCAAGCCTTGACGGAGAATTCGAAGCCGTCGGGCGTTTTCGCCGCCCACGCGCGCGTCATTGCCGGCGCGGGCGCCCGGTAGAAACTGCTGTTGATCTCGACCGTGTCGAAAAAGTCCGCGTAGTACGAGAGCTCGTCGAAGCCGCGCCGCCGCTCGGCGGGATAAAAAACGCCGTCCCATCCTTTCGGCGGCGCGCCGGGATAGGAGTAGCCGCAGGTGCCGATCCGGATGTTGCTCATCGCGCCGCTAATTTGCATCGAGCTTCGTTTTCCACTAGGATGAATCGCGCTCCCGTTCGAGAAAGAAAAATTCCTAAAAGAGGCATTGCTGCATGGCCACGATGATAACGAGCGAGTGTATCAACTGCGGCGCTTGCGAGCCCGAGTGCCCCAACAACGCGATCTCGCAGAGCGAAGAGCTCTACGTCATCGACCCGCTGCTGTGCACCGAATGCGTCGGCTTCCACGACTACGAGGCGTGCGCCGCGGTTTGCCCGGTCGACTGCTGCGTCACCGATCCCAACAACGTCGAGACCGAAGAAGCGCTGATCGGCCGCGCCAAGACGATCCACCAGGACGTCCAGTTTAGCGATACGTTCGAATCGCGCTTCCGCAAAGGCGACAAGCCGGCGCCCGCGGCGGCGAAAAAGCCCGCCGCGCAGCCGCAGGCCGAGGCCGCCGCGGCAGCGGCGCCCGGGAACGCCGCTCCGGCAGCCGTCGAGACACTAGAGGACGCCGAGACGATCGAGCCGCCGCTTCCCCCCGCCGATTCCTGGTCGATACCGCTCCGCTGCTACAAATGCAACGAAAGCTTCGATTTCCCCGTCGGCCAATTCATGGTCGGCAATGTGCTCTGGTGCCCGCACTGCCACAAGTCCATGGTCGTGCGCGACAACGTTAATTACCAGATCCGCACTCTGTTAAAAGACTTTTACGAAGGCTGGGAGAAAGACGAGACGGAGTTTCGCGCGCGCCGCGAGCGCGAGCTGCGGGAATTTCGCGAGAAGCGAGCGAAGGAGCTGCGCGACTTCGAGAACCACCGGCGCCGGGACCTCGAAAAGGTCAAAGCCCGCTTCGCCGACCTCGGCGATAATTACGACGCGCCCGGCCGTCCCGCCAAAAAAGGCACATCGTTCGGCTGGGGATGATCGCCTCCACGCTGCATCTCGTCGCGCTCGCCGCCTATCTCGGCGCCGTTGCAGGGCTTTGGGCTATCGTCTTCCCGAGCTATGCCGCCGTGGCGAGCCACGAATCGCGGCTCAAGCTCCTCGGCCGGAGCCTGAAAATTTATAATCCGGTGCAATGCGGCGCGCTCGGCGTGCTGGTTCTCACCGGGGCGATCCAGGTGACGGACCTGAAAGACGCCTATCGCGGATCGTTCGCACAGGCGTTCGGCGCAACGCTCGGCTGGAAGCTCGTTCTCGCTTTCGTTTTGATCCTCCTCAGCACGTATCAGAGCATGGGCGTCGCGCTCCGCTTCGTCCGGCGCTACGAGGGCGGCGACGCGATCACGCCCGCCGAGCTCGACTCGGTCGCGAAGCGGCTTCGCGGCTCGACGCTGCCGCTCCTCGTCATCGCCGCGGCGACGGTCTGGCTCGGGCTCGAGCTGCGCCGCTGACGCTACTATTCTCGATGATCCCCGCTCTCTTTCTCTGCTTTTTTCTCTCCGGCGCGGCCGCCCTGGTCTACGAGGTCGTCTGGATGCGGATGCTGACGCAGATTTTCGGCAGCACCGCCTACGCCGTCGCTACCGTGCTCGCCGCCTTCATGGCCGGGCTCGCGCTCGGGAGCTATGTCTTCGGCCGGCTCGCCGAGCGGCGCAAGAACCTGCTGCGCCTGTACGGCGTGCTGGAGCTCGGCGTCGGCGTCTACGGCTTCGCGGCGCCGTCGCTGTTTTACAGCGCGCGCGGCATTTACGCGCCGCTCTTCTGGCTCTACGAGCTCTCGCCGGGCGTCTTTAACATCGTGCTTTTCGTTCTTGCGTTTCTCCTGCTCGCGATACCGACGTTTCTCATGGGCGCAACGCTGCCGGTGCTCAGCCAGGTATTCGTCCGCAGCCGCAGCCATCTCGGCCAGCGCGTCGGCGACCTGTACGCGACGAATACGCTCGGCGCCGTCGTCGGCTGCGCGCTGGCGGGCTACTATCTCATTCCGCAGCTGGGGCTCAGCAGTACCGTTTACACCGCGGCGGTCAGCAACATCGTCATCGCGGTCATCGTCATTCTTCTAAGCCTTGCGCCGTACGGCGAATCTACGGAAGAGGCCGCCGAAGAGGACCGGGACGCGCCCGGGCGCCGCACGGCTACCGAGTGGCTGCTCCTCGCCTCGATCGCCTTATCCGGCGCCGCGGCGATGGTTTATGAAAATGCCTGGACGCACGCGCTGACGCTCGTGATCGGCGGCTCGGTGTATTCCTTCACTACGATGCTGCTTACCTTTCTCGTCGGCCTCGCGGCCGGCGGCTATCTTTACGCGCGCCTTTTCGGCCGCCAGCCGGTCAGCATCACGGCCTTCGGTGTGATCGAGCTGAGCGTCGGTATCACCGCGATGGCCACGATTCCGATTTTCGAGAGGCTT
>Ga0075426_10004321_pt1 | contig 10107 bp, 8 predicted proteins | sample SoiMethybrSBSTD5_FD_75304 | JGI IMG/M metagenome (GOLD analysis project Ga0075426, IMG submission 75304) | Bulk soil microbial communities from a Populus tree surrounding site in Tennessee, USA - Soil MetaG P. TD hybrid SBSTD5 | ecosystem: Environmental > Terrestrial > Soil > Tree plantation...
CAGTTGCTGCAAGCGGGAATGGTCGACCGGCGAGTGCTTGTCAGCTTCCGCGAGGCTGTCAATCGCATACGCCTGATTAGCTGGGGCGTTCAGCAGTGGCTGGAAGGCGGCGAATCAGGACTTCAGACTTTGCTTTTGAAGGAACGCATCCGCATCGCCGAACAACTCACTACGCAGCTCAGCGAGGACCTGACGCACGCCGAGGTGATCCAGGATTTAGGCGCCTTACGGCAAGCTGTGGAGAAGTTATCGACTGTGCTGCGGGACATGCCAACTGGCTAGTGTTCCTCTGCAGTGATGCCACAAAAGGACGCACACATATCAGCTTACAGGGCAGGTTGTTCAGGTCCCATTTCCTGCGCGCCTCTCTGTCGTCTCAATGGTGAATTGCCTGTTAAGCGTTTGACCATCAAACCTGCCCCATGAAATAGTCATCCTTCGTAGCATCTTCACTCCGAGTGCGGGAGACGCATGGTCCGGCTGATTCCTAAACAGACGCAGTTCTTCGACATGTTCTACGGCATGGCGAGCAATCTTACGGATGGCGCCAGACTGCTGAAAGCCATTCTCGAAGACATGAAGGATGTGAAGTCTCGCGTTGAGCAGCTCAAGACGATCGAACATCGCGGCGACGAAATGACGCACGAGATCCTCACGCGCCTCAATCAGACCTTTATTACGCCGTTCGACCGCGAGGACATTCACAAGCTCGCCTCCTCGCTCGACGATGTCCTGGATTTTGTTCACGCAGCCGGCGAGCGTCTCGTGATGTACAAGATTACGGAGTTCACGCCTTCGGCTCCCCAGCTCGCTGACGTCATCATTCGTCAGGGGGAACAACTTTGCAAAGCGGTCTCACACCTCGAAAAGAAGAACAACGTTTTACAGTACTGCGTAGAAATCAACCGTCTGGAAAACGAGGCTGATCGTATCGCCAGCGTCGCGCTGGGTCAGCTTTTCGAAACCGAAACGAATCCAATTTCGCTCATCAAAAAGAAAGAGCTATATGAAGTACTCGAAACTGCAACCGACAAAGCAGAGGACGCCGCGAACGTCATCGAGTCGGTTGTAGTGAAGAGCGCTTAAGCCTGTAGTTTCCACTGTTCCCGCTGTATTTGTTGTTTAACTTGGCGGCAGCCTTCGCTGCTGATTAGTAGCTCCGGAGACTCTCCTGCTTGGATAACGCGACAATCCTGGTTATTGTCACCATCCTGCTGGCCCTTTGCTTCGATTTTTTTAATGGTTTCCACGATGCGGCGAACAGCATTGCGACCGTTGTCTCTACGCGCGTACTGTCCCCGCGATTGGCGGTAGTTTGGGCCGCGATCTTCAATTTCATCGCTGCATTCATTTTTGGGACTGCGGTGGCGAAGACCATCGGCGCAGGAATGATTGACGTGAATCGCATCAGCCAAACCGTAGTGTTGAGCGGACTGGTGGGTGCGATCGTATGGGACATCCTCACCTGGTGGTGGGGGCTGCCAACCTCATCTTCACACGCTCTGATCGGCGCCTACGCTGGAGCAGCCATTGCGCGTGCAGGTTTTGGCGTAATCCTTCCCCATGGCTGGACCAAGACTCTGATCTTCATCGTTGTGGCTCCCATTCTGGGAATGATCCTTGGGCTAATCTTTATGACCGCGATGTTCTGGATCTTCCGCAACTCAGCGCCACAAAATGTCGACGCACTCTTTCGACGTTTGCAACTTCTCTCAGCGGCTGCCTACAGCCTCGGACACGGCGGCAATGACGCGCAAAAAACTATGGGCATCATCGCCGGCGCGCTCTATGCCGATGGCATCATCACCAAGCACGAGTTCTCGACAACTTGGGGACATTTTCATTGGCCGATCATCCTGGGTGCGAACCTCGCGATGGGACTTGGCACCTACTTCGGCGGCTGGCGCATTGTGCACACCATGGGCTCCAAAATTACTAAGCTCAAGCCCATCGGCGGCTTTTGCGCAGAGACAGCCGGAGCGATAACTCTGTTCGCCACTGCCGCAGCAGGCATTCCCGTCAGCACGACGCACACTATCACTGGCGCAATCGTCGGCGTCGGCTCGACTCAGCGCCTGTCTGCCGTGCGCTGGGGCGTCGCCGGCAAAATAGTTTGGGCCTGGATTCTCACGATTCCCGCTTCCGCGGCGGTTGCTGCCGCACTTTTTTGGACGATTCGCTGGTTCAATCCAAGTGCTTAACGCAGCCAGTTGCACCGGTTTACCATCCACAAAAGTCGTATTTGTTTTGCAGCTCCTAAGGTCTAGCCTCCACGCATTAAAACTCGGCTGGATTTTCGACCCAATTCGGTGTTTCGGCTAGTAAAAGTTGTGAAATCAATGTGGTAACTTGCTTCACGCTGCAAAAGGTTACTTAACATTCCTTTACATTTGAGATTAGATGTGTCATTTTGATGGCCCCTTGCGGTTCCCCCGTCAGTTGAAACGAACCGTGAATTTGAACTTTGCGGTGCAATACGAACGGGCCGGAGTCCAGCACCAACCGTGCCCGCGCGCCGGAGAAACATTCGAATAATGTGCGGAATCGCGGGATTTACCCACGTTGAAAGACGTCTTCCTGCCGGAGTTCTGACATCAGCGCTCGAATCGATCGCGCATCGCGGGCCAGATCACCAGGGACAATTCGTCTCAGGACACGTATCGCTCGGCGCTACCCGGCTGCGGATTATTGATCTCGATGCCGGGGATCAGCCGCTCAAGAGTCCTGACGGCGATGTTGTGATCGTCTTCAATGGTGAGATTTTCAATCACCAGGAACTTCGCCGCGAGCTTCAACAAGTCGGCTATCGCTTTCAAACGCATTGCGACACAGAAGTAGCGCTGAATGCATATCTGCACTGGGGAGACTCATGCTTCGCACGCTTCCGTGGCATGTTCGCTATTGCCGCATGGACGCAATCGCGTCGGCGACTTGTGCTGGTGCGCGACCGCATGGGCATCAAGCCTCTTTACTACAGGCTGCATGAAAGGGAGGTTTTCTTCGGCTCGGAGCTGAAATGCCTATTCGCTCATCCGGATGTGCCGCGGCACATCTGCCTTGAAGGACTCGACGCATTTCTGAGCGTCAACTATGTGCCGGGGCCATTCACGCTTGTGGACGGCATCGTGAAGCTCATGCCCGGCCAAATGCTCGAGTGGCAGCGAGGAGCCGTCCACGTAACCGATTTCGCAAACGCTTCACCTAAGCGACGATCGCCAGCAGCCATCGAAGCTGCATGTGAAGAACTCGACATTCTCCTATCCGAGGCCGTGCGCGAACAACTCGTCGCCGATACCCCAGTGGGAATCTGGTTGAGCGGTGGATTGGACTCATCGACAATTCTTCACTACGCCAGCGAACAGTCAAGGCAGCCGATAAAAACTTTCTCCGTTACCTTCCAAGGCAGTTCAGGAGACGAGAGCGAGCACATCCGCCGCGTGAGCCGCCACTATGGAACGAATCACACGGAATTTGATCTGAGTCCCGAAATAGATCTAGTCGGAGCGATCGAAGATCTCGCGTTCTACTCCGACGAGCCAAGCGCCGATGCCGGAGCAGTGCCCACATGGTTTCTCTCGCAGATGACGCGCGAGAGCGCGACCGTGGCTTTGAGCGGCGAAGGATCGGATGAGCTGTTCGCCGGTTATCTCACCTACAGAGCCGATCGCTATGCCTCGACGTTCCGACTGTTGCCTCGAGCCGTGCGCAGGGCCGCACTGGCTACGGCAACACGATTGCCCGCTCAGGATGGCCGGATCAGCTTTGAATATAAACTCAAGCGATTTCTCGAAGGATCATTGCTCTCACCGCAGCTCGCGCACATTTTCTGGAACGGAACCAACTCGGAACGCGATAAGGAAAACCTATTTCTGTTCGCAGAGCCGGATTCACTCGGCGGATGGTTAGGTCAAATGAGCGGCTCCACATTGGGGGATTTTCTGGATTTTGATCAACGCTTTTATCTTGCCGACGACATTCTCTATAAGGTCGATCGCATGAGCATGGCGCACTCGCTTGAAGTGCGTCCGCCATTCCTCGACTCGCGCATCGTCGATTTCGCGCGCGCCCTTCCGGCAAAGTTCAAGCTCTACGGCAGCACGTCAAAGTATGTGCTCCGCAAGCTCATGGCGGACAAGCTGCCGCCGCACGTATTGCATCGTTCCAAAATGGGATTTGATATTCCGGTACACGACTGGCTCCGCGGAGTGTTGCGTCCACTCCTGCTTGAGACCTTGAGCCGGGAAAACGTCGAGGCCACCGGACTGTTCCGCTGGGCCGCAGTCGAGCGCCTGATTCACAGGCATCTCGAGAGGAGAGAAAACGCAGGTTATCAGTTATGGGGACTTATCGTGTTGTTGATGTGGATGAAGCGCTGGAGCGTGGAACTGCCGGCGGCCGAACAGGTGTCCGAGGTGCTGGTCAAGGACTTAGAGGTAGTTGGATCGTCCTCGCCGCAGCTAGCCTTGTCTTCCTCGTAGGCGTCATCAGCCCGCCGCATCTGATGGACGACGTCGATGCCGTCCAGGCGCAGATTGCACGCAACATGCTCGCCTCGGGAGACTACGTCACCGCGCGTCTCGATGGCGTTCCCTATTTGGAAAAATCCCCGCTCGTGTACTGGCTGATGGCGGGTTCGTACCGCATCTTGGGCGTGCACGATTGGTCGGCGCGCCTACCGCTCGCCCTTGGCGTTCTCCTTCTTTGCTGGATCACTTATCGGTTTGCGCGCTGGGCCTTCGATGAGACAGTGGCGACTTACGCAGGACTCGCGCTTGCCACTTGCATCGGACTGTTTCTCTTCACACGCATACTCATTCCTGACGCGCTGCTCACCTTGACCACGACAGGAGCCATTTGGGCGTGGCTTCGCTTGCTCGATCCCGACGAAGAACCAAGAAGAGTCCACGCAATTGGGCTGGGCGTTTGCTTTGGTCTCGGGCTGCTGCTGAAAGGATTGATTGCCGTTGTCTTTCCTGCTCTCGCTGGATTTGCTTACATGGCTTGCACGCGACAGTTATTCGCGCTCAACGCTTGGAAGCGTTTGCACCTGTTCACCGCGGGAGCAATCGCGTTGTTGATCGCAGCCCCATGGCACGTCCTTGCGACGTTGCACAATCCACCGTATTTCGCTTTCTCCCTCCACAGCGGACCCGGCGAATATCGCGGATTCTTCTGGTTCTACTTCTTCAACGAGCACCTGCTGCGCTTCCTCAACCTGCGTTACCCGCGCGATTACAACACCGTTCCTCGCGCGCTCTTCTGGCTCCTCAATTTGGTCTGGCTGTTCCCCTGGTCGGCATTTCTTCCTGCGGCTGCGCGATTGTCGTATCGTCCAATCACGCGCGCGGGACGCGTGCGTTTGATGGCGCTTTGCTGGATTGCCGTTGTCATGGTGTTCTTCACCTTTTCGACTACGCAGGAGTACTACTCGATGCCGATCTATCCGGCACTAGCGCTCCTGGCGGGATCTGCCTTGGCGTCGGAGAACACTCGGGTACGCGCGGGAATGCGCGGGCTGCAGATCACGTTTGGTCTGCTCTTCGGCGTGGTGGGAGCTTTGCTGTTGTTGGTTTGGCGCACGCCAGCCCAGGGCGACATCTCGCAAGCTCTTGTTCAGCATCCTGAACTCTATACGTTGTCGCTCGGCCATTTCGACGACCTTACTCTCACGGCATTCGCCTATCTCAAATTGCCGCTGACTCTCGCGGCCCTCGCGTTTGCTTTGGGATTTTTGGGACTCACTTTTGTCCGCGGAAATGTTAAGAGAATCGCTGCCATTTGTGTGGCAATGGTCGTGTTCTTTCAGGCCGCGCGAGTGGCCCTGATTCGATTTGATGGATATCTCGGCTCTTACCCGCTCGCACGGGCCTTGGAGAAATCTTCGCCAGGACAACTGATCGAAGCTGACGCCTATTACGCGTTCTCGTCGGTGTTCTTTTACAGCAACCGCAGCGCGCTCCTCTGGAACGGACGTAAGGACAATCTCGAGTACGGCTCCTACGCTCCCGGAAGCGCGAAAGTTTTCATTGACGACCAGAAGTTGCAGTGGATCTGGTCGCAGCCGGGGCGGTATTACCTGCTCGCGTACGGAAGTGATGTGCCGCGTCTGAAAGGACTAGTAGGCGAGTCGAGCGTGCACATCGTGGCTCGCAACGCAGACAACTACTTAATAACGAATCTTCCACTGCATGAGTGACACAATGCAAAGATGGATGGAATGTCTTCGATTGGCAGTAGCGGCGTTAAAGGCCGATCGCCTGAAGGCTTTTCTCACCACATTAAGCGTAGTCATCGGCTGCGCGTCCCTGGTGCTGGTTCTCACGATTGCCGGCACAGGAAAGAGATATATCATCTCGCGCATCGAGGGCATTGGCGCAAATCTTGCGTACGCAACACTCAACCGAAATGGGAATCCGACCACTCTTGAAGACGAGCTGACCCTCGCCGATCTGGACGCGATCAAGAACACCATTCCCGGCGTAAAAGCCGTGGCAGGAACGTACGATGCTCCTATCGATTTTCAGATCGCAGGCAGGCCGCGGCATGCGCGTCTCGTAGGCACGACTCCAGATTTTTTAACAATTCGCAATCTCCACATCACCTCTGGACGCTATTTTGATGACGAGGACTTTCGCTCTCGAGCGAAGGTGTGTCTGGTTACCAATGCCATCGCCCAACGAAATCCAACATTAGCAATCGGCGACCGCTTGCGTATCGACCAGTTCCATTGCACGGTGATCGGAACATTCACCGAAGGTATTCCCACATTCGGACAATCCGAAATCCAGGCTGAAACCATTCTTGTTCCTTATAGAACGGCGAGGCTCATCACGGGTGAATCCTTCCTGCAGGTCATCTATGCGCAGGCCGATTCGTCGTATGCAGTCCGCCAACTGACGCGCGACATAAAGGACCTTCTTCAGAGCCGTCACCGACGCGAGGCTAAGTACGACGTGGAGAACCTTTCATCGCTCCTGGAAACGGCGGGAGACATCTCTCTCGCAATGAGTGTGGTGCTTTTGGCGATTGGGCTCGTCACCCTCATAGTTGGCGGTGCGGGCATCATGAACATCATGCTGGCCAACATCGCCGAGCGAAAGCAGGAGATTGGGTTGCGCAAAGCGTTGGGGGCGCGGTCGTCAGAGATTCGCCTTCAATTTCTGCTCGAAGCAGTCTTCATCAGCTCAGCCGGATCGATTGCTGGCGCATTCTGCGCGCTGGCATTACTTGCTTCTGCCGCGGTGTTTGTTCAAGATTTTGTGAACCTGAATGTGTCGTGGACTTCAGTGCTCTTCGCGCTGTTGGTCTCGAGTGCAGTGGGTGTGCTGTTTGGTTATCAGCCAGCGAGCCGGGCGGCTAGCCTGCATCCTGTAGAAGCTCTTCGCGCCGAAGCTTAGCTCGATTCTGATTCCTTCAATTCCGCAGCATGCTTTTGCTGGACATGCCGTGCAAACGCGTCGCGCAACTTGCGCTCCTGCTCGATGGAGTCGCCGATGTTTGATCCGAGAGGAATGTCGGCCCGGCAGGCAGAGCATCGAGCCCGCACTGGCCCTCCACGAATAATCGCAGTCACAATGGGATGGAGCCCTCCCGGAATGGGGATAGCAGGAGTTCGTGGCTCAGATGCCGGCGCTTGCTCCAGTACCGGCACTGCAAGTCGAGAAGAAGTAACAGGTGGGCGAACCAGCGTCTGGATCTCGAATTGGCGAGACAGCCAACCTTCGAGCTCGCTACGATCGGCTTTAGTCATTGACGTGAATTGCACGCCGGTGAGGCCGTCACGCTGCCACACGATGTTTCCGGTCAGCTCGACTAAAGGTCCGCCATCCTCAAATGCAAATCTCATATGCAAACTGCCCGAAAGTGGCTCATCGATACCGCGAATACACACGCCTCCCTGGCTGACATTCAAAATCCAGGCATGACTCGAGAATGCACCGCAGCGAACATCAACTTCGGCAACCAGCGGAAACCGGCTGTAGCGTCCTCGCTCACGGAGAATCAATCCATATGCGGAGCGTAGAGTAGTGGCAATCTCTACCGGATAATTTGCGTGGGAGACGATGAAGTCAGCGCCCGCTTCTGACACCTGCTCACGGTTTCCATGCTCGCCGACGATGGCGATCGATACGGCCGAGCGATGAGTGGGACTGAGTCGAATCTCGCGCAACGCAGCACAGCCCTGCTCGACGTTGGAACAATCGACTACAACGAGATCGAATTTGTTTCGCTGTAGCTCTTCGAGAACGTCCCCGCCCTTCACACCCGATCCCGTCGCGATGCCGAAGCGCTCCACTGCAGCGCGAATCGCCTGCGAGAGTTCGATATCTCCGGTGAGGATGAGCGCTTCTGGCTTCATGGCCTAATTGCGTCTGGCGTAAATCGAATGTTAGCTCTGGATCACCCAGAACCTCGATAGTCGTGAACAGGCAGAATTACCGGAGTAACCATCGAGCCGACGCTTGCGGCAGATACTAGCAACTTGACTGGCCAGGAACCAGCAAAAAGACGAAGGCTGGACGATGCAAGCTGGGCAAGCTAGTAACTATGAGGGCTCCAAGGCTCACGAGGATTTTGGAACAATTTCTTCATAAATCTCGTTCAATAACAATGAATCGCCAATCGGCCCCACGTTTTTCTCGTCAGGCGAAGAATCGCTTCCTGATATGGAACTGCATCGAACTGAACACTTCCTGAATCGTGAGAATCGCCTCTTGAATCTAAGTAGAAGACAGGGTAGATTGAATTTGATGTTCAGCTCTGGTATTCGCTTCAAGAAATCTCGCTGTACCGCGTCCGCCACTACGCCTCAGATTTTCCGCAAAATGCGGTAAACATTTCGTTCCTCAGTCCGTCTATTCATTCAACGATCATTCTCGCCAACTTAGCAGGAGTAGATGTCTCATGGAGGATGCATTGGAGTTAAAGCTGGAAATCTTTGCAGATCAGGGAATCGCACTCATACGTTGCAGTGGCCGCCTTCGTTTTGGCAAGGAAGCTCAATTATTGAAGAAGTGTGTCGAAAGCGTGCTGTCGCAGTTTTCTATTTGCATTTTGGCACTCAAAGCCGTTGACCAGATTGACGCTCGCGGGTTGGGCACGATCATCGGGTGTTTCGAAAAAGCACGCTCGCTCGGCTCCTTACTGCTGATCGGCGGAGCCTCGGAAAAAGTGCAGGACCTCTTTGGCATGATGCAAGTCGATCGTGTGCTGGAAATCTATTCTTCGGAGCATGAGGCGATCTCAGCCTGCTGCCAGGCTGCGTGATTAGAGTGATTCGCAAAGCACCGATCAGGAAAAATTGTCGAAATCAACAGATCTATTCCGATCTGGTACTCGCGGATTTGCGTCTGCACTGGTTCTCCAGCGGCGAACCACGATCATCAGTCCGACGAACATCAGCGCCGGAGGAACAAGCAGAACGACGATGCCGTTTCGCAACGCATGGACAGTCTGCGTTCCTCCGGCCGCTGCTGTCGTATAGCAAGCGGCGCAGCCCTGCGCGACTGCGTATTTCGCGCCCACCGAAACCGCGGCGAGTACCGACCATGCTGTAGCGTATTTGCGGCTCATTGATCCCCGCTTCCAGCAGAATCGGACTGCATCATGAAATCCCGCTCTTCCGTACTGTCGCCATATTCGTAAGGACCGCAGCGAACCACAGGCAGTTCTCCCCGGAAGCTCATCAGCGGCGCGGGTGAATCTATTGACCACTCCAGCGACGTCGCGTTCCACGGATTCGCCCCTGCTCTCTTGCCCTTGAACATGCTCCAGAACAGATTGAAGAGGAACACAAGCTGAACCGCTCCGGTAGCTAGCGCAGCAATCGTGATGAAGCCGTGCATTCCGACTGTGGACTGAAGGAAGTCGTCAGTCAGCATGGCGTACCGGCGCGGGCTGCCTTCCATCCCCAAAACGTGCATGGGCAGGAAAATACAATACACTCCGACGAATGTAAGCCCAAAATGGATCGCGCCCAGGCGCTCGCTCATCATGCAACCAAACATTTTTGGAAACCAGAAATAAGTCGCGGCAAAGATCCCGAAAATCGCCGAAACGCCCATTACCATGTGAAAGTGGCCGACAACGAAATAGGTAGCGTGCAGA
>Ga0075426_10004322_pt1 | contig 10105 bp, 7 predicted proteins | sample SoiMethybrSBSTD5_FD_75304 | JGI IMG/M metagenome (GOLD analysis project Ga0075426, IMG submission 75304) | Bulk soil microbial communities from a Populus tree surrounding site in Tennessee, USA - Soil MetaG P. TD hybrid SBSTD5 | ecosystem: Environmental > Terrestrial > Soil > Tree plantation...
GTGAGGACCGCCTCACGGCCGAGGGCGCGGTAGCTTTCGAACTGTGACTCGCTGAACCACTGGTCCGCCGTGGGCTCGTGCGGGAACGTCTTCGAAGAGCGGGCGTAGTTGGTGACGTCGTAGGACTCGGTCTGGCAGATCGCCGGCTTGATGTAGATCAGCGTGCCGTCCGGCGCGTCGGGGCCGTCGACGTCGCGATAGTGGATGGACCCCACGGCGCAGTAACGGCCCATCGGGTTCACCGGGTCCTTGGGAAAGATGTTGACGCGGTCGGCGAAATCGATCGAGATCCCGAAGTCGATGCGGATCTTGCGGATGGCGTTGCCGAGGTCGTCGAAGGCGTAGGACGGATCGCAGCCGGCGTCGCCCACCACGATGATGCCGCACCGCCGGCGCACCAGCTCGAAGATGGAGAGGTTGTCGAAGTGCCCGCCGTCCGAGAGGTTGACGTAGGGATGGCGGGAGTCGGTGAAGCCCAGGGCTTCGTCGAGGATCAGCGACGCCGAGTTTTTCGGGCCGCTCCGCGTGTAGGTCTCGCGCCCCAACGGACCCGGGTTGCCCAGCCAGATGCCCAGCCGGGCGTTGAAGACGGTCATGATGAAGGCGACCGCGGGCGACGAATTGGCGCCCTGGTTGGGGTTGGCCGCCGCGCCCGAGGTGGCGACCGCGGTGCCGAGCGAGATCCCCTGCTCACCGCCGTAGATCTGCGACCGCCGGTAGCCGAGCCGGTTCGCTCCACAATGGAGCGGCGTCGCCGTGAAATTCTCCGCCTTGCGCTCCTGCCAGGCGAGGTCCTCCCCCGCCACCAGGTTGAGGGCCATGTTGATGAGCGGCAGCGGGCGATTGGCGCGCAGCGCGTGCAGCCGCAGGTTGTCGCTCGGGTCAAAGCCGGTGAACAGGTTGGGGCGCCGGCGTTTGTTGCTCGCGCCGAGGTAGGCGCGGACCAGGCGGTTGCGGTACATCGCCTGGAGAGAGAACCGGTTGACGTTGACGAAGTGCCCCATGAGGACGCCGGCGGCGAAGAGCACGGCGGCGGCGGCGAGGACGAAGAGGGTGTAGCCGCGGAACGGCGCGGGCGCGGCGCCCACCGAGCCGGTCCAGGACGCAGGCAGAAGGCGCATCAGGGCCTGGCCGCCGGCCGAGACGAGGAGGAGCAGCGCGAGAACGAAGAGCGGCGCCGCCAAGGCCATGACCACGCCACGCCAGGCGCTCTGCTCCTTCCCGCCCTGCTCCTTGCTGGCCGGCGTCTTCGCGCCTTTGCCGAGCAGGCTCACCAGGCCGCCGAGGCCGCCCGCGGAGAGCGCCGCCGCCACTTTGGCCACGGCGGTCGCGAGGAGGAACGGTCCCAGGAAGACCAGCGCTCCGGAAGTCATCCAGACCAGCGCCGCGAGCAGGACCCAGCCGGACCATCTCGCCCACCACTCGCGGTCGGCGTCGCCCAGCTCGGACGGGTAGAACGGCCGTCCTTCGACGATGCTCGAGAAGGCGATGAACAGCGTCTTGCCGAGGAGCAGCGGCCCGAGCACGAGTCCCGGCCCCAGGATCACGAAGAGCTGGTGGGGCGCGTCGAGGAGCCCGGGGATCCATCCCTTGAGGATCCCGATGTAGATCGCCGCCTCGACCGCTCCCGAGAGGAGCAGCGCGGCGAGGTCCACCCGCAGCGACGACATCTGCCGCCCGAGAACCCGCCGCTGCGCCGGCACCGAGGCGGCGAGAGCGATCATCGGCACCACGATCGTCCAGATCAGGCAGCGGACGATCACCTCCGGCGTGTTGAGCGCGTGCCCGGGGTGCCGCATGCCGTATTCGAAAATGGCGAGCAGGATGAGGGCGGTCGCGCCGAGCAACGGGAGGAGCCCGAGCTTGAGGAACGGCGGCGACGACGACCGCACCGGCGTCATTCGCTGCGGCTTTTCCCCGGGTTTGTTCCCGGGATTGACCTTCGGCCGCGCGCTCGCCCGCAGCAGGCTCATGAAAAAGAGCGCGACGCCGCCGAGGAGGACGGCCACCCAGTAGAGGAAGTCCGGACCCGGAACGAGCCGCCAGATCAGTTGCGGCCGGGAGATCGCCACCAGCGGCAGGGCGAGGACGGCGGCCAACACGGGGAGGAGGACGAGCTGATTGAGGATGAGGTTGCGCACCACGATCGCCACCAGGGCCCAGGTGTCGCCGGAGAAGAAACCCAGCTTCGGCGTCAGGTAGTTGCTGTACTGGCGCAGGTGGGTGATCGGCTCGGCCTCGGGCTGGGCCGGGTTGCGCTGGGCGCTGCGCAGCTCGGGGACGACCGCGGCGAGGCCGCCGGCGCGGTGGATCCAGCCGCTCAGCCAGCTCGCGATGTACCCCCCGCCCGAGACGCTGGAGAGGTAGGAAAATCTCTCCAGGATGCCGATGCGCGCCAGCCCCTGTAGGACGCCGAGGTTGAAGGTGGCGCTGCGGATGCCGCCGCCCGAGCAGCAGAGCCCGCTGAGGCCGTCGCCCTGCTTCGACCGGCGGTGGGCGAGAGCGAACACCGCCGCGAGCTTCTCCGCCGGGCTCTTCAGCGGATCGGCGAGGACCGGATCGCTTTCCAGCTCGGCCCGCCAGTCCGGCTTGAGCGCCGCGTACTCCTCCCGCAACACCTCCCAGAGCGCCAGGACCCGGTTGACGGATGCCAGCAGCCCGATCCGGAAGACCCTGTCCGGCTGACCGGGGAAACCCACCGTGACGTCGAGCGCGGCTGCGGCTTCCTGCCCCTCGGCGCCGCCGCCGCTGCAGGTCACCGGGATGCGCGCCCGGATCGGCACGTCGGGATCGTCCGAGCGGTCGACGATCTCCGCCGCCTCGGTCGTGAAGCGGAAGGCTCCCGCCTCCCCGCTTCCGGCGACGATCCTGCCCTCGACCTTCAGCTCCAGCGCCCGCCTGCCGACGCCCCGGATCCTGAGCACGGCGTCCCGCTGGTCGCTGCCGCCCGGCCGGCCCAGCTCGAAGACCACGGGATCGGATTCGAGCTCGACGGTCAGCTCACTCGGTTCCATTGGCAGACCCTCCGGACCGTTCGCATCGACAAAGACTTTCATGAAATCTACCACATGTCCGCGTCGATTCTGAGGCTCAGAGCTTGAGGAGCCGCGCGGCGTTGTCGCCCAGGATCCCGGCCTTGTCGGGCGCGGCGATCGGCAGCCCGCGGAGCGCGGCGAGCATCGCCGGGATGCTGCCGATCTGATGCGGGTAGTCGCTGCCCGCGAGGATGTGGTCGGCGCCGGCGAACGAGACGGCGAGCTGGAGAGCGCCGCGGTCGAAATTCACCGTGTCGTAGTACATCCGGCGGAGGGAGTCGCTCGGCGGACGCTGGATGTGGGCGCGGCACTCCCGGAAAGCGTGGAACCCGCGGTCGAGGCGCTCGGCGAGATAGGGGACGGCGCCGCCGAGGTGGCTCAGCACCCAGCGGATGCGCGGGAACCGTTCGCTCACGCCGGCGAAGACCAGCTTGGCGGCGGCAAGGGTGGTGTCGAACGGAAAGCCGACGAGTGGCATCAGCCAGAAATCGGTCATCGCTTCGACCCCGACCGGCGCCGTGGGATGGATGTGGAGCACGGCGGCGAAGGAATCCGCGATCTCGTAGAGCGGCCAGAACCGGCGATCGGCCAGCGCGACGCCGTTGACATTGCTGAACAGCATGGCGCCCGGCAGCCCGAGCTCGGTGAGCGCCCGCTCCAGCTCGCGCGCCGCGGCGGCGGGATCGTTGAGCGGCAGCGTGGCGAGCGCCGCGAAGCGTCCCCGCCCGTCGCGGACCACCCCCGCGAAGGCGTCGTTCACCAGGCTCGCCAGCCGCGCCGCGGTGGCCGGAGACTCCACGTGCGTGCCCGGCGTGGTCAGGCTCAGCACCTGCACGTCGACCCCCTGCTCCGCCAGCACGCCCGCGCGGTAGGCGATGTCGCGGTGGCCGCGGACGGCGATGTTGTAGTCCCCCGGGTAGTACAGCAGCAGATTGCCCTCGGCGTCCTCCGCGACGCGCACGGTGCTCGCTCCCGAACGGAGAGCGTCGAGATAGGACGGAGGGTAGAAGTGATTGTGGACGTCGACGATCATCGGCCGGTTCTCCTTTGCCGACGGATCTTACCCCTGGACAAGACCCCTGAAGTTGATTAGCATTGCTTCAATAGCATTGAGGAGGCCGACCCATGACGATCGACTTCGATCCCGGCTACGGCCGGGAGCCCTACGCGACGCTCTGCCGGGAGTACCCGGGGACGGACGTCTATCCGGCGGCCGACTTCCGGACGGAGTGGGGACCGATCTTCCATCGCGGCCGCCTCGACGGCACGGCGCGCGTCCTGATCATCGGCCAGGATCCGGCGCAGAACGAGAACATCGTCCGCCGCATCCTGGTCGGCGTCGCCGGGCGCCGCACGCAGGGCTTCCTCGCCAGGCTGGGGTTCGACCGCAGCTATGTCCTGGTCAATACGTTCCTCTACAGCGTCTACGGGACGGCGTCGACGCACAAGAACGACGCGGCGCTCATCGCCTATCGCAACCGCTGGCTGAGCGCGCTTCTCGTCGGCCAGCCGGTCGAGGCGGTGGTGGCGCTCGGCACGCTCGCCGACGACGCCTGGAAGAAGTGGAAGGCGACGCCCGACGGCCAGGCGAGCACGCTGCCCTACCAGCACATCACCCACCCGACCCAGCCGGAGAGCTCGTCGGGAGGGGACCCGGCCAAGCACGCGGCTGCCACCCAGCAGCTCCTCGCCAACTGGAACGCCGCCCTGCAGGCGCTGCGGCCAACGATCCAGCACCCCGACCACTCGGGGCCCTTCGTCCCCTACGGCACCGCTTTCACCCCCGCGGACATGCCGCCGATCCCGTCACTGGATCTGCCGGCGGGTCTGCCCGCCTGGATGGGCAACGAGGACCACTGGGCGGACCGCGTGGGCACGACCACGGCGAAGAAGCGCGCCAACATCACGCTGACCGTGCCCGCCTCCGTCCTGCCCACCTCGTGAGGAGGGGTACATGAGCCCGGGAACCACGAAGAAGAAGAAGGCAACCGGCGCGGCGCCGGCAAGCGGGACCTTTGCGCTCACCGGCCGCGTCGTCACCATGAACGCCGCCTTCGACGTCATCGATCCCGGCACCGTCTATGTGCAGGACGGGACGATCGTCGCGGTGCAGCCGGCGGCGGCGCCACCCCCGCCGGGCTTCGCGGGCGTGACTCCGCTCGCCTCCGGCGGCGCCATCTTCCCCGGGCTGATCGAGCTCCACAACCACCTGGCCTACAACGCCCTGACGCTCTGGAAGGTCCCCAAGCTCTATCGCAATCGCGACCAGTGGCGCGGCACAGACGACTACGAGACCTTGATCAGCCGCCCGATGGGCCTGATCGGCAACGATCCCCATCTCGTGCTGGCGATCTGCCGCTACGTGCAGTGCAAGTGCCTGCTCGGCGGCGTGACGACGAGCCAGGGCATCCGCCTGGTGGCGGACCCCGGGATCGCCAAATACTTCCGCGGCGTCATCCGTACCGTCGAGCAGCCGGTGAAAGACCCTCGCCTGCCGGCGGCGGCGGCGCTGATCAGCGATCCCGACGCGGTGGACCCGCAGAAGTTCCTGAAGGCGCTCCAGAAGCAGGACGCGAAGGGCGCCAGCTATCTCCTCCATCTGAGCGAGGGCACCGACGACGCGGCGCGCCAGCACTTCCTGTCGCTGCACGTCACGCCGGACACCTGGGCGATCGACCGCGCGCTCGCCGGCATCCATTGCGCGGCCCTGAAACCGGCCGATTTCGCGGTCCTCGCCGCCAACCACGGCGCCATGGTCTGGTCGCCGTTCAGCAACCTGCTGCTCTACGGCAAGACGGCGGACGTCGCGGCGGCGAAGAGCGCGGGAGTCTTGATCGGCCTCGGCCCCGACTGGTCTCCCTCGGGCAGCAAGAGCCTTTTCGGCGAGCTCAAGATCGCCAAGCTCTACAGCGACAACAACGGCGGCATCTTCACCGCGCGCGAGCTGGTGGCCATGGCCACCCGCGATGCCGCCGCCATCCTGCGCTGGGAGCGCGCTCTGGGCTCGCTCGAGGCCGGCAAACGCGCCGACCTGCTCGTCGTGAAAGTCGGCGGCTCCGATCCCTACGCCGGCCTGATCGCGGCCAAGGAGACCGCGATCCGCCTCGTCGTCGTCGACGGCGTGGCGCGCTACGGCATGCCCGACCTGGTGGCGGCCTTCCGCGGCGACGCCGAGGCCGTGAAGGTCGGCGGCCTCAAGCGCGCCCTGAATCTCCTGGAAGCGCCCGGCGATCCCGAGGTGGCGGCGCTGTCGTTCAAGCAGGCGGCCGACGCCCTGCGCGACGCCCTGCACCGCCTGCCCGAGATCCAGGCGGGCACGGCCGCTCCCGTCACGCATGCCCTGGCCGCTGCCGTGCCGCAGCCCGAGGGATGGACGCTGGCCCTCGACGAACAGGAGGACACGGCCTTCGACCTGCGGCCCCACCTCCCCGTGCCCGGCAGGGCGCGAGCGACCGGCGCCATGCGCCTCGCGTCCGTGGCCCTGGCCGCGCAGCCGATCGTCTTGAAGCCCCTGCTCCTCGATCCGCCCACCGTCGCGGACGACGCGGCCTTCCTGCCTCTGGTGGCGCAGCAGATCAATCTTCCCAGCTATCTCCGGGACGGCCTGGCCGCTCTCTACGCTTGAGACGAGCCGGTCGCGAGCGCCACGGCGCCGGCTACCCGTTGTAGCGGTTCATCGCCGCCTCGGCCCCTGCGGCAAGCCAGGTCTCGCAGGCGTCGGCGGCACGGACGACCATGGCGGCCGCGGTTTCCGCCTCCCCGGCGGTGAAGGGGGAGAGGACGAAGCCGGCCAGGTCCTCCCCTGCGGGCGGGCCGTCCTCGGGCGCGACGCCCAGGCGCAGACGGGCGATCTGGTCCGTGCGCAGGTTCTCGATCACCGACTCCATGCCGCGGTGGCCGGCCGGGCTGCCCGCCCGGCGCAGGCGGAGCTTCCCCAGCGGCAGGTTGATCTCGTCGTAGACCACGAGGACCGCCGCGGGCTCGAGCCGGTGGACTTCGAGCAGGCAGCGGGCGGCGTAGCCGCTGCGGTTCATGTAGGTCTGCGGCTGGGCGAGGAGAAGGCTCGGGGGGCCGCCATCCGCCACCGCCATGGCGACGCGCGCGTTGCACTCCAGGCGATCGAGGGGCAGCGCCCGGCGGCGGGCCAGCTCTTCGATCACCCGGAAGCCCACGTTGTGGCGGGTGGCGGCGTACTCCGTGCCGGGATTCCCCAGCCCGAGGACGAGGTGTGCCATGCCGGACGGCGGCTCGCCGGGAGTCTACTCCTCGGTCTTGCCCCGTTTGATGATCTCGGGCTCGGCCGCGGCTGCCTCCTCGGCGGCGGCGGTCTCTTCGGTCCGGGTGTGGACGAGCGACAGGATGACGCGCTCGGGCTCCTCGAGCAGGGTGACACTGGGCGGGATCTTGAGCGACTTGACGGCGGCGTGGTGGCCGACGTGGAGGTCGGTGATGTCGAGCTCCAGGTGCCGCGGGATGTCCCCAGGCAGGCACTCGATGTGCACTTCGCGCACCACGAAGTCGATCAAGGCGCCCTCGTTCTTGACGCCGAAGGAGGTGCCGACCAGCTCGATGGGAACGGTGATGCGCACCTTGTCGGTCATCTCGATGCGCTGGAAGTCGATGTGGATCACCTGGCGGCTCACCGGATTGCGCTGCAGGCCGCGGATCATGGCATGGCGTTCCTGGCCGGAGTCGGAGAGCTTGAGCAGGAAGATGGGATTCTCGCTGCCGGATTTCTTCATCATGTCGACGAACGTCTTGCGGTCGACCTGGATCGGCACCGAGTCTTTCCCGCTGCCATAGACCACGGCCGGGATCAGCCCGCGCATCCGCGCCTGCCGGCTGCCGCCCTTGCCGGTCCTCTCACGCTTCTCGACTTGCAGATTCATTTCATTCATGGTTTTTCCTCGCTTCGATCTATACGAACAGGGAGCTCACGGAGCTGTCCTCGTGGATGCGCAGGATGGCCTCCCCCAGGAGCTTGCCGACCGAGAGCGGGCGCAGCTTCTGCGAACGGGAGAGCTTCTCCTCCAGCGGCGTCGTGTTGGTGATGAGCACGGACTCGAGCGGCGACTGGTCGATCCGCTGCAGGGCCGGGCCGGAAAGGACGCCGTGGACGCCCGCGGCGAGCACCCGGCGGGCGCCCTTCGCCTTCAGGGCGTCGACGGTCTTGGTCAGCGTGCCGGCGGTGTCGATGATGTCGTCCACGATGAGGGCGTTGCAGCCGTCGACGTCGCCGATGACGTGCATGACCTCGGCCTCGTTGGGCGCGGTGCGCCGCTTGTCGACGATGGCGAGCCCCACCTCCATGCGCTTGGCGATCGCCCGCGCGCGCTCGACGCCGCCGGCGTCGGGAGAGACGATGACGAGGTCGGGGACGGCGATCTCGCGGATGGCGTCGAGCAGCACGGGAGCGGCGAACAGGTGGTCCACCGGGATGTCGAAGAAGCCCTGGATCTGGTCGGCGTGGAGGTCGAGGGTGAGCACGCGGTCGGCGCCCGCCTTGGAGATCAAGTCGGCCACCAGCTTGGCGGTGATGGGCACGCGGGGCTTGTCCTTCTTGTCCTGCCGCGCGTAGCCGTAATAGGGGATCACCGCCGTCACCCGCGACGCCGAGGAGCGCTTGAAGGTGTCGAGGAGGATCAGCAGCTCGAGCAGGTTCTCGTTGACCGGATCACAGGTGGGCTGGACGATGAAGACGTCCGAGCCGCGCACGTTCTCCTGGATCTGGCAGAAGATCTCGCCATCCGAGAAGTTGTAGGCCGACACCTTGCCGGCGGCCAGGTTCAAGGAGTCGCAGATCTCCTGCACCAGGGCCGGGTGAGCGCGTCCACCGAAGATCTTCAATTCGCCGGGCATACTCTCCCTCTCGCTGCGCAACAACAGAGATACCGCCGCGCCGGCGGCTCTCGCTGAGCCGTGGAAGTCCCTGCTGACACATCTCTGGTTGGGGCGGGAGGATTCGAACCTCCGAGTGCCAGATCCAAAGTCTGGTGCCTTACCACTTGGCGACGCCCCAGTACACCCGTCGCCGGAGCCGGGCTCAGGTCACGGTCCAGAAGGAGTCGCGGAGGTGCATCTCCTCGACCTCCTCCAGGGTCTTTTCCGCGGCGGGAGGCGGCACGGCGATGTCCCCGATGCCCGCCACCGCGATGCTCGGTGCGGCGCCATGGTCGCCGGCCGGCACGACCGCCGCGGCTGCCACGATCGCCGAGGCCGCCAGCGGCATCCGCTCTCCGCGCTCGCCAAGGATCCGCTCGTACTCGCCCAGCACCTGGTCCTCGATCATCCGCCGGGTCTCGTTGTTCAGCGGGTGAGCCACGTCCTTGAACTCGCCGTTCTTCTTCTTGCGGCTCGGCATGCTGATGAACAGACCGTCCCTGCCCTGGATGATCTTGATGTCGTTGACCATGAAACAATGATCGAAGACAATCGACACGAACGCTTTGAGCTTCTCCTCTTGAATCGGAAAGACCTTGACCTCAGTGATCTCCATTTGCGTCCTCTCCGTCGTCCCAGGTCCCTGCTCGGTGCACGGGCGCGAGAAACGGCGCGACGGATCGCGCCAAGGCGGCGCCTGCGCGGCAACCGCCTGTCCTCACAGCGGCATCTACCGGATGGACGAGAGACGGCGGACGAGGCCGTACCGCTTTCCGCAGAGCCGCTCTATTCACGCGCCAGCTTCAATCCACGCATTATATACTGGGCACGGCTCCGGGACACGCCACAAGAAGACTTCCTGACGATCCACTCCTCGCTTTCGCGAGCCGGCGCGCAGGCTTCCCGCGCCGGGCACCCTATGCTAGAGGGCGAAGGGAGAGCTGTCAAATTCCGTCGCGGCCGCTCTCCGCTGCGCCCACCGGAGCGGCCTCGTCGCGGCACGCCGTCCGCCGGTAGCCGGCGGGCACCTCGAGCGCGGCGAGCTCACCGCCCAGGCGCTCGGCGAGCGCCTCCCGCCAGCGCACCTGCACGCCGCGGACGCGGTCGGAGAGGATCGCCCAGCCCTCCTGGCGGAACCACCAGACGGTGGGCGCGCCGCTCTCCGCCAGCGTCCAGCGCTCCACCACGCC
>Ga0075426_10004323_pt1 | contig 10104 bp, 6 predicted proteins | sample SoiMethybrSBSTD5_FD_75304 | JGI IMG/M metagenome (GOLD analysis project Ga0075426, IMG submission 75304) | Bulk soil microbial communities from a Populus tree surrounding site in Tennessee, USA - Soil MetaG P. TD hybrid SBSTD5 | ecosystem: Environmental > Terrestrial > Soil > Tree plantation...
TTCGGACATCATCACCCACCTGGACCGGCTGGCTGGCGGCTTGGCAGCCAACGCGGCGGACCTCCCGCACCTGGAGACCCATCGCACCCAGCTCGCGGCCCTTCTGGACGATGTCCACGCCCTGGACAAGCAGCAGAAGGAGCACACGGCGGCCAAGCAGGACTCCAGCCGCAAGCTCGAAGCGCTGTTGGCCCAGGGACAGAGGCTCTCGACCTTCTTGCGGGTGGGAGTCAAACAGAATTACGGCGCGGAAAGCGAGAAGCTTGTCGAGTTCGACATGCAACCGTTCCGCGGCCGGCCTCGCGCCACGCAGCAGAAGGCGTCGAAAGACACTTCGGCGACGCCTGGTGCTCCCCAGGCTCCCGAGCCCACGCCTCCCGCCAAACCCTGATGTGATGTAACCCCGCAAGGGGGGCGTGCTCGCGCACGCTCCCCCTGTCTCACCTTCCAACCCAAGTCGACGAAGGGACTGGTCTTGTCCTCCGCACGCCAACCTTGGCGGTCGGAGGACCGGCCCCGGTGGGCGGCGGACCAAACCCGGTCCCGGGCACGCCAACCCCGGTGCGCGCGCGACCGGATCCGGTGGACGTCAGACCGGGCCCGGTGGAATCCAGACTGGACCCGGTCGATGGCGGACCGGGCCTGGCGCGCGTTCCACCGACCTCGGCGGGCCGCAGACCGGCCCCGGTCTACGCCGCGCCGGGTCCGGTCCATCCGCCGCCAACGCCGGTGCGCGAACGACCGGACCCGGTTTGAATCAGACCGGATCCGGTGGCCGGCGGACCAGGTCCGGTCCGCGCTCCACCGGGCCCGGTGCGCAGCCCCTACCTCCCCTCCCAAGCCCTGAACACCGCGCAGGTGTTGTGGCCGCCGAAGCCGAAGGCGTTGCTGATGGCGACGCGGACGGGGCGGTGGACGGGGGCGTTCAGGGCGATGTTGAGGTCGCAGTGCGGATCGAGCTGCTCGACGTTGATGGTCGGCGGCACGACGCCGTGGACGATCGAGAGGATGGAGGCGATCGCTTCGACGGCGCCGGCGGCGCCGAGCAGGTGGCCGGTCATGCTCTTCGTCGAGGTGGCGGTGAGGCGGTCCGTGTGGTCGCCGAAGAAGGCGCGCACGGCACGGCTCTCGGACTCGTCTCCCAGCGGCGTCGAGGTGGCGTGCATGTTGACGGCGTCCACTTCCTCGCGGGCCAGGCCCGCCTGCTTGAGCGCCGCCTTCATGGCCAGGCGCGCGCCCAGACCCTCGGGGTGCGGCGCCGTGATGTGGTGGGCGTCCGACGAGGCGCCCACCGCCAGCACCTCGGCGTAGATGCGGGCACCGCGCTCCTCGGCGTGCTCCGCCGCCTCCAGCACCAGCGCGCCGGCGCCGTCGCCCAGCACGAAACCGTCGCGCGACAGGTCGAAGGGCCGGCTCGCCCTCTGCGGCTCGTCGTTGCGCGTCGACAGCGCCTTCATGGCCACGAAGCCGCCCATCCCGAGCTCGCTCACCCCGGCCTCGCTGCCGCCGCAGATCATCACGTCCGCCTGTCCGCTGCGGATCAGCAGCAGCCCGTCGGCGAGACTGTGGTTGCCCGTGGCGCAGGCGGACACCACACAGTGGTTCGGACCGCGGAAGGCGTAGCGGATCGACAGGACGCCGCTCGCCATGTCGGGGATGATCATGGGGATGAAGAACGGCGACAGGCGGCGCACGCCCTTCAAAACCATCTCCCGCACCTGGTCGTACATGCTCTGAAAGCCGCCGATCCCCGATCCGAAGACGATGCCGATGCGGTCCCGCTCTTCCTCCGGGAGCTCCTCCGGCCGAAGCCCGGCGTCGCGCACCGCTTCGTCCGCCGCGGCGACCGCGAAATGGCAGAACGGATCGAGGTGCCGCGCGTGCTTGCGATCGAAGTAGAGGTGCGGATCGAAGCCTTTGAGCTGGCAGGCGAAGCGGGTGGGCAGAGCCGAGGCGTCGAAGCCCTGGATCGGCGCCGCGCCGCTCTCGCCGCGCAGCATCGCCTGCCAGAACGACTCCACCGACAGGCCGAGGGGGGTCACCGCCCCCATCCCGGTCACCACCACCCTCTGCTCGAGACCGCGCTGTCCGCTCATCCGCGCTCCTTTCCGCCGCCCTCCGGGCGCAGGATCATACAGGTCGCCGTGGCGTGAGCGTACAGCCGGCCCGCGAGGTCCACGATCTCGGCCTTGGCGGTGGCGATCCGCTTCCCGAGGTGGATCAGCTCCCCCACCGCGCGCACGCGGCCGGTCTCGATCGTGACGCCGCGGACGAAGCGCACGTTGATGTCGAGGGTGGTGTATCCCTCGCCGGCCGCCAGCTTCGAATGCAGCGCGCAGCCCATCACCGAATCCATGAGGGTGGTCAAGACGCCGCCGTGCACGACGCCGAGCGGGTTGTACTGGAATTCGGCCGGCACGACGGTCATCGCCACGCGTCCGTCGCCGAAGCTCTCGCCCTCGAAGCCGAGGAGCTGGTGCACCGGCGGCCAGGGCAGCTCGCCGCGTCCGATGGCTTGCAGGTACTCGATCCCCGCCATCTCACGGCTGCGGGCGAGCGCGGGGAAAGGGTCGTCCCAGGTGACGGCGCGGGTGCGTTTCCCGGGCGGGTCGTCGGCTGCGGCGCGGTCCTCGGTCATCTCTCCTCCTCGCGGAACGGAGGAAGTATGGCCTCTGCCGGAGCGGAGTCAAGATGCCGGCGCGCCGGTCCTGGTACGCTTTTCGCTTCCCACCCGAAAACAGAGGGAGGCCGAGGGCACGACCAACCGAATCCGTTTCACACAACGGTTCTGCCCGCGGGCGAAACGTCATGCATCGATGTCACGCGGTTCGTCGTTGTCCCGGTTGCCGTCTGCTCGCCGCGATCTTCGCCGCCGCCATCCTCACCTGCCTGGCCCCCGCCGCAAAAGCCGCCGTCATCGGAGAGGAAGTCTACAAAGCGCTCAAGAAGAAGCCGCAGGTGCGGGTGATGGTCACCTTCGATCCAGGCGTGCCGTTCGACTTCACGACGCCTGATGCGAAGGCCGTCTTCGACGCTGCCGTGCAGACGATCGACGACGATGTCCTGTCACGGTTCCTGCCCGGAGAATTTTCCCTGCTCCGCCGCTTTCAGTCGGTCAACGCGCTCGCCGGCGACGTCACCCTGCCAGGCGTCATCCGGCTCCTGACGGATCCGCGCATCCTGCGCGTCGACGTCGACCAGGGAGGCCGCGCCCACCTCGTCGAGGCGCGCGCCGTCGCCCGCATCAATCCGGTGCTCGCCGTCGGCTTGACCGGCCGCGGCGTGACGGTCGCCATCCTGGACAGCGGTCTCGATGCGTTCCATCCCGACCTGGAGAACGACGTCGCGGCGGAGCAGTGCTTCTGCAGCGGCAACGGCGGCTGCTGCCCGAACAAGTCGTCCACGCAGAGCGGCGCCGGGAGCGCCGCGGACGACAACGGCCACGGCACCAACGTCGGGGGGATCGTCACCTCGGACGGCACCATCGCTCCGCGCGGGGCCGCGCCGGACGCCAAGGTCGTGGCGGTCAAGGTGCTGGCCTCGGACAACAGCTTCTGCTGCTCGTCGGACGTCGTGGCCGGGCTCGACTGGGTGCTCAACAGCAGGCCGGACGTCAACATCGTCAACATGAGCCTGGGGACGACCGCCCTGTTCAGCGGCAATTGCGACTCCTCGACCTCCTATACCTCGTCCTTCGCCACGGCGGTCAACGCCCTCCGGCAGAGCGGCGTGCTGGTCTTTGCCTCGGCCGGGAACGACCAGTCCCAGAACGCGATGGCCGCTCCGGCCTGCGTCGCCAACGTGGTCTCGGTCGGCGCGGTCTACGACTCGGATCTCGGCGCGCAGACGTTCCCCGGCGTGTGCACCGACGCCACGACCCGCGCGGACCAGGTGACCTGCTTCTCGAACAGCGACGCGCAGACCGATCTCTTCGCGCCCGGCGCCATCACGACCTCCACCGGCCTCGGCAACGGGGTCTCGAACTACTCGGGAACCTCGCAGGCGTCGCCCCTGGCCGCCGCCTGCGCCGCCGACGTGCTCCAGGCCTATCCGGGATTGTCGCCGGACCGCCTCGAAGCGGCGCTGAAGCAGTCTCCGACCCAGGTGACCGATCCGAAGAACGGGATGAGCTTCCCGCGCCTCGACTGCGAGGCCGCCGTGGGCGCCGCGGGTCCGGCGCTGAGCTTCTACACCTTGACCCCCTGCCGCCTGGTCGATACACGGAACGCCAACGGGCCGTTCGGAGGCCCGAGCCTCGGCCCGACGCCGCGGCTGTTCGTGGCCGCGGGGAATTGCGGCTTGCCCGCCTCGGCCAAGGCGATCGCGGTCAACATCGTGGCCATCGGAGCCTCGGCGAGCGGAGAGATCGTGCTCTACCCGGGGAACCTGACGACCGCGCCGCCCACCAGCACCGTCAGCTTCAACGCGGGCCAGGTCCGGGCGAACAACAGCATCATGGGGCTGGCCACGGACGGCACCGGCACCCTGGGAGCCCTGGCGCGGGTCCCGCCCGGCAATCACGTCGACGTCGCGATCGACGTCTTCGGGTATTACGACCAGTAGGGGCGGCGAGAGCGGTGTAAGCTGTCTCCATGGGGTCCATGACGTTCGAGGTCTCCGTCGTCATCCCCACCTTCAACCGCCTGGAAGCGCTCGCGGAGGTGCTGCAGGGACTCGAATTCCAGCAGGCGCCGCCGTCGTTCGAGGTGGTGGTGGTGGACGACGGATCGAGCGACGGGACGAGCTCCTGGCTGCGCAGCCGCACGTTCAACCTGCCGCTCCGCGTCCTCACCCAGGAGAACCGCGGACCGGCTGCGGCGCGCAATACGGGAGTGGCGGTGGCGCAGGGGCAGTGGGTGGCCTTTCTGGGGGACGACACCGTCCCCTCTCCTGGATGGCTGGCGGCGCACCGCGAGGCCCATCGCCGCCACGGCGACGACCTCCACGTGGCCGTGCTCGGCTATACCGGCTGGCACCGGCGGATGCGCCTCAACCCGTTCCTGCGCTACGTCAACGAGCACGGGCTCCAGTTCGGCTATGCGCTGATCAAGGATCCCGAGGACGTGCCGTTCAACTTCTTTTACACCTCCAATCTCTCCCTCTCTCGTGACATACTTCTCGCAGAGCCGTTCGATCTGCGATTTCCCTATGCGGCCTGGGAAGACATCGAGGTCGCCTACCGGATGAAGAAGCGCGGGTTGCGCATGGTGTATGAGAAAACAGCGACGGTCGCGCACGACCACCCCACCGACATCGTGCGCTTCGCGGCCCGCCAGGAGCGGGCGGGCTTCTGCGCCGTCGTCTTCTACCGGCTCCATCCCGAGCTCGGCCCGCTCCTCGGTCTGGGTCCCCAGGGGCCGCCGCCGGTGCCGGCGGAAGGCCCCCAGAAGCGGCGGGAGCGCCTGGTCCGCGCTTTGCAAAATCTTCCAGTGAGGGTCCCGAAATTGTGGGAGGACGTGCTCCGTTATCACTACATACAAGGCCTTCACCGCGCGTGGAACGGAGACGGCGCGGCGTTGCGCAAGGAGGACATCGATGACCATTCGACGAGCAGCAACACGGCTTCATGAGCTCGGCCTGGTCCCCGTGCTGTTCGCCGCGCTGCTCCTGGCGGCGACCGGCGTGTGGGCAGGCGAAGGCCATTCGGGAGGCGGGCATTCCGGTGGCGGGCATTCCGGTGGTGGCGGCGGCGGCCACCACGCCGTGTCTTCCGGCGGCCACTCCAGCGGAGGGTCGGGCTCCCACGGCTCTTCCGGGCACAGCGCCGTTCCCATCGGGTCCGGCGCTCACCACGGCCCTGACCGCCAGCCGTCCAACCGCCACGGCGGCGGCTTCCATGGCGGCGGTTTTCACGGCCGCGGCTTCTACCCGTATGGGTACGGCTTCGGGTACTGGCCGGGCTTCTTCTTCGGCTGGTATTGGGATGACTACTGGGGCTATGGCTATCCGTACGGCCACTACGGCTACGGCTACCCCGGGGCCTACCCGGGAGGCTACGGCCACTATGACCACTACTCCCGCGACGACATGGGCGCCCTCGATCTCGACATCAGCCCGGGCGACACCGAGGTCTGGCTCGACGGCGAGCGGATCGGCACCGTCGACGACTTCGACGGCTGGCCGCAGTACCTGTGGCTGCCCAAGGGGACGTACGACCTCGTTTTCTATCGTCAGGGCTACAAGACTCTCGCTCGCCAGGTGTCGGTCTACCCCGGCCTCGTGGTCGACATGGACGACCAGCTCGAGAAGGGCGAGTCGATCCGGCCCGAGGATCTGCAGACCAAGACGCATGAACGGCGCGACGACCGGCTGCGCTACGAGCGCGAGCGCAGCGACCGCATCGATCGTGGCGAGTGGGATTCCCGCCGCCGCGACGACGACAACTGGCGCGACCGCGGGCCGCGGCACAAGGCCGACCGTGAGGACAGCCGGACCGCGGACGCCGGCTGGCTCCGCCTCGACGTCGATCCCGAGGACGCCTCCGTCTACCTCGACGGCCGCTTCGTGGGCACCGGCACCGAGCTCAGCCACATGCAACACGGCCTGAGAGTCGAGCCTGGCGACCACCACCTGGCCGTGGTCCGGCCCGGACGCAAATCCGACGAGCGTGACTTCAAAGTGACCGCCGGCGAAGAGGTCAAGGTGTCCGTCGACCTCGGCAAATAGCGACCCGCCGTAGAGAAAACTAGGAGCGCCCCCCTTGCGGGGGCGCTCGCTTTTTGGTGGGATCGAAGGCAGAGGAAGAGAACGAGACTGGATCGACGGCGTCCAAAGAAGCTCCCCGCTGCAACGATCGCACCGCCGACCCGCCTCGCGTCTATATCCTTGAGCAGGATTCGTGCCACGCGCGCGGGCTGAAATGTTTTTCCGCCTGCCGTCATTGACTCATGAAGATGCGCACTATACACCCCCTCGGCCTGGGTGCCGTTGTGGCGCTCGCCTGGCTCCTTCCTGGCGCTGCCCGCGCCGGGACCTTCCCGCCGGTCACCGACGCCGAGCGGAGCCTGACCGCGGTCCCGTTCGCGCCCAAGGCGTCGGCGGTCGTGCTCTCGCGCGAGGCGGAGCTGCGGATGATGGGCTACGGCGTGGGCTCGCAGTCCTCGTCGAGCCTCAAGGTGCATACCCGGATCAAGATCCTGACCGAGGACGGCAAGAGGCACGGGCAGATCAAGATCGACCATGGCGGCTTCGTCCGCCTCCAGAGCCTCGAAGGGCGGACCGTGCTGCCCGACGGCAGGACGCTGCCCTTGACCGCCGAGGCGAAGTTCGAGCGCCTCGTCTCGCAGCGCGAGAAGCGCTCGGTGACCTCCGTCGCCTTCCCGGGCGTCGAGGTCGGGGCGATCCTCGATCTGAGCTACGAGCTGCGCTTCGACACCTTCCTCTTTCTCGAGCCCTGGTATTTCTCGGACCGCACCATGCCGGTGCTGCATTCGGAGATCGTCTACGAGGTTCCGAAGGGGATCACCCTGCAGGGCGGCAGCGTCGATCCGTTCAAGGTCAACGTGCAGAGCGCGCAGGAGATGACGTTGTTCGGCGCCAAGCTGCGCATCTGGGCCGAGCGCCTTCCCGAGGTCCCCGACGAGCCGTTCGCGCTGCCGTTCGTCGACCTCGCGACGCGGGTGCTGATCCTCCCTCTGGCCAAAGAGGGGAGGCCGCTGCTGACAAGCTGGGAAGACGTCACCACGATCGCCGGAGACGTCTACGACGAGGCGCGGAAGAAAGACCGCGGCGTGGGGGAGACGGCGCGCCGGATCGCCGCCATCGCCGGCTTCGGCGGGCGCGCACGGGCGCAGTCGCTCTACCGGTTCGTCCGCGACGAGATCGCGACCGACGAAGACGACAGAAGGATCTGGCCGCCCGACGGCTCGACGGTGGCTCAGACGCTCGACCGCAAGCACGGGGACACCGCCGAGAAGGCCCTGCTGCTCCAGGCGCTCCTGCGCGAGATGAAGCTGAACGCGCGCCTCGTCTGGGCCGGAGACCGCCGGCAGGGAGAGATCAACGCCAAAGTCGTCAATCCGCTCTGGTTCGACCGGGTGCTGGTGGCGGTCGACCTCGACGGCAAGCGCACCGTCCTCGATCCGGCGGACCGCGACCTGGGCTTCGGCGCCCTCTCCCCCTGGTACGAGGGGACGCCGGCGGTGCTCGCCGATCCTCCCAAGAAGCCGGAGGTCATCACCCTCCCCGAGATGCCCGTGGCCGAAAACATGCGGAAGGCGGCGCTCGACCTCGGCCTCGACGCCGGCGGCCGCCTCGCCGGCACCGGCACCCTGCTGCTCACCGGCCACCATGCCTGGAGCGAGATCCACCGCAAGGGGAGCGCGGCCGAAACCGCGGACTCCTGGAAGGAGTGGCTCGCCGGCCGCTTCAAGGAGTTCAAGATCGCCGACGTCACGGTCGACGAGTCGGCCGACGAGCGGCGCGTGCGGCTGACCTGGTCGCTCTCGCAGCGCGACGAGGCGGTGCTCGGCGACGAGTCGACCCTCGCCGCCAGCCGGCCGCTGGGACCGGCCTCGCAGCCCTTCGTCCAACCCGCGGCGGCGCGCCAATCTCCGGTCCACTTTCCGTTCGCCGACAGCGACGAGGTCGAGCTCCGGCTGCACTGGCCGGAAGGCTGGCGGATCGACACGAAGCCGGAGCCCGTCCATCTCGAAGGGCCCGTCGGAGCCCTGGCGGTCAGCCTGGACACCGATCCCGGAGGGCGGGCGCTCGTCTACCGCCGGCGGCTCGACATCAAACGCAGACAGCTCGAGACGGTGAACGATCTCGATGCCGTGCGGTCGCTCTTCGCGGCCGCCGAGAAAAGCGATGCGCAGATTCTCGCGCTCTCGCGTCGTTAGCGCCGCGGCGTTGCTCCTTCTGGCCGCCGCGGCGCCTTCCGGGGCCGCCACGGTGCTGGCGCGCACCGTCAGCATCGAGATCCGGCCGGACGGCAGCGTCGCGGAGCGGACCCACCTGCGCGTGCGCCTCGACAACGACGCGGACTTCGACGCCTGGTCGCCCTACCGAGTCTATCTCGACCAGAACCGCACCCTGGAGTCGCTCACCGCCTCGGCGCTCAAGCCGGACGGCAAGACGGTGGACGTAGGGCGGCGCGATCTGGACACCGAGGAGACCGTCGCGCCCGGCGAGCTCCACAGCTCGCGCAAGTTCCGCGCCGTCCGTTTTCCCAAGGTACCCGTGGGCTCGATCCTGACGGTCGATGCGGCGGTGCGCTCCCGCCCCTACTTTCCGGCCGGCGCCGTCAGACTGGGCCTGTCCGAGCCCATCGAATCGCTGCGCGTGGAGGTGCACGGCGCCGGGGCCGGCTGGCGCTGGCGCCTGGACGGCAAGCTGCCCGGCCTGGACGTCAAGGAGACGCCGGGAGGCGTCACGGTCACCGCCCAGAACCTGCCGCGCCGGCCCCCCGTCGACCTGGCGCCGGACGACGCGGCGGACGGCGCCGTGCTGCGTTACGCCTGGGGCGGCGACAGCTCCGGGTGGGAAGGCGTCGGACGGTGGTACGACCGCCTGGTGGCCGACGTTCCGCGCGGCGCGGCGGCGGTGCAGGCCAAGGCCCAGGAGCTGACCGCCGGTCTGAGCGGCCGGCGGGAGAAGATCGAGGCGCTCCTGGCGTTCGTGCGCCGGCAGGTGCGCTACGTAGCGGTCGAGATCGGCATCGGCGGCTACCGTCCGGCCACGCCGCAGGACGTGCTGGAGCGCCGCTGGGGCGACTGCAAGGACAAGGCGTTCCTCCTCATCGATCTGCTCCGGCAGGCGGGCATCGAGGCCTATCCGGTGCTGATCCTCTCCGCCGAGCGCGACCGCGTCGACCGGGACTTCCCTGCGCCGCAGTTCAACCATGCCATCGTGGCCGTGCCCGCCGACGGCCTCGGCCTCGCCCCGGAGGACCCGGTGGCCGGCGGCTACCTCTTCCTCGACGCCACGCAGACCACCGGCGGGCTCGCCTGGCTCCACCCCGGCGCGCAGGACCAGGAGGCGCTCGTGGTGCGCGGCGGCCAGGGGGTGCTGGTGCACACGCCGATCCGGCAGGAGCGGGAAAAGGTCCGGCTGGCCCTCGACATGGCGGTCGCCGCGGACGGCCAGCTCGCGGGAACAGCGCGG
>Ga0075426_10004325_pt1 | contig 10103 bp, 9 predicted proteins | sample SoiMethybrSBSTD5_FD_75304 | JGI IMG/M metagenome (GOLD analysis project Ga0075426, IMG submission 75304) | Bulk soil microbial communities from a Populus tree surrounding site in Tennessee, USA - Soil MetaG P. TD hybrid SBSTD5 | ecosystem: Environmental > Terrestrial > Soil > Tree plantation...
CACACACATCATCAACAAACGATACAATGAGAAAAAGGTCACCATCTTCACTTCCAACTACCTGGATTTGCCAATTGGTTCAGCCTACGACGAGAGTTTGACGGATCGAGTCGGAGTTCGACTTCGGTCTCGCTTGCACGAGATGTGCAGGTTGGTGCCGATGGAAGGCGAGGACTACCGCGAGAAGATTCGGCAGCGAAGAGGAGCCCGGTTCTCCGGTTGATTCAGATTTTGGCGGCGTTGAAATCCGTAAATTCCATCACTCTGGTAGCTCGAGATCACCAGCCCGACATCAAACATAGTAAGTAACACTCTGACAGCAAGCTTCGTTGACACACCTCGTTTTGTTACCTTAGCATCCCCATCGCAGTAGAAGCATTGCCAAAATCAAAACATCTCGATTTGCGACCAGCAAAGGAGACGGCGTGACTGCTCTTCCAATCATGATCGGAGTGCTGTGCATATTAGCGATCGCGTATCGTTACTACAGCGCGTTCATTGCGACAAAAGTAATGGTGCTCGACGACAGGATCGAGACTCCCGCTCACGCGATGTACGATGGTCACAACTATTACCCAACCAACCGCTGGGTTTTGTTCGGTCATCACTTCGCCGCGATCTCGGGCGCCGGACCTCTGGTCGGACCTGTGCTTGCAGCTCAATTTGGATTTCTTCCCGGACTACTTTGGCTCGTGATCGGCGTAGTAATCGGAGGCGCCGTTCACGACTTCATAATTCTCGCGTCTTCTGTGAGAAGGAAAGGGAAGTCGCTCGCTGAAATAGCTCGCACCGAAATCAGCCCAGTCTCAGGGTTAGTCACTGGAATCGCGATTCTGTTTATTGTCGTGATCGCGCTTGCAGGCCTTGGACTCGTAGTGGTGAAGGCCCTTGGCGAGAGTCCGTGGGGAACGTTCACCGTCGGCTTTACTATTCCGTTAGCACTTTTCATGGGCCTCTATATGTATCGATTCCGCAAAGGCCGCATTGCCGAAGCGACAACCATCGGCGTGATTGGATTATTCTTCGCGGTCATTATGGGCGGGCGAATCGCGGAGTCGACGCTTGCTTCAAGCTTCACTTTTTCGGAAAGCACGATTACTTATTTGATGGCCGGTTACGGTTTCATCGCGTCGGTATTGCCGGTCTGGATGCTGCTTTGCCCGCGCGACTATCTGAGCTCATTCATGAAGGTCGGCACAGTCGCTTTTCTGATCATCGGTGTGATTTTAGTCGCTCCCCATCTGAATATGCCTGCGACGACGCCGTTCGTTGCGGGCGGGGGACCAATCATTCCCGGCAAGGTTTTTCCGTTTGTGTTTATCACGATTGCCTGTGGCGCGATATCGGGATTTCATTCGCTGATCAGCTCAGGCACTACTCCGAAGATGCTCAATCGCGAAAGCGACGCGCGAATGATCGGCTATGGAAGCATGCTCATGGAAGGACTCGTGGGCGTAGTGGCATTGGTTGCCGCCACATCGCTCTTTCCGGGCGATTACTTTTCCATCAACGTTGATCGCGCAAGAACGGATTACGTGCAGTTCGTCGAGACCAACAGCACTCAAAGCTTTGATCTTCACGAGCAGAAACTCGAGGAGTTGACGCAGGAAACAGGTGAAAAGAATTTGCGCGGGCGCACCGGAGGCGCAGTCACCTTAGCAGTCGGTATTGCTCAAATATTCTCCGGGCTGCCGGGAATGCGCGGACTGATGAAGTACTGGTATCACTTCGCGATTATGTTCGAAGCGCTCTTCATTCTTACAACGATCGATACCGGGACTCGTGTCGCAAGATTCATGCTCGGCGAATTTCTGGGGAGGTTTTATAAACCTATCGAACGTCCCGACTGGATGCCGGGCGCGGTGATAACGTCAGCATTGATTGTAGCGGGATGGGCTTACTTTATTCGCACCGGTTCGATCTCGACAATTTGGCCGATGTTCGGAATTGCGAACCAACTCCTCGCCGCCATTGCGCTGTGCGTTGGCACGACGGTCATCATGAATTCGGGTCGCGCGAAATATGCGTGGGTGACTATCACGCCGCTGGCCTTCGTCGCTACGACGACGTTGACCGCAGGCTGGCGCTCGATCTTCGACAACTTCCTGCAGGAGGCGAAGAAGCCCGAGACGATGTTTCGAGGTTATCTGAACGCTTCGTTGACGGCAATAATGATGACCTGCGTCGTGATCGTGCTCGTCGATTCAATTCTCCATTGGCGAAAAACTATGCGCGGGATTCCGATTCAGGAACCGGTCGTTGAGACTGGAGACTGACAAACGGCCCGATCCTAACGCGCGAACTCGACTGTGTATTCTGATCGAGTACGTAGACATAACTGAATCCCTCGCTATCAACAGTGCGCAGCGTTTGCTCGAGCATTTCAAGCTGATTCCTCAGGGCGTCGCGCGGAACCTTGCGATCCCTGCCGGCATTGCGTTCGAGACAAGCTTCAGCCGGCACATCGAATACAATCGCAGCCGTGTTGAAGGAAAACCGACTTGCAATCCTGATGAACTCACCTCGGTGTTCGCGCCTCAAGTTAGTTGCATCGGCGACGGTCAACCGGCCGAGCGCCAAACGCTTCTCGATGATGAAGTGCATCACCTCAAACGCCTGCTTTGAGACGTTCTGATTCGAAGCGTCGTCGCACACAAGCGCGCGGCATTCGTCGGAGGAGACAATTTGTGTGGAGATGAAATGCTTCGCGGCCCAGGTGGATTTGCCGCTTCCGGCGGGTCCGCATAAGACGACAAGAGTGTTGCGAGGAATAAGAATTTCGCCCAAGAAATAAATTAACCACAAAGGCGCAAAGGCACCAGGACAATCCAGCCGAACATTCCAAGAGATCTAAAGATTTCCTGTTTGCGATTTTCGGTTTACTCTATGCGATAGACTCCATTGTGACGCGATACACGCCCTTCCGCTTCCAACTTTTCCAGATGTGCTACAGTGGACCTCTCTGCCAATCCATACATCGAAGGATGAACGTCGGTGTAAGCGACTTCGACAACGTCACGAGGCGTTGAGGCCCCGGCGCGAACCGCACCGAGAATCTTGTTCTCACGCATCGTGCGATGCTCGATGTATTCCTCGATCTTCTCACGTGCCGAGCCGATTGCCGGTCCGTGCGCCGGCAGCAGCACTGATAGCTTCGGCAACGCGAGAAGCCTTCGAAGCGAGTTGAAGTAGTCAAGCATGTTGCCTTCCGGCGGATCGATCACTACTGTTCCGACTCCCACAATCAGATCGCCGGTAATAATCGCGCCCGTGATCTCCTCATAAAAGCAGAGGTGCCCGCGCGAGTGACCCGGCGTGTGAAGAGCGCGAAGCCTCCAACCCGCGTCGCCCGTTAGCTCGATCAGGTCATTCTCGTCGATGAGCCGATCGACTTTCACTGAATGGCTGATGCGCTCGGCCGTCAACCGGTGAGCAGCGACCGGAACGCCAAGCCGCTCGCGGAGATGATTTGCGCCGCCGATGTGATCCGGATGCAGATGCGTTAAGATCAGTTCTCTCACGCGACGTCCTTCTTCGAAAAGCGAATCGAGAAACGTATCGAGCTCACGTTGTTCTTCTTCATACGCGGATGCCGGATCGATGACGATGAGTTCTTCGCCGCCGATGATGTAGCAGTTGGTATGCGTGGCCGGCGGGAGAGTCGGCGTCCTAACGGGAAAAAGAAAAATGCCCGGACGAAACTCAATGCGGCGAACCATTCCTCGATTTGCTTCTGGAATTGATGTAAGCGCCGGCGAGAGAGTTTCGATTGAATCGCCGTGCGTCGCCAGGGCTCGAATGATATGAAGCGTTGGCGGCGCCATCACGATTTCACCGCGCTTCCATCTTGCAAGCGCTTCCGACGGCTTTATCCATTCGCCGCTTTCGAGCTCGCCCAGTTCGATCAAAGCTTCTTGTCCGTCGGGCATCCACGCCAGAAAAAACCACGTATCAAAGCGGCGTGGTGCGAACGGCGGCGTGACCCATCTGCCTGCTGCTTCGAAATCGAGACGCGCGATTTCGAGATCGTCTTCCGCAAGAACATCGCGGAAACTCTTCGTGCCTTCAGCCATCGCGCGGCGCTTCTCGGCGATCTTTTCAACGGACAACCGGTCCGCTCCGCGCGCGAGCAGAACTCCGGTCTCTTCAAAGAACTCTCGCACTGCGCACACCCGCATTGAAGCTTCAGCGCCGTCGCAATCGCGGACTGCGATCGATGAGTCTTCCTTATCGAGTTGGCCTCCGGGAAACGCGTGAAAGCCGCCCATGAACTGAAGCTTTGGACTGCGCTTTACCCAGAAAACTCTCGGATCGTCTCGATCCTTTAGCAAGATTATCGCTGCTGCGTCTTTAGGTGTGCTCGCCATCCGCGTCAATATAGCACAACATAGCAGAGCGGGGGTTGGGCATTGGAAAGCTAAAACTTATAATTGGGCTGCGATGCCGGTGAAGAAATTCGATCCCAAGAGGAATTACTATAACGTGCTCGGAGTCAGTGAAACCGCGAGCAAGCAAGACATCGATCGCGCGTATCGAAGCAAGGCTCGCAAGCATCATCCTGACGGCGGTGGAAGCGACGAAGCGATGAAGTCTCTGAACGAAGCGCGCGACATCTTGACCGATCTCGAAACACGCCGCGCTTACGATGCTGAGCGGCGACCGCCCACTCAGACTCGCGCGCCATCGATGAGCTTCGATCCGTACGCTGCTTCGAAGGCGGGAACACTCAAGATACCGGTTGCCGATGCCGATCTCGCGGGCTTGCTTATGAGCGCGGCTGCGTGTTTCGGACTTGGAATCCCGCTACTGTTATTGGTCGAGATGCAATGGATGTTTTTCTTGTGGCCGCTGCGGATTATGTCGCTTGGAGCGTTGGTTCTTGGAATCGTGCTGGCACACTCAGCGCTTCGAATGAAGCAAAGAAAGTTGAAGAAGGCTCGACCAGACTATCCTCGAGTGCTTCTCGCATTTTATGAACTAATGTTCTGGATTGTTTCTCTAGGTATTATTGGAATGATAGTTCTGGCACTCTACGTTTTGTAGGCACACTCTATTGATGAACTACCTTGGTGTCGGGCGGCCAGGTTACCTTGAAGGCGCTCGCGGGGATGTTACCGTTCAAGTTCATGTTGCTCAGCACGAAGGTCGTCACGTTGTTATTCATTTCAACGACCTGGTACTGAATCGGAAGCCACGAAGATTGATTCACCCACAGCGTGAGCTTCTGCACTGAGGATCTTGCCTTCGGCGTGAGCTCGAGTTTTGAAGTCGAAGCACCTGCGGCTTGTTCGTCGCCCACGTATACGATGTTGTACTGGCTCTTGAGCTCAGGCACCGATTTGTAAGGCGTCGCGATAAATGAAAATTCCTGATTCTTTGAAGCCTGAGCCTGCCGGCTGGTGATGATGACCTGTTTGATGGCTGGTTGATAGAGGATGATCTCGTTGCCTACAACGGCAACCACTTGACCGGCAGGACGCTCGTAATTAATTCGCACTTTGTCGTTGTTCTTGCCAGCGTGGGAGAAGAGAAGGTGGCCGCCGTAGACCTCCGCAGCCCCGCCTATGGTTCGGTCTCGCTTCTCCTGCCGCATATCGGCCTGGATCGTTTTTATCGAGCGCGCTGCCTTGTCCATGTTTGCAAGCACTTCATCAAGCTTGCCGTTCGCGCATGCAACGGGACCGCGCGTTGACGCGGCAACAATGACAGCAAGGACTGTCAACAACAGAAGACTTCGTTTCATTTAGTTTCTCGACTCCTCGCGCAATTATTTCTTGTAGACCACGTAGTTTGTCTGGCCTGAACTGTCTTCAACTTCTTCGATGCGCGAGATGCTGGCCGCGCTGCCGTACTTCTGACGCAGCCGAATCTGAATTTCGCGCTCCACACTGTTCTTATCGAGCGCATTTACTTCGTCGGCCCGAACGATCATTGCCGGCGAAGCATTGTCGCCTGAGATTTTGATCGGAACGAGGAAAATGAAAGCGAGGATCACAACGCACATCACGTCGTATTGCCAACTCCCCCGCTCGTAGGACCAGAAGAGTATTTTTTTGAGCGTGCTTAGAATAATCTTCACGATCTGCCTCGCACTACTTCAGCAGGAAGGCCGGTTCGAATCACATGGCCGTCTCGCATTTCGATGACGCGATCCGCGCGCGCCGCTGCTTCTGCGTTGTGCGTGATCATTATGATCGTCTGGCCGAATTCCTTATTGAGCCGGCGCATCATCTTCAGAACGATCTCGGAGTTTTCGGTGTCAAGATTGCCGGTCGGTTCGTCGGCGAGAATTATAGCCGGGCGATTGATCACTGCGCGAGCAATGGCCACACGCTGTTGTTCTCCGCCCGATAGCTCCAGCGGTTTGTGATGCATCTTGTCTTCGAGCCCCAGCACTCGAAGCACTTCGCGACGCCCGGCGGCGTCCCGGTTGTTCTTTCCTGCGTAGATTCGCTCTGCCAGTTTCAGATTGCCTTCGGCAGTGAGAGTAGGAAAAAGGTTGAAGCGCTGAAAAACAAACCCGATCTTCCTTCGGCGAAGATCGGTGCGTTCGCCGTCGGTCATCGCGGTAAGATCTTCGCCTTCAATCATCACCTTTCCCGAAGTAGGCTTGAGCATTCCGCCTACGATGTGAAGGAACGTGCTTTTGCCGCACCCGGACGGCCCCATGATCGCGACATACTCACCGGGCTCAACCTTAAGAGTGGTTCCGCGCAGGGCGGGCACATCCACCTTGCCCACACGGTAGATCATTTGAAGGTCGATTGTTTCAAGAACTGGATCCATAAGAACTGAAACGTGAAACGTGATGCGTGACGGATTTCTTCACGTGTCACGTTTCACGCTTTACTAATCATAGCTGATCGCTTCGACTGGATCGAGGTTGGCCGCCCGAGCAGCCGGATATATTGCTCCTATTAAACCGCCAAGAATTCCGATTACAGCGGCTATGAAAAGCCATCTTGGTTGCAGGTCAATCAGCAATCTCGTGTTGGCTTCGATAGCGAACTTGCCGATCACGGCAACCACGAATCCCAGCAACACTCCCATTGCGCTGATCAGGGCGGCTTCCTTTTCGATGGTCATCACGATGAAACGCTTTGAAGCGCCGAGGCTCTTGAGTATTCCGATCTCGCGCGTTCGTTCGATGATAGTTGTGTACATCGCAAGCAAAATCACGAGCACGCTAATTACGAGCCCAAGGCCTATCACCACATTCAAAAAAATCTCGACCGGCACAAGTCCTTGCGCGTACAGAGCAGGTATTTCGTTAGTAAGAATGACTCGATTGCCGGGATAGTAGCGCCGCAAGTCTTCGAGGACTTGATTCGCAAGCTCCGGCCTTTCGCACTTGACCATGACGAAGGTGCAATTCTCGACGCCGCCCAGTAGTTGTTGCAACGTGTGAAGCGGAATCTTGACGCGAGCGAGTACTGAGGGCTCGTAGATTCCAACGACCGTGAACGTGTGACCGAGCACCGTGATTCTGCTCCCTACTGATACATGCTTTCCGTCGATATCCTTGCCGCTGTCGGCGTAGTAACGATCGACGATTGCTTCATATTCGGTGTCTGGTGTACGACCGTCGGCGAGCCCTCGGCCTTGCACGATGGTGAGATGAGTAGTTCTGATGAAAGCAGGGTAGTCGATGCCGTCCACCAGCTCGAAGCCGATTCCGGCTACGCTGCCCTGAACGTACTCTCCGACCGCCGATGTTGCAGCGATGCCTGAGATCGGCGGCTTTGGTTCGAGGTCCGGGTCTTCAGTAGTCGGTTGAACCCCGTGAAGAATCGCGTCGGCGTAGCGAGCAGGCAGCATCAGCGGATTTCCGGCAAGTGAGATGTTGCCGCCCGGCCAGAATCGAATCTCTGCATCTACGTTTGCCTGTCGTTGAGCTACGTCGCGCAGCATTCCGCGGGCGAGGCCCACGAACAGCGTGACAAGAATCACACCAAGCGCGACCCCAATGATGCTGATCGCCGTTCTCAGCGGACGTTGGCTGATGTTTGCAGCGATGAGGCTGTCCATTGTGAACTTACGGTGCCGGCGAAGTCACCGTGATTGATTCGGCTCTACAGCCATCGGCTGCTGCCTCACACTCGCCGGTCACTTTGTCGCCAACTCTTATGTTGGCAAGTGTGATTGCCCTGTGCGATCTGGTGATGCTGGTGGATGGGCTTAACAGGAGATGAGCCTCTGCTCCGTTGTCATCCTTAATGACAATTTCATTTCTCGTCGCATCAACCGACACTACTTCGCCGGCGTAATGGGTCTTTACCGGCATCGGATTTTGCTTGCTTGTTGTCTCAACCGCATTCTTGCGTGGAGCGTCCAGGTTTATTTCTTCGAGATTCTCCGTATTGTCGAGTTCAAAGGTTGTCTCCGGCAGCTCACCGTTTATTTCGACCGTATCACGCAGCAGAGATAACTCTAATCTGTAGCCGTCATTACGCCGGTCGATGATCACGTCACCTGGCCAAATACCAGCGGTGTTCGGCACCATGAACCAATTCGCATAAGTGACATCGCTCGCCAGGCGGCCAACACCATTTTCGAAAGTCTGTTGACGAACAAGCGGCGTTCCGGGCTGGCTTCGATCAAACCAGAATTTCCGGCGCAGCTTGAGCTGCCCTTTGTCATCGTGCTCCAGCACATACACAACGTAATAGCTTCGCTCGACCAAATGGTTTTTCTTGCCGGGCCGAGTGTCAGCTTCAACTTGCCGAACCTCTTCGCGAAAAGTATTGGGCCGATCGTTTTCAGTTATGGGCTTAATCAAGAAAGAATCGGTTATGTGCTGAGGCCGCATATTCACTAATCCACCGGCCTTCGTCAACTGAGGGTCTTTTACTTCTCTAATCTCCTCAGCATTCATTCGCTCGATGTCGGTAAGGTTGCTGCCGTAAATGAAGCGCCGTTTGGCTTGTGGCCGATAGACCGCGAGCTTGAATTTCTGCCCATCACTCACCATGTCCGCTACGTTGAACCCTGTAAACGTGACTCGCATCCGAGTGTTTTCGGGCCTCTTGAATCTAATGAGTCCGGTCGCCTCGGGAAACTCGTCGGCCTTTGTTCCTTCGCCGGTGAAGTAATTCCATACGGTTACGTCGGCTTGCGCCGAGAAAGTTTGAATTCGGCTATAGGCGTTGATTCGATTGATCAGCTCGTCAGTCTGGAGGGGAGGATTCGATGAGAGCAACGCGTTTACGTTAACGCGGTGTATGCACGAGGCGCCCAGTAGAGACGCGGCCGCAGTCACTAAAATGAAAAGGCATCGAGTGAGCCCGCCCGATCGATTCACAACCATAGTCATGCTTGCACAGAGGCCGTTATCCCTCACCGAACAAGCCTTAACCGTAACAAAGTGCCGAAACGATTGTCAATGAATGCGCCTCCGAAAAACGGGTCGCATTCTTAGTATCAGAGGCTTCGACGAAGTCCGCGCCGAAGTGGTTACATCAAGACCGCTTTATTTTGATCGTTGCGATCTAAAGCTCACGCCGCTTACTATTCTAACTGGAGCGAGTATGCCCAGAATCAAAAAGCGCTTTACGGATCAAAACCCGGGAGGCGCGTTATTCGCGGAGCCCGAGGAATCAACGCCCGAGTCCAACACGAGCGAGCCTGGCGAGCGGCCGCTCGCGGATAGAATGCGGCCGCGGACTCTTGACGAGTTTGTCGGGCAGCACAAGATCGTCGGCGAAGGCCGCGCGCTTCGACGAATGATCGAAGGGGACCGGCTGCAGTCGTTGATCTTTTGGGGACCTCCTGGAACCGGCAAGACTACTCTGGCTCGCATCATTGCGGATCAAACCGCCGCACGATTTGTTCAATTCAGTGCCGTTTCGGCCGGCATCCGCGAAGTGCGCGCGGTCATGTCCGAAGCTGATGAGTATCGCCGCAAGCTCGGTAAACGCACTGTTGTTTTCATCGATGAGATTCATCGTTTCAATAAGGCTCAGCAGGACGCGTTCCTTCACTACGTGGAAAGCGGCGCGATTATTCTGATAGGCGCAACGACTGAGAATCCTTCCTTCGAAGTGAACTCCGCGTTGCTCTCTCGATCGAAGGTGTTCGTTCTTGAAGAGCTCTCAACCGATGAC
>Ga0075426_10004326_pt1 | contig 10102 bp, 7 predicted proteins | sample SoiMethybrSBSTD5_FD_75304 | JGI IMG/M metagenome (GOLD analysis project Ga0075426, IMG submission 75304) | Bulk soil microbial communities from a Populus tree surrounding site in Tennessee, USA - Soil MetaG P. TD hybrid SBSTD5 | ecosystem: Environmental > Terrestrial > Soil > Tree plantation...
TACTCGGCCGGCGACTGGATGAACTCCGGCTGTCCCGGCGGCACCCGACCGGGCAGGTCAAGGTCCGGCAACGAAAGGTCCGGCTCAAGTCCGCGTGCCGCCACTTCGAACGTTTGCCGTGAGACGCCCATGCTCTGCGCCGCCGGCCACAAGCTTTCAAGCCATTGCGCAAAGGCGGGGTCGGGAGCCGCGAACGACGGCGGGATAGAAGCCAGCCAACCCGCGAAACACAAGGCCAAGACGAATTGCGCTGATCGGCGTAGCGTCATCGAATCTCTATCTCGTGAATTTCTTATATTTGATTCGGTGCGGAATTTCCGCCGCCACGCCGAGCCGGCGCTTCTTGTCGTCTTCGTAATCCTGAAAATTGCCCTCGAACCATTCGACATGGCTGTCGCCCTCGAAGGCGAGCATGTGGGTTGCGATGCGGTCGAGGAAGAAGCGATCGTGGCTGATAATGACGGCGCAGCCGGCGAAATCCTCGAGCGCCTCCTCGAGTGCGCGCAGGGTGTCGACATCGAGATCGTTGGTGGGCTCGTCCAACAGCAAGACGTTCGCGCCCGACTTCAGCATCTTGGCCAGGTGCACGCGGTTGCGCTCGCCGCCCGAGAGCGCGCCGACCTTCTTCTGCTGGTCGCCGCCCTTGAAGTTGAACGCCGCCACATAGGCACGGCTCTGCACCTTGCGCTTGCCAAGCTCGATCTGCTCCTCGCCGCTGGAGATTTCCTCCCATACGGTCTTCTTGCCGTCGAGCGAATCGCGGCTTTGGTCGACATAACCGAGCTTGACGGTTTCACCGATCTTGATGGCGCCGCTGTCGGGCTTTTCCTGGTCGGTGATCAGCCTGAACAGCGTCGTCTTGCCGGCGCCATTCGGCCCGATTACGCCGACGATTCCGCCAGGCGGCAGCTTGAAGGACAATTTATCGAACAGAAGATTCTCGCCGTAAGCCTTGGCGAGACCGTCGGCTTCGATCACCGTTTGGCCGAGACGCTCGGCGACCGGAATGACGATTTGCGCGGTCTGCGGCGCCTTGTCGGCGGATTTTGCCACCAGCTCCTCGTAGCGCTGGAAGCGCGCCTTGCTCTTCGCCTGGCGGGCGCGCGGCGAGGCCTGAATCCATTCGCGCTCGCGCTCGATCGCGCGCTGACGCGCTTCCTCCTCGCGCCCTTCCTGCTCGAGCCGCTTCTGCTTCTGCACGAGCCACGAGGAATAATTGCCCTGATAGGGAATACCGCGGCCGCGGTCGAGTTCGAGTATCCAGCTGGTGACGTTGTCGAGAAAGTAGCGGTCGTGGGTGACGATCAGCACCGCGCCGGGATATTGCTGGAGATGGCCTTCGAGCCAAGCGACGGTCTCGGCGTCGAGATGGTTGGTGGGCTCGTCGAGCAGCAGCAAGTCGGGCTGTTCGAGCAACAGGCGGCAAAGCGCGACGCGGCGCTTCTCGCCGCCCGAAAGCGTTTCCACCTTGGTTTCGTCCGCCGGGCAGCGCAGCGCATCCATCGCTTGGTCGATCTTCGAATCGAGATCCCACAGGCCCCTGGCTTCGATTTCGTCCTGCAATTTTGCCATTTCTTCGGCGGTCTCGTCGGAATAATTGGCCGCAAGCTCATTGTAGCGATCGAGCAGCGCCCGCTTGTCGGCGGCTCCTTCCATCACGTTTTCGCGCACGTTCTTCGCCGGATCGAGCTGCGGCTCTTGCGGCAGGTATCCGACACGCGCGCCTTCGGCGGCCCGCGCCTCGCCGGTGAATTCCTTGTCGAGACCGGCCATGATCCGCATCAGCGTCGACTTGCCCGAGCCGTTCACGCCCAAGACGCCGATCTTGGCGTCGGGGTAGAAAGAAAGATGAATGCCATCCAACACCTTCCGGCCGCCCGGATAGGCCTTGGAGAGACCGTTCATCTGATAGACATATTGCCAGGACGCCATGGCGACGGCGCGCTCCATTTCGACAAATCAGGAAGTCGGCGGGTATGTAGCGGCCGCCTGCGCCCCCGGCAAGCCGCTTCGCCGGCATTGATGGCATCGCCGCACCCGATGGAACGATCGATTTGAAATGCGTGCGGCCAGCGGCTAAGGGATACGGCGCTCCGCTCGCTCGGCCAAGCGTATTTTACCGCCCTTCAAGGACATTGAAGAATGAACATCGCCACCATCTCCGATCTGCGCGCGCCGGCAAAACGGCGCCTGCCGAGCTTCGTGTTCGATTATCTCGACGGCGGCGCGGGCACGGAGGCGGGCATGCAGCGGAACACCTCCGCCTTCGACGAAATCCGTCTGAAGCCGCGCATGCTCGTCAATATCGAAACGCGCGACATCTCGACGACCCTGTTCGGACGCCGCTGGTCGCTCCCGTTCGGGACGGCACCGATCGGTTTTTGCAACCTGATGTGCCCGGGCGCCGAGGAAGCGATCGCGCGCGCGGCGGTCGAGGCCGGCGTTCCTTGCACGCTATCGACGGCGGGCACGACCTCGCTCGAGGATTTCGCCCGCTTCGCCCCGCAGAATGCCTGGTTTCAGCTCTACGTCTCGCGCTTCGACGAAATCACCAACGACATCATCGATCGCACCGATCGCGCGGGATACGAGACGCTCGTCGTCACCGTCGACATTCCGCTCGCCGCGCGCCGCCCGCGGGATCTGCGCAACAATTTCAGCGTCGCCCTGAAGGTGAGCCCGAAATTCGTGTGGGAGCTGATGAGCCACCCCTCTTGGTTGTTCGCGACCGTCTCGGCGGGCATTCCAAAGTTCGAGACCATGCAGCGCTACATGAAAGCGACCGGCACCAAGCAGGTCGCGGGATTCGTCTCCTCTCAGGTCAGCGGCAGCTTCGACTGGGACGCGCTCAAGCGGCTGCGTGATCGTTGGAAACGTCGCTTCGTGGTGAAGGGATTGCTCGCGGCGGAAGACGCGGTGCGTGCCCGTGATCTTGGCTGCGACGGCGTGGTGATTTCCAACCACGGCGGGCGCCAGCTCGACTCGCTTCCCACTCCGATCGAGGTCATTGCCGAAATCCGCGCGGCGGTAGGTCCGAAATTTCCGCTGATCCTCGACAGCGGCATCCGCTCCGGCGAGCACATCGTCAAGGCGCTCGCCGCCGGCGCCGACTTTTGCCTCGTCGGCCGCGCGGTGATGTACGCCGTTTCGGCGCTCGGCACGCGCGGAGCGAAACTTGCACTCGAAATCCTCGGCGACGAACTGAGCCGCACCCTTGCCCAAATCGGCTACACAGATATCGCGGGCCTGAAGGCGGCAGCGCCCATTATCAAGACGCGCTGAGGTTTAGCCTACGCCACCGCCGGCCCCTCACCGGCCCCGATCATGTCCGCGATCCGCTTTCCGGACCCCGCCGCCAGCGTCCAGCCCAGCGTTCCGTGGCCGGTGTTGGCCCACAGGTTGCGATAGCGCCGCGTCCGGCCGACATACGGGATGTTCGACGGCGTCGCGGGCCGCAGCCCCGCCCAGAATGTCGCCGCCTCGAATTTTCCCGCGCGCGGGAACAGCGTCTTCGCATTCCGCAGGATGGCCTGGCAGCGCGGATGGTTGAGCGCGAGGTCATATCCCGCGAGCTCGGCGGTCCCCGCGACGCGCAAGCGATCGCCGAGATTCGAATAGACGAGTTTGTATTGATCGTCGGTGAGGCTGACCGCCGGCGCACGGTTGGTGCCGTTGAACGGAATCGTCGCCGAATATCCCTTCGCCGGATAGACCGCGAGCGAAACTCCGTAGGGGCGAAGGAACGGCGCCGAATAGCTGCCCAAACTCACGACGATATCGCGCACCTCGATGGTTTCGTAACCTTGCGGCGTGCGGACCTCGGCCGAACGCACGTTCGAATCCTTGCCATCGGCGTCGAGCGCGACGACTTGCGAGCCATAGAGAAACACGACGCCCAGGCGCTCGCAGGTGGAAGCGAGTGCCTGAGTGAATTTTTTGGCGTCTCCGCTCTCGTCGGCGGCCGAGTAAGTCGCGCCGACAATCTCGCGTCTGCTATCCCCGAAGGCGGGCTCGATTTTCACCACCTCGTCGGCGTCGATGACGCGCAGGTCGCAGCCGTATTTTTTCATCAATTCGGCCGCGTGTCGCGCCGACTCAAATTCGCGGCGATCGCGGTAAAAATGCAGGATGCCCTTCGTCCGTTCGTCGTAATGAATGCCTTCGCGCGCGCGGATCTCCTGCAGCCGCGCCCGGCTTTCCACCGCGAGCTTGACGATTTCGGCCGTGTTGCGATCGGCGCGCCGCGGCAGACACTCGACCAGAAAACACGCGATCCAGAGCCATTGATGCAGGTCGAGCTTCGGCCGGAACAACAGCGGGCCCTCATCGTCGAAAAGCCATTTTAAGACTTTCGACGGCGCCGACGGATTGGCCCAGGGTTCCGCATGGCTGACCGAAATCTGCCCGCCATTGGCGAAACTCGTCTCCAGCGCCGCTTCCGGCTGGCGATCGATGACGCACACCGACTTTCCCTCGCGCGCGAGCCAATAGGCAGTGGTGACGCCGATCACGCCGGCACCGAGAACAACCACGTCAAAATTCCTGGCAGGTTTCTTGGCGGGTAACGAGGACATGACGACTCCTTCGCCCGGCTGGGCTCGTGTCATGCCCCCTCCGTTCTGAACCTGAGAGTTTCACACCAAGGCCGTTTAGAGCCGAAGCGCTTGCTCCTTCGGTGGGCCATGCGGCCGCTCTTCGGAGTGTTGGCTCGGCGCCGGTCCGGTGACCTGAGAGTTTCCGGGGCGGTTGCTCCTTCGGTGCCGCCTTCGAGAAGGCGGGCTCTCCCGGCGCTGAGTGAAAAATGGCGTTGGACTAAGCCACTCCTTTCGATCCCATCCGGTTCCGGATGGATGATTCACATAAGAAGATAGTGCGAGCTGAAGGCTTTTTCGAGGGCACCGGGAAAGCGCGGCTCAGCGCCGTGATTTCGATTTTTTCCGCGCCTTCGCCTTCTTCCGCTTTTTGCCTTTCGGCCGCGCTTTTGCTTTCGGCCTGCGCTTCGGCTTCGACCTTTTTTTAGGTCTCGAGGCGGACTTCGGCTTGGGCTTTAGGTTCGAAGCGGGCTTTGCCGGCATCGATTTCGCCGCCGCCGCGATGGCGGGAGGCTTCGGCCGGACGGAAGCAAGCGCTTTCGTGAGGAAAGCAAGCGAGCGCTGCCAGGCGATGCGCGCGGAATGCGGCTCATAGCTCGCACGCTCGTCGCAGTGAAAGCCGTGACCCGCGCCCGGATAGGTAAAGATTTCGCATTCCGGCCGCTTCTGACGGATCGTCTCGATGTCGCCCATCGGGATGCTGGCGTCTTTCTCGCCGAAGTGCATTTGCACGGGGCAGCGCGGCTTATTGTCCGCGAAGCGGACGATCTGCCCGCCGTAATAGCAAATCGACGCGGCAAGCCCGCCGAGCCGCGTCGCTGCGATGAAGGCGACGGTGCCGCCCATGCAGAAGCCGATCATCGCGACCGGCCCGCCCTCTTTTTTGAGCGCGTCGACGGCGGCCGACGCATCGAGCATCAGCTTCGCCCAGTCGAGACGCGGCAGAAACTCGCGCGCCTTCGCAACCTCCGCTTCCGAGTAACCGCTCTCGAAATTGGGCGACATCCGGTCGAACACCTGCGGCGCCATCGCGCGGAAGCCGGCATCGGCAAGCCGATCGCACACCGCGCGGATGTGATGATTGACGCCGAATATTTCTTGGATGACCACAACGCCCCCGCGCGGGGGCCCCTTGGGATCGGCCCGATAAGCGCCGAGCTGGAATCCGTCGGCGGCAGTGAGGGTAACTTTCGTTCCCATGCTTATTCTCCCCAACCCAATCCTGGTGGGCCCGGCAGGACTCGAACCTGCAACCAGACCGTTATGAGCGGTCGGCTCTAACCATTGAGCTACGGGCCCGAAGGCGCTGGAACCTAGCAAACAAGCCCGCGCCGAAACAGCCTAAGCTAGAGGCGCCTTTATCCCCCTGTTTTAGGAACCCCCTGCCGTGCGGTAGGTTTCTGGTCTAGTATTCGCCTCAGATCAGAGGTAATCCGCCCTCGGCGGTAACAGGAGAGTGGGATGCGTGTATCTGTAGGTGGTGTGCTGCTGATTTCGTCCCTATTGGCGTCCGGTGCGCTGTTGGCGCAAACGCCGGCCACCAAGACGGCCACTACCGCGCCCAAGGCCGCCCCTGCCGCGCCGGCGCCGAAATGCGACAACCCCGACGCCATTGGAATGTCGCGGACAGTGGAAATCGACACCACCGGCGCGCCCGGTTTCGGCTTCGAGCATTTCAAGAACCACGACTTCCTCAAGAACGGCGAGGTGGTGCTCACCTTCGACGACGGGCCGTGGCCCGGTAACACGGAAAAGGTGCTGAAGACGCTCGCCGACAACTGCGTGAAGGCGACCTTCTTTCCGATCGGCAAGCATGCCACCTGGAGCCCGCAGATTCTGAAGGACGTCGCCGCCGCCGGCCATTCCATCGGCTCGCATACCTGGTCGCATAAAAATCTCGAGAAGATGCCGTTCGACCAGGCCAAGGAAGAAGTCGAGAAAGGCCTTTCAGCCGTCCAGTGGGCGCTCGACGGCGCCGAGACCGCGCCCTTCTTTCGCTTTCCGCAATTGAAGCACCCGCCGGAGGTGGTGAAATATCTCGGCGAGCGTAACATCGCGATGTTCTCCACCGATTTCGACTCGTTCGACTTCAAGATGCGCAAGCCCGAGCAGGTCATCAAATCGGTGATGGATAAGCTCGAGAAGAACGGCAAGGGCATCATCTTGATGCACGACTTCCAGCACGCGACCGCAGAAGCCCTGCCCGAGCTCCTGAAACAGATGAAGGAGAAGGGCTACAAGGTCGTGCACATGAAGCCGAAGTTCCTGGTGAAGTCGCTGCCGGAATACGACGCGCTGGTGCTGAAGGAACAGAAGCTCCCGACCGCCAACGTCCAGCCGACTTCCTCGATCGTCAAGACCATCGAGGAGTAACGGCGGCTTTCACGACCGCGTTTTCGGCGGCCACATGACGATCGCCGCCGCGACGAGATCGAGCGCGACGCAGAGGAAGAGTGCCGCGCGATAGCCGCCGCTAAAGTCGCGCACGAGCCCGATCAGGCCGGGCCCGAAGGCGAACACGAACTGGCTGATCGCGGTCGAAAGGCCGATCAGCAGACCGAACGAGGGCGCCTCGAACTCGCGCTGCACGATGAGCGCGGGGAACGTGATCAAGTTCCGCACCGAAAGCCCGAACACCGCGCAGGACGCGAACAGCGCGATGGCGTTCGTCGTTTGCGTCATCGCGAACAGCGCCGCCACTTGGCTCGCCATCGCAAGCGTGCTCGCGAGCCTTTGATTGAGTCGATCAAGCACGGTGCCGAGCGTGAGGCCGCCGAGCACCGATGCCGCCGTCGTGATCGCAACGGCGAGCCCCGCCTGCGTGCGGCCGAGCACGGGTTCGAGGAAGGCGATCTGATGCACGAGAAATCCCGCCTGCGCGAGCCAGGCGAGCGAGAACGGCAGCGTCACGCTCCAGAACGGCCAGCTTCGAAGCGCGCGGGCGCGCGTCCATTCGCCTGCCTTCGCTGCGATCCGCGTTCCATTCGCGTCCCTTGGCACCGCCGGCGCAGCGATCCAAACGAGCGTGAGCGGCACGAGAATTGCGGCCATGACCGCGGGCGCGATCAACAGGGCGCTGGCGAAGCCGAAGGCGCCGATCAGCGCGATCAACGAGGGCACGATGCAAATCGCCCCGCAGCTCGCGCCGGTGAGCGCGAGGCTGATCGCGAGCCCGCGCTTGCTGGCGAACCACAAGCCGACGATGTTGGTGATCGCGCCGATGCTCATCGTCGTCCAGCCGAGCGCCATCACGAGATAGGCGGCGTAGAGCTGCCACAGCGCATCGACGAAGGCGAGGCTCGCGGTCGAAACGGCGTAGCAGACGACGCCGAACAAAACGCAAAGGCGCGGGCCGAAACGCGCGAGCGCGTCGCTGATGAACACCGTGAGCAAGGCGCTCACCAGGTAAAATACCGTGCTCGCGCCGGCGACTGCCGCCACCGGCCAGCCGAAGCGCCGGCTGAATTCGGCGAGATAAACGCCTTGGCCGTAGAAGCCGAATCCCCAGGCGGCGACCGCCACCATGAAAAGGGCCGCGACCACGCGCCAGCCGAAATAGCGCGGCGAGCTTTCATCCAGCGGATCGGCGTGGGATTGCACGGTCATCGCTGCGGTTTAACGGACGTCACCGAACGCTCCCACCCGGTTTCGCGCGATCCGCTTCTATGCAATTTCGATGTCGTGAACGATATGCGCCATGCGCAACTCCCCCTATTTCGCCGCAGAACCCTAGCCGATTGACAGCGCGGCATTGTTCGGGAAATATCGAAGTATGCAGGCAAGCCTGAAGGAAGGCCCCGACATCGCCCCGATCGCCGCCCTCATTGGCAATCCGGCGTGCAGCCACATGCTAATGGCGCTGATGGCCGGTCCCGCGCTCACCGTGACGGAACTTGCCGCGGAAGTGGGGCTCGCGCTCCCCACCGTCAGCGGGCTTCTCGCGCGGCTCGAGCGCGCCGGCCTGGTCGCCGTGGAGCGCCAGGGGCGGCATCGCTATTTCCGCCTCGCCGGCCCGGACGTGGCGCTCGCCCTCGAAGGCATCATGCCGCTCGCCGCCCGCGCCGGCCACTTGCGCACGCGACCCGGCCCGCGCGAGCCGGAGTTGCGCCACGCGCGCTCCTGCTACGATCATCTCGCCGGCAACCTCGCGGTAAAAATCTTTGATGATTTGATGACCAAACATCTATTGGACAAACGCGGCGATACGCTGCACCTCACGCCCCATGGCAAGCGATTCTTCGCCAAGCGCGGCATCGACATCGATGCGCTCGCCCGCGGCCGGCGGCCGCTCTGCCGCGCCTGCCTCGATTGGAGCGAGCGCCGCTCGCATCTCGCCGGCGCTCTCGGCGCCGCGATCTTCGAAACGATGCTGGCGCGCCAATGGGCCGCGCGCGTCCGCCGCTCGCGCGTGGTGCGCTTCGCCAAGGGCGGCGAGAGCAAGATCATAGCGTGGCTGTCGGAATAATCGCCCGCATGCACGGAAAATCGCCCGCTCGCGCCTCCGCTCGCCGCACCTTCTACGGCTGGTACGTCGCCTATGGGCTGATGGTCGTCTCGACCATGACCGCGGGCTTGCTGTTCTACAACGTCGCGGTGCTGTTGGAGGCCTTCGTCGCCGAGCGCGGCTTCCCGGTCGGGCTCGCGAGCGTCGCCACCGGCCTCTTTTTCGTCGCCTCGGGGGTCGCCGGCCTCCTCGTCGGCCAGATCATCAACCGCGTCGACGCCCGCAAGATCATCGTCGCCAGCGCCGCCGTGACCGCGCTCGCGCTCGCCTCCGTCGGCTTCCTGCGCACGCCGGCAGAGCTGATCGCGTTCTACGTCGTGCTGGGGTTTTGCTATGGCGGCTGCGGCCTCGTCACCGCGAGCACCATCGTCGCCCGCTGGTTCGACGCCAAGCGCCCGCAGGCGCTGTCGGTGGCCAATACCGGGCTTTCGCTCGGCGGCATCCTGATCACGCCGTTCGCCGCCTATTTCATCAAGGCCTATGGCCTTGCCGCCGCCGGGCCGTGGCTCGGGGCGATCTTTTTTCTCGGCGTGGTGCCGGTGACGCTCCTGTTTGTGCGCGCGAGCCCGCACGACATGGGGCTCCGCCCCGACGGCGCGGAAGCCATGCCGGGCGTGGCCGGCGGCACGCCGCTCGCAGGCATTTCCTTCTCCAAGGCGTGGAAGAGCCGCTTCTTCGCGGCGGTGACGCTCGCCTATGTGTTTTCGCTCGGCGCCCAGGTGGGCGCGATCGCCCATATTTTCCGCCTCGTCGTCACCCGCGCCGATGCCGAGCTCGCGGCGCTCGCCGTGGCGCTTCTCGCCGGCACGAGCCTGGTGGGGCGGCTGGTCGCCGGCCAGTTGCTGACGAGAATTTCCGCCCGCGCCTTCACCATCGCCTTGATGGCGAACCAGTCGATGGCGCTCGCCTTCCTCGCCTTCGCCGAGACGAGGGCGGCGCTGCTCGTGGGCGTGGCCCTCTTCGGCGTCACCGTCGGCACCATTTTGATGATGCACCAGCTGTTGAT
>Ga0075426_10004327_pt1 | contig 10101 bp, 6 predicted proteins | sample SoiMethybrSBSTD5_FD_75304 | JGI IMG/M metagenome (GOLD analysis project Ga0075426, IMG submission 75304) | Bulk soil microbial communities from a Populus tree surrounding site in Tennessee, USA - Soil MetaG P. TD hybrid SBSTD5 | ecosystem: Environmental > Terrestrial > Soil > Tree plantation...
ACGCCGCTTGCCTGGTACATGCGCTGCGCCCCAAACGAGGCGATGAGCTCGACCACCAGGGCCAGAATGGCGAAGTCGATGAGGGGGCGGGCAATCGGGGCTCCGAGCGCGATGGCGATAATGCAGAGCGTTGCGGCGCCGCTTGCGAATGCCGAGCCCGCGAAGCGTACCGCGAGCAGCCGCGGCGCAGCGGCCCACAAGGGGGTACTGGTCGCCGAGAGCAGCGCGGCCGGATAGACGGTCATGAACCAGCCTGCAAGCGATGCGATGCACGCGAAGATCAATGTGAGGATGTGAAGTCCGATCAATTGCACGATCAAGGCGGCGAGGCTCCAGAACCCGAAGGTCATCAGCACGTAGGTCCCGATCGACATCGGCGAGGTGGGACGGAAGATCCGCAGCATGTTGAAGAAGCGCTGCTTCGTGTGCAGGTCGATGATCAGCAGGATTCCGCCGGCGACGGCGCCCGCAAGCGCGATCGCGCGAGCCGCGAGAAGAACGCCTGCGCTGTTCGCGGCGCTCAGCAGGTCGGCCGCGGTGGCGAGGATTTGCGCTGCGGCGGCGACACCGCCGATGAAGATGTAGAGTGCGACGGTCCAGCCATAGAGGCTCGGCCTCACGGCGGGCCGGCCATAATAGGTCGGTATGCTGTCCACTGGCGACTTCGTCATTGCGCTCATCGCCGCGCACTCCTCATAGGGCCATCGACGCGAAAAAGGCGAACGCCGCGACCGTGAACGCCACCGCGGCGATCACGCCCGCTCCGAGGCTCGGCAAGACCCGATCTGCTGCGCGCGATGGCGCCGACGGCAGGTTGTAGATCTCGGGTCGATCGGTGAGCAGGAAAAAGGCGTGCAAATGGCGCAGGTTTCCGGTCGCGCCCGGCGCGCCGGGCGTGCCGTAGAGATAGGCTTCGGTGTCGCCTTTGGCGTGCAGCGCGGTCACGCGATCCGCTGCGCGGCGGTGCAGATCGGACAGCTCGCCGAACTGGATCGAGTCGGTCGGACAGGACTTTGCGCAGGCCGGCTCGAGGCCACCCTTGAGGCGGTCGTAGCAGAGCGTGCACTTGTGCGCCTTGCCGCCGATCTCGTCGAGGCCGATCACGCCGAACGGGCAGGTCGGAACGCAATATCCGCAGCCGTTGCAGATGTCCTGCTGCACCACGACCGTGTCGAATTCGGTGCGAAACAGTGCACCCGTCGGACAGGCCTCCTGGCACGGTGCATTGTCGCAGTGCTTGCACACGTCGCTCATCATGCGCCAATGGGCTTGCGCGCCCGGCGCGGCGGCGCCGTCGCCGCGAATCTGCTCGACGAACGCGACATGCCGCCATGTATGTGCGGAAAGCCCGCCCGTGTTGTCGTAGCTCATGCCGGTGAGCGACAGATTGTCAGCCGGCAGCGCGTTCCACTCCTTGCACGCGACTTCGCAGGCCTTGCAGCCGATGCAAAGCGTGGTGTCGGTGAAGAAACCGTATTGCCGGCCAGGCTCGATCTTGACGCCGGCGGTGAGCTCCGACTCGTCGGGGATCATGCGAGGGAGCATCGATTGCGGGTACTGCAAGGCGCGCGGATGAACCGACATGCGCGGCTCCTATGCGATGATCGTGTCCACCGCATGGGCGTGCTCCGCGGGCGCCTCCGGCGCCGACCGCGTGAGCCGTCCCTTGCGGATATTGCAGGTGAGCGACTTGTTCTCGTGGATGCTGGTGTTGGGCTCGCCGACCACTGCGGTGAGCGCATTGGCGATGTCGCCGGTGGCGTAGCCCGACCAGCCGTAATGCCACAGCATCCCGATCTGGAAGATGCGTTGCCCGCCGATCTGGAATGGTCGCAGCCGCTCGGTGACCATGGCGCGGGTCTCGATTTCGCCCCGCGCGGTCGAGATGACGACCCAGTCGAGCGTCTCCGCGCCCAGCAAGCGCGCAAGCTCCGGCGGGATTTCGGCAAAGCCTTCCGGCTGCAGCTCGGCCGTGACTGGCACCGAGCGGGTCGGCGTTCCGCCGCAATGGTGCTCGGTGAGCCGGTAGGTGGTCAGCGCGTAGGGATAACGCGCGTCGGCGACCGCATGATACGGATTGTCGGGACGCCGCCACTTCTTCGCGACCGGATTGTCCTGCTGCCCATAGAGCTGGTTCGTCACCGGTGATTCGACCGGCTCGTAGTGGGTGGGCAGAGGGCCATCCTTCAAGCCGGACGGGACGAACAGGGAAGAGCGGCCGTCGGCGATCATGATGAAGGCAGCGCGGCCGTCCAGCGCCTCCATCCCGACCGGATGCTTCGACCAGTCCGGCTCGTAATCCGGCGGCTTGGTGGGCTCGAAGTCGATCGAGTCGAACCCCTGCCAGCGCTTCTTCTTCACGTCCCACCAGGCAAGCTTCTTGCGCTCGGACCAGGGGCGGCCTTGCGGATCCGCCGAGGCGCGGTTGTACATGTTCCGGCGGTTCGAGGGCCAGGCAAAACCCCAACCGAGATGCGTGCCGGGCCCGTCGGGGCCGTCGGCGCGGCGCGCGCGCGCTTGGTTGTGATCCTGCTTGGGGAAGATGCCGCAATACAGCCAGGCGCCGCAGGCGGTCGAGCCGTCATCCTTGAGCTTCTGATAGGACTCGATCTGACGCCGGCCGGGCCACGTGTAGCCGTTCATCTCCTTGAGCACGGCCTCGGCCGAGGGCTCGTCCTGCGGGCCTTCGACCGGATAATCCCACGTGAGCCGCTTGATCGCTTCGTCCTGCGGCGCCGCGCTGTCCGCGTAGAGCGACTTGAGACGCCGGCCCAGGTGAAACATGAACCACAGCTCGGAACGGCTGTCGCCCGGCCCATCCACCACCTTGTCATGCCATTGGATGAGCCGATGCGTGTTGGTGAAGCTGCCGGCTTTTTCGCCGGCGAGCGAGCCGGGCATCAGGAAGACCTCGGTCTTGATGTCCTGCGGCTTGGTCTCGCCCTTGCGCACCAGCTGGCCGGCGCGCCAGAAGCCGGCGGTCTCCGTCTCGGTCGTGTCCCGCACCACCATCCATTCGAGATTGGCGAGTCCCCGCTCGATCATCCGCGAGTTGCTGCCGCCGATCACCGGGTTCTGTCCCAGGAACAGCATGCCGCGAATGAGCCCTTCGCGCATCGCCACCGTCATCGGCAGCTGCGAATGGTCCCCGACGATTTTTGGTACCCACTCATAGCCCCAGGAATTCTCCTTGGTCGCGTGCTCGCCGTACCAGGCCTTGAGCATGCTCACGGCGTATTTGGGAAAGTTGTGCCACCAGCCGGTCGGGGTCGTCTCGTGCTCGAGATAATCCTTGAACGTGGCATGCTGCTTGTAGGCCTGCGGCTGCGGCAGGTAGGTCGGCAGCATGTTGTAGAGCGTCGGGATGTCAGTCGAGCCCTGGATGCTGCAATGGCCGCGCAGCGCCAGAATCCCGCCGCCCGGCCGGCCGGTATTGCCGAGCAGCGCCTGGATGATGGCCGAGGCGCGGATGATCTGCACGCCCGTCGTATGGTGCGTCCATGCCACCGCGTAGCAGAACGCGCCGGTGCGCTCCGGCCCGGAGTTGCGGGCGAGCGCGTCGGCAATCTTGAGGAACGTCTCCTTCGGACAGCCGGTGATGCGCTCCACCATATCGGGGGTGTAGCGGGCGTAATGCCGGCGCATGATCTGATAGACGCAGTTGGGATGCTGGAGCGTGCGGTCCTGCGGCGGCGGCCCGGATGTCATGCGCTTGGTCTTTTCGCTGAACGACTCCGTGGTGTTGACCGAGTGTTCGGCGAGCGAGGAGGGCACCTTCTCGCCCTGGTATTGCCAGGACTCGTATTCGTAAGCGTGCTTCTGCGCGTTCCAGCCGGAAAACAGCCCGTCGGCGTTCTCGGCGTCACGGAATCGTTCGTCGATGATGGTGGCGAGGTTGGTGTAGTTCAGCGCATAATCCTTGAACCAGAGATCGTGCTCGAGCAGGTGATGGATGATCCCGCCGAGAAACGCGATGTCGGTGCCGGTGCGGATCGGCGCGTAGATGTCGGCAACAGCCGAGGTGCGGGTGAAGCGCGGATCGACGTGAATCACCGTGGCGCCCTTCTGCTTCGCCTGCATGACGAAGCGGAACGCGATTGGGTGGTTCTCGGCCATGTTCGAGCCCATCACCACGACGCAATCGGAGTTGGCGAGGTCCCATTGCGGCATGGTCGCGGCGCCGCGGCCGAAGGTTGAGCCCAGGCTCGGCACCGAGGCACTGTGGCATACCCGCGCCTGGTTCTCGATCCACACCATGCCGAGGCCGCCGGCGAGCAGCTTCTTGATGAGATAATTCTCCTCGATGTCGAGCGTGGCGCCGCCGAGGCTGCCGATGCCGAGCGTGTGGTTGACGGTCTTGCCGCTCGGGAGCTTGGTCACGAAGGTCTCGTCGCGCGTGCGCTTCACGAGCTGGGCGATTCGCCCCATCGCCCAGTCGAGAGGCTTTTCCTCCCAGTGATCCGCGCCAGGCGCGCGGTAGAGTACCTTGTTGAGGCGTAGCGGGCTGTTGAACAGATCGAGGGTCGCAGCGCCCTTCGGGCACAGCGTGCCCTGGTTGACCGGACTGCGCGGGTCGCCTTCCACATGAATTGCCTTGCCATCCTTGGCATAGATCAGCTGGGCGCACCCGACCGCGCAGTACGGGCAGATGCTGGTGCCGATGTGGTCTGCCTCGATGAGGCGAGGATGCAGCTGCCGCGACTCCGTGCTCGCCGCAGCGGTGCTGCGCGGGCTTTCTCCGCGCAATTGCCGGGGGAGGGACCAGTCGGCGACGGCGCCCGCAAGCCGGGCTGTGAGACCCGCCGAGGATGTCGGTTCGTCGGCTTGATCCGCGACCGTGATCTGCTCCGCAACGGCGGCGACCAGATGGGCGGGCTCACGGAATCTGACCGACACGCGCTCGCCGCTGCGCTCGAGCCGACGCAGATCCGCCGGCTCGAGCAGCGTGCCATGCGGAACGATGAACAGCTTGTGGCCACCGGAGTCCGCGTGCAGGACGAAGCGGTCCTCCTGCGCGATGAGGATCCGGCCCGCTATCGTACCGGTCAGGGGCGTTGCCATTCACATCCTCTCAAGTCGATATTTCGTCGGAACGCGCGTCGAAACAGGAATGTTCCGCAAGCTCGCAGACGAGCGTGGCTTACGCCTCGCCGCCGAGCGGAAAGACCGTGCGCTTCCAGCAGCTGTTCACGACCATCGCCATGCCGGTGTAGTAGGCGAAGAAGGCGGATGCGACCAACACCCAGCCGCCGACATTGCCGATGGCGCCATATGATCCACTTCCGACAGAGTTGGCGAGGTTGGGAATGCCCGCGAGCACATACCCGGCGGCGAGCAGGAACAGGGTGACCACCAGCCCCGCATTGGTACGCAGCGCCGCGATCGTCAATGCGAACGCGATGAAGCCGAACGACTCGAGCACGAAGCCCTGCAGGATGATCGGATCGCCGGTCATCGGCAGTACGCCTCTGGCCTGCATTGCGAACAGCGTCGCGGTGAGGATGTTGAAGGAGCCGAAGCAGCAGAACGCGGTTGAGGCGAGCACGTTGGCGCGGCGGAACGCGAACAGGCCAGCGATGAATTGCGCGAGGCCGGCGAAGATCAGCAGCACCGGAATGGTTGCCGTCAACGCAGTCGCGGGAAAGACCCCAGCGATGACCGTCCCGGCGATCCAGGTGCCGGTGGCAAATCCCCACAGTCCGAGCGGAGCCGGGTCAGCGACGGTAGCGGCAGTGCGCTCTTCCAAAACATCGATTTCGTCGTCGGGGAGGCGCGTGACCACGGGGCCGGATTTGGTCCACCGTTCGTGTCTCGACAGCGATGTAACCTGGGCCATGGAGATTTCTCCTTCTCATCGTGGGTTGCAGATTTGCGACCCATCGATCGGCGCGGTTCGGGCGTAATGGATTCGCAGCCGAGCGAGCACAGACGATGCCATGGCTCCGATCGCGTTCCGGTGGGACGTCAAAGGGGTAACCTTATGCGGGGGTGAGCCGTTCCTGTGCGGGTTATTGCGTGCCCGGGTTGTGAGTACGCGAACGAACGCAGCGGCCGGTTGCGCCTCGCTCCGTCCGCCCAGCGCTCGTTTTGCTGAACCTGGGCCTCGTCAGCGTTGTGCCGTGGCATGTCGCGCTCCAATCACTTTTTGCTTCTCGGTCGGCCGTGACAGAGTCCGATTTCAGACCTGCGGTGGTGGAGGGTTCGGTTACGGACCTTCCCGGTTCGTGCACGGACTCATCGTGCGTTCGGTCGAAGCGAACGGTGCGCGACCGTGCAGAGATCGCGTTGAGAACGGCGCGATTTTCCATGTGTGCGCATTGTTCCTATGAGTCCGGTGGCATCGCCTCGCCGCCTCGGCGAGCGATACTGGACATCATCCTAACCATCCGGGCGGATCGCGGCGTGACGACCGCGGCGGACGCGGGCTAAACGCGCACTAGGAGTACGACCATGAACCACAGATCAGTACATGAGCTCGGTGCAGTCGCGCGCATTGTCCCGGCGGGTCCGGACCCGGCGCGCGCCGTGCGGCGCGCGAGGCTCGAACGCTTCGCCGCGCTGCTGGACCGATGCGAAGGAAAGCTGCACCTGCTCACGCGCATCGAGTACATCTCGAAAGCGGCCCGAGAGGCCATGCGAATGGACGAGTCGCCGCTCACCGTTGCCTACGCGGATCCCGTTTTCCGAGCGCAAGGGTTGGCCAGCGACCGGCTCGGCGACGTGATGCGCTTCTTCGCGCTGAGCTGGGCCGAGACTCACCACCTATTTTGCGACTGCCATTACGGCTCCATGGCGGCCCGTCCCGGCGCGATCGCCGAGCGGGTGCGCGCCGCCGCCGCGAAGCAAAGCATGGGCGAGCTTTGGTTCAAGGTCCGTGGCTTTGCCGCGCTCTGGCAGGGCTGATTGATGGCCGGCGGCGGCGTCCGCCGCCTCCCGCCCGCTGCCCCTGTTCTTGCGCGCGATCGGACCCCACGTAAGCCGCACGGGGGCAGCAGGAGCCGTTGAATGCCGCCGAACATGTCGAAGCAGACCTGGTTCACGGTCGGCTACTGGATACTCGCGCTGTTCGCCGTCGTGGCGCTGCAGTTCTATGTTGCGGCCAAGCAGAATGTTGCGGCCATTCCCTACAGCCAGTTCCGCCAGCTCCTGCGCGATCACCAGGTTTCCCAGGTCGCGGTGTCGGATCGCTACATCCAGGGCAAGCTCAAGAGCCCGCTGCCGAACGGCAAGAGCGATTTCCGCACCACGCGGATCGATCCTCCACAGTTCGCGGATGAGCTGCAGAAATATGGCGTGACCTACACGGGCGAGGTCGAGAGCTCGTTCTTCAGCAATCTGCTGTCGTGGCTCATCCCGATGATCCTGTTCTTCGGCATCTGGACCTTTGTGGCGCGCCGCATGTCTGGACAGGGCATGGGCGGCGGCCTGATGTCGATTGGCCGCAGCAAGGCCAAGATCTATGTGCAGTCCGACACGGGCGTACGCTTCGAGGATGTCGCCGGTGTCGACGAGGCGAAGGAAGAGCTGCAGGAAATCGTTCAGTTCCTGAAAGATCCGGAACAATACGGCCGGCTTGGCGGGCGAATGCCGAAAGGCGTGCTGCTCGTTGGTCCGCCAGGGACCGGCAAGACCCTGCTGGCCAAGGCCGTTGCGGGCGAGGCCAAGGTGCCGTTTTTCTCGATCTCCGGGTCGGAGTTCGTGGAAATGTTCGTCGGCGTGGGGGCGGCGCGCGTGCGAGATCTGTTCGAACAGGCGCGGGGGAGGGCGCCCGCCATCATCTTCATCGACGAGCTTGATGCACTAGGGCGCGTCCGCGGTATCGGCCCCCACGGCGGTCACGACGAAAAGGAGCAGACCCTCAACCAGCTGCTGGTCGAGATGGACGGGTTCGACTCCAAGACGGGCCTTGTCATCATCGCCGCCAGCAACCGGCCGGAAATCCTCGACCCGGCCTTGCTGCGCGCAGGGCGTTTCGACCGGCAGGTGCTGGTGGATCGCCCGGACAAGCGCGGCCGCGTCGACGTCCTGCGCGTTCATCTGCGTCGCGCGAAGCTCGGGCCCGATGTCGACGCCGAGAAAGTTGCGGCGCTGACGCCGGGCTTCACGGGTGCCGACCTGGCGAACCTGGTCAACGAGGCCACGCTGCTCGCCACCCGCCGTCGCTCCGATGCAGTCACCATGAAGGATTTCACCAATGCGGTGGAGCGGATGGTGGCGGGCCTGGAGAAGCGCAACCGGCTGCTCAATCCGCGCGAGCGCGAGATCGTCGCCTATCACGAGATGGGCCACGCGCTTGTCGCGTTCACGCTGCCGGGGACCGATCCGGTGCACAAGGTGTCGATCATCCCGCGCGGGGTCGGGTCCCTGGGCTACACGATCCAGCGCCCGACCGAAGACCGCTTCCTGATGACCCGCGAGGAGCTCGAGAGCAAGATGGCGGTTCTGCTCGGCGGGCGCGCCGCCGAGGCCGCGGTGTTCGGGCATCTGTCGACCGGCGCGGCCGACGACCTGCGCCGGGTCACCGACATCGCACACGCGATGGTCACGCGCTACGGCATGTCGGAGCGGCTTGGAAGCGTCGCCTACGACCGCGACCCCCGCACGTTCCTGACCGGGCCCAATCTCCCGCAGCCGCCCCACGAGAAGGATTATGCGGACTCCACCGCGTCGGCCATCGACGAGGAAGTGCGCGTGATCGTCGACAAGGCGATGGAGCGGGCGGCCGGCGTGATACAGCGACGGCGCGACACGCTGGAGCGCACCGCTCGGCGGTTGCTCGAGGTCGAGACACTGGACGCCAACGAGCTCGCCACCTTGGTCGGCCCGTCCGATGCACCGTCGTTGCGGCGAGCCACGGGGTAGGGCTTCTGCCGCGGGGCAATCCAGTCCCGCACGCCGGCAAGGATCGGCATCTATCTCGCGGCAAGCGGCCGTCCCTAGCACACGTCCGAGATCGATCGCATTCCCATAACGAAAACCGCCTCGGGCTGGCGCATCGCTGCAGCCCGAAGCGGTCCTCGACATGAATCGTGAGGTTAGGCGCGCCGCCTAATCGCATATGCGCCGGCGCACCGTCACACGTTCGCCCCGGTGGTTCCTGTGGTGATCGATGACGACCCGACAGCCTCGATCATACCGGTCTCGATCATACCGGTCACGCCACCGGTGGTCTCGTTCCACGTGAACGCCTCGCGGGCCAACGTCGAACTCAACCGCCCGGGCGGGCGGCGTTACCGAAAGCCCGGCCAGTGCGAGCCCGCTGAGTGCGCCTGCCATGATCACAAGTCTCATGCCTGCCTCCTTCACCTCACTTCATGCCGCTGGACGTCGAGCTGCCGGTGGTGCTGCCCTTTTCATTGATGACGGCCATGACCTCTCTGTTGGAAGGATCGACAATCACGATATCGTTGCCGGTCTTCGCGAATTCGTTCCCTTTGAGCGACGCGACTTGGTTGATCACATTGCTGGGAAGAGATTGCAGCGTGACGGACTGCGGCACTTTTGCACCCGGTTGGGCATTGAAGCCGCTCGGTGCGGTCTTCGACGGTTGCGACGATAGATCCTGCGCGATCGTCTGCTTTTGCTGCTGTGTGAGGTTCAACTGTTCGGCCGCCGAAGCGGCGCCGAGACTCGCCGCGACTGAAAAGGCGATCATGGCCGCGAGCACATGAGGACGCATCATCAACTTCTCCGCTTGTACCAGCCCTGAGGAACAACGTCGCTTGCCGACGGGATGTTCGCTGATGGTCGGCGCCAGCCCGAGCTTGTCGGAGCGGCGGCGTACCTTGGCGAGCCCGATCGCCGAATTCGCATGCTCGCGCAGAGACAATCAGACGAGTGCTCACGGTCGGGCGAATGCGACGCGCCGCCTCGCGGCTCGTGGATAGACCTGGTAGACCACCGCGTTCTGCCACCAGGAGCGTGCTGGTTCGGTGCGCGGCATGGTTTGTCTCCGTCCAGACACGGGCGCGCAACGCGCAAGTCCACGTTCCATGCAGAGCGCGTGAGCCCGAATCAAAAGCCCCGGTCGCGGGGACCGGGGCTCCTCGCCGTCATCACGGGGGCGACCAGATTGGAAACGGCGATCAATCTCGTAACGCC
>Ga0075426_10004328_pt1 | contig 10101 bp, 10 predicted proteins | sample SoiMethybrSBSTD5_FD_75304 | JGI IMG/M metagenome (GOLD analysis project Ga0075426, IMG submission 75304) | Bulk soil microbial communities from a Populus tree surrounding site in Tennessee, USA - Soil MetaG P. TD hybrid SBSTD5 | ecosystem: Environmental > Terrestrial > Soil > Tree plantation...
GAGCTTCGGATCGTCGGGCAGCAGGCCGACTTTCGCGAGCCGCGGCGTGAGGATCGCCCAATTGCCGTCCATCGCGAAGACGCGGCGGAAGAGCGGCAGCGATTCGTCGACGCGGCCCATGTTGACGAGCGCCACCGCGTGCCAGTAGACCATCTCGGCGTTGTCGGGCACGAGCGCGGCCGCTTCGCGATACTCCTTCAGCGCACGCTCGTTGTCCTTCTGCTCGACCGCGAGATCGCCCGCGTTCATGCGGTTGTACGCGCGCTGAAGCGTGACCAGGCGCCGCAGCTCCTTCAACGGGTCGGCGCTGTCGTCGACGCGCAGGTCGAAGATGCGATCGGCCCAGGGCTTGCCGCTCGCCTTGCCGGTCACCACGACGAGCGCCGCCGACTGCTTGCCGCGGATGTCGCCGCCCGCGGCCTGCGCCGCGTCGAGCGCCGCGAGCATGCGCTCGGCGAGATCGCCCTTGGCGCTCTCGAAGGCGCGCGACATCGCCGGCCACACCGACTCGTTCGCCATCAGGTTCGCCTGCACGGAATGGTCCTTGCCGACGATGTGGCCCGCGGCCGGAATGTCTTTCGCTCCGGTGTGCGCGGCCACGCGTCCCTGCGCGTCGATCATCGCGACCTGGCGCACGTCGCGGCCGTCGTCGCCCGCGAGGAGCGCCTTCAGCGCCTCGGGCGCGCTCCTTCCCGCGCGCATCAGGTCGAGGCCGAGCTTGCCGTAGCTCGGATCGACGAACGACTGCGTCGCGACCGCGCCCACGCCGGCTTCGGCCCAGGGCACGAGCGTGCCGACGTTGAACCAGTGCGACTGGACGGCGACGCCGAGCTCGCCCGTGGCGGCGTCGCGCGCGACGATGGAAAACGTGTGCACGGGCCGGGAAGGCGCCTGCGGCGCCGCCTCCGCCACGGTGAGCGCGCCGAGCGCGACGATCGATGCTTGCGTCATGAACGATCTCATGTGTCGGCCTTGTGGGAAACAAACAGATACCGGTTGAGGCTGAAGAAGTAGTCGCCGCGCTCGCCCGCGCGCCGCAAGTCGCGGGCCCACGCGTCGGCCTCTGCCTGGCTCACCCCGCCGCGGCGCACGACGAACGCCACGATCATGTCGATGATGCGGGCGCTGTACGTGTTCTCGTCGTAAGCGGGATTGAAGAGCGGAAGGACGCGCTGGGAATCGAGGCGAAAGCCGGCGGCGCGCAAGCGATTCGCGAGCGTGCGCGGCAGGCGCACGTCGGCCGCATGACCTTCCCACGCGAGAAGGACCTTCCCCATGCGCGCCGGATCGGGCGAGTGCCACACGATCGAGTCCCAATCGGTATCGACGATGACCGCGCGGCCGCCGGGCCGCAGCACGCGCCGGATCTGGGCCAGAGCGGCGTCCACGTCGGCGACGTACTCGAGGACCTGCGTCGAGATCACCGCGTCGAAGGACGCGTCGGGATACGGCAGGCCGGTCGCGTCGCTCTTCGCCAGCTCGACCCACGGAAGGCCCGCGCAGTGGCTGCGTGCGATGCCGAGGAGCGGCTCGCTGATATCGACGCCGCGCACGGCGCCCTCCGGCCCGACCGCGTCGGCGAGGCTGCGCGCGACGAAGCCGGGGCCGCAGCCGACGTCGAGCACGCGCTCGCCCGGTCGCGCAGCCAACGCGCGCACGAACTCATCGCGTTGCGCGGCGACGTCCGGCGTCACATACAGCGCGACGAGGCCTTTCGCGGCGGCGTCGTCGAAGCGCAGCTCGCCCATGCGCGCCTAGCGTTTTTTGCGCAGCGTGACGTGCATCGCACGCTCGCCCATGACGAACCCGGCGGCCTCGTAGCCGAGCGCGCGCAGGTCCAGGTCGCGAAAGAGCGCCTCGCCTTCCCCGAGCACGATCGGGCGCACCGCGAGGACGAGCTCGTCGACGAGGCGCGCCTCGAGGTATTGCCGGACCGTGGAGACGCCGCCGCCGAGCCGCACGTCGCGCCCGCGCGCCGCGGCCTTCGCCTTCTCGAGCGCGGCGTGGATGCCTTCGGTGACGAAATGGAAGGTGGTCCCGCCCTTCATCGGAAGCGGCGCTCGCGCATGATGCGTCAGCACGAACGCGGGCACGTGGTACGGCGGCTCGTCGCCCCACCAGCCCTTCCAGCTCTCGTCCGGCCAGGGGCCGCGCACCGGGCCGAACATGTTGCGCCCCAGGATCCACGCGCCGATGTTCTCGAAGCCCTGCTCCGCCATGCGGTTGTCGGCACCGCGCTCGCCCTCGCCGAGCCCGTGCATGCGTTTCCACACGTCGGTCACGAGGAACCATTGCATCAATTCCGGGCCGCGCACGCCGAGCGGGTTCTGCAGGTCCTGGCGCGGGCCGGCGGCGAAGCCGTCGAGTGAGACGCCGAAGCTGTGGACGCGCAGTTTCGACACGGTCAGCTCATTTCCACGCGGCGGCGAATTCCTTCCAGTGCTTCGCCTCCTGCGCGCCGAGAAAGACGCGGAAGACATCCATCTCCTTCGCGTATTCGTCGGGCGTGATGAGGCCGCGGATCAGCTGGAAGCGCTGGAACAGCAGGTACGTGTTGGCGACGTCCGTCTCGCAATAGTCGCGGATCGCGCCGATCTCGCCGCGCACGAACGCGGGATAGACCTCCGCACCCCGCATGCCGAGCTTGCCGGGCAGGCCGCACAGCTGCGCGATCTCGTCGAGCGGCGCCCACGCGCGATTCTGGTAGCCCGACAGGATGTCCATGAGGTCGATGTGCCGCTGGTGGTAGCGGCTCATGTAGTTGTTGTAGCGGAAATCCTTGTTCGAATCGCCGACTTCCCAGTAGCAGCATCCCGCGATGCCGTGCAAGAGCGCGCGGTAGTGCAGCACGGGCAGGTCGAAGCTCGCGCCGTTCCACGAGACGAGCTGCGGCGTGTACTTCTCGATGCCGTCGAAAAACCGCTGCACGAGGTCGCGCTCGGGATCGTTCGGGTTGCCGAGCGACCAGACGCGCACGCCCTCGTTGCTGCGCAACGCGCACGAGATCGCGACGACGCGCTGCACGTGCGGCGGCATGAAGTCGTTGCCGGTCGACTGCCGGCGTCGTTGAGAGGCGAGCTCGATCACCGCCGCGTCGCTCACGTCGGCCGCGAGATCCCAGATCTTGCGCAGCCCCGCGGCGTCGGGGATCGTCTCGATGTCGAAGACGAGGATCGGGGTCATCGCTCAGGTGGGGAAGACGCCCGTCGAGAGGTACCGGTCGCCGCGATCGCAGACGACGTGCACGATCACGGCGTGCTTCACCTCGTTCGAGATGCGCATCGCCGCCGCGAGCCCGCCCCCGGACGAGATGCCGGCGAAGATGCCCTCCTCGCGCGCGAGCCGCCGCGTCATCTCCTCGCTCTCCTGCTGCGACACCTCGACCACGCGATCCACCCGCGAGCGCTCGAAGATCTTCGGCATGTAGGCCTCGGGCCACTTGCGAATGCCCGGCACCTGCGCACCCTCGCGCGGCTGCACGCCGATCACCTGGATCGCGGGATTCTGCTCCTTGAAGAAGCGCGAGCAGCCCATGATCGTGCCGGTGGTCCCCATGGTCGCGACGAAGTGCGTGATCTTGCCATGGGTGTCGCGCCAGATCTCGGGACCGGTGCCGGCGTAGTGCGCGAGCGGATTGTCGGGATTGGCGAACTGGTCGAGGATGAGGCCCTCGCCGGCCTCTCGCATGCGCTCGGCGGTATCGCGCGCGAGCTCCATGCCGCCCTTCTCCGGCGTGAGCACGAATTGCGCCCCGTAGGCGGCCATCGTCTGGCGCCGCTCGACCGAGAGGTGCTCGGGCATCACCAGGATCATGCGGTAGCCGCGCATCGCCGCCACCATCGCGAGCGCGATGCCGGTGTTGCCGCTCGTCGCCTCGATGAGCGCGTCGCCCGGCTTGATGAGGCCGCGTTTCTCCGCTCCGACGACCATGGAGAGGGCCGGCCGGTCCTTCACCGACCCCGCGGGGTTGTTGCCTTCGAGCTTGGCGAAGACGACGTTCGACGTGCGCCCCGGAATGCGCTGCAGGCGCACGAGCGGCGTGTTGCCGACGAAGGACTCGAGGGTTTGCGAAGGCTTCATGGGTTTCGCGCGAATGAAAAGCCCCGCGCTCGGCGGGGCTTCGTCGCTGAGGCTCAGGCGAATGTTACTTCTTCTTCGCCTCTTCCTTCGCTTCGTCGGCTTTCTTCTTCGCGGCCTCTTTCTTGTCCTCGGCCTTCTCCTTGGCGGCAGACTTCTTCGCTTCCGCCTTCTCTTTTGCCGCCTGCTTCTTCGCGTCGGCCTTGGACTTCTCGGCCTCCTTCTTCGCATCGGCCTTCGCCTTCGCGGCCGCGGCCTTGTCCGACTTCATGTCGGCCGCCTTTTCCTTGACGGCTTCCTTCACGTCCGCGGCCTTCTCCTTGACGGTGGCCTTCGCGTCCGCGGCCTTCTCCTTGATGGTTTCCTTCTTCGCGCCGGCCTTTTCCTGCACCGTGGCTTTCGTCTCTGCGGCCTTCTCGCGCATCGTTTCCTTGGCGGGTGTCGTCGTCGGGCCCGTCAGCGTCACGTCGCCCTTGACCTTGTCGAAGGTGGCGTTGCCGATGCCCGGCACCTTCTTGAGATCGTCGATCGACTTGAAGTTGCCGTTCTTGGCGCGATAGTCGACGATCGCCTGCGCCTTCACCGGCCCGATGCCGGGAAGCGCGTCCAGTTGCTCCTTGGTTGCCGTGTTGATGTTGACGCCGGCGAGCGCGAGGCCCACGTAGGCCAGCAACGCCGCGAGAAACAGCGCGATGCGTTTCATTTGCCCTCCCCCTGGGTGTGAAAACCGCGCCGATTATACCGCGAGGCGCGCCGCCACATAGCGCCCGACGCCCTCTTCCACGTCGAGGAGCGGCTCGCGGTAGCCCGCGGCGCGCAGTGCGCCGACGTCGGCCTGCGTGTAGCTCTGGTATTTCCCCACGAGCTGCGGCGGAAACGCGATGTACTCGATCGCGCCCGCGGCCTTGAGCTCTTCGAGCGTGAGCGGCTTGTCACCGCGCGCGCGCCGCACGGCGTTGATGGTGGCGCGCGCCACCTCGTTGAAGGTCTGGCCGCGGCCGGTGCCGACGTTGAAGACACCGGAGAGGTCGGGCCGATCGAGGAAATGCAGGTTCACGGCGACCACGTCGTCGACCGAGACGAAGTCGCGCACCTGCTCGCCGGCGGCGAATCCGTCGCTCCCTTCGAAGAGCTTCACCTTGCCGCTCGCGCGGTACTGGTTGAAGAAGTGGAAGGCGACCGAGGCCATGCGGCCCTTGTGCGCTTCGCGCGGGCCGTAGACGTTGAAGTAGCGAAAGCCCGCGACCTGCGCCGTCTTCGAGCCCAGCATGCGCCGCACCGCCTGGTCGAAGAGGAATTTCGAATAGCCGTAGACGTTGAGCGGCCGCTCGTGCTCGCGCGCTTCCTTGAAGACGCGGCCGGCGCCGTAGACCGAGGCCGAGGACGCGTAGATGAAGGGGATCTTCTTCGCCTGGCACCACGCGAGGAGATCCAGCGAGTACTGGTAGTTGTTCTCCATCATGTAGCGCCCGTCGCTCTCCATGGTGTCGGAGCAGGCGCCCTGGTGCAGGACCGCGCGCACGCCGTCGAAATGCCCGGCCGTGAGCCGCGCGATGAGGTCGAGCTTGTCGACGTAGCCGCCGATCTCGAGGTCGGCGATGTTGGGCACCTTGTCGGCGCGCTTCAGGTTGTCGACCGCGATGATGTCGCTCTCGCCGCGCGCATTGAGCGCCTTCACGAGGTTGGAGCCGATGAATCCCGCCGCGCCGGTGACGATGAGCGTCATGGTCAGGCTTGCGCGAGGCTCGCGAGGAGCTCGTCGCGGTGCACGACCGCGGTGCCGAGCTTGCCGACGACGATGCCGGCGGCGTGGTTCGCGGCCTTCATCGCGTCGTGGAGGTTCGCGCCGGCCGCGACCATCAGCGCGAGGACGCCGATCACGGTGTCGCCCGCGCCGCTCACGTCGAACACCTCGCGCGCCTGCGTGGGCTCGTGCCACGCCTCGGCCGCGGTGAAGAGCGACATGCCTTCCTCGCTGCGCGTCACGATGAGCGCCTCGAGGTCGAGGTCCTCGCGCAGCTTCTGCGCGCGGCGGCGGAAATCGTCGTCGTCCTTCCAGCGGCCCGCGACCTCGCGAAACTCGGTGCGGTTGGGCGTGAGCACGGTCGCGCCGCGGTAACGCGTGTAGTCCCAGCCCTTCGGATCGACCATGACGGGCTTCTTGTGGCGGCGCGCGGCGGCGATCATCTCCTCGACGTGCTCGAGCGCGCCCTTGCCGTAGTCGGAGAGCACGACGACGTCGGCCTCGTCCACGAGGCGCTCGTACTCGCCGAGCTTGGCGGAAAGGATCTCGTGGCTCGGGGCGCGCTCGAAGTCGATGCGCAGCAGCTGCTGCTGGTGGCCGATCACGCGCAGCTTCACCGTGGTGGAGAACTGCGCGTCGCGATGCAGCGACGCGCGCACTTTTTCGCGCTTGAGGAGCGCCTCGAGCGAGCGCGCCGCCTCGTCGTCGCCCACGACCGAGAGGAGCGTCGCCTTCCCGTCGAGCGCCGTGATGTTGCGTGCGACGTTCGCCGCGCCGCCCGGCCGCTCCTCGGTGCGCTTCACGTGCACCACGGGCACCGGCGCCTCGGGCGAGATGCGGTTCACGTCGCCGAACCAGTAGCGGTCGAGCATCACGTCGCCCGCGATGAGGACGCGCGCGCGCGCGAAGTCGGGAAGGGAGACGGCGCTCATCGCGAGGCGAGGCGTCCGATCGGGTGGTACTCGAGCCCTTGCGCGAGCACCGCCGCCGGCTCGTAGAGATTGCGCCCGTCGAAGATGACCGGCGTCTTCAACGCGCGCTTGAGCTGCGCGAAATCGGGGCTGCGGAAGGCCTTCCACTCCGTCATGATCACCAGGGCGTCGGCGTCCTTCGCCGCCTCGATGGGCGAGTCGGCGAAGCTCACGCGCTTCTCCCCGCCGTAGATCTTCCTCGCCTCGGCCATCGCCACCGGATCGTACGCGCTCACGCGGGCGCCGCGGCGCAGCAGCTCGTCGACGACCACGCGGCTCGGCGCCTCGCGCATGTCGTCGGTATTGGGCTTGAACGCGAGCCCCCAGAGCGCGAAGCGGCGCTCGCCGAGATCCTCGCCGAAGCGGCGCACGACCTTGCCCGCGATGACGCCTTTCTGGCGCTCGTTGGCCGCGTGCACGGCGCGCACGACGTTGAGCTCGAGGGCGTTCTCCTCGGCGGTGCGCAGCAGCGCGTTCACGTCCTTCGGGAAGCACGAGCCGCCGTAGCCCGCGCCGGGATAGAGAAAGTGGTAGCCGATGCGCGGATCCGATCCGATGCCGAGGCGCACCTGCTCGATGTCGGCGCCCAGCTTCTCGGCGAGGAGGGCCAGCTCGTTCATGAACGAGATGCGCGTGGCGAGCATCGCGTTGGCGGCGTACTTCGTGAGCTCGGCCGAGCGGATGTCCATCACCTGCAGGCGCTCGTGGTTGCGCTGGAACGGTGCGTAGAGCTCGCGCATCGCGGCGATCGCGTCGGAATCCTCGGCGCCGATCACGATGCGGTCGGGCCGCATGAAATCCTCGACCGCCGCGCCTTCCTTGAGGAATTCGGGATTGGACACGATGGAGAAATCGAAGCGCGCGCCGCGCTCGGCAAGCGTCTTCGCCAGCTGGTCGCGCACCTTGTCCGCGGTGCCCACCGGAACCGTCGACTTGTCCACGACGATGCGCGGACCGTCCATGTGGAGCGCCACGCCGCGCGCCGCCGCGAGCACGTACGAGAGGTCCGCAGAGCCGTCCTCGCCCGGCGGCGTGCCCACCGCGATCATCTGCAGGCGCGCGTAGAGCGCCGCCTCGCGGGCGTCGGTGGTGAACGCGAGCCGGCCGGCGGCGGCGTTCGCGCGCACGATCTCCTTCAGGCCCGGCTCGTGGATCGGGATGTCGCCCGCGCGCAGCATCGCGATCTTGCGCGCGTCGACGTCGAGGCAGAGCACATGGTTGCCGACGTCGGCGAGGCACGCGCCGGTGACGAGCCCCACGTATCCGGTGCCGATGATGCTGACCTTCATTTGTGCAGTTCCGGTGAGATTGAAGCGCGGATCGATTCGAGCACCGCGGCCGGGTCGGCGGCGCGCGTGACCGAGCGGCCGACGACGAGATAATCGGCGCCGAGCTTCACGGCCTCGAGCGGCGTGACGCTGCGCGCCTGGTCGTGGGCCTCGTCGCCGGGAAGGCGGATGCCGGGCGTGACCAGCGTGAAATCGTCGCCGACCGCGCGCCGCAGCATCTTCGCCTCGCGCGCCGAGCAGACGACGCCGTCCAGCCCGCAGGTGCGCGCGAGCCGCGCCAGGCGCTCGACCGCCTCCTCGACGGAGCCCGCGAATCCCGCCGCCGAAAAGTCCGACTGCGAGAGGCTGGTGAGGATCGTCACCGCGATGAGGAGCGGCGGCCGCGCGACGCTTTCGATCGCCTCGCGCGCCGCACGCAGCATCGCCTCGCCGCCGCTCGCGTGCACGTTCATCATCCACACGCCGAGCCGCGCGGCCGAGCGGCACGCGCCGGCGACCGTGTTGGGAATGTCGTGGAACTTGAGGTCGAGGAAGATTTCGAAGCCGCGCCCGTGAAGATTCTCGACCACCGCGGGACCGGCGCCGACGAAGAGCTCCTTGCCGACCTTCACGCGGCAGAGCCTCGGATCGAGGCGCGCGGCGAGCGCGAGCGCCGCCTCCGCATCCTGCGCATCGAGCGCGACGATGAGTCGCTTACTGTCCAAGGGTCATCCTCGCGAGATGCCGGCCGGGGCTTTCGAACTCGGCGGTGCGCCGCGGCGGAAAGGTCTCCCATCCGCCGCAGGCCGGACATTGCCAGAAGAACTGGCGCGCCTTGAAGCCGCAGTTGGCGCACAGGTACACGGCGAGCGCCTGCGCGTGCGAATGCACCAGGCTCTTCATGAGCTGCAGGTCCTGCCGCCGCTCGGCGGGCGCGCGCACGAGCTCGGCGTCGATGAGGCGGTCGAGGCCGACGAGCGTCGGATTGCGGCGCACCTCGTCGCGCACGAGCCGGTAGGCGCTCTCGTCGCCCTCCTGCTCCGCGGTCGCCTGGTAGACGACGTTCAGCAGGTCGAGCCCGGGATAGCGATGCTGCAGGCCGCGCAGGAGCGTGAGCCCCTCACCCGGACGCCCGAGCGCCTTGTAGCTCTCGACCATGCCGTCGGCCGCGAGCCCCAGGTACGCGGGATCCTGCGACTCGACGGCCTTCCACGCTTCGATCGCCTCCTCGTGGCGGCCGTCGCGCGCGAGCCATTCGCCGCGCAGCAGGTTCGCGCGCACGCATTTGCGGTTCGCCTCGAGCGCCGAACCGAGAAACGCGTCCGCCTCCTGCGCCCGAGCGTGGATGCGCGCGCCGATCGCGAGCTCGCAGTAGTAGTTGGCGATTTCCTTCTGGTAGTTGCGCCGCGCGCTCACCTCGAGGCGGCGCGCCGTCTCGATCGCCTTCTCCCAATCCTTCTCCTGGATGTAGATGTCGAGGAGGTTGCGGTGCACCTCGGGCGACGCATCCTTCTCGGCGAGCTTCGCGAGCACTTTCTCCGCGTGGTCGAGCAATCCCGCCTTGAAGTAATCCTGCGAAAGCTCGAGCGAGGCGACGCGCCGCTCCTCCGGCGGCAGGTCCTCGCGGTTCACGAGGTCCTGGTGCATGCGGATGGCGCGGTCGACCTCGCCGCGGCGGCGGAACAGGCTTCCGAGCGCGAACTGCAGCTCCACGGTCTGCGGATTCTCCTTCGCCACCTGCAGGAACGATTCGATCGCCTTGTCGGGCTGCTCGTTCAGCAGGAAGTTGAGGCCGCGGAAATAGGACGAGGGCAGCGCGCGCGATTCCGACAGCAGCGACTTGATGTCCACGCGCGCGGCGATCCAGCCCATGCCGAAGAAGACCGGCAGCGCGAGCAGCCACCAGAACTCAAATTCCATGCGGCGGCTCGTTGGCGGCGGCGACGTCGGCCGGGGGAGCCGGCTGCGCGGTGGCGCGCCTCAACCTCCCGATCTCGCGGCGCTGGCGCACCACCGTCGGGATCCACGCGAGCAATCCGAT
>Ga0075426_10004329_pt1 | contig 10099 bp, 9 predicted proteins | sample SoiMethybrSBSTD5_FD_75304 | JGI IMG/M metagenome (GOLD analysis project Ga0075426, IMG submission 75304) | Bulk soil microbial communities from a Populus tree surrounding site in Tennessee, USA - Soil MetaG P. TD hybrid SBSTD5 | ecosystem: Environmental > Terrestrial > Soil > Tree plantation...
ACGTTTCCTGCGCTGAAGCCCGCGATCTCGAACCTGTAGGCAGCCATATCGCCAAAAGTCGAATTCCTGGTCTGAAAGTCCACATAGTCCGGATAAGACTGGTTGTCGTATCCCGCTTCTTTATGCACGACGTTGTAAAGGCGGTCCGGCTGCGGCACATCAAGCGGCTTCAGAAGCAGCGCGTTCAGAACGCTGAACACGACAACGTTGGCGCCGATTCCCAGAGTAAGCGTGAGCAGCGCCGTGAAAGTGAATGCCGGCGACCGGTGCAACTGGCGGGCGGCGTAGCGTAGGTCGCGTCCGAAGGAATCGAAAGCCGTCGCCGCGTCCGCAGCTGTTATGCGTTCCCTCATCACAATCCGGCTCCCGAAACGAAGCAGAGCATCGCGGCGAGCCTCTTCGGGAGACATTCCGGCAGCGATGTTATCTGCGATGCGCATTTCGACGTGCGATTGGATTTCCGCATCGATTTCCCGATGCAGTTTCGAGCGGGAGAAAGTATTGACAATGCGACGAAGTATGGACATGGATTACCTCACGCGTACCGCAAGATGGCGCGAATCCCTTTGACGAGCTGTTCGAAGCTCTTTTCCGCGCTCTGCAATTCTTTCTGCCCGGCGGGAGTCAGCCGGTAGAACTTGGCTTTGCGGTTGGTGTCCGTCGCTTTCCACTCGGAGCGAATCCACCCGCTCATCTCCATACGGTGCAGAGCGGGATAGAGCGAGCCTTCCTCCACGGACAGCAGTTCATCGGAGGCTCTTTGGATGTGCAGCACAATTCCGTAGCCGTGCAGCTCTCCCATTTGCGAAAGGGTTTTCAAAACGAGGAGGTCGAGACTTCCCTGGAGGTCATTTCTTGCCATGCGGTCGTACCCCTAGACAACTTGGTGTAGCGTCGAGGCTAACCCTAGAAGTAGAGGTATGTCAATGGGGAAGTATTTGCATTTGTCTTAGGGCATTCCCCTGCGACCGGTTGGCGAGCGGCGTTGAGGTAGTCGAAGGCTAACGACTCAAGCCGCTCTGCCCTGGAATTTCCCTTTGCGCTTCGCTCGACCCGAAAAGCAATAGCGAGGAGCACATTCTTCATGCTCCTCGCTAGGATGAGTTAGGGTATAAAAGCGCTTGGAGGCTGGAACTTACGAGCCGAGATTGCTTAGATCGTCCTTGGCTTGCTGCTCGGCGTTTTTCGTGGCGCCTTTGGCATCGGCTTCAGGATTCATGGCATGGATCGTCTTGTTCAAGGGCAGCGCTTTCTCTCCGTCGGCCACTTTGCAACTGGAAACATCGGCATTGGTATGCACGCCGGTCATGGCAGCGCTCATGCACGTAAAATTCAGCCCAAGATTGTGGCTGGCGTGAAGCGCCGCGAGGCACTCATTGAGAGCGGTGAACGCGGAGCAGGCTTCCGTGGCATTGGAACTCGCGGGCAGAAGTCCCTGCGACTGCAGCTTGGGAGTGAGCTTCTTCTCCAAGTCGGCGCGGCTGCCGTTCGCATCCGCCGATTTCTTGTCTTTCTTCACCCATTTGATGGGATTCAGAGAGTGAGCGCTAATCGAAGATGACTTCGCGGCTTCGGACGCGCCGGCGCCGGCGGGGCCCTGCGCCGCAGCATGCTGCGCGCCAACGGTAAGGAAAGCGGACAAACCTAGAGCTGCGAGCGAGACCTTGAGAACATTTGCCTTCATGTTTACCTCGTCGAGGATTTTTTGGAATGCGCGGAGAGGTAGTCGCATTCGGCCTCGCCTCCAGTAGGCCACGAGGCGGAGAAAACGCTGCTGCTTCGCTGGAAAGTACTCCCCGAATCGGTCACGTTGTACGTCGGTACAGGTGGAGTGATTTGAAAATGGAAAGGCAGGAATCCCGCAAGTTTACAGCGACGCGAGGGAAGTAATTACGACGCAGATCAGGACTTGGCTTTCAGAATAAGGCCGTAGAGCGCGAGTCCCAAACCGCCTAAGAAAAGCAGGGGACACAGGTAATTGACGACGGCGGGCTGAATGGCGACGGGAATCTCCAAAGGCTTCGCATATCCTGCAGCGAAGTAATAGATCACGCCCGCCAGCAACATGTACAGGAGACCGCGGCGGATTTGCTTGCCCCCGGCGCCGCTTGAAGAGCGGGACAGGCGCACCTGCGGTTGCATCTCGCGGCAAAAGGGACACTGGTTCAGCTGTGCGGCGATCCGTTTTCCGCAGAACGCACACTGCCGCATTTGCATAGCTTGATGTCCTATAGCGCTCATGAATCTGCCAAGAGAGGGACCCTCTTTCAGGCTAAACGGAGGGGTGCAGGGGGTCAAGGCGAGGTGATGTACATGGCAATAGTCGAGCGGAAACGCGACGCGCGCTTGCCTCTTTGCTAACAGAAGCCCTTCTGTGCAGGATTAACGGGAAGCCGATTTGTGCTAAAAAGGCTGCGGAGCGAATAAATATCATTCCCATTTCGAGAGAGCGGATTCGTTGACGAGCGAGGGAGAGACTATGAGAAGTTCATTCCAAAGAGTGGCGCCAGCTATACTTTTTCTGGCGCTGGCATTACTTGTGGGCACGGTCGCGTACCCTGCTACGGCGCAAGAAAAGAAGGTTGCGCAAGCCAACGGCGTGGACAACAGCAAGATGGGGCCCTATCGCGCTCTGGCGCAGCACATTTATGCCGATTTCCAGAGGGGAGACGTCGCGGGAGCGGCGGCGATGGGACGCGTGCTCGAGAGAGTTTGGGATAAAGCGGAAGATTACGGAGGCGACACCGCGCTTTCAAAGACCAATCGCAAGCTCTTCGATGAGATTGATAAAGCTATGGACGACTTCCTCTCGCCAATCTGGGAAGCAAGAGGGAAACCGCCGGATGCCGCCAAGGTCAGGGCGGCTTATAACACGTATCTCGAGAAATTGAAGCTGGCGGACTGAAAAAGTTTTAGGTCGTAAGTTCTACGTATTAAGTGAAGAAAAAGGAAGAGGCCTTTCAAATGCCTCTTTTCTTTTGTGCGAGAAGTTCCGGTTTTTGCATGTCATTGGATGAAGCAATATCGCCGGAAAGCGGAACTTGGCGGAACCTCACAGTTCCCGGAGAGCAGTGGCTACGGGAAGGCGTGCGGCACGGACGGCGGGAAAAAAGCCGCCGAGAACTCCCATCACGAGAGCAAAAATAACTCCCTCAGCGAGCAACCAGGGAGTGATCTTGAAGGCAAAAGCAAGATTGGAGAAAGTCTGAAAATTGATAGTGCTCGTGGTCAGGCCGTTCAATCGCAGAACCGCAAGGCACCCCAGGACGCCTCCGACAAAAGAAATCAGCAGGGCTTCCAGAAGAAAAGAGAAGACGACCGCAGGGCCGCCAAAACCGAGCGCGCGCATGGTGGCAATTTCCTTCCCGCGGTCGGCAACGGCGGAATACATGGTGTTGAGGGCGCCGAAGACGGCTCCGATGGCCATGATGAACGCCACGAAACCGCCGAGGCGGGTGATAAGCGTAGTCATGGTCCTGGATTGTTTGGAATAGTAGTCAATCTCGCGCATGACATCCACGTTAAGACGAGGATCGGTGGTGAGCGCATCCTTCAGCTTCCCCAAGGCGTCGGCGGAAGTGAGGTGGACTGTAGCGGACTGAAAAAAAGTGTCGGGCCTGTCATAAGCGGCCGTAAGCAGATGCGAGTCTCCCCAAACCTCCGAATCAAAAGAGCTGCCGCCAGCGTCAAAAATGCCCACCACTTGCCAGCGCATCTTGCCGAGTCCAATGCTGTCGCCGAGCTTCAAACCGGAGTACGTGGTATTTGCGTTTTTTCCCACAATCACTTCGGCGAGGCCAGGCTGAAACATTCTTCCTTGGACAATTTTGACGCCGCTGCTTGTGGGCGTTTGCTTACGAATCTCGAGCACATTGGGCGAAACGCCACGAAGCTCCACATTGGCGTCCGTGCCCGTGGAGATTAGCGGAATCGGCGCCATGAGCACAGCTTCTGCGGTCACCAGGGGTCCATTAGCACCGCGTGCGATCCCAGGGGCATCTTGAATGATCTTCACAGAGTCGAGCCCGACACCGCTGGTCATCTCCGAGGTTGCGCCGGCACGAACGATCAGCGCGTTGTCTTCCGAGCCGGACGAAACTAGCGTGGCCCTAAAACCTTTAGCAAGGGAAAGCATGGCCACGAAGACTCCCACGGTTCCCGCGATTCCCACCACTGCAACGATGGCGGAGGTCCACCGCGCCCTAACACTGCGAATGTTGTAAACAATGGGAATAGCCATGTCAGGCCCTCCGCAGGGCGTTCACAACACGCATGCGCATGGCACCAATCCCGGGAAGCAGCCCGCTGACGGCGCCGACAAGAAGCGCGAAGCCGAGGCCAAACAACAACATAGCTTTCGACAACAGCAGAGGCGGCAACAAGCCAGTGAGCGCCGCGCCAATCACCGGGATTGCTCCCCACGCGAGGAACAGGCCCAGCAAGCCACCGAAGAAAGCGATGGCCACCGACTCCGCAAGAACCAGGAAGAGAACCGAACGGTCCGAGACACCGATGGCTTTCAAGACTCCCAATTCGCTGATGCGTTCGCGGACGGAAATGGCCATGGTGTTGCCGGTGACGAGCAGGAGGGTGAAAAAGACAACGCTGCCAATGGTCAGAATAAGGAATTCGATGTTGCCGAACTGCTTAGCAAAATAGCCGGCGAAGGCGGATTCGGTTTCAGTTTTTGTCTCGTGAGAGGAGTTCGCAAATTTCTCGTCAATGGCTTTTGCGACGCGCGTAGCGTCATCCGGACTGTCCAGCTTGATGATGTACCATCCCGCGGTGCTCTTGATGACGCTGGGGACATTCTCGTCAAAATATTTCCATTGGAGCCAGAATTGACCCTGGTCGCCGTCAGGCTTTTCCGTTTTGTAAATGCCGTCGAGGTTGAACTCCCAGACTGCGCCGCCGTAGAGCGTGGTCTTGATGGGGATGCGGTCTCCTACTTTCCAGTGGAAGCGCTCCGCGAGTTTGGCACCGGCGATGGCTCCCTGGCGGTCGTTCGCAAAATTATTCCACTGATCGTCTGGAACTTTGAATTCGGGGTACACCTGGCGGTGATTGTCCACGTCGATCACAAACTGCGGGAAGAACTTCGTTTCATCCTGATAAACGCCGCCAAACCAATGATCGTGCGTGACATACTTTACGCCCGGAATCGCGCGGATTTTGTCAGCGTAAGAAACGGGCATAAGGTTCATCAGGCCAACCCGATCCAGGACGACCAGCCGGTCGGCGCCGGCGATTTCGACGCCGCGATTGAAGGCGCTCCTTACGACAGCCAGGAACGTGAAGAGAACCAGGGCGATTGCGAAGGACCCAACGGTCAAAATCAAGCGAACCTTTTTGCGAAACAGATTTGCGAAGATGAGCCTGCGAAATTTCATGCCGCACCTCCGGCGAGAACACTTTGGCGAGAAGAAGCCTTGCCTTCGACCAGCACGCCTTTCTCAAGGTGAAGCGTGGTGTGCGCGCGCGCGGCGACCACCGGGTCGTGCGTCACCATCAGAATCGTTTTGTTGTACTTGCCGACCAGCTCGTCGATCAGCGCCATGATTTCATCGGCGCTCTTGCGGTCCAGGTCACCGGTGGGCTCGTCGCAAAGGAGGAAGGTGGGGTCAGAAACAATGGCACGGGCGATGGTTACGCGCTGCTCCTGGCCTCCGGAGAGTTGCCGGGGGTAGTGATGCATGCGGTCGGCAAGGTTGACGACGGCGAGGGCGGTTTCCACGTGCTTGCGGCGCTCTGAACCGGAAAGTTTGGTCAGTAGCAGAGGCAGCTCGACGTTCTGATACGCGGTGAGGACGGGAATCAGGTTGTACATCTGAAAGATGAAACCAACGTGGCGTGCGCGCCATTGGGTGAGTTTGCTGCCGGACATGTGCGTAATTTCGTCGCCATCCACGGTGATGCTGCCTGCGGAAGGCACATCCAGGCCGCCAAGAAGATTCAGCAGCGTGGTCTTGCCGGAGCCGCTGGGGCCCATGAACGCGACAAAGTCACCTTTGTCCACGTCCAGGTTGAGTCCCTGGAGCACCTGGATTTTCTCGCCGCCGCGGCTGTAGGTTTTGTTCAGGCCGCGGACACGGATGAGGCTTTGTGAATTGCTGCTTCCATCCACTCGGACCATGCTTCTCTCCTATTGGCGGATTTCGACCTTATCTCCATCATGCAAACTTTCGGGACCTTTGACGACGACGGAATCGCCGGGGGTCAGGCCTGCCATCACGGCAATGTCCGTGCCTCGATCCATTCCCAAGCTGACTGCGCGGCGCTCAACTTTTCCGTCGCGCAGCAAATACACAAAGGAAGTGTTGGATTCCGACCGCACTGCGGTCTTCGGAATGAAAGCGACTGCCTCCGGGCCTTTGGCTTTGCCTTTCGGCACGGGCTTCTCCTCTTCCAGGAAAGCGACCTTCACGCCCATATCGGGAAGGATTTTATCGTCGAGCTTCAGGAAAGAAATGCGGACTTTAACGGTTGCCTTTTGGCGATCGGCTGTCGGTATCACGGTGCGAACTTTGGCGTCGTAAGGGTCGTTGGGGAAAGCATCCAACGTCGCCTTTACGAGCTGCCCTTCTTTTACCCTCGCGATATACGATTCGTTGACGTCCACTTCGATTTCGTTGGACTTCATATCCACAATGGTGGCGATGCCGGTGCGAGTGAAGCCGCCACCGGCGGAAATGGGCGAGACCATCTCGCCGACTTGCGCGTCTTTGGAAACCACGATTCCGGGGAAGGGCGCGCGAATGACGCAGTTGTCCACAGCTTGCTGGGCCACAGCGATGCGCGACTGCGCGGCAGACACTTGCTCCTTGGTCAGAGCGATTTTTGCCCGCAGGCTGTCGGCGGCGGTGCGCGCATTGTCGAGAGCTTCTTGCGTTTGGATGCCGGAGTCCCGCAGCTCCTGGGCGCGCTTGAGCTGGATTTCGGCGTTGCGGAGCTGCACCTCGAAGTCCGCAATGGCCGCTTGCGAGGCATCGTGGTCTGCTTTCGCGGAATCAAGAGCGCGCTTGTAATCGGAGTCGTCGAGCGTGGATAGAAGCTGTCCTTCTTTCACACGCGTGCCTTCATCAAAGTAAACGCCGGTTACGCGCCCGGTAATCTTGGCCGCGATCGTGGCTCGGCGGCGAGGCGTAACGTATCCGCTGGCGTTCAATGCCGTCTGGGGACCTTCGCTATCCGGCTTGGCGGCCGCGGCGACCTCGACGATGGGCTTCTGACTCCGCAAAGCAAACGCCGTGGCAACAATGGCGCCAAAGATAAGCACAGGAATCGAGGCGTACATCACGCGCTTGCCCATGCCAGACTTCGCGCGCTGGCCGTCATGAATACGCAGGGAACCAAGATCGGGCTTTGACGAGTCTACAGGCATTGCCAAAGAATCTCCGTAGTTGCTCAAGGCGGTGCTCCATCTAGTTTACGAATGGCGCGGGGCTAAAATTACAGATGCGTTCCGCCTGTCTTAGGGCACATGCATTTTAGCGCTGAAAGTCCTTTTTTAGCATGAGCCAGTGGGGCGAAACTGGCGAAGAAAGGCAAAGACCAGAGCGCCAATGAAGGTACCAAGGAGCTGCTGAGATATTGTACGCGATTGGCTTAGATTTTGATGAGGGGAAGATGAACGGAATCCACCAGAAGACCGGGGGCTGAGGGTTTACTGCATCGTTGCTTACAGAGGGGCAGCGCGGTCCGCGGTAAGCGCCCCGGCAGGCGAAAGCCGCTTTCCCAAACACGTTTGACAAGTCGGTCTCTCGCAAGGACCAGCCCCAAAATTCTAACTGACAAGTAAATATATATGCCAACTTTTTGGGACCTTTTGATGTGCCAAAATGGGGCGGTTATTCAAGCTCGAATCCGTCACCTCCGGGGCCTTTTGACTTCCCGAAATGGGACCACCGTAAACGACAGATAATAAAAGCCTTGTATTTGAAAGTAAGTTTAACTCTTGGCCGGGAATGGAGTCTTTCTTGCACCAATAGTCAGCATGGTGGTGTGTCTAAAATCTCGTCACAGGCGCCTCGGTCCCTTTGCCACGACAGCGAAGGCAAGAGGGCTCATGCTAGTCGTCCTGATGGCCATTGCACTGGCTTGCGTTCCTGCGTCCATCGGCCGGAGCCAGGCCCCAGATTGGCAGGGGCAAGTGCGCAAATATGCCGAAGCCAGAGACTGGGCCTCCGCTATGCGGCTAGTTGAGCAGGAAATTGGGCGCGCGCCGCAAGACATGGATGTGCGGGCTTGGCGGGCGCGCGTGCTGGCCTGGTCCGGAAAACTTCCGGAAGCAGAAAAGGAATATCTGGAAATTCTGAAAGTCTCTCGCACGGATGCGGACAATTGGATGGGGCTCGCAGGCGTTTACTTGCGGGAAGGAAAACTCGCAGAGGCACAGCGGGCCATCAGCACGGCGGAAGCATTAGACCCGAAGCGGTCCGACATCCACGCAGCCCGCGCACGGATTTTGCGAGCAGCAGGACGAAAAGAGGAAGCGCAGTCGGAGTTCCAGTATGCGTTGCATTTGGATCCTGAGCGCACGGAAGCGCGCGAAGGCGTCACTTCCGTGCGCCGAGGTGCGCAACACGAACTACGGTTCGGCCAGGACAACGACCTGCTCAGTTACTCTGATGGCTTTCACGACGAATGGTTGAGCGTCGCTTCGCAATGGACTTCGCATTGGACCACGAACTTTGCGGGAAACTTCTATCAACGATCAGGAATAGAAGCGGGAAAGTTCGTCGGGAGCATCACACGGCGTCAATCAAAGTGGGGTGCACTTAGCGTCGGCGGAGCCCTCGGCCACGACAACGCGGTGATTCCCAAAAGTGAAGCATTTTTTGACCTCGACCACGGGTGGAAAACCACCGAAACGGGTCTCGTTCGCGGAGTGGAATTCAGCTACGCACAGCACTGGTATTGGTATCAGTCAGCGCGAATTCTCTCTCTAAACGGCACGACACTCGTGTATTTTCCCCGGAACTGGACTTTCACGCTCGGAGCCACCGGCTCACGAAGCGCGTTTTCGGGAACGAATGCGGAGTGGCGGCCTTCGGGAATCGGGCGTCTTGGATTTCCGCTCGCTCGCTGGGGCGACACACGGCTTTCCGGAAATGTGTCCTTCGCTGCCGGCACAGAGAATTTCGCGATCGTGGATCAAATCGGCAGTTTTGCTTCGCAAACTTACGGCGGAGGATTGCGGCTGCAGATTACGGACCGGCAGGACCTGACGGGATTTGCAGGCTACCAGAAACGAACGCAAAACCGGACCGACATGATTTTTGGAATGAGCTATGGGATCCATTTTTGAAAAGCTCTGGAGGCTGGGCCCGGCCGCATTCGTCTTCAAGGCCATCATTGCCGCCATCGTGGCGGATGGGCTGCTTCTCGCGTTCATCTTTATTCGCCGGACCTATCGCAGACGATTCTTCGCCAGGCGCGACAAACGCGTTTTCGAATTGCGCCAGGAATGGGACGCTCTTATCTCCGGCAGGTTGTCCTATGACAGATGGCGGAAGAAAGCATATGACCGGCGCATCGTCGAAGCCATGGCGCTGGACGCATTCGAGGCCGCAGGGCCCGAGGAATCCGCACGCCTGCTGAAATTCATGCGCACCAGCGGGCTGATCGAGAAGCGTATTTTCGAAGCGCAGCATTTGAAGGGCTGGAGGCGCATGCGCGCACTTGTGGCGCTTGGCAGAACTCGCGCGCCGGAGGGAGTACCCGCACTTGCCGAAGCGCTGCGGGATCGCCATCTCGACATACGGCTTGCGGCTCTGCGCGGGCTGGGACGGACGGCATGTCCCCAAGCGGCAGAAGAGATTTTGGCATGGATTGGTGAATCAGGATTGACGGTTCCGGCCTTGCCGCTGCAAAGCGCGCTGATTCAATGTTGCGCGGAACGTCCGCAATTGCTTCTGCCGTTCGTGAAGCAAGCGGAAGGGCCGTTGCGGGAAATTATGGGGAGGGTGCTCGGCGAAGTAGCGACCCCTGCGCTCGGATTGGAGTTGCTGCAGTTCGTCGGCGACGAACGAGAAGAACTCCGCGCGGCAGCAGCCCGCGCGATGTCGCACACAAACGCGGGCATGGCTTTCGATGCGCT
>Ga0075426_10004330_pt1 | contig 10097 bp, 12 predicted proteins | sample SoiMethybrSBSTD5_FD_75304 | JGI IMG/M metagenome (GOLD analysis project Ga0075426, IMG submission 75304) | Bulk soil microbial communities from a Populus tree surrounding site in Tennessee, USA - Soil MetaG P. TD hybrid SBSTD5 | ecosystem: Environmental > Terrestrial > Soil > Tree plantation...
ACCGACGCCATCCCGTAGCCCCACCGCTCGAGCGCCTCGTGGGCGGCCGCCACGATCGCCGGGTGGTCGGCCAGGCCGAGATAGTTGTTGGCGCAGAGGTTCAGCACCTGGCCCTGGTCGACGACGCGCACCCGGGCCGACTGCGGCGAGCTGATCAGGTGCTCGGACTTGTACAGGCCCGCCTCTCGGATCTCCTCCAGACGCCCGCGCAGGTCGTCGCGAAGGTCGGTGTCCATCTCAGCCCTCCGTCCAGTCGAGCACGACCTTGCCGGAGCGGCCCGAGCCGGCGATGGCGAAGCCCTCGGCGAACTCGGAGTACGGCAGGCGGTGCGTGATGACCGGGGAGATGTCGAGCCCCGACTGCAGCATCACGGTCATCTGGTACCAGGTCTCGTACATCTCGCGGCCGTAGATCCCCCGCAGCGTCAGCATGTTGAAGACCACCTGCGTCCAGTCGATCGCGATCTCCTCGGTGGGGATGCCGAGCAGGGCGATGCGGCCGCCGTGGGACATGTTCGCGATCAGCTGGTGCAGGGCCGCGGCGTTGCCCGACATCTCGAGGCCGACGTCGAAGCCCTCGGTCATCCCGAGCTCGCGCTGCACGTCTTCGAGCGCGCGCTCGCCGGGGTCGACCGTGAGGCTCGCGCCCATCCCTGCGGCGAGCTCGCGCCGGTACGGGTTCGGGTCGCTGACGACCACGTGGCGCGCGCCGGCGTGGCGCACGACCGCCGCGGCCATGCAGCCGATCGGCCCGGCCCCGGTGATCAGCACGTCCTCGCCCAGCACCGGGAACGCGAGGGCGGTGTGGACGGCGTTCCCGAACGGGTCGAAGATCGCCGCGACGTCCTCGTCGATGCCCGGCCAGTGGTGCCAGATGTTCGTCATCGGCAGCGCGATCAGCTCGGCGAATGCGCCCGGGCGGGTCACGCCGACGCCCTGCGAATGGGCGCACAGGTGGCGCCGCCCGGCCATGCAGTTGCGGCAACGGCCGCAGACGACGTGGCCCTCGCCGCTGACGAGGTCGCCGGGATGGAAGTCGCTCACGTTCGAGCCGACCGCGACCACGTCGCCGACGAACTCGTGGCCGATCACGAGCGGCACCGGGATCGTGCGCTGCGCCCACGCGTCCCAGCGCTCGATGTGGACGTCGGTACCGCAGATCCCCGTGCGGCGGACGCGGATCAGAACGTCGTTGATGCCGTGCTCCGGCTCCGGGACGTCCTCCAGCCACAGGCCCGGCTCGGCGCGGCTCTTCACCAGGGCGCGCATATCCGAGGAGGGAGGATATGTCCGAACGCACCAGGCGGGGTCAGACCCCTTTTGGTGCGCGGGCGAGGGTTATCCGGGCTCCTCGTAGACGAACGTGTACATGCGCCGGGCGTCGATGCGCGCGTAGGGATGCTGCTCCGCCCAGCCGATCCATTCGTCGCCGTAGCGGGGCGCGTACACCTCGACGAGCGCCTCGCGGAACCCGGCCGCCTCGGGGTCGCGCAGGTCGTGGATGCGGGCGCGGCCGTGGACGGTGACGGCGAACGGCTCGCCCTCGATGTGCGTCGCGCTCACGTCCGGCCGCGCCCGGATGTGGCGGAAGCGCACCGAGTCGGGCGCCGAGCCGAACCAGAACGCGCCCCGGTAGAAGATGCCGTCGACGGGCCCGACGATCGGCCGCCCGTCGGCGGTCGCCGTCGCCAGCGCGAGCAGGCGCACGCCGGTCAGCCGGGCCGCGAGCGCCGCCGCGTCGATCCGCCGCTCCGGCGTGACGATGCGGCGCAGGTGGGCGCCGGCCGCCTCGAAGCTCTCGTCGAGCAGACGCTGCAGCGCCTCCAGATCGGCCGGCGTCTCGTGCATGCGGATACCGTAGCCATCAAGCCGCGGCGGGCGGGATTCCCTGCCGGAAGCGGAACACCCGATCGGGATCCCAGGTGCGCTTGATCGACTGCAGGCGGGGCAGGTTCGTCGCGTAGTAGGCCTGCTGCCAGCCGTGCAGGCCGGGGTCGATGTAGTTCTGGTACGCCTGCCCGGACGTGTGCAGGGCGAGACCGGACGCGAGCCCGTCGAGCCAGGCGTTCGCCGCCGTGCCCTGGCCGGCCGAGCCCCAGTAGGCCAGCATCTGGGCGGAGTAGAGCTGATCGCGGTGCACGAACGCGGTCGCGTCCGGCGCGACCCGGTTGAGCGCGCCGCCGTATGGATCGAGCAGCATGGCGCCCGATCCGACCCCCGCCGCCTGCCGCGCCTCGATGGCGCGCACGATCGTGCCGGCGCCGGCCGAGCCGAGCGGCGTCGAGAAATAGGCCGAGCGGGCGGCGAAGCTGGACGGCTTGATGGCACGGCAGGCGGCCGCCGACTCGCCGGCGCAGCCCGCCCAGATCCGCTGGACGTCCAGGTAGGCGCCCGACCCGGTCGAGAGCGACGCGCCGGCGACCGCCGTGATCGGCGCCATGGCGGAGCGAAGCGCGGCCTCGCTCCCGCCGAGCAGCTGGCCGAACACGCGCACCTGCGGCGCCGACGTGCCGGTCTCGATCGCGCAGATCAGATACAGGCCGTCGGGGCCGTGCGGCGCGACCCCCTGCCAGGCGGCCAGCGCCGCGGCGGCCTGCGACCAGGGGAAGTCGCAGAAGCCGTACGCGGCCGTCGAGACGGGGTGCGTTGCGAGCGTGAGCGCCGTGACGGCGCCGAAGTTGCCGCCGCCACCGCCGCGGCACGCCCACAGGAGATCGGCGTTCGTCGAGGGATCGGCCACGCGCACGCGGCCGTCGGCGGTGACGATCCGCACCGCCAGGATGTTGTCGCAGGTGGCGCCCATGGCCCGGGCGGCGAAGCCCACGCCGCCGCCGAGGGCGAGGCCGGAGATGCCCACGGTCGGGCACGACCCGGTGGGCACGGCCAGGCCGTGCGCCGCGAGGGCCGTGATCAGGTCGATCGCGAGCACGCCCGCGCCGACCGTCACCGACCGCCGGTCGGCGGCGAGGCTGATCGTGTTCAGCCGGCGGACGTCGCAGACCAGCCCGGCGTTCGTCGAGTAGCCGGCGTAGCTGTGCCCGCCGCAGCGCATGGTGAAGGGCAGCGACGAGCGGGCGGCGAAGCGCACGCACGCGGCGACGTCGGCCTCGACCACGGCGCGGGCGATCGCCTTCGGGTGCACCCCGGAGTAGCGCTCGTTCGAGATCACGCTCGCGGTCGCGTAGTGCGTCGTCCCCGGCAACAGCAGCGGCCCGCGCAGCTGCGCCGCCAGATCGGAGAGCGTCGGCCGGCCCGTCGAGGTGGCCGGTGCCGTCGCCCGCGTCGAGGAGGAGGGCGTGCCCGAGCCGGAGCATGCCGCGAGCGCCCCGACCAGCGGCAGGGCGGCCGCCCGCTCGAGCAGCTGGCGCCGTCGCACCCCGGGATCGTGCCACCCGCGCCGGTCGGGTTTCGTACCAGGTGCACTACGATCGCCGTCATGACGCTTCCCTGGACGGTGCCGGTCATGCAGGCGCCGGTCGGCCCGGCGGCGACGCCGGAGCTGGCCGCCGCGGTCTCGGAGGCCGGCGGGCTCGGCAGCCTGGGCGCATCGTGGACCGAGCCGGCCCGGCTGCGCGAGCAGATCCGTGCGATCCGCCGCATGACCGACCGGCCGTTCGTCGTGAACCTGGTGCTGGCGTTCGACCAGGAGGAACGGCTCGAGCTGCTCTGCGACGAGGGCGTCCCGATCGTCGCGTTCTCGTGGGGCGTCGAGAAACGGCTGGTCGAGCGCGCGCACGCGGCCGGCTGTCTCGTCGTCGCGCAGGCCGGATCGGTCGGCGAGGGCCGGGCGGCGATCGAGGCCGGCGCCGACGTGCTGATTGCCCAGGGCGTGGAGGCGGGCGGGCACGTCGAGGGCCAGACGCCCGTGCTCGACCTGGTCGCCGGCCTGCGCGGTGGCGTCCCCGTGGTCGCGGCCGGCGGGATCGCCGACGCCGACGGCCTGCGCCGCGCGCTCGCCGCCGGGGCGGAAGGCGTGGTGATGGGCACCCGATTCCTGGCGACGCCCGAGGCCGACGTCCACGCCGATTACGCCGGGCGGCTCCTCGCCGCCGGCTCCGGTGACACCGTGCTCACGTTCCTGTTCGACGGCGGCTGGCCGGGCGCCGCCCATCGCGTCCTTCGCAACAGCACCTACCGGGCGTGGGAGCAGGCGGGCAGCCCCGCGAGCGGCGCGCGGCCGAACGAGGGCGAGATCGTCGCCGAGACCGACGGCGAGCCGATCGCCCGCTACGCCGCGGACGAGCCGCACCGCTCGACGACGGGCGACATCGAGGCCATGTGCCTCTACGCCGGCCGCGGTGTGGGCCGGATCACCACGGTCGAGCCCGCCGCCGAGATCGTGGCCCGCATGGTGTCGTAGACTCGGCCTCCCTACGAGAAGGAGGCCGGGAATGCGAAGGACGCTCATCTTGACGACGGCCGTGGCGGTGCTCGCCTCGGCGCTCACGGCGGGGGCGATGGCGCTCGGCTCCGGTTCGGGCGGGATCGTCTCGCCGATCCGGATCCACGTGGTCGAGCACCCGATCACGGACCAGGTCATCGACATCGGCGCACCCAACGATTCGCCCGGCGACCAGCTGCCGTTCGCGAACCCGGTGTTCGACGCTGCCAACAAGCACCAGGTCGGCTCCGACCAGGGCAACTGCGTCCGCGCGAGCACGAAGCAGGGCCGCTGGGAGTGCATGTGGACGACGTTCCTGCACAAGGGCCAGATCACGGTCGAGGGGCCGTTCCGCGACGCCTTCCCGACGACGGTGCTCGCCGTCACGGGCGGCACCGGGGCCTACCGCAACGTGCGCGGCCAGATGATCCTGCACGCCCGCAAGGACGGGAACTTCGACTTCATCTTCAAGCTCCAGCCCTAGAGGTACTCGCCACTAGAAAACACGCCCTGTCGCCCGTACCGTTGCCTTAATCAGGCTTTTGGCCACGGGGGAGGTCGTGCTGATGCGGTACGGATGGACTCGCGCGCTCGCGGCGGTCGCGGCGTTGGCGTGCACGTCGGCGGCGCCGGCGGGCGCCGGGGTGGTGGCCGCCGCGCAGGCGGCGCCGAAGGAGCCGGTCGTCCTGATCGTGCTCGAGAACAAGACGTACTCGAGCATCGTCGGAAACGCGAATGCGCCGTATATCCAGTCGCTGATCGCGGGCGGGACGCTGTACACGAACTACCAGGCGGCGCCGGGCAGCCTGCCCGACTACCTGCGCATGACGGGTGGCATCGCCACGACGTCGGCCGCCAAGAACTCGGACAACATCTTCAACCAGCTCCAGGGCATCGGTCAGAGCTGGGGCGAGTACGAGGAGTCGATGCCGTCGGCCTGCTACCTGAAGTCGGGCCCGCTGCCGTACGACCGGGCGCACAACCCGGCCTCGTACTACAGCGACATCACCTCGAAGCCGGCGGCGTGCGCCAACATGGTGCCGTTCACCGCCTTCGACCCGGCGCATCTGCGGTCGTTCTCCTACGTCGTGCCCAACGACAACGACAACATGCACTCGGGGTCGAGCAAGACCGCCGAGATCAAGGCCGGCGACGCCTGGCTGAAGGCGCACGTCCCGGCGATGCTGGCCGGCGGCGCGCTCGTCATCGTCACCTGGGACGAGGGCAACCGCTCGGACGAGCACATCGCCACGATCGCCATCGGCGGCACGGCTGGGGTGGGCATGAAGGACTCGAACGCGTACACGCACTTCGGCCTCCTGGCCGGCCTCGAGAACGCGTATGGCGTGCCGCTCCTCAACTCGGCGAAGACGGCCGCCCCGTTCCCGATCAGCTAGGCAGGACCCGCCAGAAGGGGTCTGACCCCTTCTGGCGGGGTGCTACTTCTCGGACGTGAGCGTGATCGCGCAGGCCGCCGCAGCGCCGGCGATGCCGAGCGTGAGGGCGGCGTCGACACCGACATGCGCGATCAGGCTGCCGCCCGCGGCCGTGCCTACGGCGATGCCGATCGTGACGGCCGTCGACATCCAGCCGAAGATCTCCGCCTGCGTGCCCGGCACCGCCGCCCGCTCGAGCATGTTGTAGGCGACCGCCACGCTGGGGGCGATCGGGAGCCCGGCGATGAACATGACCACGGCCATCTGCACGACCGACCCGGCCAGCAGCGGCGGGATCAGCACGAGCACGAAGGCGGCGCTCGTCACCTGGAGGCGGCGGTTGAGCGGCCCGGCCGAGGCGGCGGCGCCGGCCAGGATGCCGCCGACCAGGCTCCCGCCCGAGAACGCGGCCAGCGTGATCCCGCCCAGCGCGCGGCCGCCGTGGGCCTCGGCGAAGGCCGGCATCGACACTTCGGCCGCCCCGAACGCGACGCCGTAGGCGATGCCGAGCAGCAGCAGGCGGCGGATGCCCCACGGGACGAGCGCCTGCAGTACGTGGTGGTCGGAGCGGTCGTGGCTGGGATCGGGCCGGCGGGCGCGGACGGCCGGCGTCGTCGTGAACCCGATCGTGCCGGCGACGCAGGCGACGCCGGCCGCGACGATGCCGGCGCTGGCGGAGATGGTGGCGGCGAGCACCCCGACGATCAGCGGGCCGACGACGAAGATCACCTCCTGGATCGTCGCCTCGAGCGCGTAAGCGGTCGTGCGCAGGCCGGGCCGGGGCAGCATCGACGGCCACATCATCCGGATCGTCGGGCCGACCGGCGGCGCCAGCAGCCCGGCGACGAGGGTCGCCGCCACCAGCACGGGTTCGGCGACCCGCGCGTGCGCCAGGGCGAGCAGCGTGGCCAGCGCGGTGCCGTAGCCGAGCGCATAGACGATCACCACCGGCGCGGGCGGGCGCCGGTCGACCAGCCGGCCGCCCACGACGCTCCCGGCGCCTGACGCGACGGCGTAGGTGCCCGAGACGATGCCGGCCGTCGCGTAGGAGCCGCCCTCGCTGCGGACGAGCAGGACGAGCGCGAGCGCACTCATCCCCATCGGCATCCGCGCCAGCAGGCCCCACGAGACGACACGCCGCGCCTCGCTGGCGGACAGCAGCTCGCGGTAGCTGCTGACGCCCAGCGCCTGTGCGACGCTCATGCGTGCAGCGGCAGGCGGTCGGCCAGCAGCCCGGCGATGTCCGAGACCGAGAGCGGGTCCTCGCCGGTGAGGTTGCGGTAGTCGTCGCTCGTGACGTCGAACTCGCCGGCGCGCAGGGCGGCGTACGACGTGAGGCCCGCCTCGATCTCCCAGGGCTCCTTGCCCCGGGCTCGCCAGCGCTCCTCCCACCAGGCGTCGCTGGTCGGGGCGTAGCGGTAGTTCTGACCGGTGACAGCCCAGGCGATCTCGGCCAGCTCGCGCATGCTGACCGACTGCGGCGTGACGATGTCGTAGGTCTTGCCCTCGTGGCCGGGCTCGGTCAGGGTGACCGCGATCGCGCGGGCCAGCTCGGGCCGGTAGGAGAAGCTCATGCGGCCCTCCCCCGCGGGCACCGTGTTCAGGCCGTCGGAGTCGAACCAGCCGGGGATGTCGTCGGCGTACATCGAGTTTCGGATCGCCGTCCACGGCACGCCGGACTCGGCCAGCATGCGCTCCGTCTCGCCGTGGGAGCGGGCATGCAGGAAGATCGCGTCCGGCCCGGCGGCGATGAAGGACAGGTAGACGATGTGGGCGACGCCGGCCGCGGCCGCCGCATCGATGAAGGCGCGGTGGTGGGGGACGCGCTGGTCGGGCCCCTCGTGCAGCGACACCATGAAGACGCGGTCGTCCGGCTCGAGCGCGTCCGCGATCGACCGGGGGTCGCCGTAGTCGGCCATGGCGATCTCGGCGCCCGCGATGTCGGGGGCCCGCAGCGGGTCGCGTACGAGCAGGCGCTGGCGCACGCCGCGCGTCGAGAGCTCGCCGGCCACCAGGCGGCCCACGTGGCCTGTGGATCCGGTGACGACGAGCATGTCGCCAGCCTATCCCGCGAGGGTCCCGCTCGCGTCAGAGGAGCTCGGATTCGTGCGCGCGGAAGATCTCGGCGTAGTCGCTCGCGCCCGGCGCGTGCAGCTCCCGTACCAGGCTGTGGATCCGCGGCGTCATCACGAGCACGTAGCGGGCCGGCTCCGGCCGGGCGTTCCAGAACGTGTGCGGCGTGCCCCGCGGGACGAGTACCGCCGCGCCGGGGCCGGCCTCCACGACGTCGTCGCCGACCCGGAAGCCGAGCGTGCCCTCGACCACGTACCAGGCCTCGTCGTCGGCGTGGTGGACATGAAGCCCGGCGATCGGCCGCTCGGGGCTCGTGACGCCGCCCGGGTCTCCCCACTCGACCATCACGAAGTCGCCGTCGGGGAGCCCGAGCGGGCCACTGGAGAGCGCGGGTGCCCGGGTCGGTTCCATGCGCCCCCGATCCTATGCCTACTCCTCGGCGGGAAACGGGTCGCCGGTCTCGAGCAGCGTCTTCAGGTTGCTGAGGATGAACGACCAGCCGCGCACGCTCGCGGCCGTCCTGGGCGCGCCCTCGAGCCGGTCGTGCACCAGGGTGAGCTTCGAGGTGCCGCCCCGGGCCGGCTCGATCTCCCAGGTCACCCGGCTCTCGTCCTCGGCTGCCAGCTCGTCGTCGTAGAGGCTGCGCCAGGTGTGGACGAACCGGCGGGGCGGGTCGCATTCGAGGATCGTGTTGTCGCCCCACAGGCGCGACCGGTCGGGCGACCAGGTGCGCCGCGACGCGCCCACCTCGAGCGGCCCTGGGTCGAGCTGGGCGCCGTGAAAGTACTTCGCGATCGTCTCGGGATTGGTGATCGCGTCCCACACCTGCTCGGGCGTCGCCCGGATGTACAGCTGATAGACCTGGGTGGTGGTCTCGGTCATCGTGGTCATGCGGTGTCCTCCAGGCTGGTCTTGAGGTCGAGCAGCGCCGACACCTCGCGCTCCCGGTACTTGTCGATCCAGCGGTCGTGGATCTGCCGGATCGGCACCGGGTTCAGGAAGTGGAGCTTCTCCCGGCCCTGCTTGCGGGAGACGACGAGCCCCGCGCCCTCCAACACCTTCAGGTGCTTCATCACCCCGAACCGGGTCATCTCGAGCTGCGCCTCGAGCTCGGTCAGCGTGCGGCCGTCACGCGTGAACAGCCGGTCGAGCAGCGTCCGGCGGGTCGGGTCGGCGAGCGCCTTGAAGACGAGGTCGTCGTCCATGCCGCCGATCATAGGTGACCAAATGGTCACATGTCAAGAGCGGACTTCCCCTCCGCTAGAACACGGCGATGGAGCCCGATCAGGTCGTCCGCGAGTTCACCCACCAGTCGGAGTCGTTCAACGTCGCGCCGGTGATGCGCTCGGCCGACACGCTCGGCCGGCTCGTCGACCTGATCCCGGCTGCCCCCGGCGCACGCTGGCTCGACGCCGCCTGTGGGCCGGGTCTGGTCGCGCGCGGCCTGGCGGCCCGGGTCGGCGAGGTGCACGGCGTCGATATGACACCCGCGATGGTCGACGTCGCCCGGCGCGAGGCGGCGAGCGAGGGCATCGGAAACGCCGTCTTCTCGGTCGGCGACGCGACCGCGCTCGGCTTCGCCGACGCGAGCTTCGACGGCGCCGTCACCCGCTTCAGCCTGCACCACATCCCTCTCCCCGGCCGGGTGGTCTCCGAGCTGGCGCGGGTCGTGCGCCCCGGCGGCGCGGTCGTCCTGGCCGATCACGTCACGTCGGCCGACGCGGACGAGGCCGCCTGGCACCAGGAGATCGAACGCCTGCGCGACCCGTCGCACTGGGCCTGCCTGACGCCGGCCCGTCTGCGGGCGCTCGGCGAGCGGGCCGGTCTCGTGCTCGAGCGCGAGGACGAGACGCCCATCTCGATCGACTACGAGGAGTGGATCGGCCGCGGCAGCGGCGGGCCGGGATCAGCCGGCCTGATCGCCCGGGCGCTCGCCGACCGCGTCCGTGCTCCCGACGTCTTCCGGGTCGTCGACGGGAGCGACGGGCGTCGGCTCGAGCTGCGTTACTGGATCTCCGTCTGGCTTCGGCCGTGACCGGCGCCGGTGGCGACCGGCCGGCTCCGCGCCCGGCGCCGCGCCGGGCGGGTGGTACGAGGCCGGTGGGCTGTACGCCTCGGTCGCGTCGACCGGCGGGACGTAGGACGGCGGCGGGACGTACGACTGCGGCGGTGGCTCGAATGCCGGCGGCGCCGGTCGGTCGTCGTGG
>Ga0075426_10004331_pt1 | contig 10096 bp, 8 predicted proteins | sample SoiMethybrSBSTD5_FD_75304 | JGI IMG/M metagenome (GOLD analysis project Ga0075426, IMG submission 75304) | Bulk soil microbial communities from a Populus tree surrounding site in Tennessee, USA - Soil MetaG P. TD hybrid SBSTD5 | ecosystem: Environmental > Terrestrial > Soil > Tree plantation...
GGGCTTCAGCGTGCCGGCGCTGGCCGCGGGCGTGCTCACCAGCCACATCGGCCTGCGCGCGACCGCCAACGGATACGCCGCGGTGATCGTCGCCCTCGCGCTCATCGCCACCGTCGCGTATGCGGCCCGGGCCCGGGCGGCAGACTGACCGGATGGAGCCGTACCGGATCGACGTGCCCGACGGCGTGCTGGACGACCTGCGCGCCCGGCTGGCGATCACCCGCTGGCCGGTCGCCGCCGCGGGCGCCGGCTGGGACCGCGGCACCGACCCCGACTTCCTGCGCGAGCTGCTCAACCAGTGGCGGACCGCCTACGACTGGCGGCGGCACGAGGCCGAGCTCAACGAACTGCCGCACTTCAAGGCGGGCGGCGTGCACTTCGTGCACCAGCAGGCCCGCGGCGGGATTCCGCTCCTGCTGCTGCACGGCTGGCCGGACTCGTTCCTGCGCTTCGTCAGGGTGCTGCCGTTGCTGGCGGACCATCCGGTGGTGGTCCCGTCGCTGCCCGGCTACGGCTTCTCCGACCCGCCGCCGGTCGGCCGGGCGAGCCGGCAGGCCATGGCCGAGCGGGTCGCCGGGCTGATGGCCGCGCTCGGCTACGACCGGTACGTGGTGTCCGGCGGCGACGTCGGCGGAGGCGTGGCCGAGCACCTGGCGCTGACCCATCCGGACCGGGTCGCCGGCCTGCACCTGACCAACCTGGCGCTGTGGCGGGCGGCCGCGATCGACCCGGCCGACCTGTCGCCGGTCGAGCGGGACTTCCTGGCCGCCGTGCAGGACTGGAACCGTCGCGAGGGCGGCTACCTGCAGCTGCAGTCGACCAAGCCGATGACGGCCGCGTACGGCCTGGCCGACTCGCCGGCCGGGCTGGCCGGCTGGCTGACCGAGAAGTTCCGGTCCTGGAGCGACGACTTCGCGGCCAGCTTCCCGCCGGACGAGCTGCTCACCCACCTCACCCTCTACTGGGTGACGAACACGATCGGCTCGTCCTTCGGCCCGTACGTGGAGCGGCCGCCGGGCGACCCCGGCCGGGTGACCGTGCCCACGGCGGTCTCGGTGTTTCCCAAGGAGCCGGTCCGGGCGCCGCGGGAGCTCGCCGAGCGGTTCTTCGCGGTCACCCGGTGGACCGAGCACGACCGCGGCGGGCACTTCGCCGCGCTGGAGGTCCCCGACCTGTTCGCCGGGGACCTGCTCGCGTTCCTATCGGGTGTGGTGGACCGGAGCTAGCGCGTACACCGGCGTCGGGATGCCCTCGTACCGGGCCTTGAGCTGCAGGGCGAGGTAGAGCGAGTAGTGCCGGGACTGGTGCAGGTTGCCGCCGTGGAACCAGAGCGCGGGCAGCTGGGTGGGCTTCCACATGTTGCGCTCCTCGCCCTCCCACGGCCCGGGGTCCTTGGGCGTGTCCGAGCCGAGGCCCCACACCTTGCCGACCCGGTCGGCCGCCTCGGGTGAGATCAGGTCGGCCACCCAGCCGTTCATCGAGTTGTAGCCGGTCGCGAAGACGACGAGGTCGGCCGGCAGCTCGGTGCCGTCGGCGAGCACGACCGCGTCCTCGGTCAGGTGGTCGACCTGGCCCTTGGCCAGCTTCACCTCGCCGTCCGCGACCAGGTCGGCCGCGCCGACGTCGATGTAGTAACCGGAGCCGCGGCGCAGGTACTTCATGAACAGCCCGGACCCGTCCGGCCCCCAGTCGTGGTCGAACCCGGACTTCTCCAGCCGTTCGTAGAACCCGGCGTCGCGCTCGCGCATCTGGTCGTACAGCGGGATCTGCAGCTCGTGCATGATCCGGTAGGGGATCGAGGCGAAGGTCATGTCGGCCTTCTCGGTGGTCATCCCGGCGGCGACCGCCTCCTCCGAGTAGAGCGCGCCGAGGCCGATGTCCATCAGCGTGTCGGAGCGGACGATGTGCGTCGACGAGCGCTGCACCATCGTCACGTCGGCGCCGACCTCCCAGAGCGCGCCGCAGATGTCGAACGCCGAGTTGTTCGAGCCGACCACCACGCACCGCTTGCCCTTGTACGCGTCCGGGCCGGGGTGCTGGGAGGAGTGGTGCCAGTCGCCGCGGAAGACGTCCATCCCGGGGAGATCGGGGACGTTCGGCTTGCCGGACATGCCGGTGGCGAGCACGAGCTGCTTCGGCCGCAGCACGTGCGCGTGCCCGTCCCGCTCGACCGTGACCCGCCACTCGCCGGCCGGCTCGTCGTACGTGGCCTGCTTGGCCTCGGTGTTGGTCCAGTAGTTGAGCTCCATCACCCGCGTGTACGACTCGAGCCAGTCGGCGACCTTGTCCTTGGGCGAGAAGACCGGCCAGTTCTCCGGGAACTTGATGTAGGGCAGGTGGTCGTACCAGACCGGGTCGTGCAGGCAGAGGGTGCGGTAGCGGCCGCGCCACTGGTCGCCGGGCCGGCCGTGCTTGTCCACGATGATCGTCGGCACGCCGAGCTGGCGCAGCCGGGCGCCGAGCGCGATGCCGGCCTGGCCGCCGCCGACGATGAGCACCTCGGGCTGGGTGGTGTAGCCGAGCTCGGCCGCCTCTTGCTCTCGCCGCTCCAGCCAGGTGCTGCGGTCCCGGTTGACGCCGTGCTCGGCGCCCATCGGGCGGCGGCTGTGGGCCGGCTCCTCGTGGCCCTTGAGCTCGTACAGGGCCGTGAGCAGGGTCCACGCCTTGCCGTCGCGCAGCCGGAGCAGGCCGTTTCCGCGGCCGACCGCGGTCTCGAACTCGATCCAGGCCGTGGTGACCCCGTCGGCCTCGGTCGGCTCCTCGGTGGTGCGCCAGCCGGTCGGCCGGGTGGTCTCCAGCGTGCCCTCGAGCAGGCTGCGGACGCCGGCCCGGCCCTCGACCGTGACGATGTTCCAGCTGAACGCGACCAGGTCGCGCCAGAAGCTCTGCTCGCCGAACATCTCGACCGCCCGGTCGATGTCGCCCTGCTCCAGAGCCTCCCCGAACTCGGCGAGCCACTGGTCGGTCGTGGTCAGCGTCTGCGTCACGGCGGCCTCCTCGGAGTCGTACCCGCAGGCAACACCGAGACCGGCGCGTGGACAAGAGTCAGCCGGCCACCACGGACGCCGAGGCCCCGGCCTGCACGAGGGCAGGCCGGGGCCTCGGGTCGGGCGTGTCTGCCGGCCGGCGGTGGATGCCGGCCGGGAGACCTGCCCTACGCGGCGATCGGCGTCGTCACCGAGTCGTACGCGGGCTGCAGCGCGAGCGCGAGCACGTCGGCCACGTCGGCCAGCGGGTGCACGGTCAGCTCGGCCAGCACCTCCGCCGGCACGTCCTCCAGGTCGGGCTCGTTGCGCTTCGGGATGATCACCTCGGTCAGCCCGGCCCGGTGGGCGGCGAGCAGCTTCTGCTTCACCCCGCCGATCGGCAGCACCCGGCCGGTCAGCGAGACCTCGCCGGTCATGCCGACCTCGGACCGCACCGGACGCCCGGTCAGCAGCGACGCGATCGCGGTCGTCATCGTGACGCCCGCCGACGGGCCGTCCTTCGGCACCGCGCCGGCCGGCACGTGCACGTGGATGCGGTTGTCGTCGAGCGCGTCGACCGGCACGTCGAGCCGCGAGCCGTTCGCCTTCAGGTAGGACAGCGCGATCTGCGCCGACTCCTTCATGACGTCGCCGAGCTGCCCGGTCAGCACCAGGCCGTCACCCTTGGCCTTGTTCGCCTCGATGAACAGCACGTCGCCACCGGCACCGGTGACCGCGAGCCCGGTCGCCACCCCCGGCACCGCCGTACGCTCGGCCGACTCCGGGGTGAACCGCGGCCGGCCCAGATACTGGTGCAGGTCGGCGGCCGTGATCGTGACCGGAGCCCTGCCCGGGGCGGTCGCCAGCGCCGTGGTCACCTTCCGCAGCGCCCGCGCGAGCGCGCGCTCCAGCTGGCGAACCCCGGCCTCGTGCGTGTACTCGCCGGCTACCAGGTGCAGAGCGTCGTCCGCGACGGTCACCTCCTCGGAGGTCAGCCCGGCCCGGTCGAGCAGCCGCGGCAGCAGGTGGTCGCGGGCGATCGCGACCTTCTCCGCCTCGGTGTAGCCGTCGAGCGTGACCAGCTCCATCCGGTCGAGCAGCGGCTCCGGGATGGTCTCCCGGACGTTCGCCGTGGCCAGGAACACCACGTCGGACAGGTCGAGCTCGACCTCCAGGTAGTGGTCGCGGAACGTGTGGTTCTGCGCCGGGTCGAGCACCTCGAGCAACGCCGCGGACGGGTCGCCGCGGTAGTCCGAGCCGACCTTGTCGATCTCGTCGAGCAGGATCACCGGGTTCATCGAGCCGGCCTCGCGGATGGCCCGGACCAGCCGGCCCGGCAGCGCGCCGACGTACGTACGCCGGTGGCCGCGGATCTCGGCCTCGTCCCGGACGCCGCCGAGCGACACCCGGACGAACTTCCGGCCCAGCGCCCGGGCGACGGACTCGCCGAGCGAGGTCTTGCCCACGCCGGGCGGGCCGACCAGCGCCAGCACCGCGCCGGAGCCGCGCCCGCCGACGACCTCGAGGCCGCGGGAGGCGCGCCGGGCCCGGACGGCCAGGTGCTCCACGATGCGGTCCTTCACGTCGGACAGGCCGTGGTGGTCGGCGTCGAGCACCTCGCGGGCGGCGGTGACGTCCGTGGAGTCCTCGGTCCGGACGTTCCACGGGATGTCGAGCACGGTGTCGAGCCAGGTGCGGATCCAGCCCGCCTCCGGGTTCTGGTCGCTGGCCCGCTCGAGCTTGCCGACCTCGCGCAGCGCGGCGGCCTTGACCTTCTCGGGCAGGTCGGCGGCCTCGACGCGGGTGCGGTAGTCCGCCTCCTCGTCGGCCGAGCCGTCCTCGCCGAGCTCCTTGCGGATCGCGGCCAGCTGCTGGCGCAGCAGGAACTCCCGCTGCGTCTTGTCCATCGACTCGCGCACGTCGTCGCGGATCTTCGCGGTCACCTCGGCCTCGGCCAGGTAGGCCCGCGACCACTCCAGCAGCAGCGTCAGCCGCTCCTCGACGTCGGTCGTCTCCAGGATCCTGGCCTTCTGCTCCGCGTCCAGGTAGGGCGCGTAGCCGGAGGTGTCGGCCAGCTGGCCGGGGTCGGTGATGTTGCGGATCGAGTCGATCAGCTGCCAGGCGCCGCGCGCCTGCAGGATCCCCTCGACCACGGTCTTGTATTCCGCGGCCAGCTCGCGCGCCTTCTCGGTCACCGGGCCGGCCTCGACCGGGGTCGCCTCGACCCACAGCGCGGCGCCGGGACCGGTCACGCCCTGCCCGACCCGGGCCCGGGACGTGCCGCGCAGCAGCGCGCCGGGCTCGCCGGTGGGCAGCCGGCCGACCTGGTCCAGGATGGCCACCGTGCCGATGGCCGCGTACTTGCCGTCCAGCCGCGGGACCACGAGGACCCGCGCCTCGCTCCTTATCCCGCCGGCAGCGGAGCCCGCGGTGCGGGCCGCGTCGACGGCGGCCTGTGCCTCGGAGTCCAGCTCCACCGGCACGACCATGCCCGGCAGCAGCACACCGTCGGTGAACGGCAGGACCGGGAGTGTCAGGTTCGCCATGAGTCTTCGCACCTCGATTGGATTGAGTCTGTTGCACTCAACGCACGCAGGCGGAGAACCTTCCGGCCGTTCGCTGTGAGCGAGCGAAGAATGGCAACCAGGCCGCCCTGTCCGGCATCTGACCAGGTGGTGAGGCTGATCGCGACAGAAGGAGGAACCGTGCGGATCCGCATCCTGGTGGCCGCGGTGGTGCTGGCGGTGCTGGCCGGGGCCACGGCGTGCGGTGATGGCGGCGGCACCGCCGCCGGCCCCGCCGTGCCGGCGACCGGCCCGACCACCGGTCCGACCACGTCCGCCCCGGCCACCTCGGCGCAGAGCGGGCCATCGTCGACCGGCACCGCCGCGCCGGGCCCGACCCGCTGCCACACCTCTGAGCTGTCCGCCTCGCTGACCGCGGGCGACCCGGGCGCCGGCCAGCGGTACGCGACGCTGTCGCTGACCAACACCTCCGCCCGCACCTGCACCGTCTTCGGGTACGGCGGCCTGCAGCCGCTGGACGGGGCCAAGAAGCAGCTGCCGATCACGCTGACCCGGGACACCGGGCGGCCGGCCACGCTGGTCCGGCTGGCGCCGGAGACGAGCGTGGGCCGGACCATCCACTGGACCGTGGTCCCGTCCGGTTCGCAGCCCTGCCCCACCCCGGCGTACGCGTCGATCATCCCGCCGGACGAGACCAGCCCGCTGGTGATCGGATGGTCGCTGGGGCCGATCTGCGGCGGCAAGATGGACGGCTGGCCGTACGGGGCCACGGTGTGACCCGCTGATCAACTGCGGTCCCGCCGGTGCGTACCTTTCCCCAGGTGGGTACGCCGTTCGTCCCCGGCGCGGAGCTGGGCCGCCGCTTCTACGCGGAGGCGGTGCGCCCGCTGCTGGACGCGGAGTTCCCCGGATTGCCGCACGCGGCCGCGCACCTGGGCGAGGGCTCCGACGTGCTCGGCTACGACACGGCGATGTCCCGGGACCACGGGTGGGGTCCGGCGGTCACGCTGTTCCTGCCGGAGGCGGAGGCCTGGCAGGCGCCGGCGATCCGCTCGATGCTGGACGCCCGGCTGCCGGACGTGTTCTGCGGCTACCCGACCGGCTTCGCGGCCCACCCGGCCGATCCGGCCAGCCAGGTGATGACGCTCGGCGCGCCGGAACGGCGGGTGCGCACCACGACCGTGCGGGCGTTCGCCCGCCGCCAGCTCGGCTGGGACCCGGCCGACCCGCTGTCGGTGGCCGACTGGCTGTCGTTCCCGAGCCAGCAGCTGCTCAGCGTGACCGCCGGGACGGTGCACCACGACGGGGTCGGCGAGCTGACCCGGCTGCGCGAGCGGCTGGCCTGGTATCCCACCGACCTCTGGCGCTACCTGCTGGCGACCGGCTGGAGCCGGCTCGGCGAGGAGGAGCACCTGATGGGCCGGGCCGGCCACGCCGGCGACGAGCTCGGCTCGGCGGTGATCGGCGGGCGGCTGACCAGGGACCTGATGGCGCTCGGGTTCCTGCTGGAGCGGCGGTACGCGCCGTACCCGAAGTGGTTCGGCACCGGGTTCGGGCGGCTCGACCTCGCGCCGGCGCTCACCCCGGTGCTGGCCGAGCTGGTCGCCGCGCGGACCTGGCCGGAGCGGCAGGACGCGTACGCGGCGGCGGCAGGGATGCTGGTCCGCCGGCAGAACGCGCTGGACCTGTGCGCGCCGGTGGACCCGCGGCCGCGGCTGTTCCACACCCGGCCGTTCTGGGTGATCGACGGCGCCCGGGTGGCCTCGGTGCTGGTCGCGGCCATCGGCGACCCGGCGGTCCGGCGGCTGACCCGGCGCCGGCTGATCGGCTCGGTCGACCAGTGGAGCGACAGCACCGACCTCAAGGACGCGCAGTTCCGCGCCGAGATACGCCGGTTCTACGGCTGACCTGCCGGCGCGCGTCGCTAGAGGGCGCGGATCAGCTCGGGGGTGAGCCCGGCCGGGGCCGGGACGGTCGCCCGGGCCAGCGCGAGCACGTCCGCCGGCGGCGGGAAGTGCGGGTTGGGCACGGCGACGACGACCATCGCCGCGGCCGCGGCCGCCCGCAGCCCGTTGGCCGAGTCCTCGACCGCGACGCAGGCCGCCGGGTCCGCGGCGAGCTTCGTCGCCGCGGCGAGGTAGACATCTGGCGCCGGCTTGCCTCGAGGCACCTCCTCGCTCGACACCGTGACGCGGAACCGGTCGGTCAGCCCGGCCGCGGCGAGCACCACCCGGATCAGGTCAGGTGGCGACGAGCTCGCCACCGCCAGCGGCCACCGCCCGGACAGCGCGACGACCGCGTCGACGGCGCCGGGCAGCAGCGGCACGTGCTCCCGGTAGCGGTCGGCCATCGCCTCGATCACCACCCGGGCCAGCTCGTCCGCGCTTCCGGCGGCGCCGAGCGTGGTCAGGTAGCGCGCCCACTCCGGCGTGCTCATGCCCTGCATCGCGGCGGTCGCCTGGCCGGTCCACCGGCCGCCGCGCTCGGCGACCACCGCCCGGCGCACCTCGTCCCAGACCTGCTCCGAGTCCACCAGCACGCCGTCGAGGTCGAACACGATCGCGGCGGGGTCCATCCGCACATCCTCTACCGTGCTGGCCGTGGAACTGGAGAAGGCGACCGCGGTGGAGCCGCTGGGCGGCGGGCGGTACGGGGCGACGCTCGACCCGGGATGGGCGGTCGCCGGCAAGCAGCACGGCGGCTACCTGCTGGTCGTGCTGGCCAGGGCCGCGGTGGCCGAGGCGGCGATCGGCGCGCCCGCCGAGCTGCCGCACCCGGCCGCGATCAGCGCGCACTACCTGGCCGCGCCGGACGCCGGACCGGCCGAGATCACGGTCGAGGTGCTGCGCCAGGGCCGGACCGCCGCCCAGACCAGGGCCACGCTGGTCGCCGGCGGCCGCCGCTGCGTCGAGGCGCTGGTGACGTGCGGGAAGCTGGCGCCGTCCGGCCCGCCGTACTGGTCGGACCTGCCGGCGCCGGAACTGCCGCCGGAGCGGGACTGCGTGGCCGCGCCGGCCAGCGACCCGCGCTTCACCGTGCCGATCTTCGCCGAGGTGGACGTGCGGCTCGACCCGGCGACCGCGGGGTTCGCCGTCGACCGGCCGGCGATGGCCGGCGAGATCCGCGGCTACGCCCGGATGGCGCCGACCCCGCCGGACCCGTACGCGGTGCTGGTCGCGCTGGACATCCTGCCGCCGGCCCCGTTCGACCTCGGCCTGACCGGGTCGTGGGTGCCGACGATGGAGCTCACCGCATACCTGCGGGCGCTGCCGGCGGACGGTCCGCTGACGGTGCGGCAGCGGGCGAGGCTGGTCACGGACAGCCGGGTGGACGAGGACTGCCACGTCTGGGACTCGACCGGCGCGCTGGTCGGCTCGGCCACCCAGCTGGCGGCGCTGCGGCTTCCGCAGCCGTGATGCAGTTCCGACCCGGGAGCTGACCTCCGGCAACTCGTGTGGCAGAGTGTCCGCGATCCGTAAGGTGCATGGACCGTTGACCCCTACCCCGAGGACTCTGTGAGCCGGCATCGTCCGTCCCGTACGCACGTGTTGCTCGGCCTGGTGGTCGTCCTGCTCGCGACGATCCCGGTGATCATCCCGCTGGTGGTGACCAACTCAGGGCACGAGGAACCCGTCGGGGTGGGCCTCGCCTCCGGTCCGGCCCAGCCGCCGGTCACCGAGAACGCCCCGGCTCCGGAGTCCGGCGGCCCGACGGCGACGAGCGCGCCGCCGCCGGGGGCGGGGACCCTGGTCCCGGCGCCGACGACCACCTCGGCGATCCCGAGCCCGACCGCTGTCCCGACGTCGACTCCGCCGGCGCCGCCGAGCACGGCCGCGTCCAGCTCCGCCGGCACGTCGTCCGCGGCGCCAGGGTCGACCACGGCCGAGCCGACCACGCCGTCGCCGACGGCCGAGGCGTCGGTGCTCGACGCCGCGGCGAACCTCGTGGTGGTCGACGTCTCCTGGACGCCGCAGCCGACCGGCGCGGGCCAGCCGGTGGTGTTCTCGGCGCTGGTCCGCAACACCGGAGCGAGCGCGACGCCGCCGCTGCCGACGGGCGTCGCGTTCTCGGTGGACGGTGCGGTGGTGAGCTGGTCCGCCAGCGACAGCAGCCCGCTCGGACCGGGCGACCAGCGCACGTTCACCGCCGACGACGGCGTGACCGGCGCGGCCTGGACCGCCGCCGACGGTGACCACTCCGTGCAGGCGACGGTCGACGACACCGGCCAGATCCCGGAGCTGAACGAGGACGACAACACCGCGACGACACAGATCGTGGTGCCGTAGCGGCGCCTACCGGAGGAACGCCGGCTCGTCCTTGCCCCACGGTCGCGGCGGGGCGGGAAAGTCGTCGGCGTGCAGGGCCGGCCGCGCGTAGGTGAGCCGGCCGTGGGTGACGGTGGTCGGGGTGAACGGGCCCGGCTCCGGCTGCACCGACCGGTCCGCGGTGAGCAGCTCGTGCGCGATCCTGGCCAGCGACGTCGACACCGACCAGCCGCCGCCGCGCTGCAGCGCCGTGGCGACTGCGGCGGCGAGCAGGTAGCCGGCGCTGTGGTCGAGTGCCTGCGCCGGCAGCGTCCCCGGCCGCACGCCGTCCGGCGACTCG
>Ga0075426_10004333_pt1 | contig 10095 bp, 7 predicted proteins | sample SoiMethybrSBSTD5_FD_75304 | JGI IMG/M metagenome (GOLD analysis project Ga0075426, IMG submission 75304) | Bulk soil microbial communities from a Populus tree surrounding site in Tennessee, USA - Soil MetaG P. TD hybrid SBSTD5 | ecosystem: Environmental > Terrestrial > Soil > Tree plantation...
TGCACTGCCTCAAATACGGCCTGACGGTGCACAACGTCCTGCGGGTGCGCGGCTTCACCATCGACGGTGAGCCCCTCGTGCTTGGCAGCGATGCGCCCGACAGCCCGGGGCTTGATCTGCTGGCCCTCGCCATCGGCTCGGAAGGCATGCTCGTGGTCGTCACCGAGGTCACGGTGAAGCTGCTACCAAAGCCGCAATGCGCGCGCGTCATCATGGCCTCGTTCGACGACGTGGAAAAGGCGGGCAACGCGGTCGCCGCCATCATCGGCGCCGGCATCATTCCCGCCGGCCTCGAGATGATGGATCGTCCGGCGACGCACGCGGTCGAGCAGTTCGTGGCCGCGGGCTACGACCTCGAAGCGGCGGCGATCCTTCTTTGCGAGTCGGACGGCACGCCCGCCGAGGTCGAGCACGAGATCGCGCGCATGGAGGAAGTGCTGCGCGCCTGCGGCGCGGTGCGCCTCGCGATATCGCGCGACGAAGCCGAGCGCCTTCGCTTCTGGTCGGGCCGCAAGGCGGCGTTCCCGGCCGTGGGGCGCATCTCGCCCGACTATTACTGCATGGACGGCACCATTCCGCGCAAACGCCTTGGTGAAGTGCTGCGCTTCATCGCCGAGATGGAGAAGAAGCACGGCCTGCGCTGTCCGAACGTCTTCCACGCCGGCGACGGCAACCTGCATCCGCTCATCCTCTTCGACGCCAACCGGCCCGACGAGCTCGCGCGTACCGAGCGCTTCGCGGCCGAGGTGCTGGAAAAATGCGTCGCGGTAGGCGGCACCATTACCGGCGAGCACGGCGTCGGCGTGGAGAAGATCAACCAGATGTGCACCCAGTTCCGGCCGGACGAGCTCGAGCTCTTCCACGCGGTGAAGCGCGCCTTCGATCCGCGGCGCCTCCTCAACCCCGGCAAGGCCGTGCCGACGCTCGCGCGCTGCGCGGAGTATGGCCGCATGCACGTGCGCGGCGGCGCGCTCCCGCAGCCGGAGCTCGCGCGCTTTTGACGCTCGGCGCGTTGCAGGAGGAAGTCCGCTCGGCGGCCGAGAGCCGCTCGCCGCTGCGGCTGCGCGGCGGCGGCAGCAAGGACTTCTTCGGCAACGAGCCGCGCGGGGCCCTTTTCGACACGCGCCGCTACGCCGGCATCTGCGACTACGAGCCGAGCGAGCTGGTCGTCACGGCGCGCTGCGGCACGCCGCTCGCCGAGCTCGAGCAGACGCTCGCCGCCAATGGGCAATGCCTCGCCTTCGAGCCGCCGCATTTCGGCGCGGCGACCTTCGGCGGCTGCATCGCCGCCGGGCTCTCCGGCCCGCGCCGCGCGGCCGCAGGAGCGGTGCGCGATTTCGTGCTGGGCGTGAAGCTGATCGACGGCCGTGCGCGCCTGCTGCAGTTCGGCGGGCAGGTGATGAAGAACGTCGCCGGCTACGACGTCTCGCGCCTGCTCGCCGGCTCGCTCGGCACGCTCGGACTGATCGCCGAGGCTTCGGTGAAGGTCCTGCCGCAGCCGCAAGCCGAGCGCACGCTGCGCCTCGAGCTGTCGCAGGCGAAAGCCCTCGAGGCAATGAACCGCTGGGCCGGCGAGCCGCTGCCCATCTCGGCCACCGCCTGGTGCGAGGAGGCGCTCTATGTACGCCTTTCCGGCTCGGAGGCGGCGCTGCGCGCTGCCGTGCCGCGTATCGGCGGCGCCGAGCTCGCGGAGGGGTCCGCGTTCTGGCGCACGGTGCGCGAGCAGACCCATGCGTTCTTCGCCGGCGCCGAAAGTCTCTGGCGAGTCGCCGTGCTGTCGACCACACCCCCTCTTGCCCTGCCCGGGCGGCAATTACTCGAATGGAATGGCGGCCTGCGCTGGCTGCGCTCCCACGCCACGGCCGACGTTCGCGCCGCGGCCGCGCAGGCGGGCGGGCACGCGACGCTCTTTCGCGCGACGGACAAGTCCGCCGGGGCTTTTACGCCGCTCGATCCGGTGCTTGCGCGCCTGCACCGCGCGTTGAAGGAAGCGTTCGATCCGGCCGGCATCTTCAATCCCGGCCGCATGTACGCGGAGCTCTAGGTCTTTGCGAGCCTCTTCTTTTGCTCGGCGACCGCGGCGCGCGCCTGCGCGGCGAACCCGGTCTGCGGATAGCGCGAAAGCAGCCGAGCGTACAGCTGGATGGCGAGCACCGCTTCGCCCGCCTCAGCCGTCTTGCCGGCCGCCTCGAGGAGGAGCCGCTCCTCGCGAGCGGGGGCCGACGCTGCCGGCACCGGCGCTTGCGCCGCGGGCGGCGGCTGTACCTGGGCGATGAAGCTCGCGAAGCGCGCCTCGGCCGCTCTCTGGCGCTCGACCCATTGCTGGCGCATGCGCGCGATGAAGTATGCGACGCCGGCGATCGCGCCGGCGACGAGTAGCCACATGAGCGCCTTCATGCCAAAAGTATAGCGAGGCATGCAGACCGAGCTCGCCGAGTTCATCCGCGATACGCCCGAGGGCCAGGAGGCAGAAGCGATCCTGCGCAAGTGCGTGCACTGCGGCTTTTGCACCGCCACCTGCCCGACCTACCAGGTGCTCGGCGACGACCTCGACAGCCCGCGCGGACGCATCTACCTCATGAAGCGAGCGCTCGAAGGCGCGCCCGTCAGCGAGCGCACGCGCCTGCATCTGGACCGCTGCCTCACGTGCCGCGCTTGCGAGACGACCTGTCCCTCGGGGGTGCGCTATGGTCGACTGGTCGACATCGGGCGCGCGGTCGTCGAAGCGAAGACGCGCCGCGCACCGCTCGAGCGCGCCTACCGCGCGCTGCTCGCTTACGCGTTACCACGTACTCGGCTTTTCGGTACCGCGTTGCGCCTCGGACAACTGCTGCGCCCCGTGCTGCCCCGGCGATTGCGCAGCAAGGTGCCCGCAAAGACGCGTGCGGCAGGCGCCTGGCCGGCGCCGCGCCATTCGCGCAGGATGCTTGCGCTCGCGGGCTGCGTGCAGCCGGTGCTCGCGCCCTCGATCAATGCCGCCGCCGCGCGCGTGCTCGATCGCATGGGCATCTCGCTTGTCGAAGCGCCGGGCGCGGGCTGCTGCGGCGGCATCCGCTTCCATCTCAACGACCAAGGCGCCGGACGCGACGACATGCGCGCCCTTATCGACGCCTGGTGGCCGCTCGTCGAGCGCGGGGACATCGAAGCGATCGTGATGACGGCGAGCGGCTGCGGCGTGACGGTCAAAGAGTACGGCCATCTCCTCGCCCAAGACCCGCAGTACCGCGCCAAAGCCGAGCGCATTTCGGCGCTCACGCGCGATCTTTGCGAGGTCATCGCGCCTGATATGGTGCGCGCGAGCGCGCGCGGCAAGGTCGCGTTCCAGTCGCCCTGCACCCTGCAGCACGGCCAGCAGCTGCGCGGAAAAGTCGAGCCGCTTCTGCGCGCGGCCGGCTACGAGCTTACCGCGGTGAACGACGCGCATCTCTGTTGCGGCTCGGCCGGGACCTATTCGCTCCTGCATCCGGAGATCTCGGGCGAGCTGCGCAGCCGCAAGCTCGCTGCCCTGGTGGAGGCAAAGCCGGATGTCATTGCCACCGCGAACATCGGCTGTCTGTCGCATCTGCAGCCCGCGAGCGCGACGCCGGTGCGCCATTGGGTCGAGCTCCTCGACGTAGAATGACGCCATGAGCGAAGTCGTTCGCATCGCTTGCCCCCACGACTGTCCCGATACCTGCGCCATGCTGGTCACTGTCGATGAGGGCGTCGCGACCCGGATCCAGGGCGATCCGCAGATGCCCTTCACCGAAGGCACGCTCTGCACGAAGGTGGCGCATTACCTCGAGCGCACCTACGCGCCCGATCGGCTGCAGCATCCGCTGAAGCGCGTCGGGCGCAAGGGTGAAGGCAAGTTCCGGCGCATCGGCTGGGACGAAGCGCTCGACGAGATCGCGGCGCGGCTGAAGGCGCTCGCCGCCGAGGACCCGCAGACCATCCTGCCCTGCAGCTACGCCGGCACCATGGGCATGGTTCAGTACAGCTCGATGGACCGTCGCTTCTTCAACAAGCTCGGTGCCTCGCTCCTCGACCGTACGCTGTGCTCCACCGCCGGCAAGTACGGCCTGAAAGCGACGCTCGGCGGCTCCGTCGGCATGGACCCCGAGCGATTCGACGAGGCGCGGCTCATCATCCTGTGGGGTGCGAACCCGGTCGTGTCCAACCTGCACCTGTGGTCACGCGTGCAGGCCGCCAAGCGCCGCGGCGCGAAGGTCATTGCCATCGATCCGTATCGCAGCCTCTCGGCCGAGAAGTGCACGCAGCACGTCGCGCTCCTGCCGGGCACCGACGGCGCGCTTGCGCTCGGCGTAATGCATGTGCTGATGCGCGAGGGACTCATCGATCGCGAGTACGTGCAGCGCTACACGATCGGCTACGAGGCGCTCGAGAAGCGCGTGCTCCTCGATTACCCGCCTGAGAAAGTGGCCGCGCTCTGCGGAATCACCGCGGCGGAGGTGGTGCAGCTTGCGCGCGACTATGGCACGATCAAGCCGGCCGCCATTCGCCTCAATTACGGCATGCAGCGCCATGCCGGCGGCGGCATCGCCGCGCGTACCATTGCCTGCCTGCCCGCGCTCGTGGGTGCCTGGCGCGAGGTCGCCGGCGGCATCGTCCTCACCACCGCCGACTTCTACAAGTTCGATCACGCCGCGCTCGAGCGTCCGGACCTCCTCGGCGGACGCCGGCCGCGCACCATCAACCAGTCGAAGCTCGGCGACGCGCTGAGCTGCGCCGAGCCGCCGGTCCGGGCGATCGTCGTCTACAACAACAATCCGGTCGCCGTGTGCCCGGAGTCGGACAAGGTGATCGCCGGCTTTTCGCGGGAGGACTTGTTTACCGTGGTCATCGATCACTTCCAGACCGATACCGCGGACTATGCGGACATCGTGCTGCCCGCGACCACGCAGCTCGAGCACTTCGACGTCCACAAGTCTTACGGCCACCTCTACGTGCTCGCCAACAATCCGGCGATCGCGCCGGTGGGCGAGGCGCTGCCCAATTCAGAGATTTTCCGGCGCCTCGCCGCGCGCATGGGCTTCGAGGAGCCTTGCTTCCGCGACAGCGACGAGGACATCTGCCGCACGGCGCTCGCCGGCAGGTTCGACTGGCGCGCGCTCAAGCAGGAGGGGTGGCAGCGCCTCGAGGTGCCCGAGCGCTTCGCGCCCTTTGCGCAAGGCGGCTTTCCCACGCCGAGCGGCAAGTGCGAGTTCTACAGCGAGTGGCTGGAAAAGCAGGGCATCGATCCGCTGCCCTTCTATAACCCGCCGGCGGAGGTGGCCGACGCGCGCCTCGCGGAGCGCTATCCGCTCGCCTTCGTATCGCCTCCCGCCCGACACTTCCTCAACTCGAGCTTTGCCAATCTCGCGCGCTTCCGCGAATTCGAGCGCGAGCCGCACCTCGATCTCCATCCCGTCGATGCGGCCGCGCGCGGCATCCGCGACGGCGACGCCGTGCGCGTCTTCAACGCGCGCGGCAGCTACACCTTGCGCGCGCGCGTGAACGGCAAGCCGCGCCCCGGCGTCGTGGTCGCGCCTTCCGTGTGGTGGAAGAAATATTCGCCCGACGGACGCAATGCCAACAACGTCACCTCGCAGCGCACTGCCGATCTCGGGGGCGGCGCGACGTTCTACGATTGCCGGGTGCAAGTGGAACGTGTCGAGCGCGCCGCAGTCTAGCGACCACCACGACCCGCTGACCGAGCTGCCTAACCGGCGGCTCTTCGATGACCGGCTGAGGCAGGCGCTGCACCTCGCGCAGCGGCGCGACCGCGGTATCGCCCTCGTACTGGTGGAGCTCGCCGGATTCGCCGCCGCGAGCGACGACACGGTGCGCGAGGCGGCCCGCCGCCTCGCTCGCTGCCTGCGCAAGGCCGACACGCTCGCGCGCTGGGGCGCCGCCGAATTCGCCATCGTGCTGACCGATGTACAGGACGAAGCGGGCTGCCGCCTGGTCGCCGAGCGACTGCTGGGCGCGCTCGACATGGATGCCGCGATCGGCATCTCGCGCTTCCCGGCCGACGCGCTCGACGCCGCCGCGCTGGTGCGCAACGCAGACGCGGCGCGCGTGCGCGCGCGCCAGCTCGGACGCCGGCATTACCGCTTCTACGCGCGATGAGGGTCGCGCGCCTGGGCGCGCTGCTGCTCGCGTTTGCCGCGTGCGCGGTGCACGCCGAGGATCGCCTGCGTGTCGGATCGAAGCGCTTCACCGAGTCGTATATCCTCGGCGAAATCGTCGCGCGCGCGGCCGATGGCGAACACAAGCCGGGACTTGGCAGCACCGGCATCGTGCTCGCCGCGCTCAAGGCGGGCGCGATCGACGTGTATCCCGAGTACACGGGCACCATTGCTGCGGAGATCGTCCGCCTTCCGGGAAACCCGGGCCTCGAGGAGCTCAACCGCGCGCTCGCCGCGCAGGGCCTCGCGGCCGGCGTGCCGCTCGGCTTCAACGACAGCTACGGGCTCGCCATGCGCGAGGAGCGCGCGCGCGAGCTTCGCATCGAGCGTCTGAGCGATCTCGCCGGCCATCCGGAGCTGCGACTCGGACTCTCGCAGGAATTTATCGGGCGCCCGGACGGCTGGCCGGGCCTGCGGCGCACGTATCGCCTGCCGCAGTCGCCCTCCGGTCTTGATCATGGGCTCGCGTACGAGGCGATCGCCGGCGGTCGCATCGACGTCATGGACGTCTACACCACCGACGCGAAGATCGAGCGTTACCGGCTGCGCGTGCTCGAGGACGACCGGCATTTTTTCCCGCGCTACGACGCCGTGCTCCTTTATCGCAGCGACGTGCCGGCGCGCTTTGCGCGCGCCTGGCAGGCTGTGCAGAAGCTGGAGGGCCGCATCGACGAGCGGCTCATGATTCGCATGAACGCCGCGGCCGAGCTCGAGGGGAAGAGCTTCGCCGAGGCGGCGGCGCTCTTCACCGGAGAGCTAAAGGGCGAGCGGCGCCGATTCCTCGCCACGCTGCTCGGCCCGGACTTCTGGCGACTGACGCGCGAGCATCTCGTGCTCGTTGCCGCGTCGCTCATCGCCGCGATCGCCGCCGCGGTGCCGCTCGGCGTCGCCGCGGCGAAGCTGCCGCGCGCGGCGCAGCCCATCCTCGGCGTCGTAGGGGTCATCCAGACCATCCCGTCGCTCGCCCTCTTCGCGTTTCTCATCGCGCTCGTCGGCACGATCGGCGTGCTGCCCGCGCTGATCGCGCTCTTTCTCTATGCGCTCCTGCCGATCGTGCGCAACACGCATGCCGGCCTCACCGGCGTTGGCCGCGGCGTGCGCCAGGCCGCGATGGCGCTTGGCCTGCGCCCGGGCGCGCGGCTGCGCCTCATCGAGCTGCCGCTCGCCGCGCCGTCGATCCTCGCCGGCATCAAGACCTCCGCGGTGATCAACGTCGGCACGGCGACGATCGCCGCGTTCATCGGCGCGGGCGGCTACGGCGAGCGCATCGCAGCGGGCCTCGCGCTCAACGACAACGTGATGCTCCTTGCCGGCGCGGTACCGGCGGCCGCGCTCGCGCTCATCGTGCAAGGCGCCTTCGAGCTCGCCGAGAGGCGCCTCGCCTGGCTGCCACGGTAGAATCCCGCCCCTTATGCCGCAGCTGATCGCAGTGCCGCGCGAGACCGCGCCCGGCGAAAAGCGCGTCGCGACCGTACCGGAAGTGGTCGAGAAGCTAGCGAAGCTCGGCTTCCGCGTCGCGGTGCAGTCCGGCGCGGGCGATGCCGCCAATTTCGCCGACGAGAGCTACCGCGCGGCCGGCGCCGAGATCGTCGCCGACGCGGCGCAGCTGTGGGCGAGCGCGGACATCGTCTTCAGGGTGCGCGCGCCGAGCATGGCCGAGGTGGCGATGATGCGCGAGGGCCAGACGCTCGTCAGCTTCATCTGGCCGGCACAGAACCCCGAGCTGATGCAGGCGCTCGCCGGCAGGCGGGCGACGGTGCTCGCCATGGACAGCGTGCCGCGCATCTCGCGCGCGCAGAAGCTCGACGCGCTCTCCTCGATGGCCAACATCGCCGGTTATCGCGCGGTGATCGAGGCCGCGCACCATTTCGGCCGCTTCTTCACCGGACAGATCACCGCCGCCGGCAAGGTGCCCCCGGCGAAGGTGTTCATCATCGGCGCCGGCGTCGCCGGGCTCGCCGCCATCGGCGCGGCGGTCGGCCTTGGCGCCATCGTGCGCGCGAACGATACGCGGCCCGAAGTCGGCGACCAGGTCAAGTCGCTCGGCGCCGAGTTCGTCGGCGTCGAGTACCAGGAGGAAGGATCCGGCGTCGGCGGCTACGCCAAGGTGATGAGCGAGGGCTTCCAGCGCGCGCAGCGCGAAGTCTTCGCCAAGCAGGCACGCGAGGTGGATATCATCATCACGACGGCGCTGATTCCGGGGAAGCCGGCGCCGAAGCTGATCACCGCCGACATGGTGCGCTCGATGAGACCCGGCAGCGTCATCGTCGACCTCGCCTCGGAGCAGGGCGGCAACTGTGAGCTCACCGAGCCCGGCCAGGTGGTGGTGAAACACGGCGTCACCATCATCGGCTACACGGACCTGCCGAGCCGTCTCGCCAAGCAGTCGAGCACGCTCTATGCGACCAACCTGCTGCGCCTGACCGAGGAGCTCTGCAAGCAGAAGGATGGCGCCATCCACGTCAACATGGATGACGAAGTGATCCGCGGCACCACCGTCATCAAGGAGGGCACGATCACCTGGCCGCCACCGGCCCCGAAGCTTTCCGCTACACCGCCCAAGCCCGCGGCCAAGCCGGCAGCGCCGCCCGCCAAGGCGCATGGTCACGGCGCCGCCGCGCCGGCATCGGCAAGGGCGACCGCGATCGTGTTCCTCGTCGGCGCGATTCTCTTCTGGTTCATCGGCACGCATGCCCCGGCGGCGTTCATCGAGCACTTCACGGTGTTCGTGCTCGCCTGCTTCGTCGGTTACACGGTGATCTGGAACGTGACGCCGGCGCTGCACACGCCGCTCATGAGCGTGACCAACGCCATCAGCAGCATCATCGCCATCGGCGCGCTGGTGCAGGTGGCGCCTCCGATCGGTGAGGGCGCCGATCGGCCCGCGAATTGGATCGTCGGGCTTGCGCTCGCGAGCATCGCGCTCGTCGCGATCAACATGTTCGGCGGCTTCGCCGTGACGCAGCGCATGCTGCAGATGTTCCGCAAATAATGTCGGTCACGCTCTCCACCGTCTCGTACGTCGGCGCGACGATCCTTTTCATCCTGAGCCTGGGCGGCCTGTCGAGTCCCGAGAGCTCGCGCCGCGGCAATCTGTACGGGATGATCGGCATGGCGATTGCCGTCCTCGCCACGCTGCTCGGGCCGCAGGTCACACAGGGCGGCTACGCCTGGATCCTCGCCGCGATGCTCGTGGGCGCCGCCATCGGCCTCTACGCGGCGCGCGTCGTGAAGATGACGCAGATGCCGGAGCTCGTCGCGCTGATGCACAGCCTCGTCGGCCTCGCTGCCGTGCTCATCGGCTACGCGAATTACATCGACCCGGCGGCGACGACGCACTTCGAGGGCGCCGAGCGCAGCATCCACCAGCTCGAGATCTACCTCGGCGTGCTGATCGGCGCGGTGACGTTCTCGGGCTCGCTCATCGCATTCGGCAAGCTCTCGGCGCGCATCACCGGCAAGCCGGTGCTGATTCCCGCGCGGCATTGGATAAATTTGGCGGGCGTGCTCGTGGTGATCTATTTCGGCGGCGTCTTCATCGGCGCGTCCGATGTGTCGGCCGGCATGACCGGCCTGGTCGTGATGACGGTGATCGCGCTCCTCTTCGGCGTGCACATGGTGATGGCGATCGGCGGCGCCGACATGCCGGTCGTCGTGTCGATGCTGAACAGCTACTCCGGCTGGGCGGCCGCGGCGACAGGGTTCATGCTGAGCAACGACCTCCTCATCGTCACCGGCGCCCTCGTGGGCTCAAGCGGTGCGATCCTCTCCTACATCATGTGCCGCGCGATGAACCGCAACTTCGTGAGCGTCATCGCCGGCGGCTTCGGTACCGAGGGCGGCAAGCCCGCCGCCGCCGGCGCGCAGCCTGCGGGCGAAGTGCATGCGATCGCCGCCGGCGAAACCGCCGAGCTCCTGCGCAGTG
>Ga0075426_10004335_pt1 | contig 10093 bp, 9 predicted proteins | sample SoiMethybrSBSTD5_FD_75304 | JGI IMG/M metagenome (GOLD analysis project Ga0075426, IMG submission 75304) | Bulk soil microbial communities from a Populus tree surrounding site in Tennessee, USA - Soil MetaG P. TD hybrid SBSTD5 | ecosystem: Environmental > Terrestrial > Soil > Tree plantation...
GTCGTTAGTCGTTAGTCGTTGGCCGTGTGGTCATGCGTCGTGTGGTCGCGTTCCGAGCATTGACCATTGACCAACACCAACGACCGACGACCAAAAGCCATTGACCGACGACCGCGTCGCCTCCTACACTCCCTCCGCCACGCGCGCGTTCAAACCGTGATGACCGATCTCGTGTTCTTTTACGGCACGCTGATGACCGGCTTCGAGCGTCCGGGACGGGCGCGCGTCGACGGCCAGCTCGTTCCGGTCGGACGCGGATGGATTCGCGCCGCCCTGTTCGATCTGGGCATCTATCCGGCGGCAATTCCGGCCACCGACAGCCGCGTGCACGGCGAGGTGCATCGCATGCGCGACGTCGACGCGGTGCTCGCGACGCTCGACGAGATCGAGGGCTACAGCCCGTCGGAGCCCGACACCAGCCTTTACACACGCGTGATGACGCCGGTGACTTTCGACGACGGCCACGCCGAACACGCGTGGGCGTACTTCTACAACGCGCCGCTCGGTCGCGCGCAGCGCATCGAATCCGGCGACTACCTGGAACATCTCAAGGTCAAATGACGATGAGCGTGCGCGTTCTCCGGATGCTGATTCTCGTTTCAATCGTGTCCGGAGGCAGCCGGACGCTCCACGCGCAGCAGACGGGCGATCTCGACCCGCGCATCGTCAAGCTGGTCGCGTCGGTGTCGGAGGAACGCCTCGGCGTCATTCTCAGAAAGCTCGAGAGCTTCGAGACACGCAGCACGCTGTCGTCGGTCGATTCGCCAACGCGCGGCATCGGCGCGGCGCGCGACTGGATCCTGCAGGAGATGCGCAGCTACAGTCCGAAGCTGCAGGTCGGCTTCGACACGTACATGGTGGCGAAGCAGGGGCGCATTCTGCGCGACGTCGAGCTGCGGAATGTGATGGCGGTGCTCCCCGGGCGGAGTCCGCGGCGCATCTACGTCAGCGGCCACTACGACACGGTCGCGCGACCGGGCGGTCAGGGCGCGTCGAACGCCGGCGGCGCGCCGCGCGATCCCGATGCACCCGCGCCTGCGCCCGAAGATCCGAACAAGCCGCTGGACAACCTCGCGCCGGGTGTGAATGACGACGGCAGCGGGACGGCGCTGACGATCGAGCTCGCGCGCGTGTTCAGCCAGAGCGGGATCGATTTCGACGCGACGCTCGTGTTCATGTGCCATGCCGGTGAAGAGCAGGGGTTGATTGGCGCGCGGCTGCACGCGCAGAAAGCCGTCGCGGAGAAAATTCCGATCGAGGCGGTGTTCAACAACGACATCGTCGGCGGCGATCACGGCGGCAGCGGGATCATCGACGGCGCAACGATCCGCGTGTACTCCGAGGGGCCCGAAGACTCGCCGTCGCGCGAGCTCGCACGATTCATCGAGCGATGGGGCGGGCGCTATGTGCCGTCACACCTAGTACGGCCGATGGCGCGGCCCGATCGGTTCGGCCGCGGCGGCGATCACTCCGCCTATAACCAGCTGGGCTTCACGGCCGTTGGCTTCCGCGAATCGCGCGAGAATTTCACCCGCCAGCACGATACGCGGGACACGTTCGAGGGGATCTCGCTGCCGTACCTCGCGCAGAACGCGCGCGTGAACGCGGCGTCCGCGGCAACGCTTGCGCTCGCGCCGCCGCCGCCGTCGGTCGTCAACGAGCGCGGGCAGCCGCTCATTACGCGTGCGCCGACCGGTTACGACGCGAACCTTAAATGGACTGCCTCGCCGGGCGCCGCCGGTTACCGGATCTTCTGGCGCGACGCGTGGGGCCCCGACTGGCAGCACGACGTTGCCGTCGGCAACGTCACGAATCTCGTGCTGCCGAACATGCAGATCGACGATTACGTGTTCGGCGTCGCGGCGATCGATGCCGCCGGACACGAGAGCTTCGTGGCGGCGTACGTGACGCCGCCGCGCGCGAGCACACCGGTCATGACTCGCGGCGAACGGTGACAGACGGCTCGCCTGAAAGGCTCGCCCTACAGACGCCGCCGGTGACGATCGCGCGAGCCTTTCAGGCGAGCGTCGTCATTACAGCGCGCGGCGGCCGCCGACGATGGCGTCGATGAACTCTGCGATGACAGCCGACACCCGCTCGGACGGCTCGATGAATTCCAACCCCGTCCGATAAACGACCAGCTCCTGGTCGACATCGGTAATGCTGCTGTGCGCGACGCGTCCTTTGACGACGATCGAGCGGTCGCCCAGCGTGAGCCGGAAATCGTGAAGTGAGTTGAGCTGGAGGGGAAATGCGGTTTCGACCTGGGCGCCGCCGCGGCTGATCTGCTTGATCGCCATCGGCTGGAAGATCATGACCTCGCCCTGGAGCTCGCCGAGAATCTGGATCCGTTGTTTATCGCGTTTGTCGGGGCCCGGCATCCCGGGCCCCGACTATAGCATTTAATTCATCCAGACAGCGGGTTTCGGCGCGAACATCTCCGTGTCGGACGGCTCGGCAACTTCTTCGTCCGATTCCTGTCCGTCGTTCTCGGTGGTGTAGGTGAGCACCGGGATGTCGCGCGTTTCGCGATCCAGCTTCAGCATCGACAACACCTGGAAGCCGTCGGCCTCTTCGATGCGCACGCACAGGATGACCAGATTCGGCTGCACGCGCTTGATCTGCGAATACGCGTGCGCACTCGATTCGACGAAGACGACGTCGTAGTGACCGGCGTCCAGCACCGTTTCGAGCAGTTCGAGGATCTCCGAGCTGCCGTTCACAATGACGACCTTCTGCGTCAGCGGCGCCTCGGTCCGGCTGCGGAGCGTCTCGGTGGTGGTCGCCTCGTTGGTCAACATCGTGGTCTCCGTGTCCGGCCCTCCCGGACGATTACCATCAATTCAGAATCCGTGCCACCCCTGGCGTGGCGAATGTCCGCCGTTTCGATGCCTTTTATCATCCCCGCCGTGGACTTCCCGACCGCTGACCCCTGGATGTTCCATCCGAGCCGTTGTCCTAACCGGCTGAAGGCGCGCCGTTTTCACCGTTGTTGCAGCCGATGTCCACTGTACGGCACTCTCTCAGCCATGCTGACCAGCACGGAACAGGCCACCACCTATCACAACTTTATCGACGGTTCCTGGGTGCCTTCGGTTTCCGGCGACCTCTTCGAGAACCGCAATCCCGCAAACGTCGACGATCTCATCGGCGTCTTTCAGAAGTCGACGCGCAGTGACGTCGACCGTGCGATTGCGGCGGCGCGGCGGGCGTACGAGCACTGGCGTCTCGTCCCGGCGCCGCGTCGCGCCGAGCTGCTCTTCCGCGCCGCGCAGCTGATCGCCGATCGCAAAGAGGCGCTCGCGCGCGACATGACGCGCGAGATGGGAAAAGTCCTGGACGAAACGCGCGGCGACGTTCAGGAAGCGATTGACATGACCTTCTTCATGGCGGGCGAAGGGCGCCGGCAGTACGGCCAGACCGTCCCGTCCGAGCTCCGCGACAAATTCGCCATGTCGATGCGACAGCCGCTCGGCGTCTGCGCCGTCATCACGCCGTGGAACTTCCCGATGGCGATCCCGTCGTGGAAGATCATTCCGGCGCTCGTGTGCGGCAACTCGGTCGTGTTCAAGCCCGCGACCCTGACGCCGCTTTCTGCCCTCAACTTCGTGAAGATCCTGGAAGAGGCCGGAATTCCGCCCGGCGTCGTCAACCTGGTGACCGGCGGCGGCGAGGAAGTCGGGAACGCGCTCCTCCAGAGCGGCGACATCCGTGTCGTGTCGTTCACCGGATCGACCGATGTCGGCCGGACCGTGTCGCAGCAGACCGCGCCGTCGTTCAAAAAAGTCCATCTCGAGATGGGCGGCAAGAACGTCATCATGGTGATGGACGACGCCAACCTCGATCTCGCGATCGAAGGATGTTTGTGGGGCGGTTTCGGAACCTCCGGTCAGCGCTGCACGGCAGCCAGCCGCGTCGTCGTGCACCGCAAGGTCTACAAGGACTTCACCACGCGGTTCGTCGATCGCGTCAAGGCGCTGCGCGTCGGCGACGGCCTCGATCCGAAGACGCAGATGGGACCCGTGGTGAGCGAAAGCCAGCTGAAAACGGTGATGTCCTACGTGGACATCGGGCAGAAGGAGGGCGCCACGCTCGCCTGCGGAGGACACCCGCTCAGATCCGGCGCTCTGGCGAAAGGCTTCTTTCATGAGCCTACCGTGTTCACGGACGTCGACCCGCGCATGCGAATCGCCCAGGAAGAGATCTTCGGGCCGGTCGTGTGCGTCATTCCCTCCTCGTCATTCGAAGAGGCCGTTGGCATCGGCAACAACGTTCAATACGGGTTATCGGCGTCCATCTACACGCAGGACATCAACCGGGCGTTTGCCGCCATGCGCGACATGTACACCGGCATCTTTTATGTGAACGCGCCAACCATCGGCGCAGAGGTTCATCTGCCGTTCGGCGGCACGAAGGCAACCGGCAACGGCCATCGGGAAGCCGGCACGGCAGCGCTGGACGTGTTCTCGGAATGGAAGTCGGTCTACGTCGACTTCAGCGGTCGTCTGCAGCGCGCTCAGATCGACACGGCCGAGCTGTGATATCCCGCACGTCCCCCGTACGGCCTCGCCGCCGCAGGCGACGCACATGAACTGGGCCTACGCCGGTCTGGCGTATGCGGGCGTTTATGTTGCGGTGGTCCTCGCGATTGACGATCGGCCGGACCTCCGGCTGCTCGTCGGGAACATTGCGCTACTCCTGCCGCCGCTCGCGCCGCTCACGGTTCTCGCGCGGCGTCGGCGCGCATGGGTCGGCCGTCAGGCGGTGTTCTGCGCCGCGCTCGGAGCGTGGGCGCTCCTGTGGCTGATCGGGCAGATCGGGTGGTTCGTCGACGAGATTGGCCGCGGCGTGCCGCTGCCGTGGTTCAAGTGGCACATCATCCTGCAGTTGTGCGGATCGGCGCTGCCGCTGATCGCGCTCGTCGCCTGGCCGCATCGCGGCGCACGGGCAGAAACAGCCGTCACCGCCGCAGTCGATGTCTCGGTCCTGACGTTCCTCACCGGATTCATGTACTGGTCGCTGATCATCGCGCCCGGCATGGATCAGGCGCACGGACCGATGGCGATGCGCGCGCTCGCCATCATCGGTCCGCTCGTCCGCCTGGCCGCAGTCGTAGGCCTGGTGCTCGCGGCGTGGAAGAGCCGTGGCAGCGCCTGGTCGGACGTGTATCAGCGCCTCGCGATCGGGATGCTGCTCGCTTTTACGATCCTCGTCGGATTGTCGTGGCTGACGCTCAACGCGAGGTATCAGACCGGGTCGGCCTCCGACATCGGCTGGATGATCCCGTTCTGGTTTTCCGCGTGGGCGCTGGCGACGGCGCCGGCATCCGATCGATCCTCCGCACTGTCGATCGCGGATCTTCCCGCGCGCCATTCCTCGCCGGCATTGCTCCTCGCGGCGATCGTCGCGGTCCCGATCGTCGGGTACGGCGCGCGTCAACTCGTGCCGCTCGGTCAGTCGCTCGACAGCATGCGCGATGCGGCGACCGCCGCCACACTCGTCGCCGGCATCGCGCTCGTCGTCGTGCGGCTGCGCGTCGAGCTGCGCGCGGTAGACCTCGCGCATCAGCGGCTGCGGCTGCTCGCGGCCGCCTGCGAGCAGAGCGGCGAGCTCATCGTGATCACCAGCAGCGGGCGCGTCGAGTACGCCAACGACGCCTTCTGTCGCGCGACCGGCTACTCGCGCGACGAGCTCGCCACGCTGCCGGCGGGCGAAATCGTCGCGCCCGAATCACGCGCCGAGGTCCCCGGTCTGCGCGATCGTCTCCGCGCCGCGCAGTCGGTACGCGCAACGACGGTGATGAAGAGAAAGGACGGAACGACCTTCCACGCCGAATGGTCGGCGGCGATCATGTCCGATGCCGCGGACCGCGTGACGCGCGTGGTGGCGGTCGTGCGCGATCTGACCGAGGAGCTTCGTCTGCGCGATCAGCTCGTGCGCGGCGAGCGGCTCTCGGCAATCGGCGAGCTCGTGTCCGGCGTGGCGCACGAGATCAACAACCCGCTGCAGTCGGTGATCGGGACGCTCGAGCTCCTGCTCGGCGAATCGCACGATGCGCGCATGCGGGAGGATCTCGAGCGCGCGCGCAACGAGGCCGGGCGCGCGGGTCGAATCATTCGCAACCTGTTGTTCTTCGTGCGCCGCTCGCCCGCAGAACGGCTGCTGACCGATGTGAACGAGATCGTCAAATCGGTGGTGTCCGTGCGCGCCTACGATCTGTCGCAATCGAGCATCGAGCTGCGTGAGGTGTACGGACCCAACCTGCCTGTCGTGCTTGCGAACCGCGACGAGATCCAGCAGGTCGTGCTCAACCTCGTGATGAACGCGCAGCATGCGATGGTGAGCGCCAACGGCGGCGGCACGCTGACGGTCCGGACGTACGTGAAGGTCGATCACGCCGTGATCGAAGTCACCGACGACGGCCCCGGTGTGGCGCCGGAGCTCGCGGGGCGCATTTTCGAGCCGTTCTTCACCACCAAGTCGGTGGGCAGCGGCACCGGCCTCGGCCTGTCGCTCGCATTCGGCATCGCGAACGCGCACGGCGGCAAGCTGGAGCTCGTGCCGACGTCGGTCGGCGCCTGCTTCCGGCTGTCGCTCCCGAGCGCAGGCTTCCCGGGCCCGGCGCATGTTCACTGACGCGGTCGGCTGACAGCCGTCCAGCCACACCGTTACAATTGATCGTTTATGCCCTCCAGAGACGTCGTGATCTTGAGTGCGGCACGCACGCCGATTGGGAAGTACGGCGGAGCGTTCCGCGACGTGCATCCTGCCGAGCTCGGTGCGGTAGCAGCCCGCGCGGCCATCGCGCGCGCGGGCATTTCGCCCGCCGATGTCGAGGACGTGTGGATCGGTCACGGCCGCCAGGCGGGATCGGGACCGAACCCGGGACGTCAGGTCGGCCATCGGGCGGGAATTCCGCACAGCTCGCCGGCGCAGACGATCAACAAGGCGTGTGCGTCGGGCCTGCAGGCGATCGTGTCGGCGGCGCAATCGATTCTGCTGGGCGACGCCGATGTCGTGCTCGCGGGCGGAATCGAGTCGATGAGCCGCATGCCGTACTTGATCGATGCGATCGATGCGCGCTGGGGTCATCGAATGGGCAACTTCACGCTCGTCGACGCCATGTATCGCGACGGCTTCCAGTGTCCGCTGTCGAACATGATCATGGGCGAGACCGCCGAGGTGCTCGCGCGGCAGTACGGGATCACGCGCGAGCAGTCGGACTGCTTCGCGCTCGAGAGTCAGCGCAAGGCCAGGGCGGCAATGGACGAGGGCCGGTTCACGCGCGAGATCGCGCCGGTCACCGTGACGGTGAAAGGGCAGTCGACCATCGTCGATCGCGACGAGCATCCCCGCGGCGACACGACGATGGAGAGTTTGCGGACGCTTCCGCCGGTGTTTGGGGAGGTCGACGGACAGCCGGGCATCATCACGGCCGGGTCGTCCTCGGGAATCACCGACGGCGGCGCCGCGCTCGTGCTCGCGTCAAGCGACGCCGCACGCGCACGGGGGCTGAAGCCACGCGCGAGAATTCTCGGCTGGGCGAGCGCCGGCGTCGACCCGCGGATCATGGGGATCGGGCCGGTGCCCGCCGTCGAAAAGCTCACCGCGCGCATCGGCATCAAGCCGGACGAATTCGATCTCGTGGAGCTGAACGAAGCGTTCGCCGCCCAGGTGCTGTCAGTACTCAGGGACGTGCCGATTTCGTCCGACCGTCTCAACGTCAACGGCGGCGCCATCGCGCTCGGTCATCCGATCGGCTGCACCGGCGCGCGCATCGTCGTCACGCTGCTGCACGAGCTCGAGCGGCGCGACGCGAAACGCGGCCTCGCCACGCTGTGCGTCAGCGGCGGCATGGGCATGGCCCTCGCGGTCGAAAGAATCTGAGTGCGGCTAGCCGTCATTCCAGGCGACGGGATCGGCGTCGAGGTGACGGCCGAAGCGGTCAAGATCATCCGGCGCGTGGGCGAGGTCTTCGGCAGGCAGTTCGATCTGGAGATGCTGCCGTGGAGCGCCGACTACTACCTTCAGACCGGCACGACGATTCCGCCGAACGGCTACGCGATGCTGCGCGACGATTTCGACGCCGTGTTCATCGGCGCGCTCGGCGATCCGCGTGTGCCGGACAATCGCCACGCCCGCGACATCCTCCTCGGCACGCGCTTCGAGCTGGATCTCTACGTCAACTACCGTCCGGTGCGGCTGCTCGACGCGCGCCTGTGTCCACTGAAGGATCGCGAGGCGGCCGACGTCGACTTCGTCGTATTCCGCGAGAACACCGAAGGCCTGTATGTGAACATCGGCGGACGATTCAAGGCGGGCACGGACGACGAGGTCGCGGTCCAGGAAGAGGTGAACACCTACAAGGGCGTTCACCGGATCGTCCGTCACGCGTTCGAGTTCGCGCGCGCGAACGGTCATCGTACGGTGTGCATGGCCGACAAGAGCAACGCAATGACGCAGGGCCACGCGCTGTGGCAGCGCGTGTTCCGCGAGCTCGCGCCGCAGTTTCCGGAGATCCAAGCGCGCCACCTCTACATCGACGCGCTGGCATTGCTGATGGTGCAGGATCCCGCGCAGTTCGAGGTCATCGTCACCAACAATCTGTTCGGCGACATCATCACCGATCTCGGCGCTGCGCTGCAGGGCGGCCTCGGTCTCGCGGCCTCCGGCAACCTGCATCCCGGGCGGACGTCGATGTTCGAGCCGGTGCACGGATCGGCGCCGCCCCTCGCGGGCAAAAACGTCGCGAACCCGATGGGCGCGATTCTGTCCGCCGCGCTGATGCTGCAGTCGCTGGGCCTCATCCAGGAGGCGGCGACAATCGAAGCCGCGGTCAAGGATGCCGTCGTCACCGGACATGGAACGAAGGAAATCGGGGGATCGTTGGGAACGAAGGAAACCGGCGACTTCATTGCAAGGGCGATGCAGCTCTCCTGACCGAACAGGTGATGGCGGACAAAAATGTGAAGCGGTGTCTACGATGCGTCGCTAGACGCAACCGCAAAGCGCTCTAATTCGGGAAGGACGCTCATGGCGATTCGAACAGTGGGTGTGCTCGGGTGTGGGTTGATGGGTTCCGGCATCGCGCAGGTATGCGCGGCCTCGGGCTACAAGACGATCGTGCGCGAGGTCGACGAGACCTTTCTCCGGAAGGGCCTCGAGCGCATCAAGAAGTTTCTCGACGAGGGCGTCGCGAAAGGAAAGTCGACGGCGGACGCCCGTGACAGGACGCTCGCGAATCTCTCGGGCACGACGAGCTTCGATGCGCTCCGCGACTGCGATTTGATCATCGAGGCGATCGTCGAGAACCTCGACGAGAAGAAGCAGACCTACGCAAATCTGGAGAAAGTCGTCGGCGAGCAGGCGATGTTCGTGTCGAACACGTCGTCGCTCTGCATCACCGAGCTCGCCGCGTCGACCAGGCGTCCCGATCGCTTTGGCGGACTCCACTTCTTCAACCCGGTCCCGATCATGAAGCTGGTCGAAGTGATTCGCGCGCTGACGACGAGCGACGCGGCGTATCAGACGCTGTTCGCCTTCGCCAAATCGCTCGGGAAGGAGCCGATCACGGCTCCCGATCGTCCTGGCTTCATCGTCAACCGCCTGCTCGTTCCGTATCTGCTCGACGCGATCCGCGCCTACGAGAACGGCCTCGGCACGCTCGAGGACATCGACAGCGGCATGAGGCTCGGATGCGGCTATCCGATGGGACCGTTCACGCTCCTCGATTTCGTCGGCCTCGACACGACGTACTACATCGCGAACATCATGTTCGAGGAGTTCCGCGAGCCGGCGTACGCGCCGCCGCCGCTCCTGAAGCGCATGGTGCTCGCCGGCTATCACGGGAGGAAATCGGGCCGCGGATTCTACGATTACTCGAAGGCGTGACCTAGTGGACGGGCCACTAGCATCTCTCGCGCGCGCCCTTTGAACTCCTCGTCCTCCGGCTTCCATTGCGGATCGATCGGCGCGTCGATCACGTTCTGCAGTTCGGCGCGCGCGTCCGTCGGGCGTCCCCAGTCGATGTAGAGCTCGGCGAGGAAGAAGTGCGACGCGGCGTTGTGGCCGTTGTACTTCAGCGACGCGCGCA
>Ga0075426_10004342_pt1 | contig 10085 bp, 10 predicted proteins | sample SoiMethybrSBSTD5_FD_75304 | JGI IMG/M metagenome (GOLD analysis project Ga0075426, IMG submission 75304) | Bulk soil microbial communities from a Populus tree surrounding site in Tennessee, USA - Soil MetaG P. TD hybrid SBSTD5 | ecosystem: Environmental > Terrestrial > Soil > Tree plantation...
GCGACATCTTATCGGGCATGGTGAAGACGCAACGATATCCCTTGATCGCGGCGGCCATCGCCAGCCCGATGCCGGTATTGCCGCTGGTGGCCTCGACGATGGTGCCTCCGGCCTGTAGGCGGCCACCCGCCTCGGCGTCCTCGATGATCGCGAGTCCAATGCGGTCCTTGACCGACCCGCCCGGATTCTTGTGTTCGGCCTTTCCGTAGATCGGCGTGCGGACGCCGGCGCCCACCCGCGCCAGGCGGATCAGCGGGGTCCACCCGATCGTGTCGAGCACCGAGTCGTACGGCGTGACGTGCTGGGGCTGCATACTCCTACCTTCTCCCCTGCGGGTTACGAAACTGAATCGGCTGCAGAAAGGCGGTCGCGACCGGGGTGCCGGCGTGCACGGCGGGTGCGTAGCGCAGCTGGGGAACGGCGGCGACGGCTGCCGAGTCGAACGCGGGATACCCGCTGGATTCAGCTACCCGGGTGGACTCCGGGGCGGCAGCGCCGTTCGCATTCACGAATAGATGGAGCACAACGATACCTTCGACCCCCTGGGCCAACAGGTCTGCTGGGTACCCGACCGGCGATTCCGCGTTGAGTGCCACCGGAGGGCCGTCCGGCGCCGGGGCCGAGCCAGGGCGCTCGGTCGGAAGGCGAATGGTCGCGTCGTCCGTCCGAGTGCAGCGGCCTGGCAAGAGCAGAGCGACGGCCAGCATCGCACTCGACCCGCGACCAGTCATCGCTCCTCCGCGCGCCGCTGGAGCTCCGCGAGCCGGTTCAAGGCCTCGAGCGGCGTCATGGCGTCGAGATCGAGCCCGCGAATCTCGTCAATTACGGGGTGGGGCGGCGCGTCGGCGGCGAACAGGGTGAGCTGACCGGGATCGGCGGGGGCGGGCGGAGCGCCGGGGACCACCCGGTGCTCTCCCTCGAGGGTGGACAGGATCTCTCTGGCTCTGGCGACGACCTCGTCGGGAAGGCCGGCCAGCCCCGCCACGTGGATTCCATAGGAGCGGTCGGTTCCTCCGGCCTCTAGTCGATGCAGGAACACCACCGTGTCGCCGGTCTCGCGGACCGCGACGTTCAGGTTTCGGGCGTGCTCCAGTCGCTCCGGAAGCTGCATCAGCTCGTGGTAATGGGTAGCGAACATGGTCTTGCAGCCCGCCCGATCGTGGAGGTGCTCGGTCACCGCCCAGGCAATCGCGACACCGTCGTAGGTGGACGTGCCCCGGCCGATCTCATCGAGCAGGACCAGGCTCCTGGCCGTTGCGTTGTGGAGAATCGCGCTAGTCTCGCTCATCTCGACCATGAAGGTGGACTGACCGCGCGCGAGATTGTCGCTTGCGCCCACCCGGGTGAACAGGCGGTCCACCACGCCGATCCGGGCGGCCTCGGCCGGAACGAAGCTTCCCATCTGGGCCAACACGACGCAGAGCCCGATCTGCCGCAGAATGGTCGATTTTCCGGCCATGTTGGGGCCGGTCACGAGCAGGACGCGCTCCGATTCCGCGAAGCGCACATCGTTGGGGATGAACTGCTCCCGCGGCATGAGCCGCTCGATGACCACGTGCCGGCTCTGGCGGAGGGTCAAGGTGAAGCCGTCGTCGACCTCGGGCCGGACGTAGCGATGCTGGACGGCCGACTCGGCCAGGGCGCTCCAGACGTCGAGCCGGGCCAAGGCACGCGCGGTGCGCTGCACCCGGGCTATCGCGCTGCCGACCCGACTGCGGAGCGCCGCAAACAGCTCGGCCTCACGGACCGCGATCCGGTCCTCGGCGCCGAGCACCTTGGCTTCGTAGCTCTTGAGCTCGGGAGTGACGTACCGCTCGGCGCTCGCCAGGGTTTGCCGCCGCTCGTAGTCGGGGGGCACCTTGGTCGCGTGGGCGTTGCTGATCTCCAGGTAGTAACCGAAGACCCGGTTAAAGCCGACCTTGAGCGAGGAGATGCCGGTGCGCTCGCGCTCGTGTTGCTGCAGCGTGGCGATATACTGCTTGCCCCCGTCTCGCAGGCCTCGCAGCTCGTCGAGCTCCGTGTCATAGCCGACGCGGATGACGCCGCCATCCGCCAGGAGGGCGGGCGGGCGCTCCTCGAGCGCGGCACCCAGCTCACCGGCGAGATCGGTCATGAGGTCGAATTGGGATTCCAGCTCGCCGAGGGCGACGCTCCGGTCCCGCTCCGACAGCGCGGCCAGCGATTCCAGCACGTCGGGGAGTCGGCCGAACGAATCGCGGAGCGCGCCCAGCTCGCGAGGGGTCGCCCGGCCGGCGGCGGCGCGGCCTGCCAGCCGCTCGAGATCGCGAACGCCGTCGAGCGCCTCGCGCAGCCGCGCTCGGCCCCGGCCGTCGCGCGTCATCACCTCGACCGCGTCGAGCCGGCGCGCAATGGCGACAGGATCGCGCAGGGGCGAGAGCAGCCAGGCACGGAGCAGGCGAGCGCCCATCGGCGTAAGGGTGAGGTCGATCGCCTCGAGCACTGTCGCCCCCCGAGTCCCGGCCCGGAGCGGCTCGACCAGCTCCAGGTTGCGGCGGGTCATCTCGTCGATCCAGAGATGCCGCTCGCTCCGGCGCACGGTGGGCCGGGCTAGGTGGGGGAGCCCGCCCGGCTGAAGCTCGCCGAGGTAACGGAGCAGGGCCCCGGCGGCGCCCACGGCCGGCGCATCGGCGGCCTCGAGCCCAAGGCCGTCGAGTGAGGTGAGCCCAAAGCGCCGCGCCAGCTCCTCCCGGGCGAGATCCGAATCGAACTCCCATGGCTCGCGGTGGGTGAGAAGAGGCGGGCAGGCGGGCGGGCGGGCAGGCGGACAGCTCTCGCCAGACGGGCTCACTAGCTCGGCCGGATTCAGCCGCGACAGCGCCTCGTCCAGGGCTTCGGTGTCGATCGTCTCGAGCGAGAACTCACCGGTACTGAGGTCGATCGCAGCGAGACCAACCCGCTCGCTGCCCGCGGGCCCGCCTGCCCGCCTGCCCGCCGCCACCGCGACGATCCAGTTGTTCCGGCTGCCGGGGATCCAGCCGTCCACCAAGAGCGCCCCGGGGGTGACCGTCTCGACCACCTCTCGCCGGACGATGCCTTTGGCCAGCCGCGGATCTTCGACCTGTTCGCAGATTGCGACCCGCTGGCCCGCGGCCACGAGCTGCCTGAGGTAGTCGGCCGCAGCTTTGACGGGCACGCCCGCCAGGGGAACGCCGTCCCCGCGCGACGTGAGGGTGATGTTGAGCAGCCGGGCACCGAGCCGGGCGTCTTCGAAGAACATCTCGTAGAAGTCGCCCATCCGGAAGAAGAGGATGGCGCCGGGGTGACGCGCCTTGATCTCCCGGTATTGCTGCAGCAGCGGGGTCGCGCCCTCGGCCACCCGACTGGTCATGACGGCGCCACGATGAACGGCGCGCCGCCGAGCCTGGCCCGGACCCGGGGGAGCGCAGCCTGCGCTTCCGCCCTCGTGGCATAGCGTCCGACCCGGATCTTGAACAGGCCCTTTTCGCTGGCCACCACCGGGTCGAAGCCCGCCGCCGTGACTCGCTTCGCGATACTGTCCGCGGCGGCGCGGGTATTCACCGCCGCGATCTGGATTCTAAAGGCGGACCGGCGGGCAGGCGGACCGGCGGACAGCGAGTCCGGGGCTGTCCGGGTGCTCGTGTCGGTTGTTTGGGCTACGGCCGTCACGACGCTGGTGGAGTCGGCCGCGCCAACCTGTCCGCCTGCCCGCCCGTCCGCCCGTCCGCCCGCCGTATCCAGCGCCACCCCGGCACACCGCTGGTCATAGTAGCCGAGCTGATTGCGGAGCTCGACGTCATTGCCGACCCGGGGCAGCCCCTCGGCCAGCCATCGGCAGGCCGAGGCGGGCTTCCGGAGATCGAAGTAGACCCGGGCGGCCCAGAACGAGGCTTGGGAGAACAGGGGCGAGCTGGGGTAATCGAGTCGGAGCCGCTCCAGCTCGCGCGCCGCGCTTTCCAGCTCGGCGCTGGCGAAATCGAGCTGAGCGAGCCGGACCAGGGCGTCATCGGCCCAGCTCGAGCTCGAATACTCGACCGCGATGCGCTGGAGGTCACGGCGCATATCCTGGGGGTTGGCCGCGACGACGGCGCGGGCATAGAGCGCCTGCGGGTAGAGGGTGTCCGACGGATCGGTGGCCTGCACCACCCGTTCGACGACCCCTCGTGCCGAGTCGCCCAAGCCCTCCTGGGCGAGTCGCACGCCCTGAGCAAGTCGGGGTTCGGTCTGGGCGGACAGGCGGACGGGCGGACAGGCGGGCAGCAACAGCAGAACCAATCCAACCCGAACGGCGTCCGGTCGCCACCGTCCGAGGGCCCACCGTCCACCGGTCCGCCGGCTCGCCTGTCCGCCGCTCATACCGCCTCCGGCATCGTGACGCCAATCCGTAGCACGAGATCCAGCAGCACGCCGCGCTCGTCGGAGATGGTGGTGTTCTTGAGGGCCGTGTCGGCTGCGAGCGCGGCGCCGAGGGCGCCGCGGATACGGGCGGGAGGCCAAGCCGGCGCCCAGCGAGCCCATCGCCTGGCCTCTTCCTTGTAGCTGGGGAGGCCGTAGCTGCGGGCCCGCAGCAGCAGCCGAAAGACCGCATCCTCGAGCCGCGAGCCGCGAGCGTTACCATCGTAGGCCGCGCGGGCCACGCCGAGGCCGACCAGGGTCGTCCCCAGCAACGTCAGGAGCTTGACGCCGGTCACGCCCGCCTGGTCGAGCACGGGCTCGAGCAATCGAGCCGCGCGGCCCGGGTCGCCCTCGAAAATCGCGTCCCGCCAGTCGTATTGGGTCTCGCCGTGGCGAATACCGACCAGCGCGGCGACCCGGTCGGGGCCGATCGGGCCAGCCTCGCTCACGGCCGCGAGCTTCTCGAGCTCCGAGGCCAGCGCGCCAAGGTCGGCGCCAACGGCACGCACCAGTGCTTCTGCCGCTGCGCTCTCGACCTCGATGCCAAGGCGCTTGGCCCGATGATGCACCCAGCGGGCGGCTCGTTCCGGCGGGAGCGGCTCGCACGCGACGCTCACGGCAAGGCGCGCCAGGTCCTTGTCTTCCTTCTCGTCGCCCGCGCCCTGGATGAGCAGGAGGACGCTGCCGGAGGACGGTTTGGCCAGGTAGTCGAGGGCCACGGTCCGCGCTTTCGTCTTCCGCTTCCACGCCTCCACGTCACGCAGGATGACCACTCGGCGATCCGCCATCATCGCCGGCGTGCGGCAGAGGGAGTAGACCTCCTCGGGGTCAGCCTGGGCCGCGGAGCGCTGATCGAGATTGAAGTCGCGCAGCCCGGGATCGAGCACCCGGTCGACCACCGCACGAACCGCTTCCTCCTTGAGCACGTCCTCGGAACCGTGGAAGTAGTAGGCAGGGGCAACATCGCCCCGCCTTACCGAGCGGAGCAGCGCATCGATCGTCTGCGGCGGCATTCCGGAGGATAGCCCGGCAGCGGCGCGCGAGCCAGAGGCCGGCGCGGCCGGCATGGGCTCGACCTACATTCGGCGCCGGAAGGTGTTCACGAACAGCAGGGCAATCAGGGTTTTGCCGTCGGCGATCTCGCCTTGCTCGATCGATTCCAGGATTTGCGACCAGCGCAGGTGGTGGACCTCCACGAACTCATCGGTCTCGCGGCGCTCGGTTCCGGCCGTGAGTCCGGTGGCGAGGAAGAGGTGGATCCGCTCGTCGGTAAAGCCCGGCGTGGTGTAGATCGTCGTCAGCCGCTCGAGCACCTCTGCCGTGACCCCCGCCTCTTCCTCCAGCTCCCGTCGGGCGCAGGCTTCGGGACTCTCCCCGGCATCGAGCCGGCCCGCGGGGATCTCCCAGACGTACCGGTCGGCTGCGTGGCGGAACTGGCGAATCATCAGCACCGTCGGATCCGGGGCCCGAGGGTCGTCCGTGAAGGGAACCACCGCGGACGCGCCCTGGTGCCGGATCATCTCGAGCTCTCCGACCGAGCCGTCGGGGAAGCGGACTGCGTCGAGGTCGAGGTTCAGGACGCGGCCGGTGTAGATGCGGCGGGAGGAGAGGAGAGACATGAGTGAGGTAAGAGGGAGAAGTAAGAGGGAGAATGGCCGTCAGTGGAACCAATCCAAGCTCCGAACCCACGCGACCGGCACCTTTACCGCCTCGGCCGCAAGATACTCCAGCTCGAGCACGGGGTTGTCGGAGATGGGGCTGGTTTCGGTGGGGGAGGTGTAAGCGGCGAGGCCGGTGCGACGGGCCTCGAGGCGAAGGCGAAACATATGGAATGGATCGCTCACCAGGATAGCCGTGCGCCGGCCCCGGCCCGCGAGCCAGCCGGCCACAGCGGTCATCGACGCCTGAGTGGAGCGGCCTTGCGGCTGCACGACCACCGCGGAATCGGGGACGTGGTGAGCCAACAGGTAGCGGCGCGCGACCATGGCCTCGCTCTCCTTGTCGCCCCGGCCGACGCCGCCGGTTACGACGATGGTGGGCGCGAGCCCCTCGCGGTACAGGGCAAGGCCATGATCCAGCCGAGCCCGGAGAACCGGCGAGGGCCAGCCGTTGTACTGGGCTGCGCCGAGCACAACGATAGCGTCGGCGGCGCGCCGCTCATCTATCTGGGAAACGATCAGGACCAACACGAACGCAACGGTGTAGACCATCCCCACGACGACACCGACGACCGCGAGCAGGCGCCAGCCCAGTTTCGCTCCGGCGCGACGGCGCCCCTGCACGGCCTCAGAGCTCGAAGCTGTCGCCATGTGCGGGGATGACGACTTCGCGCACCCCCTCCTCGCGCAGGATGGCGGCCATAGCCTCGAGGCCCTGAGTCTCTCCGTGGACCACAAAGGCGCGGCGGATCGGCCCGCCCAGCCGCCGCACCCAGTCGCGCAGCTCGGTCCGGTCGGCGTGCGCCGAGTAACCGCTGAGCGTCACCACTTCTGCTCGGCGCGCGTGGTCCTCGCCAAAGATCTTGATCACCTCGGCCCCCTCCTGGATCCGGCGACCGAGCGTGTGCTCGGCCTGGAAGCCGACGAAGAGGATGCAGTTTCGCTGATCGCCGGCGTGATTTGCGAGGTGATGGAGGATCCGGCCCGACTCCACCATACCGGACGCCGCGACGATCACCGCGGGCCCCGGGAGCCCGTTCAGCTTCTTTGAGTCGGCCACGTCCCTGACGTAGCGGAGCAGCGGGAAGTCGAAAATGGGCGCTCGGTCGTTCACGAGCGCCTCGCTGGCGTCGAAGATCTCCGGATGCAGGCGAAAGACGGCCGTCACGTCCACCGCCAACGGGCTGTCCATGTAGAGCGGGATCTCGGGGATGGCCTTTGCCTGCCACAGCCGATGGAGGATGTAGATGAGCTCCTGCGCCCGCCCGAGGGCAAACGCCGGCACCAGGACCTTGCCGCCTCGGGCTGCCACTCGCCCGATCAGCTCGCCGAGCCGGACCTCAGCGTCGGCGATCGACTCGTGCTGCCGATCGGCATAGGTGGATTCCACGATGAGCGTGTCGATGGGTCCCTCGGGCGGCACCGGATTCCGGACGATTGGCAGCCCCGCCCGGCCGATGTCTCCAGAGAACACGACCCGATGCGGCGCGGGGTCGGCGATCCGCAGATCCACGGATGCCGACCCCAGGATGTGCCCGGCGTCGGTGAACTCCACCGTGAGGTGCTTCCGGAGGTGGAACAGGCGCCGGTAGGGCAGGCCGATCATCAGCTCCTGGACCGCAATGGCGTCCCCCCGGTTGTAAAGCGGCTCGCTGGTAGGGCCGGCCTTGCCGCGGGCTGCGAGAAAATCGAAATCCTTCTCCTGGATATGCGCGGCATCGAGCAGCATGACCGCGGAAAGGTCGCGGGTGGCGGGCGTGGCGTAGATCGGGCCATGAAAACCGCGACGAACCAGCAGGGGCAGCCGCCCGCTGTGGTCGATGTGGGCGTGGCTCAGAACGATGGCGTCGACCCGTCGGGCGTCGAACCGCAGGTTGGCGTTGAGCTCGTGAGCTTCGGCCCGGTGGCCCTGGAAGAGGCCGCCGTCGAGCAGGATGCGGGCCCCGGCGGCCTCGATGAGATGCATCGATCCGGTGACCTGCCCGGCGGCTCCCCAGAAGGTCAGTCGGATGCCGGCCATCGCGCGCTATCTGGTCCCGAAAAGGCGGTCGCCCGCGTCGCCGAGGCCGGGCAGAATGAATCCACGATCATTGAGCCCGCGATCGAGCGCGGCGGCGAAGATCGGCACGTCGGGATGGGCACGCTCCATGGCCCGGGCGCCCTCGGGCGCCGCCACCAGACACAAGAACCGGATCCGCCGCGCGCCGGCTTCCTTGAGCGCCTTGACGGCAGCCACCCCGGACCCGCCCGTCGCCAGCATCGGATCGAGCACGAAGAAATCACGCGATTCTTCTTCTCCCGGGATCTTGAAGTAGTAATCGGTCGGCCGGAGCGTAGCCTCGTCGCGGGCGAGACCGATATGGCCCACGCGGGCCGACGGCACGAGCTGCGCGACACCGTCGACCATGCCCAGCCCGGCGCGGAGAATCGGGACCAGCGTCAGCTTCTTTCCTGCGACTTGCCGGCCGCTCATGCGTTCGAGCGGGGTCTCGATTTCCACCGGCTGCGTCGGGAGATCCTTGGTTACCTCGTACGCCATCAGCATGGCGATCTCGCTGACCAGCTGCTTGAAATCGCGAGTGCTGGTGCGCTTGTCCCGGAGCAGCGTCAGCTTGTGCTGGATGAGAGGGTGCGAGAGGATGGTGAGATTGGGGTGGCCGGGGGCGGGCATGGCCCCAATATGAAGTGAGAAGTGAGAAGTGAGAAGTGAGAGGTAAGAGGTGAGAGGTGAGAGGGGATCGATCCCTCCCACCTCTTACCTCTCACCTCTTACGGCGAAGCTCACTACCCGGCACACCCGCTCTCCCGCCGCACAGACACTGGCCCGGAGCGTCCCCCGCACTGCCTCCGGGCGGCCCGGGACCGTGGCGGAGGGTGCGTCGGCGAAGTAGGCGGAGTCGGGTGTGAGGTGGACCGAGTCGAACCGGAGGATGGTACCCTCAGTCGTTTCGAGAGCCGGCTTCACTCGGGCATTGATCTTCCAGCCCGGGGCCGCGGTCAGCACCAGGCGGGTGGCGCTCGCCGCGGGTTCGATTCGCAGCGCCAGCGGCCCCGGCGTCGCGCGGCGCTCGCCGCCGCACGCCGCAAGCCCCAGCAGGAGAACCGTGCCGACCCCTCTCACTTCTTACTTCTCACTTCTCACTGCTCCTCCAGCAGCTCACGGATCCGGCCGTCCCACAGCTTATAGCTTGCATCGTCGACGTGGAACTCGCCCGCGCCCTCGTAGCGGATGCGGCCCTTCTTGTCGATGAGCACGAAGCTCGGCCAGTATCGGATGCCGTACAGGTCCCAGGTTCTGGAGTCGTTGTCCTGTGCGTTGGGGTACTGGATGTGATACTTCTCCAGGGCGCGCTGGACGTTGCCCTTGTCATGCTCGCCGGAGTACGGTGGAAACTCCGGGGTGTGAATGCCGATGATGGTAAGCCCCCGGTCGCGGTACTTCGAATCGAAGTCCACTAGCGAGGGCACCGTGTTGGTGCAGTTGTAGCAGGTGAACACCCAGAAATTGAGCAGTACGACTCGCCCGCGCTGAGACTCCAGCGTGACCGGCTTCTCGGCATTGAGCCAACTCCGGTTTTGCCAGGCCGGAGCAGTGCGGGGCCCCGGGTCAGGCCGGTTGACGAGCGGGAGCCCGGTCCGGGCAACGGCCTGGGCCGTCGTCTCCACCACGGCGCCCGCCGCGCCGGTGGCGGCGAGGGACAGGACGAACAGCAGGCTGGCTCTGGGCATCGGAGGCTCCGGGTCTGGTCGGGATGCTAACGCCGCCGGCCGGGTGTCGGTTTCATTGCCCAAAACTGCGAACCATGGAGGCACGGAGGCACCGAGAAAATCAATTAGGTGGTTCCCTCTGTGGTTCCGTGCCTCTGTGGTTCAATTGTAGTTCAAATCAGAACTCGAACCCGGTTGCCAGGTTCAGGTGGTCGTCGGCGAACGTCCCGACCGCGTAGCGGGTCTCCATCCGGCGGTACTCGACGCCGACGACGATGGGACCGGCCGGTCGGACGATGACGTGTCCCTCGAACGCGACGTTGCGCTGGCGCACCGGACGATCCG
>Ga0075426_10004343_pt1 | contig 10082 bp, 7 predicted proteins | sample SoiMethybrSBSTD5_FD_75304 | JGI IMG/M metagenome (GOLD analysis project Ga0075426, IMG submission 75304) | Bulk soil microbial communities from a Populus tree surrounding site in Tennessee, USA - Soil MetaG P. TD hybrid SBSTD5 | ecosystem: Environmental > Terrestrial > Soil > Tree plantation...
ACGCCATTGACGTAGGATTCGAGAGGCCAGGGCAAAAACTTCGGGCGATGCGTGGTCCACAGCGGAGGCGTGGCCAGCGCAACCACGGTGGCCGCAAACAGTCCCGCCACGAGCGTGCGCGCTCGTGCAGCCACTGCTCCCTCACCCGTCGCCCAGCAAAGAACTCCCATGAGCATCATCGAAAGCCCCAGAATGTTCAGCACGTCCACGCGCAGCAAATCCGTCCAGGGCGACCACGGATAACCCAGAGCAAATTCCTGCACGCGAAAAAGCAGTCCCATGCCGAAGACTTCCGCACCGCGCAGGATGGTTTGCCTGGCAATCGCGTTGCGCGCGACGCCCTTCTCCCGCAGCCGCCCCGTCACCAGCGCGAACGAAACTCCCGAGAGAAAAATGAAAAGCGGCGCCGGCAGTGTTCCGCCAAGCTGCGACCAGTTAATCAGCGAAGACGACTTTCTTGCCGCTGGGCTTAGCCAGGAATCGTAGCAATGCGTCTGAAACATCAGCACGCACGCCAGCCCGCGCATCCAGTCGATGTACGCTAGGCGGCTCATCCTGGATGGCGCAGCCACGCGAGCCACCGCTTCGCCCCACTGCTGGTGCAGAACGGTCGAGTTAGTTTGCTCTGCCATCTCTACGTTACAATTCTCGCTTGACTGCCACACGCCAACTCGGCCTCTTCTCGATGCTCGGCCTGTGGGCCATACTGACTCTCATTGGCGTGCTCTACGCCGTGTGGCTGGGTTTCGGCGGTCCGCCCTTTGCTGCAACGCTCACTGCCTTCGCGTTACTGTTTCTGATCATGCTGCTGTTCGCGGCGCGAGGCGCCGAAACCGTCCTCGCCGCGCGCTTCGGCACAACCACCGGTCATTTGCTCGGCGCTGGAGTGTTCCTTGTCTACCTGATTTATGCGCTGGGGACAAATACTTTTACTCTTGGGCGTGCCGCAACGGCCGCCGCGCTTGTCTTTGTTCCGCTGGCCGTCGCGGCGTCCGCTGAACGAAAGCCCGCGGGCGTGTGGCAGGACTTTTTCATTATCGTGGGAATCTGGGTGGCTGTAAAACCGTTCCCCAACCGTTGGGGCTTCTCCATGTCCCACTGGCTCTGGCCCTTTCCGGGCGGGCAGCTCGCGTACGTCATGACCGTGCTGCTTTGCCTGAACGTGGCTCTTGCGGTGTTTGTGCTCCTGCGGCGCCTGGACGGCATCGGCTACTCCATCGGCTGGGGCCGCAACTGGGGCTTTTTCATTCTCGCGAGTTTCTTCGCATTTGCCCTGATTGCCATCCCGCTGGGCGCCGGGATGCATTTCATTCAATTCGAACCGCGCTGGAGTGAATGGAAATCCCTGCCGCTCACCGCTCTGAGCATTCTCTTCTTCACCGCGTGGCCCGAAGAATTTCTCTTTCGCGGCCTGTTGCAGAATGTTCTGTCTCGCGCGTCCAAAAGCGAAGTGGCCGGCTGGTGGACCGCCTCGGTGCTGTTCGGTTTTTCCCACATCACCAATCTCGGGTTTCCCAACTGGCGCTATGTGGTGCTGGCCACTATCGCTGGCATTTTCTACGGCTGGACGTGGCGCCGAACGGGCTCCATCTTTGCTTCCGCCCTCGTCCACGCCGCCGTGGACACCACGTGGCATTTTCTATTCCGAACGCTGTAGCGCACCGGTGTGCTACCATCACGGCAACTCTAGAACTGTCTCATCCAGGAAGCTTCCAAACGTCGGCCCTTTGTCTCCCGTTGGGAGTAAGCAACATGCAACCTCCGAAATTCTCTCCGATGGAGCTTGACTCCCTCATTAGTGAGGCCGTGGCCTGGCTAAGTAAGCAGCGGGAGGCCTACCTCCCTTCGAGCGTTCCCCTCGATCAACACCAAAAATCAGAAATGAACCCTTTCTTCCCTCCCGAAATCCTTGATCGAGCGAGAATTTTGGACCTGTCGCAGTCAAAGCAGACCATTCCCTACCCTCCGTTTTACGAAACCGTCCGTGCCGGCGGAAACCGCGTCCTTCCCGATGCCGCCCACATTACAGGCATGCCCTTCGTCGATCTGATAGCTTTCAACCAGAAGCCAACTCTGCGGATCGTTTTTCATAATCTCGTTCATGTGACGCAATTCGCTCTCGTGGGAACAGAGCGCTTCATTAGGGGCTACTTCAAAACACTGAACGAAGTGGGCTTGTGGATGGTCGTGCCGTTCGAGGAACAGGCTTATCAATTGGACGCCCGCTACACGCGAAATCCATCTGACGTTTTCTCCGTGGAAAACGAAATCCGGGAATGGATGAAGGCTGGACGCTATTAATCGAGGCCGCCGCTGAACCGGCAAATAGCATTACGCGAAATGAAACGGAAACGTACCTGGCGCATCAAAGGGGCCAAGGAATCCTGGTCCCCAAAAATAAATGGAATCTCACGAATGACCGTACCAAAGGAGGACTGCAAATGAGCGCGATGACTGCCGAACAAGCCCTGTTCTTGCTCCAAGATGTTTACCTGGGCCCGCTGAAAAATGAAAGCCGCATCACCAAAAAAGTCCTGGACGCCGTGCCGGCCGACAAATCCGATCATCGGCCTGACCCGGTTTCCAAAAGCGCCATCGAGCTCGTCCGGCACATCGCCGTAGCCGACAACCGCTTCCTGGAAACGGTCATCAATGGCGTGTTTGACGTGAACGCCGCCGCGCTCCCCGAAAACGTGAAAACCCCTCAGGATGTCGCTGCCTGGTACGAACAGCGCTTCGCAAAGAACTTCGAGGCGCTGACGAAGCTCAACGGCGAGCAGCTCGTCAAGATGGTCGATTTTCGCGGCTTGTTCCAGCGCCCGGCCGTCTCGTTCGTGCTTCTTAGCATGGTCCACACCGCGCATCACCGCGGCCAGCTTTCCTCCTACTTGCGCTGCATGGGCGCAAAAGTCCCGTCCATTTACGGCGAGAGTTACGATGACGCGCAGGCGCGCAAAGCTGCCGGCGGCTAGGCGCCCTTGAACTAGCACTGAGCTTTTTCTAACTCTCGACTTTACGCAGGGGTGGGGACGAGTGGGTTCGCCTTTTGTCATTGTAAAGGGAATGGTCCGCAGCGCTTAAGAGATGTTCGATGGTGGCGCCGTCGCGCGGAAATTCCGCTATGCCGATGCTCACGGTGAGGCGCGGTTCTTCCGCATCGAGAGACAAGCGTTGAGCGACGCGCTGTGTCACCAGCGCAGCCGATTCCGCGGAGCTTTCCGTTAGCACCAGCGCAAATTCGTCCCCCCCATACCGCGCCGCCGTGTCCGTTTCGCGACAGCTTAAATGCAAGACTTCCGCCAAGCGGCATATCGCCAGACTGCCGACAGGGTGTCCGTATTCGTCATTAATCCTTTTTAGGCCGTCCAAGTCTAGCAAGAGAAGCGAGAAAGGCTTGTTGGTGCGCCCATATCGTTTAACTTCCGCATCAATGCGCTCCAACAAGAGCCGGTAATTCGCAAGGCCCGTGAGCGGATCGGTAACCGCAAGGCGTTTCGCATGCTCTTCCTGTCGCCTCCGCTCCCAGACTTCCACCGCAAAGATGAGTATCATCACCGCCTTTGTGGCGACAAAAGCTTGCAACAACAGCAGCGACTTGTTGGTCGATTCACTCACAAATGGCCCATAGCCGTGGACCGTACCGGCAACCTCCACCACGCAAAGAACGCAGATAGCCGTAGCGGTCTCGCGCGGCCCAAACCGGAACGCTGCCCATACCAGGAAGGGCGTGCAAAGAAACGTCCACGGATCACCCTTCATCTGCGTGTGAAACAATGGGCCGAAAACGATGCTCACTGTGAGCAGCATCAGCCCAAACAAGCACGCGCCCTCAACAACCTCCCGCTCCGACCATTTCAAGCGAGGGTTTGCACTCCACAGAAGCAAGAACGGGGCAAAGACCAGCGCCCCCGTGGCATCTCCGAGCCACCAAGTCCGCCAGATGATGCTGTACTGATGCCACTGCACAAAGCCTCCTAAAGCGAGGCTTGTAACACCCAGAGTGGCAGCGACGGCAGTACTCAAAACCCCGGCATAAAGAGCAAACCTCAGAATGTTCCACGAATTCTCAAAAGCGCGGCGGCCGTTAGCAAAACGCCTAACAAGGTAAGAGGCCAGCAACGCCTCCAGGGTATTCCCCAGAGCGATCCCCAGCGACGTAAGCGCCGTGCCGGCAGTGGTCAGGTTAGCGAGGAACGCTCCCACGAAAATCGAGGGCCAGAACCGCTGCCCAAGAATAAGCAGTGAGGCGATAGCTATGCCAGTCGGTGGCCAGAAAGGACTTGAGCTCGGATGAACTGAGGCAAAGCGGAGGCTTAGCTTCGCGGCGAGCACGTAAGTGCCACAAGCAGCCAGGTCGATGACCAATTGCTTCAGTAGATCCCAACGCCAAACGCTGGACTTTCTTTCCATAAGGGCACGGGAGACGCCGCCGGGGACGGGGTTCGGCGCACACCTGTCGGGCACCAACAGCCCGATAGGCCTCTCTATAGTTAGTGTCAAATATTGGGTATCGTGGCGCAGCTTTCAGGTTTTTCGTTTCGTATCCGTTATTGGGGTAAATTCCTTACGTCAGTCGTTCAGGTTTGCGGCCTCTAACACCAGTCCTATTGATCAGCTGCACCCGCGATGCAGGAAAAAATTTGCCTAACGTACCACGCCACTCGTCGGGCTGGACGCCGAAGCATACAGCCGCTTCGGCATGCGCCCCGCGAGATACGATTTGTGCCCGGCGATCACCGCGTCGCGCATGGCCTCCGCCATCAGAACAGCATCTTCCGCCTCGGCGATGGCCGTGTTCATGAGGACGCCATCGGCGCCAAGCTCCATGGCGATCGCGGCGTCGGAAGCAGTACCAACGCCCGCATCTACAATCATCGGCACTTCCGTGATGCGCTCGCGCAAGATGCGCAGATTCGCGGGGTTCTGAATGCCTAACCCAGAGCCGATCGGGGCGGCAAGAGGCATCACCGCGGCCGCTCCGGCATCGATCAGCTTTCGCGCCGCGATGAGGTCATCGTTCGTGTACGGCAAAACGACGAATCCTTCTTTCACGAGCACGCGTGTGGCTTCGATAAGCTGCTCTGTGTCGGGAAAAAGCGTCTGCTGGTCGCCGATGACTTCCAGCTTGATCCAATTCGAAAGCCCTACTTCGCGCGCCAGCCGCGCCGTGCGAATCGCTTCATCGGCGGTGTAGCATGCCGCCGTATTCGGCAAAATAAAAATTTTCTCGCGGTTGATGTAGTCGAGCAGTGATTCCTTCGATTTGTCCGTCAGGTTCACGCGCCGCACCGCCACCGTGACCATCTCCGCCCCGGAAGCGGCGTGCGCCCGCGCCATCTCCTGAAAGCTGCGGTACTTCCCTGTCCCCACGATGAGCCGCGATTGGAACGCGCGCCCGGCAATCACTAAATTGTCTGGCATAACGAACCTCAACTGGATTTTAGCCCCTGTAAGCCGCGGGGACAAAGTCCCGGGTGAGAAACCTCGACCGGGAATCTAGCCAAGACCGCCCAGCGTCACTATAATCAGCGTTTCGTGCCATTCCATTCGATGGGAGGGTTACCGATGCGATTTCGAGTAGCTGTGCTGATTTTTGTTTCCTCGCTTGCCGCGTGCGGCCTTTTCGCACAGGACGTGGACATTCCCTTCCAAAAATTCGTGCTCGACAACGGCCTCACGCTGATCGTCCACGAAGACCACAAGGCTCCTATTGTCGCGGTGAACCTCTGGTACCACGTCGGCTCGAAAAACGAAAAGATCGGCAAAACCGGCTTCGCGCACCTCTTCGAACATTTGATGTTCGGCGGCAGCGAGCACGCCAAAGGCCGCTACATTGACGCCATGGAGAAAATCGGCGCCACCGACCTGAACGGCACCACCAACAATGACCGCACCAACTATTTCGAAAACGTGCCGACTTCCGCGCTTGATTACACACTGTGGATGGAATCCGACCGTATGGGCTTCCTCCTCGGCCAGCTCGATCAGAAGACCCTTGACCTCCAGCGCGGCGTGGTGCAAAACGAAAAACGCCAGGGAGAAAATCAGCCTTACGCCGTGTCGTTTCAGCTTAGAACGCAGAACACATATCCCGCGGGGCATCCCTATTCCTGGACTGTCATCGGCGAAATGGCGGACCTCAACGCCGCCTCGATGGACGATGTGAAGGAATGGTTCAAAACGTATTACGGCCCATCCAACGTCGTGATCTGTCTCGCGGGAGACATAGACGCCAAAACCGCCAAAGAAAAAGTCGAGAAATATTTCGGCAACATTCCTGCCGGACCGCCGGTCGGCCATCAGGAAGCCTGGATCGCCAAAATGACCGGAACGCACAGGGGAGTTGTGCAGGACCGCGTTCCACAGGCGCGCATTTACAAAGTCTGGAACGTCCCGCCAGACGCCACACCCGACGGAGATTACCTGGACCTCGTGAGTGAGGTGCTGAGCTCCGGAAAAAGCTCGCGTTTCTATAAACGCCTCGTGTACGACGACCAGATCGCCACAAACGCCAACGCCTTTGTGGACCTGCGCGAAATCGCCGGCCAGTTCCACATCCAGGCGACAGCGAAGCCCAACGGCGACCTGGCCCAAGTGGAAAAAGAACTCGACGAGGAGCTGGCAAAATTCCTCAAGGATGGGCCCACTGCCGAAGAGCTTGCTCGCGTGAAAGCCCAGTATCAAGCCAACTTCATCCGCGGCATCGAACGGATTGGCGGTTTCGGAGGAAAATCCGATCAGCTCGCGCGCAACCAGGTTTTCCACGGTGATCCCGCGCACTACAAGGTTTCTTTGAAGCGCGTGCAGGAAGCCACCGCGGAAGATTTGAAATCCGCCGCGAATCGCTGGCTCACCGATGGCGTTTACATTTTGGAAGTGTATCCGTTCCCGGATTACAAGACGGCCGCCACGGGCGCGGACCGCTCGAAACCTCCCACCACTGGAGCTCCGCCCGCGCTGAAGCTGCCGAAACTGGAAAAGGCCACGCTTTCAAACGGCTTGAAAGTCATTCTCGCGGAACGCCACGAAGTGCCACTCGTCACGTTCTGGCTTGACGTGGACGCTGGTTACGCCGCCGACCCCGCCGGCATGGCGGGAAATTCCACCATGGTCATGTCGCTTCTGAGCGGCGGCACAAAAACAAGAAATGCGCTGCAAATCAGTGACGAGCAGGCGCTCCTCGGCGCGCAGATCGCCGCTTTCTCCAACCTCGATATGTCCATCGTGCGTCTGTCCGCTTTGAAATCGAAATTGGATCCCTCTCTCGAATTGTATTCCGACCTGATCCTGAATCCCGTTTTCCCCGAAGACGATTTCAAGAAGCAGCAGAAACTGCAAATCGCCACCATTCAGCGCGAACAGACTACGCCGACTCAAATGGCCTTGCGCGTCTTCCCCGGCCTTTTGTACGGGCCGGGCCACGCCTACGGCAACCCGCTCACGGGTTCCGGCACCATTGCCAGCGTCGAAAAAATGACCCGCGACGATCTTGCGAAATTCCATCAAACCTGGTTCAAGCCCAATCACGCCACACTGGTGATCTCTGGCGACACGACGCTAAGTGAAATCACTCCCAAACTCGAGAAGCTCCTTTCCGCTTGGAAGCCGGGACAAACTCCCGTGAAAAACGTGAAACCGGTTCAGTTGCCGCCGAAGTCCATCGTCTACATGATGGACAAGCCGGGCGCGCAGCAATCCATCATCATGGTCGGAAATATCGCACCGCCCACTGCCAATCCCAACGAAATTGCCATTCAGGCGATGAACGACGGTCTTGGCGGACTATTCCTGTCGCGAATCAACGCAAACTTGCGCGAGAACAAGCACTGGTCCTACGGCACAACTTCTCTATTGTGGGGCGCTCGCGGGCAGCGGCCGTGGCTCACCCTTGCTCCCGTGCAAACGGACAAGACCAAAGAGTCGCTCGAGGAGATCAACAAGGAACTCCGTGGCATCATCGGCGACCATCCTCTGACGCAGGAAGAGCTGTCGGTCGTGCAGGATAATGAAACACTCAGTCTGCCCGGCTCGCGCGAAACGCAGCAGGAAGTGGGCAACTCCATCAACGAACTCGTGCAATTCGGATTGCCCGACGATTACTACGAGACTATGGCGGCCAAGATTCGTGCCTTGAAACCTGCCGATGTGGAGGCTGCGGCGAAGATCGTCGATCACCCAGACAACTTGATCTGGGTTGTCGTCGGCGACCGCTCAAAAATCGAAGCGGGCGTGAAAGAACTCAATCTTGGCGAGCTCCGCTTCCTCGGCCCCGACGGCAAACCACTATAATCCCTGCGGGGTTGCAGCGGTCGCATCTCTCTCTGAATCCTTTGTATTGGCGCAGCGCCGCTGCGCTTGTGCGGCGTTGTGATTCCGAGCGTGGCAATCCCGGCTCGACTTCAGCCTGCACCCGCTCAACAAAACCTCCACTCAGATCAGTGCGCGCGCGGCCGCACCAGCGAACTCAAATTCACTCCAATTCCGAACGAATAATTGTTGAGGTGCAGCGGAACGCTGCGGCTGTAGTCAAATTCAAAATCCAGGTAATACACCGGCTTGAAGTCGAAGCCCGCCTCATAACCATTGTCGCGAACCAGGTCCGCCCCTCCCGAGGTCACGTTGGAACTCGTGAAGCCCTTGCGATTGTGCGACGAACCGGCCGTGCTGCAACTCGGCCCGCCGCCGCAGCGAAATACGCGGCTCACCTCCGTCTGATTTCCCCACGGCGCCACGTCGTAGGCGCCCGCCTGCAGACTGAACGGCCCCTTATCGTATTCCAGGCCGCCGGTGAACGCGGCGTTATAACCAAAACTCATGAACGGCCGCGTGAAATATTTTGTGTCCAGGATGGTGTTGCCAACTCCCGCGTCGATAAACGGCGACCAATCACCGAAGGCACGGTCGATGTGGTTCGTATAATTCCAAGTGGCGTGCCCAGTACTGAATCCCTTCTTGGTGTCAGCGATGGGCGCAGTCAAATGCACCGCCGAACTATAATTCAGGGACCGATTCGGATAAGTAAGCAGCAAATCCACAAATGTGTTTCCAATGCCAACTCCTGAAACCGCGCCGGGATTTGCCTGTTTTGTGGCCGTAGGAGTAGACACGAAATAGAACGGAACGCCGGCGTCGACTCCAAAGTGATGCGAGAAGTTGTAGCCGAGCGCCGTTCCCACGTTGTACACGCCCGCTTCGCTGCTGTAATCCCCTTCAAATCGCGCGCCCAGTGTCCACCCCGGCGAAAAACCACCTTCCTCCTTGCTCGCCGGATGGGTCGCAGCAGGAATGGGCGCCTGCGCCACCACGGGCGGCGCAAGGGCTAAGAAAAGCATGCAGAAGAACAAGACGCCGGCGATGCCGGCGCCGCGAGAGCTCACATTTTCCCTGAACGATCCATGAGTGAAGTTCACAATCGCCTCCAAACCAGGTTTTCGTCTTGTTGCGCTTGCTACTTTTAGTAACCCAAACAAAAGCAACTGGCGTTCACGCTTGCAGGTGATTGGGAATTGAGGTGGGCGTTCTTTTGTATGATTCCAGTTTACGAAAAGAGGATGCCTCCGCTCTTCGAGGGTACGACGAGCGGTTTTGAAAAGAGAACTGTACGCAAGAACAGGGCGATAGCAGCGCTTTTCTCACCTGCCTATTCCTGGAAAATGGGGCGGGGCTCGGCGACGTCGGCGTAAAGGGACTCGATGGCTATGCGGTATTTTTCTTCGACGACCCGGCGCTTGAGTTTCAAAGTGAAGGTGAGCGTACCGCTGTCGAAGGTGAAATCTTCAGGAAGAAGCGCGAAGCGCTTGATGGTTTCGTACTGCGCGAGGTGCGCGGTAAGGCGCTTGATTTCGTCTTCGATCAGAGCGTGCGTGCGCGGATGCGCGGCCAGCTCAGAATTGGAAGAAAACTTCAAGCCTTCATCGGCCAGCCGCGCGGCCACAGTCGTGGGATTCGGAACGATCAGCGCGGCGATGAATTTGCGCTTATCGCCGACGACCATCGCGTTCAAAATGTAGGGGCTGGTTTTCAAAACGTTCTCAATCGGTTGGGGCGCGACAAATTTTCCGCCAGCCGTCTTGATTAAATCT
>Ga0075426_10004344_pt1 | contig 10081 bp, 10 predicted proteins | sample SoiMethybrSBSTD5_FD_75304 | JGI IMG/M metagenome (GOLD analysis project Ga0075426, IMG submission 75304) | Bulk soil microbial communities from a Populus tree surrounding site in Tennessee, USA - Soil MetaG P. TD hybrid SBSTD5 | ecosystem: Environmental > Terrestrial > Soil > Tree plantation...
GAGGTGTTGACGAGCACCGGCACGCCGGTGCGCTGCTGGAAAGCTTTCAGCAGGTCGTAATAGCGCGCGTTCTGGCCGCGATTGATCGTCTGGATGCGCGCCGTGCCGTCGACATGGCGCACCGCCGGGATGCGCGACGCCTTGTCGGGCGCCACCTGGTGCACGAAGAGCATAAAGGGCGAGACATCTGCGCCGATGAACCAGCGGCCCGCTTCCTCCTCGAGCACCACGGGTGCGACCGGCCGGAAATCCTCGCGGTCCTTGATCTCGTTCAGGCGCGCCTGCATGTCGGCGTTGAGCGGCGAGGCGAGGATCGAGCGCGCGCCGAGCGCGCGCGGCCCGAACTCCATGCGCCCCTGGAACCAGCCGACGATCTTGTCCTGCGCGAGGATCGCGGCGGTCTCCGCCGCGACGTCCTTCATGCGCCGGTAGCGCACCTTGCCACGCTCGAGGAACGCCTCGATCTCGTCGTCCGTGTACTCGGGGCCGTAGTACGCGTGGTCCATGTGCCACTTGCGCACGCGCCCGCGCGCCTCCCAGTCGGCCCAGAGGCCTGCGCCCAGGGCCGTGCCCGCGTCCCCGGCCGCGGGCTGAACCCAAACGCGCTTGAAGAGCCCGGCGTCGCGGATTCGCGCGTTCATGACGCAGTTCAGCGCCACGCCGCCCGCCATCGCGAGGTTCTCCGCACCGGTGCGGCGCTTGAGCCACTCGGCGAGCGCGATCGCCGATTCTTCCAGGGCGAGTTGCAGCGAGCGGGCGATATCGAAGTGCTTGGGCGCGAGCTCGCCGCCGCGCTCGCGCGCCGGCCCGAAAAGCTCGACCAGGTTCGCGCGCTCCACCGTATAGCGGCCATCCGAGATGTTGATTAGCCGCCGGAACTCGGCGGCGTAGCGCGGCTCGCCATAGGAAGCGAGCGCCATCACCTTGTATTCGTCGGACGAGTGCAAAAAGCCCAGGTAATCGGTGACCTGCTCATAGAGCAGGCCGAGCGAGTGCGGCATCTGCACCTGGCCGATGCGCTCGTACCGGTCGCGCACGAAGTGCCCGTAGCTCGTCGTGGCGACTTCCCCGCGCCCGTCGAGTGTCATCACTGCACTTTCGTCAAACGGCGCTGCGAGGAAGGCGCTGGCTTCGTGCGCGAGGTGATGCTCGACGAAGTGCCATTGCCAATGCCGCTTCGCCTTCGCGCCGGTGAAGCGGCTACGGATGTGATGCGGCGCGCCGTCGATCAGCTGGCGCTCGGCGTTCACTACATAAGCGAGTGCGAGCGGCTCCCAGGGCGACGTCCAATGTTGCTTGGTGGTGAAGCTTGACGGCTCCAGCGGCAGCTGGAGCGGAAATTCGTGGTTCTTTAGAAGCAGCGAAGGATCGTAGGAATAGGCGACATGATCGACATCGGCCAGCTCGGCGCGCGCTTCGCCGAGGCAGAAGTCGATCGCGTGATACGGCAGCTCCCAGACGGTGAAGGGCAGCGGCCGCTTGCCGTGCTTGATGCGCGTGAAGCGCTCTTCCTCCGCGGCGGCGACGACGACGCCGTCGCGCACGAGGCACGCGGAGGAATCGTGGAACGCGGCGTTGATGCCCAGCGTGATCATGCGGTGAGCTCCAGGAGTTCCCGAGCGGCCGCGGCGACGGTTTCCGGCGCCACCTTGCGCAGGCAGTCGTGGTGTCCGGCGGGGCAGACGCTCTTGTAGCAATTGCGGCAGGGGACGTCGTGGTTCAGCACGCGCGCCTCGACCTGCCAGGGCGTGTGCTGCGGATTGGTGAGCGCGTAGAGGTCGACGACCGGCGTGCCGACCGCGGCGGCGATGTGCGCGGGTCCGGTGTTGTTCGAGACGAGGAGATCGGCTTCCGCGATCAGCGCGCCGAGCGCCGCGAGCTCGAGCTCACCGGCGAGGCTGCGCGAAGGCTCGTGCATCGAGCCGCGCACGCCGTCGACAAGCTCGTGCTCGCCGGCCTCACCGGTGAACACCGCCTCGCAGCCGGTGGCGGCGACGAGGAGGTCGAGCGCGCGCGCGTACTGCTCGGGCGGATAGCGGCGCGAGGCGGCGCTCGCGCCGGGATGCACCACGACGAGCGGCCGCGCCCAGGTGCGGGTATGCCGCCGGATGTGGCGCCTCGCGGCCGCGGGAACGCGGAAGGAGAGTCGTTCGTCGCCGGTATGGCAACCGACGGCGGCGACCAGGTCGAGTTGACGGCGCACTTCGTGCCGGATGAAGGCGGCGGGCTCCGGGTCCGAGACCCAGTCGGTGAGAAGCTGGTACGGATTCTCGTGGCAATGCGCGAGCCGCCGCGGGATGCCGGCGAGGTAGCACATATAGGCGGCGGGCAGCGGGTTCTGGCTGTAGACGGTGAAGATGACGGCCGCATCGAACTCGCGCGCGGCGAGCGCAGCGATCATCTCGGCGTCATTGGTAGGGCGGCCGGCCGTCGCCTTCATCCACGGAGCGTTAAAGACGATGCTCTCGTCGATCTCCGGCACGAGCGGCGCTACCGCCGCGCCGGCGGCGGAGGTGAGGAGCGTCACGTGACAGTCGAGCGATTGACGAAGCGCTCGCAGGGCCGGGGTCGTCATCAGCACGTCGCCGATGCTGTCCAGGCGCACGCACAGCAGGCGCCGGATGTCACGCCATGGCGCGTTCATGCTCGAGGATCAGGTTCGCCGCCTCGGCGAGGTCGCGCGCCACGTGGTGCGGCACGCGCTGCGGCGACATTTCCCATACCGTCTCGTTGCCGTTATCGAGCAGCACGGTGCGGCAGCCCGCGCGGCGGCCGGCCTCGATGTCATCGAGGATGTCGCCAATCAGCCACGAGTCGGCAAGCGACACGCCGTGCTCGCGCGCGGCGCGCTCGAGCAAGCCGGGCGCGGGCTTGCGACAGCCGCAGCCGGCGCGTGGCGCGTGCGGGCAGAAATAGAAACCATGCAGCGGCACGAGCTCGGCGAGGCGGGCGCGCACGACGGCGAGCGCCTCGGGCGGGTATTTGCCGAGCGCGACGCCCGGCTGGTTCGAGACGACGATGATGCGAAACCGGTGCGCGAGGGCACGCAGGCCGGGAGCGGCGCCCGGCGTGAGAGCGATTCGCGCGGGATCGACGTTGTACGGGACGTTCTCGACCAGCGTGCCGTCCTTGTCGACGAATACCGCTCTCATGGCCAGCTGCCCTCGCGCATCGGGATGACCATCACTTCGGGGATGACGCTTTCTTCCGGCAGCGTGAGGAGAAAGCGCACCGTCTTTGCCACGTTCGCCGGGTCCTGCAGCACGCCCGGGTCGATGTCGGGAAAGCGATCGAGCAGGAACGGTGTGCGCATGCCGCCGGCGATGACCGCGCTCACCTTTATCTTGTGCGGACGAAGCTCGGCGTGCAGGGCGTGCGACAGGCCGAGCAGTCCCCACTTGCTCGCATGGTAGGCGGACGCGTTTGGCCAGGTGCGCTTCGCCGCGGTCGAGGCGATGTTGATGATGTAGCCGCCGCCCTGGCGTTGCATGAGCCTTGCCGCATGCTTCGCCAATATGAAGGGCGCGCGCAAGTTCACCGCCATCACGTGGTCCCACTGGTTCACCGAGAGCTCATCGATCGGCAGCGTGTAATCGACGCCCGCGTTGTTGACCAAGACATCGAGGCGCTCCAGGCGCTGCAAGCACTTGACGATGTCGTCTTCACGCGTGATGTCGAGCTGCACCCCACCGCCGGGCGGACGGATATCGGCGGGTATGGCCTCGTAGCCGGCATCCGCGAGCTCGCGGCAGATGGCGGCGCCCAGGCCGCGGCCGCCGCCGGTGACGAGAGCAACCTTTTTCATGCGGCCACCGCAACCCGGATCGGACGGCGCGGCATGCGCACGCCGAGCACTTCCTCATAGAAGGCGCACACCGCGCGCGTGACCTTGGGCCAGGTGAACTGCGCCTGCACGCGCTGACTGCCGCTGCGCCCCATCTCCTTCATGCGCTCCGGGTCGCGCAGGAGCTCCGCCGCGCGCGCCGCGAACGCCTGCGGATCGTTCGGCGGCACGAGGAAGCCCGTCACGCCGTCCATGACGCTGAAGCGAATGCCGCCGACGTCGGCGCCGATCACCGGCGTGCCGCAGGCCATGGCTTCGAGCGGCGTGATACCGAAGGGCTCGTACCACGGCGTGGTGGCGAAGATATCGGCGGCGCTGTAGTAGAGCTTCAGGAACTCGCGCGAGCGCCGCCCAGTGAAGACGACCTGCGGCGCGACGCCTTCTTCTTCGGCGATCGCCTGAAGGCGCGCGATCTCGGGCGTAAGCGCCGGATCCGGCAGGTCCGAATTGCCGCCGACGAGGAGCAGCTTCGCCGCGATGCCGTGCTCGCGCGCGAGCGCGCCGAGCCCGCGGACCAGGTTATCGAGCCCCTTGCGCGGCGCGAGCCTTCCTATATTGAGGAGGATCGGCTCGTTCGCCGGCAGCCGCAGCGCCCGGCGCGCGAAGGGCTTGGTGATCGGCCAGAACTCGGCGCGATCGAAGCCGCAGGGAATCACGGCGACGCGGCGCGAGCCGGCGCCGTAGAGAGAGGTGAGGTCCGAGCGGTCCTGCGGGCACTCGGCGATGATGCCGTCGGCGCGCGCGATGATCTCGTCCTCGATCGCCAGGCGCTCGAGTGGAAACTGGTCGGCGTCGCGCTGGTGCAGCCGCCGCACGCGGCCGAGCGCATGGAACGTGATGACGCAAGGCGTGCCGAGGCGTTCCTTTAATGTTAAGGAGACGAGGCCCGACATGAAGAAATTGGCGTGCGACAAGAGATAGCCGCCGGCGCGATGCGCGAAGTCGCACACATAGTCAGCGAAGTCATCCATCAGCGGCAGCATGTCTTCCTTGCGCACGTAGCAGGCGGGCCCCGCCTGCACATTGATCACGCGCACGCGCGGCGCATAGTCCACGACCTCGGGCAAGCGGTCGCTATCGCGTCGCGTGAAGACGTCGACGTTGTAGCCAAGACGACCAAGCTCGCGCGCGATCTGCGCGACATATATGTTTTGTCCGCCGGCATCGATGCCTCCCACGGCGGCGAGCGGCGACGCGTGTTCGCTGATAAGTGCGATGTTTCGAATCAAGTGGGCAACCTCCGTTGCGCGGAATTGAGCAAAGGCTGTTCCAATGCTTCGCTTCGCGCGTTCACTTATCAGGCGCGCGTGTGCCGCGCTTGTCACGCAAGTAAGAAGTGCTTCGCTCGTTGTATGCTTTACCGCAAATGAAACGCGTGCAGCTCGACTTCAAAAAATCCTTTCGCGTGATTCGCGGCAACGCGCGCGCAAGCCGCGCAGATGGTGATTGCTCCGGGAAAATCAGAAGGCGATCCGGAGAATCGCCATCGCGGCGCGGATCAATGGCTCTACGTTGTCGCCGGTCGAGGTGACGCCGTTGTAAAGGGCAAGCACTACAAGCTCGTGCGCGGCACGCTGATCTTCATCGCCAAGGGCGAGCGACACGAGATTAAGAACATCGGTCGAAAGCCGCTGTGCACGCTTAACTTTTATTCGCCGCCGGCTTATTCGGTGAGCGGTGATCCGCTGCCACGAGGCAAGCGCTGAATTCGGGGTCAGGGCCGTAATTGTTTTTTGAGCAGGGCTGCGGGCGACTTCATCAGCAAAAAGAAGCGGACCTGACGCCGAGTTCCCGGGAATCGAAAATAATTACGGCCCTGACCCCGAATTATCTTGGGCGTAACCGCCGATCGCGCAGGCGCCCGAGCGGGATCAGCAGCACATCCTTAAGGCCGTCGATCGACGAGAGCTGCGCGAGCGAGCGCGAAGCTTCCTGGACGAACTCCTGGATCACCTGCCGCTCGCTCACCTCGGCGCCTTCGTGGATGCGCGACAGCGCATGCAGCACGTAGGCGCCGCACAAGAAGGAGAGCGCGAAGAGGAACTCCCAGTGCCGGAAGCTCATGACGACGAGCTCGTGCGCTGCGCGAGGGGAAGTAAAGTGCACGAACACCTGGAGCTCGAGCGCCTCGAACCAGTCGGCGAGCGCGCCACCGACGATCGCGGCGATGCCGCCCGCGGCCGCGCCGGCCAGGCCGACCGCGGCGAGGTAGGAAGTGCCGCGGCCTTGCGGCGCGAGCTTCAGGCCGAGATTCCCCGTGGCGAGCGCGATGCCGCCGGTGGCGGCGCCCATGGTCATGTGGATCAGATAGAGCAGCGGCAGCGTGAGCGCGTGCGGATGCGGGATCACGGTGAAGGGCAGCGCGATCAAGCTGCCGAGGTAAGCGGGCAGCGCGACGGCGAGGATCGCCTTGTTCGAAAGCCGGTCGGAAAGCCGGCCCCATGAGTAGAGCGTCAAGGCGTTAGCGACCTGGCTGGCGATCCACAGCGTCGTTACCGTCGCCATGCCGTAGCCGAGCTGCTTCAGCAGATAAACGGTGACGAACGGCGCGGCGAGGTTAGAGGCGAAGTTCCACGACGCCATGAAGATGATGACGCGCCGGAAGCTCTCGTCGCGAAACGGCGCGCCTAGCATCGCGAGGAGCGGCGTCGGCGGCCCGGTGCGCGTCATGATGGGCTCCGGCACCGTGGTGAGGTAATAGGTGCTGATGAAGCCGACGATGCCGGCGGCAAGGAACGCGAGCGCATACGCATGCAGGCGCTCGGCACCGGGCCAGTGCTGCACGAGGTAGCCGGCGGCGAGCGCGCCGAGCGAGGCGAGCACCGTCGACCAGAAAAGCCGGCGCGAGAAGAGCGCACCCAGCCCCTCGCGTGCGAGCAGCTGGTGCAGCCACGAATTGAGCGAGCAGCCGCCTACGGAGCCGAACACCGTGATGCACACCTGCGCGAGCAGCAGCGTATAGAGCGCGCTCATGCGGTCGGGCATGAGCGCCACGAGCGCGAGTAGCGCGATCATGAGCCGCGATATCGTGACGGCGGCGACAGCGATCTTGCGACGCTGTCGCACCCGCTCTACGAGCGCAATCGCCGGCAGCTGTGCCATCTGGGCGAGGAACGGGATCGCGGCAAGGAGGCCGATGTGCCAAGGCGTTGCGCCCAGTTCGAGCGCGAACCCGACGAGGATCACGCCGCCATAGAGGGCGCCGACCATGCTCGCCCAGGCGGCGTCCTTCACCAGCGCGCGCTTTCCTTCCTCCAGCTCCTGCGGGGAGATGTTCTCGTCGGGCCTCAGCCGCATTTTGGGCAAAATCAAGCAAACGGCGCGCCGCAGCATGGAACGGCGCGGCGCTCTTCCGGTCGTAGTGTCGGTATGCGAACCGCGCGCGCCCGCCAGGCGGGCCTACTCCTGGGCTTCGGCCTGGGTGCCTTCTTCGAGGCGATCCTGCTGCATCCGATCGCCGGTTTCTTCTATCTCATCATGTGGGTGCTTACCGTGGCCGGCGTGCTGCTTCTTTGGTGGTCGGTGCGCGGGCCGGGGCCGCTGCCTTCTACGCGCAGCTTCATCGGCCATTTTCTGGTCGGCTGGGGTCTTTTCAATATGCTGGAAGGCGTCTTGCGCCACGATCTCGCCGAGGAATGGCTGGTGTTCGCCACGGGCCTCGGCTTCGTGCTCCTCGGCCTCATCGTGTCGCGCATGCGCGACGAGCACATGATCGAACGCCGCTCCGGCGTCGAGCGCCGCTCCGGCTCGCCGGTTCGCTAGCCGCTCAATCCGGCCGGCGTCGCTTGGCGTTTACGCCTCAAGCGATGCAGCGGGTCGACGAATGTTTCGTCCACGTGAAGGACGGCGAGTGGTTCTGCCGGGCGCCCTGCGAGTTCGACGGCCCGGCGGGCCGCGTGGCCTGCACGCCGGGCGTTACTTATCGCCGCGGGCGGCCCTCCCAGGGTGTGGACGTCGCGATGATGCTCGATGAATGGAAGGCGACGGGGCAGATGCCGCCCAACTACCACTTCTTCTAGCCGAGCCTCAGTGCAGCGTCGCGCCGTTGCGATCGTCGAGCACCTTGGCGAGCACGGCGACATCCACCGGTTTCACCAGATGAACATCGAAGCCCGCCTCCTTGGCGCGCGCGCGATCGGCTTCCTGTCCCCAGCCAGTGACCGCGACGATGCGGAAAGTCAGCCCGTGGTTCATGCCGCGTAGCCGCCGCGCCACCTCGTAGCCGTCCATTCCCGGCATGCCGATGTCGAGGAGAATCACCTCCGGCCTGAACTCGCGCGCGATCTCGAGCGCTCTCGCGCCTTCGTGCGCGACGCGCGACTCGTGCCCGAGCGAGCGCAGCAGGAGGTCGAGCGTGAGCGCCGCGTCGACGTTGTCGTCGACCACGAGAATGCGCCGCGGCACGCCCGCGCGGTCCGCCGCCCGCGGCTGCGCCTCGGCCGCCGGCACGGTGGGCGAGAGCGGCAGTCGCAGCAGGAACTCCGCGCCCTTGTTCTCGCCTTCGCTTCGGCCTTGCAGCGTGCCGCCGTGCAGCTCGGCGATGCGCCGGGCAAGGGCGAGCCCGATGCCAAGCCCGCCGCCCACGCGCTCGAGCGGCGTGCGGCCCTGCACGAACATGTCGAAGATCCGATCCATCACCTGCGGTTCAATGCCGCGCCCCGTGTCCGTTACCGTGAGCACGGCGTGGCCGTTCTGCGTCGTGGCGCGCAGCCAGACGCGCCCGCCGGGCGGCGTGTAGCGCGCCGCGTTGTTGAGCAGGTTGGAAAGAAGCTGCGTCAGCCGATAGCGGTCGCCGTGCACGACGAGCGGCTTCTCCGGCAAGTGCACTTCCAGCGCATGGCGCGCCGCCTCGATCGCCGGTGCCGCGGTCTCGATCGCACGGCGCACGACCTCGGTGAGGTCGACCGGCTCGTGCTCGATCACCAGGCTTCCCTTGGTGATGCGCGCGATGTCGATCATGTCGTCGACGATGCGCGCGAGCTGCGCGCTCTGTCGGTCGATGGTCTGTCGCATCGCCTCGACGGTGGCCGCGTCCTGCGGCGCCTTCGCCATCACCATGACGGCGCTCCTGATCGGCGCGAGCGGGTTTCTCAGCTCGTGCGCGAGCATGGCGATGAACTCGTTCACGTTCTTCGCCGCCTTCTCGAGGTCCTGCACGTGGCGCCGCTCGCTCAGGTCCTGCGTCACCTTGGCGAAGCCACGCAGATGCCCTTCGTCGTCATTCACCGCGGTGAGGACGACGCGGGCCCAGAAGCGATCGCCATTCTTCTTCACGCGCCAGCCTTCGACCTCGGCGCGCCCGGTGCGCCGGGCGATCGCGAGCTCTTCCCAGGGCTTGCCGGCTGCGCGATCCTCGTCGGTGAAGAAGTGCGAGAAGTGCCGGCCTATGATCTCGTCGCGCGAGTAGCCCTTGATGCGCTCGGCGCCGAGGTTCCAGCTCGCCACAATGCCTTCCGGGTCGAGCATGAAGATGGCGTAGTCCTGCACCGCGTCGACCAGGAAGCGAAAACGCTCCTCGCTTTGGCGCAGCGCCTCTTCGTGCAGCCGCCGGTCCGTGAGATCGCGCGTGATCTTCGAGAACCCGAGGAGCTTGCCGTCCTCATCGCGCAGCGCGGTGATCACCACGTTCGCCCAGAAGCGCGAGCCGTCCTTCCTCACGCGCCAGCCTTCGTCTTCGAAGCGGCCTTCCATCTCCGCGACCTTGAGCTCGTGCGCGGGCCAGCCGCTGTCCACGGCGTCGCGCGTATAGAAGACCGAGAAGTGCCGGCCGATGATCTCCTCGGGCGCGTAGCCCTTCAGGCGCTCGGCGCCGAGGTTCCAGCTCATGATGCGGCCGCTCGGATCGAGCATGAAGAGCGCGTAGTCACGCGCCTGCTCGATCATGCGCTGGTAAAGGCTCGGGTCGATCACGCTAGCGCATTCCGTAGCCGTTCAGCTTCGCGTCTTCCATGCACTCGGTAAGGGTATCGAACGCGTTTTCGGATTCCTTGCTGGGCGTGCCCGCCTGGGTGAACGCGCGCCAACGCCAGCTGACGATGCCGGTGCGCGGCTGTTGCACGGGATAGAACTCCCAGCGTAGCGGTATGTGTAGGGGTTCTTTGGGCGCCATGCGGTTTCGTGGCCGGGCGGAGCCAAAGTGGCCGATTATGCCTTCATTCAAAGTCTTGGCTCAATCGCGGCGAGCGAGTATCGCTGCGCAAAATGCGCCCCGCCTCAGTGCTCCGCCAGCAGCCGCCC
>Ga0075426_10004345_pt1 | contig 10080 bp, 10 predicted proteins | sample SoiMethybrSBSTD5_FD_75304 | JGI IMG/M metagenome (GOLD analysis project Ga0075426, IMG submission 75304) | Bulk soil microbial communities from a Populus tree surrounding site in Tennessee, USA - Soil MetaG P. TD hybrid SBSTD5 | ecosystem: Environmental > Terrestrial > Soil > Tree plantation...
GGCGCGCGCCGGGCCGACGATGGCCGAGCCGGTGTCCTGCGCGATCATCAGCCGGTGGAACGGGGTCGAGGATCGGGCCGAGTCGATCGGCAGCCCGGCCTCGATGAAGAAAGGCGTGCCATAGACGTGCAGCGCCTTGTCGACCGCGATCGAGCGGCCCGGCGTGAGCGGCAGGCCCTGGGCGCCGAGTGGCTCGCTGTCGTCGCCCAGGCCGACGATGCGGAAGAACACGAACGAGCGATTCTGGCGCCGCAGCTCCCTCGCCCCATCCGGATTGTCGCGGATCCAGTCGCGGATGCGCTCCATCGACATCTCGTCGCGCGGCACCAGCTTGCGGTCGATCAGGATGCGGCCGACCGGCGTGTAGGGAAATCCGTTGTGGCTGTCATAGTTGATGCGCACCACAAGGCCGTCCTCGAGCCGGATGCGCGCGGAGCCCTGGATCTGGATGAACAGGGCGTCGGTCGGATCCTTGATCCAGCAGATCTCGAGATGCTGGCCATCGAGCGCGCCGTCCTCGATGTTGGCGCGATCGTAATAAGGCACGAGCGCGCCCGACGCGTCGCGCCGCAGCGACTGGCCGGTGTTGGGAAAGCCGCCGGCGGTCGAGGCGCCGGCAGGCGGCAGAAGATCGGGCGGACGGCGATAGATCGGCACATGGAAGGTGCCGGTCGGAAAGCGCGAGCCATCGACGATCGGCTCGTAATAGCCGGTGAGGAAGCCGGCGCCCTCGCCGACCCGGCTGATGCGCACCGGGCGGAAATTGTCCTCGAAGAACTTGCGCGCCGCCTCCGCGTCGAGCGCGCCGGCGCGCAGCGCGCGAACGCACACCGCATGCAGCGCGCCGTACATCGGGCGGCTCTCGCCCGGGACGCGGGGCGCGCGCGCGATCGGACGGCAGCTCGTCCGGAATGTCGCGAAGGCGGCGGCGTGGTCGTCCTGGCGCCAGCCCGCGATGTCGCTCCACGCCACCGGCGCGTATTGGCCATCGCGGATCTTCAGCGGTCCCGGCACGTCGGGCACCGGGGGCCCGGGCCGCAGGTGCGGCTGGGATTTGCCAGCCCCGCGCCACTTGGGGATACCGCTGTTGGGGGCACCGTCGTGCCGCGGCGCCGCAGCCGCTGTCGCGCAGACAAGCCCGGCCGCAGTCAGGATTGCGAGGACGGATGCAATCTTGCGGGCGAGCGAAACGGCCGCTGTCTCAGCGTCACCGTCCGTGCGAGCCGGTGGCGTGCTCAATTGCGCGCCCCGCCGCTCAGGAGCCCGTGTCGGTCGCCACGAGCTTCCAGTTGGGATCGCGCGACGTGACGTCGCGCGCAAAGGTCCAGACGTCAGTGACGTCGGTGACCTTGTCGGCATTGCCGTCGATCACGTTGCCGGCCTTGTCGCGCGTCACCGAGACGAGCTGGGACACGAACCGGACCGTGAGCTGCGCGGTGCGATTGCGCAGCTCAGCGGCCGCGATGTCGCTCGCGTCGATCGACACGAAGCGCGTCTCGGCGGTCTCGCCGCGGGTCTCGCGCTCCTGGATGACGCCGTCGAAGCTGTCGTAGACCTCCTTCGACAGCCGCTCGTGCAGAGTGCGCCGATTGCCCTGGGCGAAGGCGACAACGATCATCTCGTAGGCGGCGCGCGCGCCGGTCAGGAAGTGGCGCGGATCGAAGCTCTTGTCGGCGGCGACGATCGCATCGAGGCCGGCCGCGACCGCGGAGCCGGGCGACGCGACGCCCTTCCACCGGTCGGCCGCGGGCTCGGCCGGGTCGGCCGGCTTGGCGGCCTGCTCGACCACCCGCGGCGGCAGGGTCACCACCTTGTCTCCGGTCGAGCCGCGCACCGCGTCACGCGCTGAATAAGGATCGTAAGGCGGCCGCTCGCGCCCGGTGCGCTGACCGAGCACGCTGCGCAGCCGCAGGAAGATGAACACCGCGAGCGCCAGAAAGATGATGGTGTAGATGTCGAACACGTCGTGCATGCTTTCGGCAGCCGAGGAGCGGAACCGGGCCATTCCGCGCCGGTCAGCGGCGGCGCACCGGTCCTCACATGATCATGTAGGCACGCAACTTTGTCGATCCAGAGGCCGGGGGCCTTTATGAGTCCATAGCTTAAGTCCGCTGCGGAAGCTTAAGTCCGCTGCGGAACGCCGGCCTGCCGCCCTCGCGCGGCGGATTCGGCCGATCTGTCCGACCTTAGACCATCACACGGGCAGCGCCAACCGCGGGACGGGCGCTCCGGGGTCGCGGGGGGCGGCCCTCGGATTCGGGGCGATTCTGCTGCCAGATCGGGGCTTTACGGCTGGGCCACGGCTGCCCCGACGCAACCCGGCGAGGAACCCGGCAGGGCGGCCTCGTCCTTGTCGGGTGGGAGCGCCTGTGTTAGCCACGCTCACGCGGGCTGACCGCCCGAACGGCGATCCGCGCGATCCCGACCCGACCTGGTTGGCGATAGACCGCGCGCCCGATTCCGCAACCCACCGTCATCCCATCGCGGCCGGAGAAAAGAGACCATGGCGATCCCGACCAATGGCGGCAACGGCGACCCGACGCCCGCGCCTCCGCCCCAACAGCCCGCCCAGCCGCAGGCGCAGTTTCGCGTATTGGCGCAGTACACCAAGGATTTCTCATTCGAGAATCCCAATGCGCCGAAGTCGATCCAGCAGACGCAGCAGCCGCAGATCAGCATCCAGATCAACGTCAACCCGCGGCAGCTCTCCAACACCGACTTCGAGGTGGAGCTCAAGCTCGACGGCAAGGCCGAGGCGGCCGGATCGACCCTGTTTGCGTTCGACCTCACCTATGCGGGCGTCTTTCACATCCAGGGGGTCCCGCAGGAGAGCGTGGCGCCGCTGATCATGATCGAATGTCCGCGCATGCTGTTTCCGTTCGCGCGCGAGATCATCGCCTCCGCCATCATTGGCGGCGGCTTCCCGCCGCTGCTGCTCGATCCGATCGATTTCGTCGCGCTGTATCAGCAGAAGCTGTCGACCGCACAGCAGCAGGCGACCGCGCAGGCTTGATGCCTGTCATTCCGGGGCGCGGGCGAAGCCCGCGAACCCGGAAACCATATTCCAGAGTGCTGCGCTGGATTCCGGGTTCGCGCCTTCAGCGCGCCCCGAAATGACAAGCGGAAAACGGACGCGCTACGCCGCGGCGCCGGCGCCCATCTCGACGTAATCCCGCCAGATCGCCTTCTCGCCCAGAGTCGCCACGAAGGCCCGGTGCGCCGCCCGCTCGACCTCGCTGATGCGGGCGAGAAGCGGGACCGCGCGCACCAAGAGCGCCGCCGGCGCGCCGCCAACCAGGGCCGGTCCTGCCGCAGCCGTCGTGAGCCCGAGCTGCGCCTGGCGCGCTTCGATCAGCTCGAGATAGACCTCGGCCAGGAGCTCGGCGTCGAGCAGGGCGCCGTGCTTGGTTCGCTTGGAGTTGTCGATCCCGAACCGGGAGCACAGGTCGTCGAGGCTGTTACGCACGCCGACGAACTTGCGCCGCGCGAGCATCAAGGTGTCGACCAGCCGATCGCGCGCGAGCGCCACCCTGCCGCAGCGATCGAGCTCGGCATTGAGGAAGCCGATGTCGAAGCTCGCATTGTGGATGACGAGCGGCGCATCGCCGATGAACGCCAGCAGCTCGTCGCAGACATCGGCGAACACCGGCTTGTCGGCGAGGAACTGGGTCGACAGGCCGTGCACCTTGAAGGCCTCGTCGGGCACGTCGCGCTGCGGATTGATGTAGCGATGGAAGGTCTGGCCGGACGGAATGCGGTTGAGGAGCTCGATGCAGCCGACCTCCACCAGCCGATCGCCACGCAGCGGATCGAGGCCGGTCGTCTCGGTGTCGAGCACGATCTCGCGCATGGTCACCCGTCATTCCGGGGCGCGCCGAAGGCGCGAGCCCGGAATCCATATTCCAGAGCGCTGCGGGTTATGGATTCCGGGTTCGCCGCTGCGCGGCGCCCCGGAATGATGCTTGTTCCCCTAGCGCGTAATCGCATCATACCGATCGGCCCAATCCGGGTTGTCTTCCTCGATCAACCTGATCTTCCAATCCCGGCGCCACTTCTTGAGCTCCTTCTCGCGCGTAATCGCCATCGTCGGATCGTCATAGCATTCGTACCAAACCAGCCGATCGACGCCGTAGCGCGACGTGAAGCCAGGAACGGCCTTGGTCTTGTGCTCGTAGACGCGGCGAATCAGGTCGTTCGTGACGCCGAGGTATAACGTGCCGTGCTTCCGGCTTGCCAGGAGGTACACGTAATAGCCCACAGCGATCCCGTGTGGCTGGATTCCGGGTTCGCCGCTTCGCGGCGCCCCGGAATGACGGACGCCCCTACCCTCGCCGCTTCGGCAGGCGCTCCGCGGCGCGGAGAATCGCACGAACCTGCGCTCTGGTGGAATCGAAATCCTGCGCGGTGTCCACAATGAAATCAGCCCGGGCGCGCTTCTCCGCGTCAGGCATCTGCTTGCCAAGCAACGTGTTGAACTTCTCCTCGCTCACGCCGGGCCGCGACATCACCCGCTCGCGCTGCACGTCGGCCGGCGCCGAGACGACGACCACCGCATCGCAGCGCTTGTCACCGCCGGTCTCGAACAGGAGCGGGATGTCGAGCACCGCGACCTTGGCGCCGGCCGCCTCGGCGGCTGCGAGGAAGCGCTCCTCCTCGCGGCGGACCAGTGGATGGACGATCGCCTCCAGGCGCTCGAGCGCGGCCGGGTCGCCGAGCACGCGTGCGGTCAGGCGATCGCGATCGACCGTGCCGTCGACCGTGGTGCCCGGGAAGGCGGCCTCGATCGCGGGCGCGGCCGCGGCGGCATAGAGCGCATGCACCGCCGCGTCGGCGGCGTACACCGGCACGCCCTCCTCGGCGAAGAATCCCGCCGCGGTCGATTTCCCCATCCCGATCGAGCCGGTGAGCCCGAGCACGATCATGACTGCGTTCTCCTCACGGACACCTCAGGCGGCGAGGCAGCCTTCCCGGCGCAGAAACCCGAGCAGCGCGAACAGCGGCAGGCCGAGGATGGTGAAGTAATCGCCCTCGATGCGCTCGAACAAGTGGCTGCCCAGCCCCTCGAGCTGATAGGCGCCGACGCTTTTCGTCACCGAAGGCCCGGCGGCCGCGAGATACGCGTCAAGGAAGCGATCCGGCAGCGGCCGCATGCTGAGTCTCGCGGTGTCGACATGGCTGAACAGGACGCGGCCGTCGCGCGCCACCGCGACCGCCGAGTGCAGCTCGTGCGTCCGGCCGGACAGCGCGCGCAGCTGCTCGCGGGCCGCGTCGCGGTTACTCGGCTTCGAAAACCGGGTGCCGCCGAGCGCCAGGGTCTGGTCGGCGCCGACCACGAAGCGGCCGGCGGACTGGCTCGCTGCGACCCGCGCCTTCTCGCGCGCGAGCAACAGCGCGGCTTCGCTTGCGGCGCCGACGCCGGCGCGCGCCTCGATTCCCCGCTCGTCGATGTCGGCGGGCGCTACCTCGAGCGGAATGCCCGCGGCCTCGATCATCGCCCGCCGGACCGCGCTCTTCGAGGCGAGCACCAGCGGCTCGGGTCTGAGCCAGAGCGACATGGTCATGCCACCGGCTGGCGCCGCCGCTCGCCCATCAGCGCGATCACCGCGGCCGCGGTCTCCTCGATCGAGCGCCGCGTGACGTCGATGATGGGCCAGTTGTGCTTGGCGCACAGCCGGCGCGAGAACGCGATCTCCTCCGCGACCGCCTGGCGATCGATATAGAGGTCGTCGACGCGATGGGCCTTGAGGCCCAGCAGGCGGTTCTGGCGGATCGCCACGATCCGCTCCGGGCTTGCGATCAGGCCGACCACCAGCGGCGATGTCAGCGACTCGAGCTGCGTCGGCACCGACATGCCGGGGACAAGCGGGATGTTGGCGGTCTTCACGCCGCGATTGGCGAGATAGATCGAGGTCGGCGTCTTCGATGTGCGCGAGACACCGACGAGCACCACATCGGCATCATTGAGCCCGTCGGGCAGCTGTCCGTCGTCATGCAGCATCGTGTAGTTCAGCGCATCGATGCGCTTGAAGTATTCGGCGTTGAGCATGTGCTGGGCGCCGACCCGATGGGTCGATTCGGCGCCGAGATAGGATTGGAAGAGCTGCAGCACCGGGCCGAGGATCGAAAGGCACGGAAGCCCGAGCTCGCGGCATTTGGCCTCGAGCCGCGCGATCAGATCCTGCTCCAGCAGCGTATAGAGCACGACGCCCGGCTCGTTCTCGATATCGGCGAGCACGCGATCGAGCTGCTTGTTGGTGCGCACCGCCGGATAGACATGCTCGACCGGATGAACGGTCGCATATTGGGCGGCCGCCGCGCGCGCGACGGTGATCAGCGTCTCGCCGGTCGAGTCGGAGACGAGGTGAAGATGGAAGAAGCTCGCGGTCTTGGTCGGCATTCGGGCTGTGAAACGTTGTGGACCGTTGTGGAGAAGGCCACGCCGCAAGCGCGAGCGCAAGCAGGTTGGCCAGGCGCCGATTCAGGAGCCCACATGATCACAGGCACGCGGTCTCCGCGGTGCTCTCCGGCGAGCCTTTGGACAACACCGAGAATCCCACAGGCGCCGTGCGCGGACACGGACCAAGGCGTTGAGATGACGCATGAACCTGGCCTATTGTGAAGGGACGCACACGCGTCCACAGTAATCCCAGGATGCGGACAAGCACGGGACAGCGGCTGCACATCGAGTCGTGAGTCTTTTCCCGCGTCTAAAAGACTCAACAAACAGAATCTAGAATCTTTTCAGACAAGAAGCGTGAACATGCCCGCCTCGCACTCTTCGACGCTGATCCGCGTGCTTGCGGGCGAGCGAAGCAGCCCTCCACCTGTCTGGATGATGCGTCAGGCCGGCCGCTATCTGCCAGAGTATCGGGCGGTCCGCGACAAGGCGGCAGGCTTTCTCGATCTCTGCTTCACGCCCGAGCTGGCGGCCGAGGTCACATTGCAGCCGGTGCGACGGTTCGGGTTCGACGCAGCGATCCTGTTCTCCGACATCCTCGTCATTCCGCATGCGCTGGGTCAGCGGGTGACGTTCAGGGCCGGCGAGGGTCCCCTGCTCTCACCCACGATGGGTCCGCTCGAGATCGCCGCCTTGCCGCCGACGATCGATTGCGCGGTGCTTGCGCCGGTGTTCGCCACCATCCGCCGCGTGCGGGCCGAGCTTGCCGCCGATGTGGCGCTGCTCGGCTTTTGCGGGGCACCGTGGACGGTCGCGACCTATATGGTGGCCGGACGCGGAACGCCCGACCAGGCGCCGGCGCGGCTCCTGGCCTATCGGGAACCGGCCGCGTTCGCCGCGCTCATCGATTGTCTGGTCGCTGGCTCGAGCGCGTACCTCATCGAGCAGTTCCGCGCCGGTGTCGATGCGGTGCAGATCTTCGACACCTGGGCGGGCGTGCTCGGTGGGGAGGAATTCGACCGCTGGTGCATCGAGCCGACGCGCCGCATCGTCGCCAATGTTCGGCGCGAGGTGCCGGGCGCGCGCATCATCGGATTTCCGCGTGGCGCGGGCACGCAGCTCGTGCGTTACGTCGAGCAAGTCGCGGTCGATGCCGTCGGCCTCGACTGGATGATCGATCGTGCTTTCGCACGGGATACGATTCAGAGCCGACGGCCCGTGCAGGGCAATCTCGATCCGCTCGCGCTGGTCGCGGGAGGCGCGGCGCTCGACCGCGCCGTTGACGAGGTGCTCGCGGCGTTTGCGGCCAAGCCTTTCATCTTCAATCTCGGGCACGGCATCCTGCCGGAGACACCGATCGCGCATGTGGAGCGGATGCTGGCGCGGGTGCGGGGGTGAGTCTCATCGTCATTCCGGGGCGACGCGTAGCGGCGAGCCCGGAATCCAGCCGCGGATGCTGAGCATTATGGATTCCGGGTTCGCGGCGTGCGGCCGCGCCCCGGAATGACAGGGTAACGGAGGGCGAAGACGCGGATGTACGAGTGGATCAAGGCTTTCCACATCATCGCAGTGATCGCCTGGATGGCTGGCATGCTCTACCTGCCGCGGCTGTTCGTCTATCACTGCACGGCGCAGCCGGGATCGGTTCAATCCGAGACCTTCAAGGTGATGGAGCGCCGGCTGCTGCGGGCGATCATCAACCCGGCCATGATCGTGACCTGGCTGCTCGGCCTGTGGATGGCCTGGGACCATGGGTGGTTCGCCGCCACCTGGCTCCAGGCCAAGCTCGCGCTTGTCCTTGTGATGTCGGCGATCCACGGCCAGTTCGCCCGCTACGTGCGCGATTTTGCCGCCGACGGGAACCGCCATTCACAGAAATTCTATCGTATAATCAACGAAGTACCCACGATCCTGTTGATCGGAATCGTGCTCCTGGTGGTGCTCAAGCCGTTCTGAGCGGAATATTTTCCGTCCACATGGCCGCATCCGGCTCTTGCGTCGTTGGAAGAGATTTCATACTTTCACGCTATCTCCCCGAACGCAGGCAGATGTCGATTCGTACCGGTCCAAGGGCTGGTGATCACATCGGGTTCAGGGGCCAGACCCCCCTACCTCTCTCCAAAGACCTGCGCTCCCTCCTTTCGTGCCTACCGACCGGTTCGCTTTGTCCGCCCGTCGGCACCCACAGGACAAACCCGCATGCGGGAAATGAAACTCCAGGACCTCAAGTCCAAATCCCCCACCGAATTGCTTGCCTTCGCAGAAGAACATCAGGTCGAGAACGCCTCGACGATGCGCAAGCAGGAATTGATGTTCGCGATCCTCAAGCAGCTCGCGCAGAAAGAGATCGAGATCATCGGCGAAGGCGTCGTCGAGGTACTGCAGGACGGCTTCGGCTTCCTGCGCTCGCCGGAAGCGAACTATCTGCCCGGACCGGATGACATCTACGTCTCGCCCTCGCAGATCCGCCGCTTCGGGCTGCGCACCGGCGACACCATCGAGGGGCAGATCCGCAGCCCCAAAGAGGGCGAACGCTACTTCGCGCTGCTCAAGGTCAACACGATCAATTTCGAAGACCCCGAGAAGGCGCGCCACAAGATCAACTTCGACAACTTGACGCCGCTCTACCCCGACGAGCGCCTCAAGATGGAAGTCGAGGATCCCACCCGGAAGGATCTTTCGCCACGCGTCATCGACATCGTGGCGCCGATCGGCAAGGGCCAACGCGCGCTGATCGTCTCGCCGCCGCGCACCGGTAAGACGGTGCTGTTGCAGAACATCGCCCATTCGATCACGGCCAATCACCCCGAGACCTACCTTATCGTGCTGCTGATCGACGAGCGGCCCGAGGAAGTCACCGACATGCAGCGCTCGGTGAAGGGCGAGGTCATCTCCTCCACCTTCGACGAGCCGGCCTCGCGCCACGTTCAGGTCGCCGAGATGGTGATCGAGAAGGCGAAGCGGCTGGTGGAGCACCAGCGCGATGTGGTGATCCTGCTCGATTCGATCACCCGGCTCGGCCGCGCCTACAACACGGTCGTACCGTCCTCCGGCAAGGTGCTGACCGGCGGCGTCGACGCCAATGCGCTGCAGCGGCCGAAGCGCTTCTTCGGCGCGGCGCGCAACATCGAGGAAGGCGGCTCGCTCACCATCATCGCGACGGCGCTCATCGACACGGGCAGCCGCATGGACGAGGTGATCTTCGAGGAATTCAAGGGCACCGGCAACTCCGAGCTCATCCTCGACCGTAAGGTGGCCGACAAGCGCACCTTCCCGGCGATGGACATCACCCGCTCCGGCACCCGCAAGGAGGAGCTGCTGACCGCGCCCGATCAGCTCAAGAAGATGTACGTTCTGCGCCGCATCCTCAATCCGATGGGAACGATGGATGCGATCGACTTCCTTCTCGACAAGCTGCGGAACACGAAGAACAACGCCGAGTTCTTCGAATCTATGAACACCTGAGCGGGCAGCCTCGCCCGCGCGAGGACACGCAATGTCGAGAGGTTCGGCGGCTCGGCGTCTTCTGCATGGTGCGCTGACAGCGGTCGCCGTAACAGCGGCGACGCTCGGCGCGGCGGCCGACGCGGTATCGTTCTATGGATTGAACTTTCCGGACCAGCTGGACGGTGCGCAGGTCGGGGAGACGCACGACTTCGAATCGACCGATCCGGGCCTCGGCT
>Ga0075426_10004348_pt1 | contig 10078 bp, 5 predicted proteins | sample SoiMethybrSBSTD5_FD_75304 | JGI IMG/M metagenome (GOLD analysis project Ga0075426, IMG submission 75304) | Bulk soil microbial communities from a Populus tree surrounding site in Tennessee, USA - Soil MetaG P. TD hybrid SBSTD5 | ecosystem: Environmental > Terrestrial > Soil > Tree plantation...
GGGGACGGGGGGGACGGGGGGGACGGGGGGGACGGGGGGGGCATTCACGGCCGGACGTGCAACAGCGCTGAACGGCGCACCGGCCGTCGCCGGCGCGCCTCTCAGCCCGGTCACGAAGCGCGCGCGGAGGCGGTGATAGCGGGTGCGATTGTCGATGTCGAGCGTGGCACGAACGATCGGACTGTCCGCGTACAGCTGCACGATCAGGCGCGCATCGACCCCGCGCACAACCTCCCAGCGCGCTTCCAGCGCGGCGACCAGTGGACCTGCGACAAGCCGCCGCACGGCGATGGGGCCGCGGCTAGGCTTGATGCGATCGCGCAGCGGCGGGCAGTAACTGTACGCGTCGCCCGCATCGCCGCCGTCCTCCAGACGTAGCAGGTCTCCATAGCGCTCGTTGCGCCGGCGGTCGAGCAACGTCAGACCGCCATTCGGCTCGAGTGAGACCGCGACAAAGCGGCTTTCCAGCGTGCGGCCGCGGACGCGCACTTGCTCGCCGCGCGAGAGCGGCACCGGCGGGCCAGACGTCAGCGCGGCGATACCGAGCCCCGGCACGGACGGCGCGCGAAACGCGATGCGGACCTGATCCACTTCATCCTGATCGGGATAATGGCGCGACGCCTCGCGGCGCTCCTGTGCGGGCCGCTGCGCGAGCACCTGGACGGGAATCGCTCGGCCTTCACGATCGTGTAGGCTGAACGAGCGATAGCCCGCGCCCTCTCGCGCCCGACGGCGACCCTCGCTCGGCGGGCCGACGAGCACGTCGCGACGAAACACGGTGATGTCGGCGACGGTCACGCCGCCGCGCGCGCGCGCGGCCGGATTCCACAGCACCAACGCCGGCGCAGTGCCGTCGGTCCGCTCGCGCTGCACGTCTGGATCGTGGCCCGCGAGATCCATCAGCGCGCCACGTGTCAACTCCGTGGCGTAGGCCGCGACCTCCGTGAGGCGATGCTCGGCCGCCGCGGCGACCGAGTCGGCGGTACACCCCGCGATCGTATCGTGAAATTGTGTGCGAATGAGCGTTCGCCAGGCCGCCTCGAGAATCGGGCGCCGATCTCGACCGCCCGAGAGCCGGGCCAGGGCCACCAGTGGCTCCGCGATGCGCTCCAACCACAACTCGATCTGCCCGTGCCGGCGTTTGAGCGGCGCGCGCGTGCCGTGCACCCCTTGCAAAACCCACGTGTAGCCGTACGACCAGCGCAGCTCGCCCTCGATGGGTGTCGCCGGGGTGCTCTCGGCGGCCTGAAAGAACTCGTCGAGTCGCGAGATGCGGAACGCGCTCGCGGGCTCGAGGTCGGCGAGCAGATCACGAAGACGAGGGAGCGCGGGATGAGGTGCGTGGTGATCGGCGCCCACGAACACCGGAATGTGTTTGCCGGCTGCGCGCTCGACGAGGGTCGCCCGTACCTGCGTCCACAGATCCGGCAACCGCGCCCCGGCCCGCGGTAGCGCGGCGCCGATCTCGTAGCCCTCCGGCGGCAAGTGCCAGAGCAGAATCTCGCGGTTGTCTCCGCCAGGGCCTCGCCACCGAAAGAAGTCGCGCTCCTGTCCCGGCCGGCCACCGAGGCCGCGCCACAGGACGCCGTACTTCAAACCGAATTCCCGCGCCAGCGTGGGCAGCACGGCGGGATGGCCGAAGGCATCGGGGGAATACAGTACGTCCAATCGGCCACCGAGACGCTCCGCATCGGCGGCGCCCAGCAGCAGGTTGCGGATGAGCGACTCTCCGGAAGGAATCAGCTCGTCGGCAAGGACGTACCACGGCCCTACCTGGAATCGTCCCGTCTTCACGAGCGCCCTGACGTCGCTCTCACGCTCGGGGCGCGCGCGGAGATAGTCCTCGACGATCACCGTCTGGCCGTCGAGCAGAAACGTCCGGAAGCTCGCGTCTGCTTGCAGCCGGTCGATGAGCTCATCGAGCATGGGGATCAGGCGGGCGTGAAAGGCGGCGCGCGGGACGTACCACTCCCGGTCCCAATGCGTGTGCGGGATGAGATGAAAGATGAAGGTGGTCGTCACGGCATCAGCTGTGACAACTCCGCGAGACTGGAGAGGTGCACGTGGGCGACTCGGCGTCCGCGCGCGAGCAGTGCGCGGACATCGCCGCGCGCCTGCGCGTGATGCAGCTGGCCGAAGGTCCAACCCATCTCCGGGATCTCGATGTCTTCGCGAATGTCGGTGGTGATCACCAGGAAGAGGCCGCTGTTGGGTCCGCCTTTGTGCAGCTGGCCCGTGGAGTGCAAGTAGCGGGGGCCGAAGCCGAGCGTCGTCGCACAGCCGAGGGTCCGCCCCCAGGCGGCGCGCAATGTCTGAAGCTGGCCAAAGACATCGGGTGTGGGCGGGACGTACGCGAGGATGGCGAGGTAGTCGTGCGGACGATACGCGTTTCGGAGTTGCACCGGCGTGAGGGTTGGTAGGGGCGCAGCAGGCTGCGCCCCTCCTCCCGATTGGCCGGTCAGCTCGGCGCGCGCCAGCCGCTTCGCCTCCTCGACGTCGGGCTGATCGAACGCGTTGACGCCCAGGCGTTCACACAGCGCCGCGGTCGCGTACTCCCACCGCTGGAACTCGACGCCGAGGTCGAGCGGATCGACGGAGAACGCGTCCGGACCGGCGGTTTGCGAATCCGGGAGCGCAGCGGCGGGGGGATCCTGCACAATCGGAATCACGCCGCGACCGTTTTTGCCAGAGCTTTCGGCGATGAGCTGCTCGATCCACGAGGCGAGCGCCGCGATCGGCGGCGGAGGGCTCAAGCGCAGCTTGTCACGGCCAGCCCGGGCGCGATCGGCGATCGCCGTGCCCATGGCTTGGGCCGCCGGAATATCCACGCGGCGCGTTCGCTCGAGTAGTGTCCGGCCGTCGACTCCGCTCAACGCCGCCGGCACCATTCCGATCGCCGTGAGCGCAGAATAGCGGCCGCCCACGTCGGGTGGATGGGGGATGACCGCACGGAACTTCTGCCGGCGCGCGAGCTCGGCGAGCGGACTGCCGCTCTCGGTGATGGCGATGAACTGGTCGGGCCGCGCGCGCGCCGCGAAATAGTGACAAAACGCGAGCGTCTCGATCGTGTTGCCGGACTTGCTGGAGATGACGAAGAGCGTCCGCGCCAGGTCCGGACCCTCTGCCGCTGCGCGCACGGCCTCGGGATTGGTGCTGTCCAAAACCCGCAGGCTCCTGGCCCCGAACGTCTCCGCGAGCACATCGGCAACGAGACTCGAACCACCCATGCCACAGACGAGGGTGCGGGAGAGCCCGTCGGCTCGGACGGCCGCCGCCAGCGCGGTGTGGTCATCCCACTGCACAAGCGATTCCTCCGGTGCACGCATCCAGCCGAGCGGATTCATTGGCGGCCAAACATAATGCGCATAAGTTAGGCTCGGAGAGTCCCCCCGATGCTGCCGCTGAGCCGCCGCGCTCGCGTCCTGGTCAGCGTCGCCGGTGTGTCGCTGCTGGCGATGGTGCTCCTCTACGCGTTTCCCGCGCATGCGCGGCGCACCGTTGTCCTCATCAGCGATCTTTCCTGGACGTGGGCCGCCGCCTTCGCGGCGTACGCCTGCTTTGCGTCCTCCCACGGGGTCACGACATCGGAGCAACGCGACGCATGGCGCTGGATCGGCGCCGGCTGCGCGTCGTTCTTCGCCGGCCAGCTGGTCTGGAACTATTACGATCTCAGTCGCGGCGCGCCGCCGTATCCCTCCCTGGCCGACGTGGGATTCCTCGGGTTGTACGCGGGCCTGATCGCGGGTCTGATCACCGTCGTGCGCGGCCAACCCACGCGCCGCACCGATCCCGAGCTCGTGATCGATACCGTGCTGGTGACGTTCACGGTCGGTGCCCTTGCGTACGAGTATCTGCTCGAGCCGTTGCTGACCGCCGGCGCGCCGGTCTCCGTCGCCGCGCTCGTGACGAGCATCGCGTGGTCGATCGGTGCCATCGCGGTGTTGTGGATGATTCTGATGCAGATGCTGCGCCGCCCGGTGTTCCCCGCGGCGATGGCGGCGCTCGTGCTGCCGGCCGTGATCGCATTCGTGATCGGCAACCAGGTCTACGCGGTCGTCGCGCTGCGGGGCACGTACCAGGCCGGCGGGCCGCTCGACCTCACCTGGGACGTCGGGTTGCTGCTCATCGCGGCCGCCGCCGGCGTTGCACCCGATTACGCGCAGCATCTCCAGCGCGGGCGGTCCACGACCACCGAGTCGAGCACCGCGGCCCGCTTCATTGCGCTGGTCATCGGCCTGGCCGCGATGACCGGTATGGCGATCGACGCGGTGCTGCGGCCGGCGCCGGCGCCGGACGAGGCCATCATTATCGGCATCGGGATGGCGATCATCGCCGCCCGCGTGCTCTACTCCCTCGGCGCGAGCCGGCGCTACGCGCAGATCCTCGAGGATGAAGTGGCCAACCAGACGCGCTCGCTCATGAGCTCGCTGGGAGCGACGGCATCGGCCGAGCGCAATTTGCGTCTGCTGATGGAGGCCGTTCCGGAGGCCATCACGGTGGTGGACCGTGACGGTCACGTCCTCGACGAGAACGCGGCCGGTCGGACGCTCGTACACGCGTTCCCCGGCGAGCCGGATGCCAGCGGGAAGCGAGCGGGCTTCGGGTGGCTGGAAGGACCCGCCTCCCGTATCGCGCGGGAGAACCTGGCGGCGGCGTTTGACGGCGAGCTGCGGCGCTTCGAGGTGCCGTTCCAGCGGCCCGACGGCAGTGAAGGGACCGGCCAGGTGCTGCTCGCCCCGGTGCGCGAGGCGGGGCGCATCCCGAAGGTGCTCGCGCTCATCCGCGACATCACGGACCAGCGGCGGGCCCAGACCCAGCTGCAGCAGGCCGAGAAACTCACCGCCCTGGGCCAGCTCGTGAGCGGGGTGGCGCACGAGATCAACAATCCGGCCGCCATCATTTCTGGGTTCGCACAGACGCTGCTGCTCGATCAGCTCACGCCCGAGCAGCGCGAAACCGTGCAGATGATGTACGACGAGGCGACACGCATCGGCCGGATCACCTCCAACCTGCTCGCATTCGCCCGCGCGGGCAGCAAGGAGCGCACGCTGGTCGAGCTCAACGAAATCGTGCGCCGGACGTACGCGCTCCGCTCGTATCATCTGACCACGCTGAACATCACGGTGAACCTCGAGCTCGAAGACGGGAACCCGAAAGCGTGGGCGAATGGATCGGAAGTGCAGCAAATGCTGCTGAATCTGCTCATAAACGCCGAGCAGGCGTTGACGACCATCCCAGGCCGGCGGGCGATCACGATCCGCACCGCGATCGCCGGTGACGAGGGCGTTTTGCTGGAGGTCGCCGACTCCGGCCCTGGCATCCCGCATGACATTCAGGAAAAAATCTTCGATCCGTTCTTTACGACGAAGCCGGAGGGCACGGGGACCGGGCTCGGGCTCTCGATCTGCTATGGCATCGTCCACGACCACGGCGGTCGCATCTCGGTTCACTCAGTCCCGGGACAAGGCGCGACGTTCATCATCGCCTTGCCGCGCGACGCGCGCACACGCCAGCGCACGACACCCGCGCCGATGCCCATGCCCGCCGAAGCGCGCGAACCGGACGGGAAGCTCTCCGTGCTGCTGATCGACGACGAGGAGGGGTTGCGCCGGGCGGTCGTGAGTTTTCTGAAGCGCCGGGGTATGCACATCGTGGCGGTGGAGGATGGCGGCGATGCGCTGCGGGTACTGCGGCGCGAGCGCTTCGACGTGATCGTCTCGGACGTTCGGATGCCCGGAATGAGCGGCGGCGAGTTTCTGGCGCGCCTCCGCCGCGAGTACCCGGCCATGGTGAACCGGCTGATCTTCACGACCGGCGATACCTTCGCCGCGGATACGTCCACGTTGCTGCGCGACGCCGGTGTGCCGTCGCTGGTCAAGCCTTACGATTTTTCCAAACTGGAAACCGTCCTGCGCGAGGTCGCCGAGTCGGCTAGAACCTCGATTTGAGCCGAAGTTCCAACCCATCCCGTCCGATCCCGCCTGCGGTGGGCGCCAGCGTGAATCGCAGCGGTACCGCATCGACGGCGAGCGCATCCAGCACCCGTTCGTCGACCGACAGCTCGTAGTCACCCGGCTTGACGCCCATCAGATAAAACCCGCCATCGTTGAACGTGACCAGCGTGCGCTGGATCCCCCGCTGGCGGTCGGTGAGAATGAGCGTGACACCGCCGACTCCCCCCCCGGAACCGCGCACGACACGCCCCTCGATGACACCCGCCTCGACGACCGGGATGTCGAGACTCCGGAACCGGTTTGGACCCGGCACGATGCTGGTTCGCGCGAAGAGCGGCACCAACAGTGGCGACTCGAGCGAGAGCGAGTCGAGGCTCACCATGACGGGCTCGAACGGCACGAGGTCCCAAATGTGATACGCGCCGGCAGAGTCGGTCCGCGCGGACAGCGACCCGACGAGCACACGGGCGTTCACGATCGCCGGCTCGCCGGGGTCGCGGATGCCGTTGGCGTTGAGGTCGAGGTACACGCGGCCCGACAGTCCCGAGCGCTCCAGCGAAGGACCAGGCGCGACGCCCAGACGGTCGGTGCGGCGGTCCCAGAGCACGGATCCCTGCACGAACTGCGTCGCGTTCACCGGCTCGCCCGGCGGTGCCGATACGGCGGTGACACTCCGCAGGGCCGAGAAGTACGATGTGATGGTGACGGTATAGGTAGGCCCGGCGTCCCCCCGCATCCAATGGGCGCCGACCTCGAGCCGCACACCGCGCGCGACGGGATGGGCCGCGAACGCCGACCAGGACACCAGGCCAGCCCGGCGTTCCACTTCGGTGTTGGTGCGCAGCAGCGTCTGACCGAGAAAGGCCCCCCAGCGCGGCCGCGGCATCATGAAGGTCGATAGCCCCGCGAAATCGCGGTCACCGATGCCCGGGCCACGTTCGGTACGCGCGTACGGGAGGATCCGCGCTTCGTCCGTTTGCAGCGACGCGCCGAGGCGCGTCCGCGTCACCACTCCGGCGTCGCTTTGGATCCGCTCGAGCCGGCCGTCGAAGAAGAAGAAGCCGTGGCTCGTGGCGGGCCGCCAGAAACCGGTGAGCGTCATCTGGTTGCGGAGGCCCGGCACGGCGAGGACGGAAGCCGAGTCGTGCGCGAAATGCACGTACTCCCCTTCGAACCGCAGATCTACGGAGGGCTCGTACCGGAGCGCCCCACGCGCGAAGCCGGCACCGACGAGCTCGGCTTGGGTCGACCAGGCGTTGGTCGGGTTGCCCACGATCGCGACGTAGGGGTGGGTGCGATCGGGCAGTGAGTCGCGCCAGAATTGATCGAGACCGCCCTGCACCGTCCAGCGCCGGTTCGCCCCATATCGGACATCGAGATTCGCCGTGGCGTTGCAGATGAACGACGGTTGGGGGCAGCGGCCACCGGAGAGGCCGTATTCGAACTGCCGCGCGGGGAGCAGCTCGTTCAATACGCGGTAGGTCCGATTGAACTCGCGGATCTCACCGAACGGGCCGTACGCCACAAAGTCGACGGGATTCTCGCCGTACCGCACCGGCAGATCGATCGCAAAGCCGCCGCTCGCGCTGGCCGAATCGAACGCGACGAGCTCACCGCCGCGGTATGCCTCCACGGACCAGCCCGGCTCGAGACTCCCGGCGTAGCGGAGCGAGCCGACGAGCGACGAGCGGACGAACGGCGCGTTGGTGATCGCGAAACCCTCGAGCGGGCGCGAGCGCGGGCCCGACGACGGCACATCACCGAGATGCAGCTGCTTGACCCAGCGACTCTCGCGCCACACGCCGGTCCAGGACGCGTCAATGTGCACGCGACCGAGCTCCGCCGGTCCCACGCTTTGGCCGAGCATTTCGAGCGAGCCGCCGCCGACGTCGGCGCCGACGCCGAATCCGTACGTCGATCCCGCGAACGGGTCGTTCGAGGGTGAAAACAGCGAGTAGTCGATCACGACCCCATCCCAGGACGGCCGTTGGAGGCCCAGCGTGACGTCGGGTCGCATCCCATCCGGACGCCGCAAGTACGCCTCGCGAGCGGCTTCGCGGCGCAGGCGACTTGCGATCGGCAGCGGGCTCGGATCGACCACGGTCGCCGTCAGGTCCGACCAATCCACGACGAACATCACGCCCAGCAGGTCGCCCAATCGCTCGCTGCCTACATACAGCTCGGGCGCCTCGAATCGAATGAATTCGCGCTCGATGCGCACGCGACGATCGCCGTATTCCATCGAGTCGCTGCGCGGATCGATCACGATGCGGCGGTTTCCAGGGTCGACGGTCGCTTCCAGCCGTCCATCCGGCGTCAGCCGATGACGGATCTCGGCGAGCTGAAAAAACTGGGAGAGCGGCAACAGGACTTCGGACCGGACGCGGTAGGCCTGGACAGTCGTGCCTGTAATCCGGCCGATCCGGAGATCGACAACGACCGCTTCCGGCGCAGTATCTCGAGGAGCCTGTCGGGGGTGGGGGGAGGACGACACGTGCAGCGCGGCCACCAGCAGGAGGGGCGCCTGCACGAGGAACATGGGTTACTGGTAGACGAGCGAGACGATGACGTTGCCCTTGTAGATCCCAGGCTTCGCCGTGACAGCTGGCGCGACGGTGCCGCCAACCCAGACGTACATGGTCGGATTGGCCGGAGGGCCCAGGCGACCGACCACCCCGATCGCCGGATTGAATACCGCGCCTCCAACCGGGTTGTTGGTGGCGCGTCGCCAGATTGCCGATGCGGCGGTGAACGCAATCGGCATCGTGGAGCCCGGGAGAGCCTGGATGTTGGTGAGCTGCGTGGGCAGCGTAAAGCTGACGATGACGAACGCGTTGCCACTACCGCTGACTTGCCACTCGCCGGCATTCACCGCCGTAGGCAGGATCGTCGTGGGAACGCCCTTGATGACCGTGCCGAAGTTCAGGTCGCGCAGCGTGGCGATCGTCATGCCGACGGTGACGACGGTGGCGTCGACCGATACCGATGAACCGGCCTGCGCGGCCGCGCGACCGGCCAACCCGACGCACAGCGCCAACATCACAGCCTTTCTCACGGAACGACCAGCCGCACCGAATCGCGAACGGCGGGGGCCTTCAGCACCACTGTCGGATCGAGATCCTCGCGCTCCGCGACGACTTCATAGCGCAGCCAGTATCGCCCGCGCGGCAATCCGGGCTGCGGAATCGCGCTCGCGAGACGCGGCTGCATCGCGACGTACACGCCAATGGGGGACGCAAACGTCGTGACAACCGAGTCACCGACCCGCTGCGCGTGGACGGCACCGGTCGAATCCACCAGCGTTTCGCGGATCATCCCGATGAAGGCTGCGTTGCCGCGGCGCTCGAGCTTGCTCCGGGTGATGAGCGAATCGCCGACGATCTGTGCAGTCACCTGAGACAGGGTGACGCCCGTGTTGACGGGACCCTTGCGGTAGTTCACCCCAATAATCGTGCGGACCTCGAGGGTGAGGCCGACCTGAATCGCCGTGGTATCGGCGACGCCGGTGATGGGCACGCGGCCCGCCTGCGCCGCGATCACGAGGCGGAGCCAGTATTCGCCGTCGGGTAAACCGGCGGGGGGGCGGGCCAGGAGCCGCACCGTCTGGCGCTCGCGCGGTCCGACCGTCAACCGGCGCGGGAACGCCTGAACCCACCCGAGGGCCGAGGCGGTCGAATCGCGCATCAGGGTGTCAAGCATGATCCGGCCGGTCGAATCGGTGGTGGGATATCCGAAAATCGTCGAGATCGCCACTTCGACCGGTTCGGTGCCGGGATTGTACAGCAACACGGACCCGCTGCGCACGCGGTGATCGATGAAGACCGCGTGTGGCGCGACCATGACGCCCTGCGCCGCCAGCGAGGCGGTGCCGAGGGCCAGTGTGACGGCGATAGCGAGCGTACGCATCATAGCACCGTGACCGTGAGGATGAGTGTGGCCGTGTACGCGCCGGCGCGCTGGTTCGTCGTCGGATTCGCGGTGGCACCGACAAAGACGGACGCACGGCCATTGTTCGGGAGCGTTGCCGTGAACGGCTGCTTCGGATCGAATCCCACCTGGCTCCCAATCGCTTGTGTCGCCGAAAAACCCGCGTCACCCGCTCCAAACCTGATCGGCATCAGCGC
>Ga0075426_10004349_pt1 | contig 10077 bp, 8 predicted proteins | sample SoiMethybrSBSTD5_FD_75304 | JGI IMG/M metagenome (GOLD analysis project Ga0075426, IMG submission 75304) | Bulk soil microbial communities from a Populus tree surrounding site in Tennessee, USA - Soil MetaG P. TD hybrid SBSTD5 | ecosystem: Environmental > Terrestrial > Soil > Tree plantation...
ACCCGACACGGATCTGACAGATTCTACGGATCTCACGACAGTCCGCGAGCATGATTCACTCGCTTCCTTACTTCTCATCCATCAACTTTGCTTAATTCCAAGTTGTTCGCGAGAACTAAGAGTCGCGATGGACCCTGTTTTCCACCTCAACTTCTCTCCCGTTCCACACTCAAAGGTTGCTAGAATGAGAAAGTTGTGTTGTGCCATCTGTGGAGGTCGTTGTGATCTTCGCGCTGCCGATGGGCGCTCAACATCCAAATTAACCCCCTAAATTGGAGAAGATCATCCATGCCAAGAGCAAAAAGTCCCAATAGGAAGGCGTCCGGCGCAAACGGTGATGCCGGGACCAACGGCACCACCGCTGCCGCCGTCCAAAAAGCCCCGACTTCAATATTGCAAACCAGTTCCGCTGCCGAAAGCAGAGCAGCCCAGAACGAAACCCCGCGCCCGTCGCGCGCTACCGACACCAGCGTTCATCCCAGCGTGAGCGAAGAGCAGATTCGCCGTCGCGCTTACGAACTTTATGTCCAACGTGGAGGCACCCACGGCCGGCATATGGACGACTGGTTCCGTGCGGAATCGGAACTGCTTGGTCGCGCGTCGTAGCCGAGGAAATCTCTTAGCGAAAGGACGGGAGCATTGAGCAAGACCGTACTTCTGGTTGACGACAATCCGATTCAGCTTTCGGCGCGGCAGATGGTGCTGAACCAGGCAGGAATGGAGGTCCAGGTTGCTACCAGTGCCGACAGCGCTCTTGCCCTCCTTCGTACCCTCTCGCAATCAGAAAAAATCGGCGTGGTCGTCACCGACCACATCATGCCGCATGCTACCGGCTCGGAATTTGTCCATATGCTGCGCGAAATCAATCCAGAAGTTCCGGTGATTGTCATCAGCGGTATGCCCGAAGTGGAAAAGGAATACGAAGGGATGAACGTGCTCTTTCGGCAGAAGCCGTGTCCGCCCGCCGAGCTCATTCATCTAGTGCAGTCTGCTGTGGACGGTTCCGGACCGGGAAAGTGATCCCAGTCACGTTGTAATTCAAAGCTGTTAAGGGCATTTGCCGACCCGCAATTCGCCTCAAAGCAGGTAGAATTGTGACTTCCGGAACTCCGCTGGTTCCGACCCCATCCATGCCGCTGTTTGGAAGCTTCGCTCTCATCTTCGCTCTGGTTCTGAGCGCCTATTGCCTATTTGCGGGAATGGTCTCGCTGCGTTGGCAGGCCGTCGGCATTCCCAGCGATCGTCTGGCCGAAACCGCACGCCGCGCTGGCATCGCAACTTGGGTCGGAGTCGCGGCGGCAGCCTTCGCGTTGGTTTGGGCAGCGCTCAACAACGACTTCTCCGTCGCATACATCCTGCACCACAGCAATCGCGACCTGCCGATTCCATACAAGTTCGCAGCACTGTGGTCCGGACAAGAGGGGTCGCTTCTTTTCTGGGCCTTGCTGCTGAGCACCTACGGCCTGGTGCTTCGTCTCCGACACAAGGTCGATGTGAAGCTGACGGCATATGCTTCTACAATCCTCGCCGCCATTCAGCTGTTCTTTCTGCTGCTTCTGAACTTTGCTGCGACTCCTTTCTCGCTCGTTACCGCAGCAATCCCGCCCGACGGCAACGGACTCAATCCGCTACTGCAGTATCCCGAAATGGTGATTCATCCGCCGATGCTCTACCTCGGCTACGTGGGATTCTCGGTACCGTTCGCCTTCGCCCTCGGCGCGCTCATCATGAAGTATCCGGGCGAGAAGTGGATTCACATTACCCGCCGCTGGACGATGGTGACCTGGTGCTTCCTCACCTGCGGCGTCTTCCTGGGCGCGCACTGGGCGTATTCCGTTTTGGGATGGGGTGGGTACTGGGGATGGGACCCGGTTGAGAACGCCTCCATTTTTCCATGGCTCACTGGCACGGCGTTCCTGCACTCGGTGATGATGCAGGAAAAGCGCGGCATGCTGAAGACCTGGAACGTGTGGCTGATCTTCTGCACGTTCATGCTTTCCATTCTGGGAACGTTCCTGACGCGCAGCGGAGTCGTCAGCTCCGTCCACGCATTTGCCCAATCCTCGATCGGCGACTGGTTCCTTTGGTTCCTGGCTTGCATCTTCGTTGTCTGTCTCTTCTTCTACATTCGCAATCGCGATCATCTTCGCAGTGAACATCGGCTGGAATCGCTGCTATCACGGGAGTCGAGCTTCCTGTTTCAAAACCTGGTGCTGCTCGCGGCGTGCTTTGCTGTGCTTTGGGGAACGTTGTTCCCGATTCTGTCCGAATGGATTCAGGGGAGAAAAGAAACCGTCGGCCCTCCTTTCTTCAATCGCGTCAATATTCCAATCGCGTTGTTCCTCCTTCTGTTGACCGCCGTTGGACCTCTGCTCGCATGGCGTAGGACATCGTGGGCGAGTCTGAAACGGAACTTCACAATTCCGCTCATCGTTGCTCTTACGACGGCCGCGCTGCTTGTCGCCCTCGGTGTTCGTCCATGGAACGACATCGCCCAGCTCTACTCATTGATGGCAATCTCGCTCGCCGCTCTTGTCACGGCAACGGTAGCATCTGAGTTCATCCGCGGCGGCCGCGTGATCGCGCGCCATACCGGCCAGAACTTGCTTACCTCGATGGTCACCCTCACCCGCCGCAATACGCGCCGTTACGGCGGCTACATCGTTCACTTCGGAGTCGTCGTAATCGTTGTTGGGCTCTCCGGTGCTGCCTTCAATCAGCAGAAAGAGCAGGAAATGGGCTTTGGCGACAAGATGCAGATCGGCCCGTACACGCTCGTCTGCGACAGCTACACGCAGGAAGACAATCCCAATTACTCCATCGAGTACGCCGTTCTGAACGTGTACAAAAATGGGAAACCGTTGTTCCAGATGTTCCCAGCAAAGAAGTTCTTCAAAGCCAGCCAGCAGCCGGATACGATTGTCGCGAACCACTCAACTCCGAAAGAAGACCTGTACGTCATTTACGCCGGCAAGAACTTCGATACCGATCGTCCGATCATCAAGGCATTCATCAACCCTCTCGTAATGTGGATTTGGGCGGGCGTGTGGATCCTGATCTTCGGCACGGTCGTAGCTATGGTGCCGCCGATGACGGCCGCTGCTGTTCCGCAAGCCCAGCGAGTTCGTCCGATCACGGTGCCGCTTCCGCCACAGACGGAGCCAGTCGAGGCGGGTGATTGATGACCGGCTTTCGCAAAGTCAGTTCGACTGTGATCGTCGTCGCCTTGGCTGTTGCATTGCTCGGCGCCAGCAGCGATACCGCGCGCTTCGATGAACTCGGGCATCATCGCATCATTTGCGTCTGCGGCTGTAATCAGATGCTGCTTGAGTGCAATCACGTAGGCTGCACTTACTCCGACAAGATGCGGCAGGAACTCTCCGCCGCCGTGCAGAACGAGCCCAACGACGACGCCATTCTGCAGTCGTTCGTGCGCGAATACGGCACGACCGTTCTCGCCGCTCCGAGCGCCCGCGGGTTCGATCGCGTGGCCTGGATCATGCCGTTTGCCGTGTTCTTCGCGGCGACATTTGGAGCGGCGATTGTGATCCGCAAGTGGAAGGAGCGACAGCCGACTCCAGCGACGTCGGCTTCTTCGGCAGTGTTCGACCCATATCGGGAACAAGCGCGACGGGAGACTGAGCTGTGATTGCCGTCGCCTGCATTCTGTTTGCCGCCGGACTGCTCCTTTACGTTTTTGCTCCCGGAGTGGTCTTTGAGCGTGCCACGGATAAATCGCGCCTTGCATACCTCGAAGAACGTAAACAGGTGGTTTACGAAAACCTGCGTGACCTGAACTTCGACTACAAGGCAGGGAAGTATCCCGCGCAGGATTATGAGTCGCTGCGTAGCTCGCTCGAAGCTGAAGCCGCCGAGATTCTGGCCGAGATGGCAGCTTTGCAGGACGCCCAGGCTGTGCCGCAACCGGCGCGATAAACTGTTTCCAATCACTCACAGATTTAAATCGAATGACTAAGAGTCCTTTCCTGAAAACTACTTTCCTTGCGCCCGCTGTACGCTGCATGATTGCCATCCTGGTGCTAGCCGCGACCACCGTTGCTGCCGACCTCACCGGAAGCGTGATGAACAAAACCTCGAACAAGCCCTCTGCTGGCGACGACGTCGTGATCCTGAAGCTCTCACAGGGCATGCAGGAAGCGGGCCGTGCCAAGACCGACGCCAAGGGTAACTTCACTCTCCCAATTCCGGACGACGGTGGTCAGCATCTGGTTCGCGTGACTCATCAGGGCGTGAACTACTTCAAACCTGCGCCGATCGGCACCACCTCCGTCGAGGTGGAGGTCTATGACGCCGGCAAGCAAGTGCAAGGCGTTACCGGCCGAGCCGACATCATGCGCGTGCAGACGGAGAACAGCCAACTCGAAGTGACGGAGATGTTCGTAATCCAGAACAACTCCAATCCGGCGAAGACGCAAATGAGTGAGCGCAGCTTTGAATTCACGCTTCCCGAAGGCGCCGTCGTCGATGGTTCGCTGGCTGCCGGGCCGGGAGGCATGCCGGTCACTTCAGCTCCTGTGCCCACAGGCGGCAAAAATCACTATGCCTTCGTTTTCCCAATTCGGCCTGGAGAGACGCGCTTTCAAGTGAGTTATCACCTTCCCTATTCGGGAAGCTTCGCGTTCCAGCCGCAGATCGTCACACCAATGGAAGATGTCGTCGTGATGTTGCCGAAGAGCATGGACTTCAAAGGCGACACCTCGCAATTTGCCAGCGGAGGAGACGAGAAAGGTATGAGCATTTTCGTGGCTCATAACGTTGCCGCCGGCAAGCAAATGGCCTTTGCCGTTTCGGGAACAGGACAAATTCCTCGCGATGCTCAGGACGAAACCGGCGACAATCAGCAGAGCGCAAGCACGCAGACCCAGCCAGACAATCGTCCAGGCGGCGGCTTAGGCCGCCCTGAGGACACGCCGGATCCGCTTCATGCCTACCGCTGGTGGATTATCGGAGGCCTTGCCGCTGCGCTGGTTGTTGGAGCCATTGTCGTCATCAATCAGAAGCCGCGCACGCCAGTTGCTGCTCCGGTTGGAAGCGTTGTCGCGCCCTCTCCAGCAGCCCGTCCGCAGACTCCTTCGCTCAATCGAGGAACCTTGCTCGACGCGATGAAGGAGGAGTTGTTCCAACTTGAAACTGAGCGGCTCCAGGGCAAAATCTCCGATCCTGAGTATCAGCAAGCGAAAGCCGCGCTCGATCTGACGATCAAGCGCGCTCTTGCGAGACAATCAGCTAAGGCATAGAGTACGAGTTCCCATTACGGATTCTTCGCATAGGCTGCGCAGGTCGCATCTGCCTGCTGAGTGGGCAAATCCTTTGACGTCAGCGATAGCAACGATGGCTTGGTGAAATCGAAAAACTCCTTATCAAAGTCCGGCTGCGCTGCATCGCGCTTCGTCAAGTTCAACAATTTGAACCGCTTTTCGATGAACTTAAGAATTGCGGTTGAATCTGCCGGTGCATGCGAGACAACGTGCGGTATTACATATGGAGAAACAACCATCAAAGGCAGACGAAATCCGGTTCGCGTGAAGTCTGCCACCGGGTCTTTCGACTGCAGATCGGTTGGCTTGATACCGTCCGGGCTGACGGACTGAGGAACATTAGTCAGCGGCTGCACGTGATCGTAAAAACCGCCGGCTTCATCGTACGTTAGAAAGAAAACAGAGTCTTTCCAAATCGGACTGTCCATGAAGGCCGAAATCAGGCTCTTGTCATAGACAGCGCCGATCTGCACCGGATTCCCCGGGTGCTCGTCTCGTCCCGAATCGAAACCAGGTTCAATCAGCGCTACAGCCGGAAAATTTCCACTTTTCAAATCCGTAAAGTAATCCGTCTGTCCGGCTTGGCAAGGAGTCTTGGGATTGTGTATGCAATCGACTGGAGCTAGATGCTGGGGGTCCTTATGTCCTTGTCCCCACTGAAAATTGGTGAGCGTGGTCAGCGGCACTCCCGACGAACTCACATCAGAGTAGTACACCTTCCACGATATCCCTGCATTGTCGAGACGTTCGAAAATATTTGGGATATCGAGCGTAGGCGGATTGTGCGCGTGGCCATGCGTCGTTGCCGCTAATTCCGCAACACGATTTGGCCCTGAGTTCGATGGAATCGGCGAGAAGAAGTTATCGGAAGTCCCGAATTGGGCTGCGAGGAAATAGTAGAAGGGCAGCATGTTCTCGTCGTAGTAGCCCATATTGCGCTGGCCGCGCACGTCAAAGTAATGGTGAGTGTCATCCTGGGAATTTGCGAACTGCGAGAATCCCGCAGTGATGTGGACAAAGCCGTTGCCCTTCCACTCATCCGACGCCGGATTGTCGCGGTTGTAGGCGCCATGACTCTCCAGCCAGTCGGGGCTGAAATCCTCGACGCACTGATCCGTCAGCAAGAAAGAGTGCACAGTAACATCGCTGCCAACGCTCACATGTCCCTGGTTGTTGTGCGTGATGTTTGCCACCGGCGTTCCCGCAATAGGACTCGCGACGGTAAGGGTAATACTGGCGGTCAACTTCGAATCTGTTGTGAACGTATAGGTGACCGATCCAGGCGTAGTCGGAACTGTAACCGTCGCGCTCGCGTTCGGTCCGTACGCCTGAGTGTTTTTCGGGTCAGGCGGTGGGCTGATGGTTACGGTCGAGCCGTCTGTCGCTGCCCAAGTCAGCAGAGACTTGCCCCCGGGCTGGACGTTCATCGGACTCGCACCGACAAGAAATCTTGATCCGGAATCGGGCGTCGTTCCAACTACTACGGAAGCTTGAGCTGTCGTTCCAGCGGCTGAAGTGGCAACGAGCGTGTACAGGGTAGCCGTCGTCGGCGTCTTTTTCGCACTTCCATTGGCAGCGACCGACGCGCCATTGAGAGTTACTGTGGTCGCGTTCGCTGTCGTCCAGCTCAACGGCGTCGAATCATCCGCGGGATTGTCGGCGGAAAAGCCTGTGGCAAGGAGAGCAGTAGAATCGAGAGTATTCACATCACTCATCCCACCCCAGCCTTTGTTGTGCCGATACGTGTTCAGGTGACCGAAGTAGTGATCGAACGAGCGGTTCTCCTGAAACATGAAGATGATGTGATTTAGAGCTGTGATATCGATCGGAGTTGGCGGCGGTGGCGGAGGTTGCGTCGGAGGAGTTGTCGGAGGCGTTGAGGGCGGCTGCGACGGCGGATTGGCAGGCGGAGTCGTGCTGGCAGCTTGAGTCCCTCCACAACTTGACATCGAAATTGCCAAAGCGAATACCAAAATCAAACTAACGATCGAATGCGAGAGGGCCCAATTACGCACTAGAACTGCTCCTTTCATCCGATACTTGGAAGCAGCAGCTCTCGCGCTGGTTGCTGTACGAACGTGCCAAAAAGACCGTGCCCAAAAGATGGCTGGCCGGCTCATACTCGCGGCGGCAACTCGGAAGCAGCGAGGTGCATCGTGTGTGCGGCTCACGCGTCGACTTAATGGAGTCGGTGGACTTAGTGGACGGAGTGGACCGGCGCTCCTTCAGGTACTCACACGTGGCATCTCTCCTCTTCGGCGTTTGGCCTCTTCATTGCGGTACACAATGACCGGCTGCCGGGCTTCAACAACTACTCTGATTTTTCCCTCGCCAGTGCTCACTTGAATGTCTTGCGGGCCGTTGACCGTCATCTTTGCCGCGCGGATCTGGCCTGGGTCCCACTGGTTCGGCAATTGGGTTGAGAGTTCTTTTGCGGTGGTGGAGTAGAACGCGATGCGGTCATTGTCGAGAGGACAGAATGTGCTCTCGATTCCCACAATGGGAATACCGCTCAGGGAGGCCGAGTATGTCTTTGCTGCCCAATCGACTTCAATCGTCGCATTGCCTTCAAGGCCGATGGTTTCCCGCGTTCCCTCGCGCCGGAATGACTCGATGTTCCTGGAGTGCAGGTGGAACCACGGCACCATGACGAGGTAGAAGGTATCGAGCGCGTCATCCAGGTTCATGTCGGCGCGGACAATTGCGTGCGAGCAGCCGTTGTAAAAGAGCGTCTTCATCACGCGATCGGCCGGGCCGGTGGTTCTCCCCGACTGCCCCCAAACGGCACTCCTGCGATAAATGGTTGGCAGCAGAGGGATCGGATCGCCGCCGAATGGGCAGGTGCCGGGGCCAGTCATGTACCAGAAGGCGCTGATCTTGCCGATGAAGGCATACCTCAACGCTTCGGAGCTGACATCGACTCCACGTTTTGCGAACTCCTCCAGGACTTTGTAGCGGCCTTCGCGCAAGTTCTTGATGCCGCTCGCCGGATGCTCAGGATCCCAGTCGTCACGGATGGAGAAGTAGGAGAGCACATCGATGTGTGTCGTTGTGGGAAGCTTGTAACGCTCGCAGGTGTAGCGAACGCGTTCCATTCCGGGACCAGCCATGTACTTCGCCAGTCCAACGATGTAGGAGTTCTCGCCTGTCCAGTTGCGGCTTTCCCAGAGCTGCCCGTCCGGACGGCGCGCGATGATCTTCTCGTTCCACGCCGGACTGCTGCGGTACGCGTCGTCGTAATTGTCCGACAGCGTAGTGATGCAGTTGTACTTCCTGGCATTTTGCATCAGGCGCATCATGCCGTCATATCCGCCGATGCGCTGGTTCACCTCCGCGACCGCGGGGTAGCCGGTGTCTTTGCCGCGATACTGCCAGCCCCAGAGATGGACGATCTGCGGCGAGTAGTCGGTCAACTCGGCGATCTGTTTGATCAACTGCTCGCATTGCTCGAAGGTCGAGGCCGGTTTGGGATGGCTCGGCTCGTCACAGCGAATGCCATAAACGAAAGCATTGTCGTAGAGATGATTCGGAATTGCCGGCATGCGGCTGCGGACAAACTTGGCGCCATCGAGCCAGGTGAGGGAAGCGCGATCGTCGGGAGCCGGGATGAAATCAAGACGGCAGGTCGACTCCTGCTCGACGAGCAGGTTGGGCGTCTGCTTGTTGCCGCAGTTGCGCGGAGTGCCCGGACCGGTGTTCATGTCGTAGCAGAGGCTGCCGTTCACGCGATGCGTCTTCGTTGTTCCAATCGACGCGCGCCGCCTGCCCGCGCCGCCCACGACTGTCAACTCGGTGCCGTCCATAAAGGCAGTCGTCTCCTGCACGCACAAGACACGATCTGTGCCAACCATTACTACGGGCAATGTCGCAGCTACATTACCCCAAAAGGTATTCGGTTTAAGCGATCCCGGCTTTGCCGACTTCAATTCCGCCAGCCATCCGCCATCGTCGCCGTGTGCCAGCCACGCTGGACCGTCTTCTTCGCGGACCGTGACCAGTCGCGGAAGGGCAACTTCGATCAGTTCATATCTGGGGGACTCGCGCACCTCGCGCATCTCGACGTGCACAGCCGAGCCTTCGACCGTGTAGCGAACGGTGAACGACGCTGCAGGCCGCCCCGCGTCAGAGACAGAGAAGAGGAAGTCGACCCGGTCCTTTCCCGAATTGGTCTTCTGCAGTTGAACCGGTTGAACGCTGAAATTCCATAGCTGCTGGTTGCAAACGGTAGCCGTAATTGGCTTGCCTAGATCCTCGCCGCGCATCCGGCGCTGACCGCGAATGAGCCGATACACGTAAGGAAGTCCATCGCGTCCGTCGAGGGCCACCTCCAGCTCCGTGGAGCGAATCACGATCGCATTCACCGGAGCTGCACGGGTGTTCAGCGGTTCTTGTTGTGTAGCGTCGGAAGACTGAGCCACAAGATTGCGTGCCGCCAGTCCAGTGGCTGCTACGCCTGAGAACCTCAGGAATGTTCGACGAGTGAGTTGGTCAGTTTCTTCTTGCATGGCAAGTTTTGCGGAATCTCCCTCGATTTCAGTAATCAAAATAAAACATTCACATCCTGAACGCGAAGAGACTAACAGAGACATCGCTCGAATTTGCTTAGGAATGCTCTCCCGTTACCTGTCATCCTGAAGCGCTTCTTTTGCGCGAAGGATCTCCCGCGATGTTTCTCACTGAAATGCACTCTCTTGGCTTTTCGGCCGATAGAGGTCAAGTTCATGGTGGAGGAGCCTTAGCGGCAGCACTTGAGCCTGAAGCATTCCGGGAGATCCTTCGCGCAAAAGAAGCGCTTCAG
>Ga0075426_10004351_pt1 | contig 10072 bp, 8 predicted proteins | sample SoiMethybrSBSTD5_FD_75304 | JGI IMG/M metagenome (GOLD analysis project Ga0075426, IMG submission 75304) | Bulk soil microbial communities from a Populus tree surrounding site in Tennessee, USA - Soil MetaG P. TD hybrid SBSTD5 | ecosystem: Environmental > Terrestrial > Soil > Tree plantation...
TCACGTCGTCATCAAGAAAGAGCCAGATCGTTTCAGTGCACAGTTCCATTGCGCGATTCCTGGCCGCAGAGACGCCCGCAATCCCCGGATCTCGAACATATTTCAGAGCTGGCGTAAATATGAATCGATCTCGCGCCTTTCCGAACTCTTCATGGACGGCATTCCGGCTTCGCTCGTCTGAGCTCTGGTCAATGATTATTACTTCCCTTGGCAGAAGCGTCTGATCCAGCAGAGTTTGAATCGTCAAACGCAAATCAGCTGGTCGATTTTTGGTCGGGATAATCGCAGAACACGAAATTGATTTTCGAAAAATCTTGTCTTCGGTAGCAGAGCGAGTTTCCAGAGTTTCCGATGTTGCGTCAACTCTCGGTGGCGCGAACGGGGAACTCCCGCCGGCCCGATTGTGTTCCTGAGATGCCAACTACATTCTCCTCGCCACGCCAAGCGACATCGCAAAGTCCTTAGCCGCTGCCCGCACCGTCGTTCGGTCGGCCTTCGCAAGGCCCAAGCTCATGCACAAGAGCAAGAAAAATCCAGTTTGCCAGCAACAAACGAGGATAAGAGTAAGGAAGCCCGCGTTACCCGCGTAGTGCTCGACAAGATACCAGGACACCGACATGAAAATCACCGCGACCATCAAGGCGCGGCTCAAACCGCGCCAAAAGTAGACGCCCACACTTAGGCCTATATCCTTCAACACATAGTACGGCTGAATGACAAGTTTCGAAACCATCAGAGGAACTGCCGTTCCCAACGCAACACCGAGTAGCCCCAGTTTTGGCGCCCAGAGAATGCTCAGAGCCAGATTTGCGATACCCTCACCCAAGGTCCACCAGCTGATCGCTCTATGATGCCGGGCTCGCGCAAACAGCAGCATCGGACAGGGTATTTGACCCCACGTGATTATGTAAGCGACAGTTAATGCCACCAGGATCGGGTAGCTGGTCAACAAGTTGGGGCCCATCCAGAGCGAGATGAGCATCCTTCCGTCTACGAGGAGGATCCCGCCGACGAATATGCTGAGTAACATCGAAAAGCGCGTGGAGCGCAGGAATTCCTCTTTCAGCTCTTCGTCGTTTCCTTGCCCCGACAGCGCACTCAGCCGCACCATAATCGGACCGCTAATTCCACCGACCAGCATCTTGAAGTATTCGGTCAGGCGGGTCGCCACGCTGAACGGAGTTACCAGCGCGACCGATAACATGCGGCCGATTACAAATGAATCCGTGTAGTAACGAAGAGTCTCTCCGGAATTGTTCACGAAAGAGTAGAAGCCGAAATTACACATTTCCTTTGTCCGCTGCCAAGAAAGGTTCTTGAAAGAAAGGTGCAACTCTGGGTCCGCCCATTTTACCATTAAGAAATGAACCCCTAAAAATAGCACGGCGAGTCCGACTGTGCTCGCCGAAAGTGCCAGAACGCCGTATCCCAATTTCAGAAGAATCAGAAGCGTCACGGCGCGCAGAATACCGTGGACGATCATCCCGACATTATATAGGTCGAATCTTTCCATGCCGCGCAGGTAGGCGGACAAGAACTGTCCTGGAAACGCCAAAGCGACAGACGTTCCCATCAGAATAGTTACGAACGAAAATGTCGTTTTATCCGCACCCGAAAACTTGAAAAACGACGGAAGAATGAATCCCAGTCCGAGAAAAGCCAGGAAGGTAATGATCGTCGTCCCGGCGGCAATTAACATCCCGGTCGCGAAGGTCTGGTTCAAGGAATCCCGCTGATTTGCGCCTCGAAAAAAAGCTACATATCGGAACAGCGTGGCGCGCATGCCCATGTCCAGCATTCCCGAATAGTCCACCAGCGAACCGACCAGGGCCCACATGCCGTAATAGAGCGGCCCCAATCCATGCACCATTGCCGGTGTCAGGACAACGGAAATGAGACCCAGGACAACAAGCCCAAGCCAGTTGGAAAATATGTTCTTGAGCATTCCTCTTAAGCCACTTGTCCTGCGTAGTTCGTCAGTTTCATCTTTTGATTGGTGTCTCCGGCGTTTTCTAGCAACAGCTCGACGACGTTACCTCTCTGCTTTTCAGCTAAATTTCACTGCAGAAAATTCAAAATCGCTCAGCTTCGTTCACTCGATTCTACCGCCACCGCCGGGCCAGTCTCCGTAATTTGGGCCGTATTAACGGCTGCCACGCCGAAGGAGGAGCGTCTTTACAGTCTGAAACAGAATGAGAAAATCCAGCGCAATCGACATGTTTTTGATGTAAAAAAGATCGTAAGAGAGTTTTTCTTCGTTGTCCGCGAGCGTCGCACAATACGGCCGGTGAATCTGGGCCCACCCGGTCGCACCGGGCCGTACCGACCACCGCCGTTCGTAAAACGGAATCTGTTTCGCCAAATCGAATTCTTCTTCGACCATGAATGGACGCGGGCCCACGAACGACATGTCGCCTTTCAAAATGTTGTACAGCTGCGGCAATTCATCGATCCGGGACTTTCGGAGTAGCCGGCCCGCCCATGTAATTCGGGTGTCGCCTTCTTGCGCCGGGCGACCCTTTCCGTCGGCGGAATCTGCAATCCGCATGGAGCGAAACTTGTACAGCGTGAAAATCTTGCCGCCTCGTCCGACGCGCTTCTGGCGGAACAGGATCGGCCGGCCGGTGTCGATCAGAATCATCAGAGATACGATTGCCAGGAGAGGCAGACACAGTACGAGCATGAATCCCGCGACCGCGGCGTACAGGATTCGCGTCACGAAAAGTTGGAATCTCGAAGGGCAGAACCCGCGGGTGAATAGCAACCAACTCACCCGAAGCGAATCTAGAGGCACACGGCCGCTAATCGATTCGTAAAAGTCGGCCGCTTCTTCAATGAACACACCTTCCGTTTTCAGGCTCAAAAGGGTATCCACCGGCAGCTTTCCGCGCCGATCCTTCATCGACACCACGATGCGCCGCACTGCATGCGTTGCCACGACGTGTTCGAGTTCGTCCACCGTGCCCAGTTCTCGTAAGGATTGACTGTGATGCTCGCTCGGCCCGGCGTGAAGGAATCCCATGATCTTCAAGCCCAATTGCGGCCGCTTCATCACTTCCTCATTGAGGAAATCGGCGTAATCTCCGTCACCCAGAATGAGGGTCCGCTGGACGAACCGGTCGTTACCGTTAATCGCGAAAAATATTCTCCGCCAACCAAGTACCAGCACAGTGAGAATCGGCAAACCCGTCAGGAAAACGTAGTTTCCGACTAAAAACGACGGGACCAGCGTGGTCACAAGCCCAAGAATGAGCGACAGAGTGCCGACGACAACCAACAAGCGGAACGGCATTTCTCCTGGCGTGTGCAGCCGTTGCGGATCGTACAAGTCGAGGTAATACATGCAAAGCATTCCCAGGAACGCGACGACGCCGATCTTGAACAAGCCGTTCTCGTAGTTCAGCACCGCGTAGTATCGTCCGCCGAATTGCAGAATCGTGGCCAGCACGAATGAACAAATGATCAGAATCACCTCGCCAAAGACAAGGACGAGAGTGCGTGTTGGAAAATAGAATGTGAATCTGCGAGCCACGAGCTATGCCTTTACTTTTGATGTTCCGTAGTATTCGGAGTAGTAGCCATACTTCTTGGATTCTTCGGCCTGGTTCAGAACCACTCCTAAAAGATTCTTGTTGCGAAATTCCCGCGACGCTTTCTGGGCATCCTCGAAATTGGTTGCTGCAGCGCGAACAACCAGTAGAACTCCGTCGGCCAGATCGGCCATCACCTGCGCATCAGAAACGGGCAACACCGGCGGGGTATCGATAATGATCCAGTCGAACATCGGAGAAACAATCTGCAATAACTTCTTCAATCCATGACTGGCCGCCAATTCACCCGGATTGGATACTTCCGCCCCCGCTGCGATGAAGCACAGATTCTCGTGGCCGCCATGCTGCACGATCTCTTCGAGGCGAGCTTCGCCGCGCAAGTACTCCGTGAGGCCTGGACGTTTGGGCGCGCCCAGCGCAAAGTGCAGCCTCGGGCAGCGCATATCTCCGTCAATCAGGAGCACACGGCGATCTGGCTGGCGGACGATAACCTGCGCCAGATTGCAGGCAATAAACGTTTTACCTTCCGCCGGCAAAGCGCTCGTCACGACGATCTTTTTCAGCTCTCGCGTCGCGCGAATCTGATAGAGCCGCGAGCGCAACGTACGAAGCCGTTCCGTGCCGTGCGCACCTTCTTCACCGTGCGCAAACAAATCTATGCTTGGCTCCGGTTTCCAGGTCGGTTTGGCGCAAAGCTCCAAGAGGTTTTCATACCGAAGAAACTCGCCAGATGCATCGGCCGCTTTCGGCAAAGGCTTCGGGGCGACAAACGCGGGAGACGGTGGTGGAACCGACGCAACCATCTTTTCGGGCAACGCCACCGCGGCGGCTGTCGGCTGTTCCAGCGCTCGTTGTTCCTGTGCCTTTTTTAGCGCTTCGTGAATTCGGCTCATGACTTCCTTTCCCGTGGTGGAACTGTTTCAGCCGGATTCATCCGGAATCGCGATAACACTTCGCCGAGGTTCTGCAAAAACGCTTCCGAACCATAAACATCACCGGGGACACGAGAATGCCCTGCGGGCGCCGTCGGTCCGATTTCGTCGAGTTGAAACTCGCGTGCAACTTCGTCGATCACGTTGGGCGGAATTGGCCGGAGCTGTTCCACAAAACCGCTGATCAGGGCGTGCTCACAAAGCAAATTGATCACGCGAGGAATGCCTTGAGCATATTTGTGGACAGTGTCTAAAGCCTTGGGTGCGAAGAGTGGCGACTTGCCATCGAACCCGCCGATCCGAAGACGCTCGTTTACGTATTCATGTACCTCTTCACGAGAGAGTGGCTGCGTCTTGCAGCGCAATGTGATGCGTTGGCGCAATTGCCGTAATTCGGGGAGCTTCAATCTTTCTTCCAGTTCCGGCTGTCCGGACAACACGATCTGCAACAGCTTTTCCGTCGACGTCTCCAGGTTCGTAAGAAGTCGGATCTCTTCCAAGACCGGAAACGTCAAGTTCTGCGCCTCGTCGATAATCAGAACCGCGGTTTCTCCGGACCGATACCGTTCCAGCAGCCACTGGTTCAGTTTCATCAACTGCTGGCTTTTGGAGCGCGAGTCACAAGGAATTTCAAATTCAGACAGGATAAAATCGAACAAGTGCGTCGTGTTCATCCGGGAATTAAAGATGAACGCCGTGCGCATCGTTTGCTGATGCAACCAATCGAGCACACGATTGATTAGCGTCGTCTTGCCGGTGCCAACCTCGCCGCTCAACAAGATGAATCCCTTGCGCGTCTGAATCCCATACATCAAGCTGGCCAGCGCCTCTTCGATCGTTTTCGTCAGAAACAGATAGCGTGGGTCCGGATTGACGTTGAACGGGCTCTCTTTGAGCCCATAGAAACTTTTGTACATGAATTAGCCTTTAACCGCCTTCGGCGTCGGACGAAATGCGTCCAACCACGAGCCGCGCTTTGCCCCCGTCGGTTCGAAGACTGGCAGCGTCGCCAGCGCGGGTACTTTCAGAAAAACTTCCACCTCTCGTTCCGTCCGCAAAGTCTTATCCTGGAATTCCAGCAGGGCGCTCAACCCGATTCCGAGAATAAAACCAAAAACAAACCCGCCGGCCGAGAAAAGCCTCCAATCGGGGAACGTCGGTTTTTCAGGCAAACTGGCGGGATCCACAACCTGGAACTGTTCGTCCTGCTGCGATTGATGTAGGTGCGAAGACAAGCTCGCGGTATTGCTCTTCTTCAGTAGTTCCTGATAGAACTCGAACGCCACCTGGTAGTCGCGATTCAAGTCCTTGAACTGCGCTTCCACTGCCGGGCTCATCTGGAGCCGCGCCTGAATCGTCCGGATTTGATCTTGAATCTGCTGTTGTCGTTTGACGAGCTCGGACACCGCGATCTCGTTTTGCTTCAACTGGGCCCGCAACTGCTGCAACTGTGGCGGCTCGAAAGTACTAACGGCCGGAGTCTTTGGCGCGTCAACGCCCTCCTTTGCTGCCGTGTCGACTTTCGCTTTCAGTTGCTCGATGCTCTTCTTCATCTTGACAACGTCCGGATGCTCATCGGTGTAGCGCGCTTGTAGAGCCGCCAATTGGTCTCGCATCAACGCCAGTTGTTGGTCGAGTGCCTGGGGATTAGTGCCCGACTGCGCGCTCTTCCATACAGCTTCTTGCGACGATAGAAGCGATTCCGTATAGGCTTTGTTCGATTCCGCCTGCCCCAGAGCCTGCGTTGCGGCTTGCAACTGAGTATTCAGTCCCGTGAGAAGGCCGAGATTGGTTTGGGTCTCATCGGGCAGTGATCCACTGTTGTGTTTCTTAAATTCGGCAAGTTTCGCGTCCTGTTCCTTGAGCTTTGCTTGCGCGTCGGCCAGATTCTGAGACAGGAAGTCTTCCGTGTTCTGTGTGATAGTGGTACCCGCTTGCAGGTTTTGCTCCATGAACTTGGTGGTGATTTCCGCGCAGATCTTTTGTGCCGCGACTGGATCATCCAGCGTCACGCTGACGTGAAATCCGGAAAACCGCCGGTCGTCGGTTCCGGGCGCTGGCGGTAAAGGCGATACGTCGATCGCCGTGCGCAAATCCTCGATCTGCTCGTCTTTCGTTATGTTTTTCGATTCGTGCGCAAACAACCCGTATTTGTCAATGATGGGTTCAAGGCGAGATCTGCTCAGGATCTGCTGTTTCATCGAGCCGAGCTTGTGGTTGATATCTTCGTTCACCAGTTCAGGCACAACTTCTTTGGAAACGCGGGACGGGTCGACCAACACCGTCGTTTGAGACGTGTATTTTTTCGGTAAAACTCGGGCCACACCGAATGCAATGACGCACCCGAGGAACGCGAGGACGACCAGCACCGGCCATCGCCGTTTTGCGATCGCTAGGTAATCTTGCATACTCATTTCGCCGCCCTGAATCATCTGCCGTCCCTTTGCCTTTCAGTCTTACTCAATCACGTATGGCCGTGTATGCCAGTCAAATCCAATCGAAACCTGATGTTGCGTGTACGTCGTTCCGCACGCAGTCGTCGGGCAAACCTGCAAATTCGCTTTCTGGCTTTGGAACGTGTAACCCACGTTGAGGTTCGTCGTTCGCCCCAACGCGTGGTTGACCCCTGCGTTAAAGTAATACGTGTCATAGCTCTGTCCAGGAATCAGGGAATTACCCGATTCCAAAGACTTGTTCCGCGCGAACCCGAAGCCGGTTTGCGCCCGGTATCGCCTCGCTAATTGCCGCCCAGCCTGAAGCTGAATCTGGTCGGAACTCGATCCCACTAGCAACCCACTGCCTCCCGTTACCCCATGGCTGTAACTCAGGCCCAAATCTCCCTTCGAAAAAGCGTAGGCGATTGCCACCCCGCCCGCGCCGCCCACCCGCTGCGTTTCATTCCCCAATGGAATGCGAAATTCCGTAATCTCCGGACCACCGAACAATTGCAACCCGAGACGCCCCGTCAGTTTCCGGCCATACGCCAGCTGCACCGAGTGGTCGGAAAACGCCTGCGGATCGCCCAGGAAGCGGTAGTTGCTGTAGTGGTAGACCACTCCAATGTGGTCCTTGGTCGTGATTTGATAATTGTATCCGGCGCTAAAGATGGCGTCGTTTACGTCAATATTCCCCGATTGCGTGAAGCGCAATATCCCATAGGAACCTGAGAACACGAGCGATGAACGTCTTGAGAGGAGATACTCCGTCTGGATCACTCCGCCATTGCTATATCTTGTGCCGACGCTTCCGAATACGCTTTGGTTTGGAACGTAATTGCCTTGCAGACCCGGAAGATCGCTTCCGAGCGTCCCACCGATTCCCGGCAAATCTATATTCGTACCGCCGCCGGCGCCGAATGTGCTCGACGTTGTGTAACTGAATTGGTCAAGAAACGAGAGCTTCCAGCGATTCCAGTCGAATTCTTGTACCAAGCCCAACTGTTGATAGCCTCCATTCAAATTGGTGGCAGCGGGCTCGGTTGAGATGGTACCTCCACCCGAGTAGTTCACCGCAAGCGAGGAATGAATCCAGTTCTGACGCACGCTCAGCGTGCCCAACAGGTAGCTTGTCGAAGCCCAACCATTGTTTTGTCCAGCTCCGACGGCATTTGATTGCCAGAAATTTGCGAACCGGAAGCCGGGTGCCCAATAACTATGTCGCGCTGGCTCGGTTCCGACTGAAAACTCCTGAGCTCCCGTCAACGGACGGGTATCCGGCAATACTGTGTCAGGGGGCGCATTGGGATCCTGATCAAACGGCCCCGGCAGAGGCACTTCTGCTTTCGCGGCCGGCTTCGGAGCTCCATTGTCCTGTGCATGGACTTGGGGCGCGGCTATTGTGGCCACCGCGGCCAGGGCCAATACTGCTTGTAAAATCTTATTCTTATTGCGCATGGTCGTTCTCACACTCACGGCACGACGACTGTGTCGCCGGGCTGCAATTCAATGTTCTGCTCGGGATTTCTACCGCTAACTACTTCTTTGTAATTGAACGGAATCTTCGTCTGCTTTCCATCTTTTGTGCGCAGCACGTATATCTTCTTTGGGTTTGCGAACTGCGTGAAGCCACCGCAGCTCGAGACAATCTGCAGCACCGTCATTTTCGGCAACAGCGGAAATGTTCCGGCTCTCACCACTTCGCCGATTACGTACACTCGACGGCTGTTGATTTCTTTCACGATCACTGTCACTTGCGGGCTGCTTATGAATTTCTTGAGACTCTCCGTAAGCGAGTTCGCCAGCTGCATCGGCGTCAGCCCCGCTGCCTCCACGTCATTCAAAAGCGGCAACGAGATTTTGCCGTCGGGTCGCACGGGAACTTCGCGGGACACGTCCGGTTCCTTCCAAACGGTGATCGTCAACACGTCTTGCGGGCCGATCTTGTAGTCAGGATCGTTTGCCGCCACTGGTGAACTCTTGGCGGGAGCCACGGGCTTAGCAGTATCGGGCGTGGGATTCTGGGCTTGTCCGTTTGAGGCCATCGCGCCAAAGACAAGCAATACGGCCCCGGCCAGAATAATTCGCTTCGTGTAGATCATTTCAGCTTCTCCCTTAGTCTTCATGAGCATCTCCGCCCGGTAGTCGGATCTGCTTCAGTTTGTAGAGCAGGGCTTTGTAACTGATCTGTAGTTCCTGGGCCGCGCGCTTGCGGTTCCACCGCGTGCGCTCGAGTGCCTTGAGTATCAATTCCTGTTCTGTTCTGCGCGATGCAGCCCGCGAAGCGTTTCGCAACGACCGGCCCGGCAGAATTTCCGTCGGCTGCGCTTTTTGTGGCTCCACTCGCAAATCTGCGAGCGCGGTCTTCGCCTGGCCAAATGCGACGATTTTCTTTGCCAGGTTTTCCAGTTCGCGGATATTCCCCGGCCACTGATAACCCTGCAGCAGCTCCAACACATCCTCGGCAATAGCTGGCGCCGGTTTGTGGAGCTGCGCGGCATGCTTAACCAAGAAATAGTCGAGCAATGCCGGAATATCCTCTTTGCGCTCCCGCAGCGGTGGCAGCCGCAGGCACACGCCATTAATCCTGAAAAAGAGCTCTCGCCGAAACCGTCCGCGAGCAACCTCTTCTTCTAGATCCCGCGACGCAGCGCAAATCAATCGCAGCGCGCCGTCAGCCTCTTCGTCCGTGTTTTCTGCGTGCATCAATGCGGAAAGCAACGTCCTCTGGCAGTTCTGATCGAGTTCGTCGATTTCGTCGAGAAACACTGTCTCGGCAGTGTTACCTCGCCCATTTCCGTCAGCGTGCAGCGCCGCAACAATCTCGTCCCGAAACCGATTTCCCTCTACTGCGGCACACTGGATCTTCTTGAAGCTGCCCTCTGGGCACGAGGACATCTTATGGAGTAGCCGGGCATAGACCTCTTTGCCCGTGCCGCTTTCGCCTAAAAGCAGGACCGGAATCCTGGTTCGGGCGATGTCCATTACCATCGCGTTTATGGGCTGCATTGCAGGGTCTGCGCCGAAGACGCACCCTGGGGCCAGCCCCGTATCAATCATAGGATTGCTCTGAGTCGTCATGAATGCTCGTGCCACTGAAATCCGCCCCTCGGCTTTGGATTAGGGACAGAATGATTCCTCTTGTTGGAATCCC
>Ga0075426_10004352_pt1 | contig 10071 bp, 12 predicted proteins | sample SoiMethybrSBSTD5_FD_75304 | JGI IMG/M metagenome (GOLD analysis project Ga0075426, IMG submission 75304) | Bulk soil microbial communities from a Populus tree surrounding site in Tennessee, USA - Soil MetaG P. TD hybrid SBSTD5 | ecosystem: Environmental > Terrestrial > Soil > Tree plantation...
ACCCGTCCCAGGATCCAGAAGTAGCCGTCCGCATCGCGCTTGGCGCCGTCGCCCGGAAAGTACCTGTCCTTCCACTTGCTCCAGTACACGGTGCGGTAGCGCTCATCGTCGCCCCAAATCGTCCGCAACATTCCCGGCCAGGGCTTGGGGATCGCGAGATAGCCGCCACCCACTTTGACTTCCTTGCCCTCTCCGTCAAGCAGCACCGCTTCGACGCCGGGGAACGGCACGGTGGTAGATCCCGGCTTCGTGGCGGTGACGCCCGGCAGCGGCGTGATCATGATGCCGCCGGTCTCGGTCTGCCACCACGTGTCGACGATGGGGCAGCGGCCGCCGCCGATGTGCTCCTGATACCACATCCATGCTTCGGGATTGATGGGCTCACCGACCGAGCCGAGCAGCCGGAGCTTCGTGAGATCGTGATTCGCCGGGAGCTGGGTGCCCCACTTCATGAACGCCCGGATCGCCGTGGGCGCCGTGTAGAAAACCGTGACGCCGTGTCTCTCGCAGATCGCCCAGAACCGATCCTTGCCCGGATGATCGGGCGCGCCTTCGTACATCACCTCGGTGACGCCGAGCGCGAGCGGGCCGTACACGACGTAGGAGTGACCCGTCACCCAGCCGACGTCGGCGGTACACCAGAAGACGTCTGACTCCTTGAGATCGAACACCCACTTGGTGGTGGCGTACACGTGGGTGAGATAGCCGCCCGTCGTGTGCAGAATGCCCTTCGGTTTTCCGGTCGTTCCCGACGTGTACAGGATGTACAGCGGATCTTCGGCATCCATCGGCTCGGGCGGGCAAATCGGGTCGGCGTGGCGCATCAGCTCCGACCACCACAGATCCCGGCCCGTTCGGAAGGCGACCGTCTGCCCCGTCCGGCGCAGCAGGATCACATGCTCGATCGTGGGCGTGGCCTGCAGCGCGTCGTCCGCATTCTGCTTGAGCGGCACGATCGCGCCGCGGCGATACCCACCGTCCGCCGTGACGAGCACTTTCGCACCCGCGTCGTTGATGCGGTCGCGCAGCGACTCCGCCGAAAAGCCGCCGAACACCACGGTGTGCACGGCGCCGATGCGGGCGCAGCCCAGCATCGCGACCGCGACTTCCGGGACCATCGGCAAGTAGATCGCGACGCGGTCGCCCCGTTTGACACCGAGGCCCTTCAGGGCACTCGCGAACCTGTTGACGTCGGCGTGCAGCTCGCCGTAGGTAATCCGTCTCACCTGATCGGCAGGCTCTCCCTCCCAGATCAGCGCGACGCGGTCGCTCCTGCCCGCCTTGACATGCCGGTCGAGGCAATTGACGGACGCATTGAGCTTGCCGCCGAGGAACCACTTGGCATGCGGGGGCTTCCATTCGAGCACGCGGTCCCAGGGGCGGCTCCATTCCAGTTGCTTCGCCCATTCCGCCCAATAACCTTCGGGATCGCGCCGGGCCCGCTCATAGACGTCCGGCCGCTGGACGTGGGCCTGAGCCTGGAAGCCGGCGGGCGGAGGGAAGCGGCGCTGTTCGTCGAGGAGAGTTTCAATCCGTTCAGTCGCCATGATTCGGGATATTAAGGAAGAGGGGCAGTCTAGCAAGTTGCGCCGCGCCGTTCGGTCTGCGGCAGCAGCGTCGCGTGAGCAGGCTCACGCTGTTTTGGACAACTGCTTGATGCCGCGGCTGTTAGCAGAATTGGCATTGGAGTGGCATTACACGGGTCCCCGAGAACCTATGTCACCAATGCCCGTGGAGAACTCGCTGATGTCAACGCGCCCGATGGAGAAGACGCTGGCGGCGCCGGAGCGGCTCGATCTCGAGTCGCGCACGGTGTTCCGCCGCGCAGCAGGGGAGGTGCTCGACCTGCTGGCGGAGGGGACCGGCTGCTTGGTCATCGATCTGTCGGGTACGCGTTCGGTGGACAGCGCCGGCCTGGGCGCGCTGATGCTGATTCAGCGCAAAGCCGCGGAGCGCCGGCAGGTGGTGCGCCTGCGCGGCGCGAATGAGGAGCTCCGGTTCCTCCTGGTGCTCACCAAACTCGACGATCTGTTCGAATTGGAGACTGGCGTTTCCTGACGTAGATTGGGCGCGATGGCGCCGACCCGAAAGGTTCTGTTCGTCGAAGACGAAACCGCCCTCCAGTACTCCTACGAGCGCTTTTTCAAGGGAAAGTATGCCATGGCCCACGCGCCGACGGGTGCGGAAGCCATGCGCCAGCTCGAAAACTTCGAGCCCGACGTGCTCGTGCTCGACATGCGGCTCCCCGACACCGATGGGATCGCGCTGTTGCAGCGCATTCGCGAGAAGCGGCCGACCCTGCCGGTGGTCGTGACGACGGCCTACGTGAGCATGGAGCCCCTGATGAACGTCCTCGATCTGGGGCACAGCCGCTACCTCGTGAAGCCGTATGAGCTGAGCGAGCTCGCGGCCGCGATCGATGCTGCGGGCTGAGGGGCTACGCCACTCGTTCGGCTCCGTTCGAGCCCTTGACGACGTCTCCTTCACGGTCAATCCGGGCCAGACCCTCGCGGTGTTCGGACCGAACGGCGCCGGCAAGACGACACTCCTCAAAGTTCTGGCCGGTCTGATCCAGCCACAGCGCGGGCGCGCGTATGTCGATGGGGGCCGTCGCGCGATCGGCTGGATCGGCCATCAGCCTCAGCTCTACGGCCAGCTCACCGTGAACGAGAACCTCCGCTTCTGGGGGCGGCTCTACGACACACAGCCGGGTCCCGATTTGCTCGCGCGTCTGGGGCTCGAGGAGCACGCCAACCGGCAGGTCCGCGCATTGTCGCGCGGACTGGTCCAGCGCGTCGCGATCGCGCGCGCCCTGGTGCACGACCCGCGCGTGTTGCTGCTCGACGAGCCGTTCACCGGGCTGGATAGAATCGCGGCGGAAGCGCTCAGCCGGCTCCTCGGGCACCATGCGGCGGCCGGACGCGCTACCGTGCTGGTGACGCACAACGTGGAAGAGGGGACGGAGCTCGCGACCGACGTGGCGTTCATGCGCAACGGCCGCTTCGTCCACTTCGCGCCGCGTTCGGGTCGCGGCGCGCAGCAGGTGGGTGAAGAGTATCGCCATGCGATTGCCTGACCTGCTCCGACATTCCTGGGTCCTGGCCGCAAAGGACCTGCGTGTCGAGTTCCGGTCACGCACCGCGATCCTCTCGGCCGTCGTGTTCGTCGTGCTGGCGTTCGTGGTGTTCAATTTTGGACGCGATCCGACGGCCGTTCCCAACTCCGCCCTCGCGCCGAGCATCTTATGGGTGACCTTCACCCTCGCGGCGATCCTGGCCCTGAATCGCGCGTTTCACCTCGAGCTCGAGAATCAGGCCCTCGATGGCTTGCTGCTCGCGCCCATCGATCGCAGCAGCATCTATCTCGGCAAGTTGATCGCCAATCTCGTGTTCGTGGCGACGTTCGAGCTGATCGGCGTGCCGCTGTTGATGCTCTTTTTCAACGTGCGCCTGCTTCCCTATCTCGCGCCGCTCGTCTTGCTGATCACGCTCGCGACGATCGGGTTCGTGGCGGTCGGAACGCTCTTCAGCGCGATGACGGTGCGCACGCGCTTTGCGGAGCTGTTACTCCCGGTCCTCTTGCTGCCGTTCATGATTCTACCGCTCAGCTGGGGGGTGCAGGCAACGGTGCGCCTGCTGGCCGGCCGTCCCTTGAGCGAGATCGCGGGCTGGCTTAACATGCTGGCCGTTTATGACGTCGTGTTCGTCGCACTCGCATTGCTTCTCTTCCCGGCAACGGTGAGCGAATGAGAATGCTGCGTACCGGCCGTTGGATTACGGCGATCGCCCTTGTGCTGCTTGCGGGAGTCTACGTGCGGGCGCTGCTGTACACTCCCGTCGAAGCGTCACAAGGACTGGCCCAGAAGATTTTCTATCTGCATGTGCCCGCCGCCATCTGGGCCGAGACGGCGATGATCCTGGTTGGCCTGGCGAGCATCGTCTATCTGTTCACCAAGGATCCGCGCCTCGATCGGTTCGCCGCGTCTTCGGCGGAAGTGGGCACGGTCTTCTGTGCGATCGTGCTCACCTCGGGTCCCATCTGGGGGAAGCCGATCTGGGGGACGTGGTGGACGTGGGATGCGCGGCTGACGCTCACGCTGTTCCTCTTCCTCATATACGTGGCGTATTTGCTGCTGCGCAGCGCGGTGACGGACCCCGCGACCCGCGCGCGCTTTGCCGCCGTCCTCGGCATCTGCGGCATGTGCGAGGTACCATTCATTCACCTCAGCGTGTACCTGTTTCCCACACTCCATCCGATGCCGATCATCCTGCAACCGGGTCGTCCGAAGCTGCCGGGGAGCATGTTGACGACGTGGCTCCTGTCATTTGGCGTCTTTGCGCTGCTCTACGTGGGATTCGTGGTGCAGCGCTACGCGCTGAGTTATCTGCGCGAACAACTCGAGGCTGTGGGAGGAGAGGTCGGCCATGCATGATGTGCCACAGAACGGCGGTTACATGGTCGCCGCCTATATCACGGTCGCGGTCATCCTGATCGGCTACGCGCTGTCACTGTACCTGCGCGCGCGCCGCAGCCTTCGCGCGTAGCTCCGCGCGCGCTTCCGACAGGCGGCTGTGCCCATCAGGCACCTGCGTGGCCCAGAGATTGAGGGCCTCGTCGGCCGCGTCGTGATCGCCCGCGTCATACAGCGCCTGCGCGTTATTCCATAGCGCCGTCGCACCGGCGCCCGCGGCGTACGCGCGGGCAAAACGCGCCGCCGCTTCCGGAAACCGTCCCATGCGCTGATACAGCGTCCCCGCGGCCATCGCGGCGTCGGCGCGCTCCTCGAGCGCGAGGGCCTGCTCGAACGCGCCCAGCGCTTCATCCTGCCGAAACACCATTTGTAGCGCTTCGCCCAGCAGCATCCAGGCGTCGGTGTGATCGGGGAAGCGGACGCTTGCCTCGCGGGCCGCCTCCACGGCGCCCCACCGATCCTCGAGCGCGCGCGACAGATGCACCAGCGCGGGATAGGTGTCGGCGTAGGTAGGGGCAAAGCGGCAACCGAGGCGCAGCCAGGCCAGCGCCCGCCTGGGAGCGGTACGCTGGGAAGCGGCAGCACGGCGCGCGCAGAAACGCGCCAGCGCGGCGCGAAGTGAGCGAAGCATTGCTTGATAATGGGGAAAGCCACGATGAGATTGCAACGGCGCATGACACGCGTCGCAGGGGGAGCGGGGGGGGGCCTGAACGGGCGTCGCATCGTGGTCACCCGTGCGCGAGAGCAGGCCGGGGATCTGATCCGCTCGTTGGAGGACCACGGTGCCGAGGCAGTACTGGCGCCGGTCATTCGCATTCAGCCGCTCGAAAACCTCGGGTCCCTGCGTGCCGCCCTCACCGGTCTCTCCGCGTATCGTTGGGTCGTGTTCACCAGTCAAAACGCCGTGCAGATCGTGCTCGACCGGCTCGTGGCGTGGGGATTGACGCCGCGGGTCTTCGCAGCGACGAGCATTGCCGCCATCGGGACGTCGACGGCGGACGCGCTGCGCCAGCGCGGCTTGATCCCCGCGCTCGTGCCGGACGAATTCGTCGCCGAGGCGCTGGCCGAGGCGCTGGTGCGGCACAGCGGCGGAAGTCTGGCCGGTGCGCGCGTCCTGATCCCGAGCGCGGAAGACGCCCGCGAGGCCCTCGCGGCCGGGCTGCGGCAGGCCGGGGCAGCCGTCGAAGCGCTCGCCATCTACAAGACCGTGGTTGCGCAGACCGATCTCCGCGACGTCGCCGACGACATCATCGGCGGCCGCATCGATGCCGTGACCTTCACCTCCGCTTCGACGGTACGCTGCTTTGTCGATCTGATTGGTCCCGAGGTCGCGACGTCGGGGCGGTTCGTGGCGGCCACGATCGGACCCGTCACGGGCGGCACCGCCCGGGAACTGGGACTGCGGAACATCCTGGAGGCGGAGCCGCACACCGTGCCGGGTCTGGTCGATTCGCTGGTCCGCCGCTTCGCATGAAGATCGGCACGCGCGGCAGCCAGCTGGCGCGCTGGCAGGCGGAGTGGGTTCGGGCGCGATTGGGCGACAGCGGTGTCGCGGCCGAAATCGTCGTGATCAAGACGCGCGGCGACGCCGAAGTGGACCGGCCGTTGCACGAGCTCGAAGGGAAAGGGTTCTTCACCAAAGAGATCGAAGACGCATTGCTCGACGGCCGCATCGACGTAGCCGTCCACTCACTCAAGGATCTGCCGACGGGCCTCCCGCCAGGGCTCACACTCGGCGCCATCCCCGCGCGTCACGATCCGCGCGAGGCACTCGTCAGCGCAAAGTCAATTGCTGAGCTTCCCACCGGAGCGCGCGTCGGGACGTCGAGTCTGCGCCGCATCGCGCAGATCCGGTTTCTCCGCCCTGATCTCGAGGTCGTGCCGCTGCGCGGCAACGTTCCCACCCGCGTGCGCAAGGTCGAAGCGCGCGACGGGCTGGACGCCGCACTGCTGGCGCTGGCCGGTCTCGAGCGGCTGGATCTGGGCGGCAAGGCGTCGCCAATCGATCCGCTCGATGTCATGCCCGCGCCGGGGCAGGGCGCGCTCGGCGTCGAAATTCGGGCCGATGACCAGTCGACCAAGCGCGCGCTGCAGCCGCTCCACGATCGGGCGAGTGCGATCGGCGTGACCGCGGAACGGACGCTGCTCGCCGCGCTTGGTGGGGGCTGCCAGGCTCCGGTCGCGGCGTGGGTCGGGACACTGGACACGGGAAGCGGTAAACGGTTGTACGGTCGGGTTACAGAGCGTGACGGTGCCGTCCAGTTGACTGCCTCCGCGGACATCAATGACGATCGGCCGGACGCGGCCGGAGAAACCGTGGCGCGCTTGCTCGAAGGTGAGGGCGCCGCGAGCTTACTCGCCCGATGAGCCCAGCCCAATTCCCGATCCGCCGGATGCGCCGGCTGCGGCGCACGCCCGCGCTGCGCCGTCTGGTGCAGGAGACGCAGGTTGTGCCGTCCCAGCTCATCTGGCCGCTCTTCGTGATGCACGGTGAAGGGGTGCGGCGCCCGGTCGCTGCGATGCCGGGCGTCGCCCAGCTCTCGGTGGACGAGCTGGTGCAGGACGCCGCACGCGCCCAGTCGTTAGAGCTGGGCGGCATCATGCTGTTCGGCATTCCCGCCACGAAGGACGCGACGGGATCGGAGGCGCACGACGAGCAGGGGATCGTCCAGCAGGCGATTCGGGCCGTGAAACGTGCAGTGCCGGGATTGCTCGTGATCGGCGACGTGTGCCTGTGCGAGTACACCGATCACGGTCACTGCGGCGTGATTCGCGACGGTGAAGTCGACAACGACTCGTCCGTGTACCTGCTCGGGAAAATCGCCGTGATCCAGGCGAGGGCCGGTGTCGACATCGTTGCGCCGAGTGACATGATGGATGGCCGCGTGGCCGGGATTCGGAAGGCGCTCGACGCCGGCGGATTCTCGCACGTCCCCATCATGTCGTACGCCGCGAAAATGGCGTCCGCGTTCTACGGGCCGTTTCGCGAGGCGGCCGGCTCGACGCCGCAGTTCGGCGACCGGCAGAGCTATCAGATGGCCGGGTCCAATGCCGACGAGGCGATGAAGGAAATCCAGCTCGATCTGGATGAAGGCGCGGACATCGTGATGGTGAAGCCCGCCGGTCCGTGCCTCGATCTCATTCGCCGCGCCAAAGACCGCTTCGGCTCCCCGTTGGGCGCGTATCAGGTCAGCGGTGAATACGCGATGATCAAGGCCGCTGCGGAGCGGGGGATGTTGGATGAAAAACGCGCAATGTGGGAATCGGTGACGGCGATTCGCAGGGCCGGCGCGGATATCATCCTGACGTACTTCGCGCCGGCCCTCGCGGAGGAATTAGCCTAGGCGGATATCGGTCGCGTCGCGAGGCAGGAGCACGTACCTCCACAGCGCCGCGGCAAGGGACGCCCCCACCCCGGGACCAATCCAATACACGATCTGCCCGTGCCAGTCGAGCGACACGAGCGCGGGACCAAACGCGCGCGCCGGATTCATCGCGGCGCCCGTCAGCGAGCCGCATACCAGGGCGCACGTGAAGATCGCCAGTCCGATGCCGAACCCGCCGACCTTCGGCGCGTCGGGAGAAACGGCCGTTCCAAACACCGCGCTCACCAGGAAGAACGTCAGCAGCGCCTCGACGCCGATCGCCTCGAACAGCGTGAGCGCTCCGGAGATCTGCGGCGTGCCGAGCGACGTCACGCGTCCCACGCCCGTTGCGAAGAACGCCTTGATGAGCAGCGCGCCGATGATCCCGCCCACGAGCTGCGCGGCCACGTAGGTCGCGAACTTCCGGCCGTCGATCTTTTGCGCGAGCCACAGCGCGAGGCTGACGGCGGGATTCAGGTGACCGCCCGAGACGCTCATCGTCAGCGTGATGAGCACGGACATCCCGACACCGTGCGCGAGCGCGATGCCGATGGGACCCAGCGGGATTCCCGAGGCATTGGCGACCACGCTGCCCGCGCCGAAAAAGACGAAGAGCGCCGTCCCGACCAGCTCGGCCACGGGTGCCCGATAGGCTTGAGAATTCACGCGTCTGCTCCGGAGAGTGAGAGGCGGCGCGAATCTACCGTCCGGCTACGTCAGGCCGCAACACCAGCGCGGCGTTGATTCCCCCAAAACCGAATGAATTTGAAACGACCGCCTCCGGCGATGCCGCCCGGCCGCCGCCCGCGCCGGGCAGGCAGTCGAGATCGCACGTTGGATCGGGGCGCTCGAGGTTGATGGTGGGCGGCAGCCAGCCGCGGGCCAGCGCCAGCGCGCAAATCGCGGCCTCGATCGCGCCACTCGCGCCCAGGGCGTGGCCGTAATAGCCCTTCGTGCCGCTGACCGTCAGCCGGTAGGCGTGATCGCCGAAGACCTGCTTGATCGCCGATGTCTCGGTCGGATCGTTGAGCGGCGTGGACGAGCCGTGGGCGTTGATGTAGCCCACCTCCTGAGGGACCACATGGCCGTCTTCCAACGCGAGCTGAATGGCGCGCGCGGCCTGGCGCCCGTCGGGGCGGGGCGCTGTCATATGGTAGGCGTCGTTGGTGTAGGCGTGTCCCACGACCTCGGCATAGATCCTCGCGCCGCGCGCGATGGCGCGACTACGCTCCTCCAACACGAGAACCGCCGCGCCTTCGCCCATGACGAACCCGTCGCGCGACGCGTCGAACGGCCGCGACGCCCGCGCGGGATCGTCGTTCCGAGTGCTCATCGCCCGGATGATGCTGAAGGCCGCGAACGTCATCGGCGCGATCGGCGCCTCGGCGCCGCCCGCGAGCATCACATCCGCGCGCCCATCCCGCACGACATGGAATGCCTCACCCACCGCGATCGTGCCCGACGCGCAGCTCATCGCGTTGGTTGCGTTCGGCCCGGTGAAGCCGAATTCGATGGCGATGTTGCAGCTCGCCGCGCCGCAGAACACCGCGAGGGCGAGCGAGGGGTCGAGGCCGCGCGGCCCGTCGGCCAGATAGCCCGGCACCTGCGACTCCGCGAACGCCGCGCCGCCCAGCGCCGAGCCCATCATCGCGCCGACGCGATCGGGATCCTCCTGCCGGGGCGCTATCCCCGCGTCCGTGAGCGCCAGACCAGCACTCGTCACCGCGAGCTGAGAGAAGCGGTCCAGCCGCCGGGCGCGCTTGGCATCGAGATGATCCTGCGGCCGAAAATCGGGGATCTCGGCGGCCATGCGGCTGCGGTACGGCGCGGGATCGAAGCGTGTGATCGTCCGGACGGCGGAAGTCCGTGCCTGCAATCCGGCCCAGAGACCATCGGCTGCAGTGCCAATGGGGGTTACGGCGCCGACGCCTGTAATGACCACGCGACGGAAACTGTTCATTTCGTTCCTTTCATCGGGAACCGTTCTCCGCATATCGCTTGATTCCCGCGAGTGTGCGCGACGCGATGCCGTGGATAAAGACGGGGCCGATGACGAGGTTCGCGGCCAGCCGCCCGATGAGCGGCCACGTCGGGCCGGTCCACGTGTGCACGATCTCCACGTCTACTCCCCCCTTACCATCTTCCACCAACCTCCACACAACCTCCATCCCTCGCGTAACACCCCGCACGTGGCGATAGCGGATTTCGCCCGCCGGTCGATCGACCGTCATTTCA
>Ga0075426_10004353_pt1 | contig 10070 bp, 9 predicted proteins | sample SoiMethybrSBSTD5_FD_75304 | JGI IMG/M metagenome (GOLD analysis project Ga0075426, IMG submission 75304) | Bulk soil microbial communities from a Populus tree surrounding site in Tennessee, USA - Soil MetaG P. TD hybrid SBSTD5 | ecosystem: Environmental > Terrestrial > Soil > Tree plantation...
CGCATGTTCGTCGACTACGAGCACGATCGACACCGGCTCGCCGGGCAGACCGAGCGGTTGCACAACTCACGGCGGGCTCTGATGCACATCCTCAAGGACACCCACCGTTCCAACCTCCGGCTCGAGAACGGGCGCAAAGCCATGATCCACATCATGGGCGACTTGCAACACACGACACAGGAAGTCCAGCGCCGTGAGCGGGAGCTGCGCGACAAGCAAGAGCAACTCGTCCAGGCCGGAAAGCTGGCCACGGTGGGCGAGCTGACGACCGGGATCGCGCACGAGCTGAACAACCCGCTCAACAACATCGGGTTGTTCGTGGAGAACGCGATCGATCGCCTGCAGTTCGGGCTGACGGATAGGGAGTGCGTCCTCGACGAGCTGCGCAGCGCCATGGAGCAGGTGCGCAAGGCCACGCAGATCATCTCGCATCTTCGGACGTTCGGGCGAGTCGCGCCGGTCAGCCGTGACCCCGTGCGAATTAACGAGGTGGTGGATCGGGCGGTGTCGCTCCTCCGCGAGCAGCTTCGCCTGCGTCAAATCGAGGTGCGCCTGGAGCTCTGCGAGGAGGATCCGATCGTGGTCGGCAACGCCATCCAGCTCGAGCAGGTTTTCATCAACATCCTGACGAATGCCCGGGACGCGCTCGCCCAGGCGCCGCGGAAGCTGATCCACATCGAGTCCGCTGTGGGGGAAGGAGTGGTCCGGCTCGTCTTCCACGATACCGGCCCCGGCATCCCGCCGGACCTCGAGCAGCGCATCTTCGACCCGTTCTTCACCACCAAGGAGGTGGGTGCGGGAACCGGGCTGGGCCTCTCGATCACCTACGGCATCGTCCAGGAGCACGGGGGCTCGGTCGCGTTGGCCAAGCGCGAGGACGTCGAAGGGGCCACGTTCGTCCTCGAGCTACCCCTCGCGACGGCGGAGTCCTCCGAGCAACCAGCGGGGTGACCATGCCGCGTGTCCTGATCGTGGACGACGACGTCGCCTTGCTGAAGGCGCTCCCCGAGGCGCTCCGGCTGCGGATGGCGGGGCTCGTGGTCGACACCTGCGATTCGGCGCCCGCCGCCCTTCGCCAGGTCGCCGCCACGGACTACGACGCTATCATTGCCGACATCAAGATGCCCGGGATGGACGGGCTCGCGATCCTCACGGAGGTCCGGGCGCTTCGTCCGGAGACGCCGACGCTGCTCATCACCGGGCACGGTCACGACGAACTCGCCGTGCGCGCCCTGCGGGGTGGGGCCTACGATTTCATCCAGAAGCCGATCGAGCGCGAGTACTTCGTGGCCTCCCTGCGACGCGCCCTCGAGGCCCGTGAGTACCGCCGCCACCTGCGCGAGCAGCAGGAGATCCTGGCGCGGCACGCGAGCGAACTCGAGAGCATCGTGGAGCAGCGCACGCGCCAGCTGCGCGAGGCCAACCGGCTCAAGGACCAGTTCCTGGCGACGCTCTCGCACGAGCTCCGCTCGCCGCTCAGCGCCATCCGCACCTGGTCGAGCTTGCTTCGCAGCGGCAGGCTCGATGCGCAGCGGACGGCGCGTGCACTCGAGGGGATCGAGCGGAGCGCCATCGTGCAGGGGCAGCTCGTGGAGGATCTGCTCGACGTGTCGCGCATCGCCGCGGGAAAATTGGTGCTCGACCTCCGGCCCGTCGATCCGAGGCCAGTCGTCGAGGCGGCACTCGACGCGGCCCGCGGGGCAGCCGAGGCCAAGCAGGTCCGGCTCGAACCGGAGTTCGAGTTCACTGAGGGACAGATCCGGTGCGATGCGGCCCGTCTGCAGCAGATCGTGTGGAACCTCGTGTCCAACGCGGTGAAGTTCTCCGCTCAGGGAGGGCGCGTCGTCGTGCAGCTCGCCGCCCTCGACCAGCAGATCGTCATCGCCGTGCGCGACGAGGGAGAAGGCATCGCACCCGAGGTTCTGCCTCACGTCTTCGAGCGCTTCTGGCAGGCAGATGTCACGCGGACCCGCGAGCATGGCGGGCTCGGGCTGGGGCTCGCCATCGTGCGGGATCTCGTCCAGCTGCATGGTGGGTCGGTCGAGGCCGCCAGCGAGGGCAAGGGACTGGGAGCGACGTTCACGGTCAGACTCCCGCTCGTGTGCGACGGTTCGGATGCGGAGGGCATCTTCCCTCTGCGACCCTCCCCGAGCGGAGAACGCTTCCATCCCGCTCCGACGCTGACGGGGGTACAAGTGCTGGTCGTGGACGACGACCTGGACGCGCGCGAGGCTATCGCGCTGACCCTGGAAGAGTGCGGGGCACGCGTCCATGCGGTGGGTTCGGCTGCCGAGGCGATGGAGAGCCTCGAGCGCGATCCGCCCGACGTCCTGCTGAGTGACATCGCGATGCCCGGCACGGACGGGTACGCGCTCCTCGGCCAGGCGCGTACCCGGCTCCACGGGGCTCACGTCCCAGCCGCGGCGCTCACGGCCTACGCAGGCGCGGAGGATCGCAGGCGCGCCCTCGCCGCGGGCTTCGAGATGCATATCGCGAAGCCGGTGGAGCCGGCCGATCTGGTCGCGACGGTGGTCCGGCTCGCGTCCGGAGCGCGTGGGCGGCTCGGCGCGGAATCGTAGGAAATCCCCAGTGGAGCCGACGCCGCTCTGGCTCACTGCATGAGCCGGAACGCGTACAGCACCACGATCGCGCCCACGATCGACATGAGGAAGCCTGCCGGGTGAAAGACGGCCCCCTCCTGCGGCGGATTGATGACACGTCCGATCAATCCGCCGACGAAGGACCCCGCGATCCCGAGCAGCGAGGTGGCGATCAGCCCCATGTGGTCCGCTCCTGGCATGAGCGCGCGGGCGAGCAGGCCGATGATGAACCCGGTGAGGACAGACCAGATGATGTGCGACATGGCGGCGGCCCTCCTTGGCGCCCCGCCTCGCATGGATCGACCGCGGTGACAACCCATGGGTCGCCCGCCAGCGAGTTGCCATAACCCTGGTCTCGGGCCAACTGTAGAAGGCAGGGCCGCGCGCCGACAATGGGTCTAGTGGAGGATCACGATGGAGGCGTCCTTCTGGAAGCGCTGTAGCACCTGCAAGAAGGAAATCCCGTTCACGACCGCCTACTGGGTGTGCAACGTGTCCACGTGCAACCGGACGCGCACGGGCTTCGCCTTCTGCTCGGTGGACTGCTGGGACGCGCACCTGCCCTCGCTGCGCCATCGCGAAGCGTGGGCCGAGGAGGCGCGCTCCCCCACGCCGGGGGAATGGGCGCGGCAACAGCGCGAGGCCGCGGCGAAGGAGCGCCGGCGCGGCGTGCGGGAGCGGGGCGGGGGAGGCCGCTGACGCGATCGCCCGGGATACTCTTCCGATGGCTCGGTGGCCGCGGTACGGTGCGGCGGGAAGGGGTCCCATGAAGACACGCGACCTGCTGAAGCTCCGGAACACCGGGCATCCAGGCATCAACTCCCTCTTCGCGAAGGCGCATTCCGCGGACTGGGACTTCGAGAACGACGTCGACTGGAGCGTCCCGGTCGAGCTCGACGACCCGCTCGTCGCCCACGGCTGGGCGGCCTACGGCCGGACGCCGACCTTCCAGGCGCTGCCCGAGGGAGTGAAGACGCATGCGACCCGGCGCGCGGTCGGGCGCATGCTCAACATCCTGCAGGTGGGCGAGAGCGTGGCGCAGAACGTGTGCGCCAAGCTCGTGCTGTTGCTCCGCGAGGAAGACTACCGAAACCACGCGGCGGCGCAGGCGATGGACGAGGCCCGGCACCATCTCGCGTACTGCCGCTTCATCGGCGCGATAGGCGAGGAGGTCGAGGATATCGACGCCGGAACCGAGATGATGTTCGACTCGCTGCTCTCGATGAACGATCCGCTCGAGCTGATCGCCACCGAGCAATTCTTCCTCGAGAGCTTCGCCATGAGCATCTTCGAGGGCCTGCGTCAGGACGCCACGCATCCCGTGCTGCGCCGGATCCTCGAGCTCATCACGCGTGACGAGAGCCGGCACATGGGCTTCGGCGTCCTGTACCTCGCGGAGTGGATGCGCCGGCAGCCCATCGACCGCCGGATCGCCTTTGCCCGCCGCTGGATGGGGCAGATCCTCGGCTCACTCCTGGATCGCCCCGGTCCGATCATGCTGGCCCGTGTGATCCGACGGCTGCGCGAAGTCGGCGTGGCCGATGCGGAGGCGCTGGCCCCCCGGCTCCTGCGCGAGCAGCACGAGATCAACACCGCCGAGCTCGCCGAGGCTGCCTCCGGGGCCAAGGTGCCCCATCTTCTCAAGAGCGCGCGCCGCGCCGGCCTGCTCGACCCGGAGCTCCTCGAGGCGCTCCATCTGTCGAACCAGCCGTTGATCCGCGGTGCTCTGCGCGGCGGTGCCGAGCCGACGGCGACGCACGACTAGCGGGTTCAGAACACCTTCATCGGCACGACGCAGCGCGCTCTCCTCCTCGAGGATGTGCGTCCGCGTTCTCATGGGGTCTCCAGGTTTTCGAGCAGGATGCGGCGAACCTCCGCGATCGTGTGTGGGTTCGCCTGACAGGAGTGGACCTGGTGCGTCACCACCACCTCGGACTCGACGCCGTCGATGTGGGCGCTGTTGTACTCGACGACGCCGTCGTTCTGGCCTTGCGGGGGCAGGTCGCCCTTCACCGGAATGATCGAGTGCGCCACGACGCCGGGGGCGATCGGGAGCTGCGCCAGCGTCTTCACGAAGCGGTTCCCGGGCGTCATGTTGTCGACGGCGGTCGGGGCGCCTCGCAGGCGCCCGACCGCGAGCGCGTCTCTGTCGAGGGTGGCGAACTCCGTGGTGACCTTCGTGAGGGCGAGAGGAGCTCGCACCAGCCTGGCTGCCTGGTGCGCGAGCCAGCTGCCCGCGACGTAGCTGCCATGGTGCGGTGTCGCCACGAAGATGACGCGCCGGACGAAGGGAAGCGGGTGAACGAACATGGCGCGGCGGAGGAGGTCCCGTGTCGAGTCGCTCATCCTCAGCTCGTCGAGCGGCTTGCGGCTCACGTTGTTCCAGAACGCATCGCCCGATTCGACGACCGTCGTCTTGGTGAGTAGACCCCCCTGGCTGTGGCCGATCACGACCATTCGCCGGAGTGCCGCATCGCGCCCCTCCGGGTCGAGCTGCTGCACGGCGTCGGTCAGCGACTCACGCAGCTTCATCGCCGAGTAGAGGATCGGGTTCCCGGTCTCGTACGAGAAGAACCAGAACTGATAGTGGTTGTGGAGGCGGCGGTCGTTGTCGAGCTCGTTGTAGAGCTCTGCCCAGCGGGCCACGCTGGACCCCGTGCCGTGCACGAACACGACCGGGATGAGGCCGGGTCGATATGGGCGCGACGATACGAGCTGTGTGCTCGCCTCGATCACGCCCATCCCGTGGAGGAAGCCCGTCAGCTCGCTCTTCCACACCTGTGTCGTGGCGAGCGTGAGGGCGAGCGCGGCCGTCGGCTCGGCCTCGAGGGGCACGTGGCGATTCTGGACGGTGATCGTCTCCTCGCCGTACCCGGGATACACCTCGAGGGCCCCCTGCACGCGTCCAGAGCGCAGCTGCCGGGTGAGATCGTGGAGACGGAGGATGGCGGTGACTGGCACTCGCGCGCGGCGCGCGAGGAGGTCCTGATCCTTCCCCTCCCGCGGTGCGACGCCGGCGCCGAGCGGCGCCCCCAGGCCGGCCCATCGGTAGTAGGTCGGAAAGCCCTTCACCTCGTACTCCGCCAGCGGGACGAAGGTCGTGAGATGATGGCCACTCCAGGTGAGCGCCGCCGGATCGAGCTCCACGTCGAGCGTTCCGAAGGGCAGGGGATACGTCCCCGCGCGAAGCTCGACGTTGTCGCCCTGCTTGAGCCCCTCGGTGAGCCCCCGGTTGTAGAGTTCGCAGGCCAGCCGCACACGGGGGTCGTAGGTGTCGGGAACGGCACTCTGGTCGTCGGGGAAGAGGTAGCCCCACGCGTAGACTGCCGTGGCGAGATAGTACGGGCTGTCGCCGCCGTGCTCGGCGTGGCGGTAGGAGAGCTCGGCGAGGCCCACCATGTTCTCCGGCCGGAGGCGCCCGGCGAGGAGCGCCGTGTGCAGGACGCCGAGCGCTCCCGCCGGGTCGTCGTCGTAGCGTTCGACGAGATCCTGATCGTAGAGGAGATTGTGGGTCCGCCGGCTGATGTCGCCGGAGGTGAGCACGTTGCTCGTGGCAGCCCGCCGCGCCCGGCGCGCCCCCACGTGCACGGCTTGGAAGGGGGGCGAACAGGCCGCCGCGAAGACGGCCGTGCAGCAGACCAGCGCGGCGAGGCGGACGCGGATCACTTGGTCGGTGTCTTGACGGAGATCGAGACCCCCTCGCGGTAGGTAGCCTCGACGAGATGCCCGACCTGGACCCGCTCGAGATTTGCGGGATCCGCCACCTCGAGCGTGACCTTGCCGCCCTCTGGCCCCTCGAGCGTCACCGTCTGCTTCTTCTTGTCGATCGCGGTTACCTTCGCGGTGAGGGTCGTGGTGCGGACGACCATGCCGGCGGGCTTCTCCCCGAGCGGTGCGCGCTCGACCTGCTCGGAAACGGAGACGCCGGGCCGGCCGCCCTCCGCCTCGCGCAGGCGGAGCGCGAGCGACTCGTAGTAGGTCACGGTCACGTGATCACCCTTCCGCACCTGCGGCAGGTTGCGGACTGACTCGTCGGCCTTGAAGTGGACGATCTCGCCGTCGGCGGTGCGGAGCGTCACCATGCGCGTCTTCTGGTCGACGTTCTCGACCGTCGCCGTCGTAGTGACGAGCGAGGAGGCGGAGTTGGGCCCCACCGTGGTCGAGGGGGTGCTGGGCGTGGGCTCGTGCTTGGCGCACCCGAATGCCGCGATCGCGCAGACGCCTGCCAGAATGGTCACCAGTCGTGTCGGCATCATTCCTCCTCTCGGGATGGGCATCCTCACCCACGCCGCACCAGCACGAGCTGCTCTGGCGCCGGGTATCCCGCGGTCGCGAACGTCTCGCGGACGGCGCGGTTGGTGTCGAAGTAGACCCGCCTCCCGACGCTGATCGGCGCGGCGGACGATAGACCCGGCGCGAGCGTCAGTGCAACGGGTCGGCCGTGGAAGCCAGGTGCCGACGAGTCGTCGGCCACTCGGCGCGGGGGCCAGGACTCTTGCCCGTGGCGGGGCGAGCGCCCGGGGGCGATGGCGGGCGGGACCTACTCGGGTGACGGGAGCGGCGTGGGCCACGAGCCACCTTGACGTCCGAACAACAAGCCAGCTATCCGACGCGCGTCGGGCGACACGCCGTCGAGGTCCGCTCGTGGGGCCGCGCCGGGATCGCCCGGACGTTGTCCGTGCTGTGGCGACGCCATGACCCCGGGGCGCGGGCACAGCGGCAGAAGGCCAATCGCCCGCTTCGACGGACGCTTCGGGAGTTCGCAGTTCGCCAGAGCCCGCGAGGCTTCAATAAAGGAGGGAAGAGGATGAACCACAGGAGCCGAGCCGTTCGAACGTTGACACTCGCCTGCATCGCGGTGACGGGAGCCGTTGGCTCGACGGTCCCACGCCCCGCGAGCGCGGCCTCCGCGGCCGAGCTCGCCCGTGAATCCGGTGCGGCGCTGAACCAGCTCTACGCACGAACGGCGAGCGCCAGGGTTCTCGGGCAGAAGGCGAAGGGGATCCTGGTCTTCCCGGCGATATACAAGGCCGGCTTCATGTTCGGCGGCCAGATCGGCGAGGGGGCGCTCCGGAAAAACGGCCGGGCGGTCGCATACTACAACTCCGTCGCCGCGTCGTACGGCTTCCAGGCGGGCATCCAGAAGTTCGGCTACGCGCTCTTCTTCATGAACGACGCCGCGCTCGAGCAGCTCGATGACACCCACGGATTCGAGCTCGGCGTCGGTCCGAGCGTCGTCATCGTCGACGAGGGCATGGGGAAATCCATCACGAGTAACACGATCACGAGCGACGTCTACGCCTTCATCTTCGACCAGAAGGGCCTCATGGCGGGGGTGGGCATCCAGGGGTCGAAGATCACCAGGATCGACAAGTAGTCATCGCCGAGACGCCGAGGAAGGGGGAACTGACGATGTCGTGCGCACGCATTCTGGTCGCCATCATGTTGATGCTCGCTCTCTCCGCGAACGGGGGACGTGCCGGAGAGGCGGAGAAGATGAACCTGGACATCCTCCGCGACACCATCCGCGCCAACAAGAAGGCGCTGGTCGCCGCGAACCTGACGCTCAGCGACGATGAAGCGGCCCGCTTCTGGCCGCTCTACGACAAGTACCAGACGGATATGAAAGGCGTTCAGGACCGCGCCGTGACGGTCATCCAGGACTACATCGCGAGCTTTCACGATCTCTCGAACGAGAAGGCGATGAAGCTCGCCGACGACTGGCTCTCGGCGGAAGGGGACCGCGTGAAGGTGCGGCGCGACTATCTTCCGGAATTCGCGAAGGTGTTGCCCGGAAAGAAGGTCGTCCGCTTCTATCAGATCGAGAACAAGATGGACGCGGTCCTGCGCTACGACCTCGCGGCGCAGATCCCGGTCGTCGGAGAGTGAATCGCGAACTGGACCGACCAGCGCGCTGCCGGCACGCTCCGCGCACATGAACTCCCGCGGACTCAATGCTTTCTGAATGCGGCGCGGCTCTTCTCGAAGATGTCGGCGATCTGCTTGCTCATCATGCTGCGCCCGATCGACTGCTTCACCGAGGCCCCGAAGCCTCCGAGCTGGTCCGTGGTGGTGCGGGCGAGGTACACGACGGCCGTCCCGTCCTCGATGGGCAGCAGGCCGGCGATCGCCTGCATGTCGTTGTACTCGTGGCTCACGTAGAACTCTCGATCGGCCGCCACGTAGGCGTTGTCCACCGGCAGGGTGAGGCGGTGCCGCAGGGTCACGTTCGGCCGCCCGCCCATGGCGTAGCGGATGCAGAAGAAGTGTTCCTCCAGGCCCGCGGGCTTGATCGCGGGATAGCGCATGAGGACGTCGTAGAAGGCGGGGACGTACCGCCTGGTGACCGTGGCGGCGTCGGTTGCGCGACGGAGGTCGTCGGCGGGTTGCGACATCTTGCCATTTGCCCGGGCGTACGGGGCGATGCCGGCCAGCCCTTTCGCCCGGTAAGCCTGGTAGCGGTCGAGCAGCAGGCGCCGCAGCTCGTCCTCCACGGGCTGCAGCGTGGTACCGCCGTCGAGCGCCGTGAAGGCCGCGATCTCCCCCGGGGAGAGGTTCAGCACATCGCCGGGGGCGGCCTTGCGGTAGCGCTGCGCCTCGCTGTCGGACCCGGGCTGGAGCACGACCGCCTTGAAGTCCTCGATGGTGCCGTCGCCCCGGATCTCGGTCGCGGCCTGGATCTGCGGATCGTTGGCGAAGCCTTTTCCCACCTCGAAGGCGGAGACGAGGGTCGCGACCGGTGCCTTGACCAGGAATGCCATGGCGGCCGCGAGCTCGCGCTCGGACGTCTCCTTGATGGTGGTCTGGACCATCTCGCCGGCGCGGACGCGTCGCACGTCGTCGGGACCGAGACCGAGGTTGGCCATGACCTCCTCGAGCGTCGGGGCTGCCATTGCGGGAGTGCGCGCGACGAGGACGATGGCGCACAGCCCAGGGATGGCGACGCGACACCATCGTCCTCTGACTCCCCGGTGAGCGGCGTCTCGCATGGTCGGCATGCGCGCGACTCTATCCGAATCCCGGCGGGACAGTGAACCACGATGAGCAGCGCGCCCCCGGGTAGCACCCTCGAACGCGTGGCGGGGCAGCATTGACCGCCCGACGCCATGGGCGTTAGGACCGCGGCATGCCCGAGCGGAGAGTCGCCTTCATCACCGGCGCGAGCCGCGGCATCGGCCGCGGCTGCGCCCTCGAGCTCGCCCGACGCGGCTTCGACCTCGTCCTCACCGCGCGCACGGTGACGGGCGCCGAGGGCCTCGAGCATTCCTCGACCGTCAGGAAGTCCTCGACCGCGCCGTTGCCCGGGAGCCTGGAGCAGACCGCCCGCGAGGTCCGCGCGCTCGGTGTCGACGCGCTCGTCGTCAAGCTCGATCTCGCTCGCCGCGAGGACTGGCCGGCGGCGGTCGCCACGGCCCTCGAGCGGTTCGCGCGCATCGACGTGCTGGTCAACAACGGGCGCTACGTGGGGCC
>Ga0075426_10004357_pt1 | contig 10059 bp, 5 predicted proteins | sample SoiMethybrSBSTD5_FD_75304 | JGI IMG/M metagenome (GOLD analysis project Ga0075426, IMG submission 75304) | Bulk soil microbial communities from a Populus tree surrounding site in Tennessee, USA - Soil MetaG P. TD hybrid SBSTD5 | ecosystem: Environmental > Terrestrial > Soil > Tree plantation...
GCCGGCGGAATGGTGTCCGTGCCGCCGTTGAGCGTGGTTCCGGCCGCCGCCGTCACGAGGGTGCGGACGTGACAGGTGGCGCAGCCGATGGCGTCGAATAATTCCGATCCGCGGCGCGCCGCCGGGGTCCTGCCCAGAACCGTATCGCGGGCGGGTGCTTTGGTGGCCCGCATGAAGCGGGCGAACCGTTCGAAGTCCGCGAGCCCGTCCGCGTGCGTCGTGTCGTTCGGCTCGGCTGCGGCGTTGCACAGCGTCGTCACTTCCTCGGGGAGCAGGCGCGTGGTGAAGCCCATCTCGTTGAGGTAGGCGTCGGCCGAGAACGACAGCAGACTGGCGTGCTGATCCTTCCAGCCGAACCGTCCGATGCGCGTCTGCCCCGGGGCCTCCAGGATCGGGACATAGAGCGCCTGGCCCCGGATCGTGCCGCGCGTCGTCCGGCGTTGCGCACGCGCGATCTCGATCAGCGTCTCATCCGCGACGGCTTCGACGAGCCCGTCGCCCAGCAGGTTGAGCGACGCGCGCGTGGTGCGAATCGTCTCCGTGTCGGGCACACGCTCTTGAATCTCCGAATCGGGGAGCGTCGCGTTCGGGCAGATGGCCCGATCGTTGACGAGCGTGCGACCGGAGATGACGACCGTCCCCCGCGCGATCGGGATATCCGCATCGCGGAACCGCCCGTCCGGTCCCAGGTGCCCCACCCGCAATTCGCTGATTTGACTCGCGCCGCCGGAGGTGGGGTTTTGGTGGCACTCGCGGCAGGCCTGCGCGTTGTAGAGCGGCCCCAAGCCGTCCGACACTTCTTCCACCTCGTCGAACGCGTCCTGATCGGCTTGATGCGTGGAATCATCGACCGCGCCGTTGCTGCGGTCGTCGAACCCGGTGGGCGCCTCCGCCGCGCTGCTCGGAACCGGGACCTCGATCGGTGGAGCGGGCGCACCCACACCACACGCGGCGGGCGCGAACATCAGCGTGGCGAGCCAGATGGCGGGCGGCGCGAACCTGAAACGACCCATACGCGCTAGACTTGGCGCGTCAGGGAGACTCTGTCAACTCCAGGCAAACGTCACGACCGCGCCCGCCCCGAGCACATAGCGGAACGACTGCCCCGACCACCGCACCGCGAAGGTCCGTTCCTGAGCGGTGGTATTCACCACCACCAGCGCCTTGGAGCCGTCGTCGGCATTCCGGAAGGCCACGGTTTCGAGATCGCCGGCGAAGGAGGTCGAGGCAACACGCCGCGCCCCGGGCCGCACGAAGCGGCTCGCGTGACCCAGTGCGTAATACTCGACATTGCGCGTGACGGCGCCCCCGGACGCGATGGTCACAACGCCCCGGCAGTTGCCACACCCTCCGGTATGGGGCCCGTGCTGGTCGTCGAGCGCCAGGTTCCACAGGATGACGCCCTTCGCCCAATCCCGCGTGGCCCCGATGACGAGCGTGCTCACGAACCATTTGAGATTGTCCGCGAAGTTGGGCGACCATTCGCCGCCGGAGCACTCCGTGAAGTACGTGTCCTTGTCCGGGTGCGCATCGTGTACGGCAGTCTGGGCCGACACGTCTCCGGCATAGCAGTGCCACGCCACGCCGGCGACATAACGGGCGGCGGTCGAGTCGCTCAGCACCTGCAGGGGCGACTGGGGCTCGTCCCAATTGTGATCCCAATCGAGGATGATGGTCCCGATCCCGCCGCGGGCGAACAACGGCCCGACGTACTGGCCGATGAGCTGGGCCCGGACCGGGGGCTCGAGCCGCATGCCGGGGTAGTCGGCCGGCTCGTAGTGCGGCTCGTTCTGCAGCGTGATCGCGTAGATCGGCACGCCTTCCGCCCGATAGGCCTCGATGTAGCGGCGGAAGTATTCCGCGAAGGGCGCGTAGGCCTCGGGACGGAGCGTCCCCTGAATCAGGCTTCCCGTCGTCTTCATCCAGCCGGGCGGGCTCCACGGCGAGGCCATAATCTTGAGCTGGGGGTTGATCGCCAGCGCGCGCTGCACCACCGGCAGAACGTACGCTCGATTGGAATCGATCGAGAAATGCGCCAGGCTCGAATCGGTCTGGCCGGCGGGCATGTCGTCGTAGCTGTATTGATGCAGCGAGAAATCGGACGCGCCCATGGTCAGACGCGTGAAGCTCAGACCGATTCCTGGATTGCGGCCGAACAGCTCCTGCAGCAGCGCCTCCCGCTGCGGCGCCGTCAGGGAATTCTGCAGGAGCCACGCCGACGCGTCCGTGATCGCGGCGCCGAAGCCGACCATCTCCTGATACGTCGTCCCCTCGTCGACGGAGATCGTCGTGGGAAGCGCCGCTCCCGCCGACGCGAAGTGGACGTCGGGCTCCTGGGACAAGAGCCTGCTTCCGTCGGCGGTGGTCAGCCACACCCGGACGGCCGGTCCCCCCGGCGGAGGCTCAGGGGGAGCGTCGGCCGAATGCGCGTTGGACGCGCAGGCCAGGCCGGCGAGTAGGGCGAGCGTCGTCGCTCGGGGCGTCACTACCAGCCGGGGTTCTGGGTCAGGTTGGGATTGATGTTCAGCTCCGATAGGGGAATCGGCAGCAGGCTGCCCCTGATGCCGTGCGGGATCGGAACCTCGAGTGAGTCGATCGCGTGCAACTCCGCCGTCTTGGCGCGGATCGCCGAGTCGAGCACACCCCAGCGCACCAAATCGAAAAAGCGCTGTCCCTCGAACACGAACTCGCGCCGCCGGTCCAGACGGACCGAGTCGCGGAACGCGCTCTGGGACAGACCCGAAACCGGCGAGATCCCGGCACGGACCCGCACCAGATTCAGCGCCGCCTCGGCGGTCCCCGCCGTCGCCGTCCCGCCCTCGTTCACCGCCTCCGCGTACATCAACAGCACGTCGGCGTAGCGCAGCACGATCCAGTCGTTGGCCTGCCTCACCCACGCGCGCGTGTGCATGTTCTGGAAGTCGGTCTGGTCCAGATACTTGATGAACGCGGGACCGAGTTTGGCCGGGGGATCGGCCCACGTGACGGTGTCGCCAAGCGCATCGACGTACGGCTTCGCGGTGTCGGACACGATGAATGTCCCGCCTAAACCACGGGTGTCGGAGGCGGCGAATAGGTTCGCGAGAGACGGCGCGACCGTCATCAGGCCGTAGGCGTCGCCGCCGGGAAACCCGGACGGCAGGCTGAACAGCGTGTGCACGCTGCCGGAGCCCGGGTCGAGCACGCCGTCATAGTTGATCTCGAAGATGCTCTCCGAGTTGACGATTTTCGTGGCGATCTTGTAGTTGTCCTTCCAGCTGGGCAGCAGCGCGTAGCGCTGGCTCGCCATCACCTGCCCCGCCAGCGCCGCGGCGTTGGTCCAGTCCTTGGCGGTGAGGTAGACCTTGGCGAGCAGTGCTTGTGCCGCCCCGCGAGTCACCCGCCCGACGTCGGCCCCGGAGTACGACGGGGGCAGCGCCGGGATGGCCTCCTGCAGATCGCTCAGGATGAGGGCCTGCACTTGTGCCGCCGGCGTGCGTGACACACGCAGTCCGTCGAGCGACTTGACCTCGTGCTCGATCAGGGGCACGTCCCCAAAGCAGCGGACGAGATCGAAGTAGGCCAGGGCGCGCAGGAAGTGCGCCTCCCCCAGCACCCGCGCGCGGAGCGCCGGATCCATCGTGATCGCGGGGACGCGATCCAGGACCACGTTCGCCCGATTGATGATCCGGTACGCGCTGCCCCACATGTCGCCCATGGGCCATTCGGTCGCGTCGAATATCCAGTCGCTCATGCGGTGGCCATCCGAGCCGAACCGCGGAGCGGCGAAAATGTCGTCCGTCGCGATATCCGAGATGTACCAGAACCCGAGCCAGTACGACCACTTGACCTGCTCGTAGACGCCGTTGACGGCCGCCACGGCGTCGGACGACGTGTGGTAGAAGTTCTCCGGCGTGAGCACGTCGGACGGGCTCGGGTCCAGGAAGCTGTCGCACGACGACACGCCGGCGATGGCCGCCAGCGCGCCGACTATCGAAATCAGGTTGGTCCGTCGCATACGCTGGGCTCCGTTTCCCTTAGAAGCCGGCCGTGAAGCCGAAGGTGATCTGTCGCACCTGCGGATACGTGCCGAAGTCGATCCCCTGCGCGAGGTTGGTGTTGGCGTACTCGCTGATCTCGGGGTCATAGCCCCTGTACTTCGTGGTCGTGAAGAAATTCTGCGCGCTGACGTACAGCTCCAGACGGCTCAAGCTTTGGATGTGGATGTCGTGCAGCCAGCTCGCGGGCACGCTGTAGCTCAGGCGCAGATTCTTGCCCCGCAGATACGAGCCGTCTTCCACGAAGAGGTTCGATTCGGTGCTCTCGAAGGTATTGCCGATCTTGGGCGCCGGGATGCCGGGGCCGCCGCTCATCACGTCCGCCAGCTGGTTCACGGTGCCCCCGGCCGCCGTGAGCAGCGATCGATTGATGTTGTAGATCTTGTTGCCGACGGACCACTGCAGGAACAGCGACAACTCGAAGTTGCGGAACGTGAATCGATTCGAGAGACCGCCCGTGTACTTGGGCTGCGCATTCCCGATGATGGTGCGATCCGCCGACGTGATCGTCGTGTCGCCGTCGAGATCCTTGTACACGGGCTGCCCGTTCTTCATTCCCGCGTACACCCACCCGTAGAAGGAGTTGATCGGCTCGCCGACCTTGAGCACCGTGGGGTTTTGATGCGCCCCGCCGCCCACGCAGCAGTACGCCCCCACGAGCAGCGTGTCCGGGCCCAGGTCCAGCACCTTGTTGCGGTTCAGCGCGAGGTTCAGCGTGGTCTGCCAGCCCAGCGCTCCCGCGAGGTTCACGGTGTTGAAGCTCAGCTCGAACCCCCGGTTCTGCAGGCTGCCGATGTTCTGCAGCGAGGTACCGAATCCGGAGGTCGACGGGACGGATACGTAATACAGCAGGTCGCGCGTCTTCTTGTAGTAATAGTCCGCGGTCACGCCCAGGCGCCCCCGCAGCACCGTCGCATCGATGCCAACATCGACGCCGTCGGTCGTTTCCCACCGCAGGTCCGGATTCGCGAGACTGGTCGGCACGAAGCCGATGGCGCGTGCGCCACCGAACACGTTCACCGTGTTCCCGAGCAGTGCCAGCGAGCTGTAGTTGCCGATGTCCTGGTTGCCGGTGCGGCCGTAGCTGGCGCGCACCTTGAGATCGTCGAATACCCCCATCCGCTTCACGAAGCCCTCCTCCGAGGCGCGCCACGCGAACCCCGCCGAGGGGAAGAACCCGTACCGGTGGCCCGCCCCGAACTTGGACGACCCATCCACCCGCCCCGACAGGGTGAAGAGATATTTGTCGGCGATCCCCCAGCGGACGCGTGAGAAATACGACAGGAGCGACGAGTGCGGCGCCGGCGTCCACACGCCGACGAACGTCTTGGCCGTATTCAACCCGTTGACGCCCAGCGCGTCGGTCAGGAAGGTCTGCGAGGTCCCGGAGATCTGCTCGGTGTTGGTGCGCTGGAGAGTCGTGCCGGCGACCAGGTCGAGATCGTAGCGGTCACTGAACCGCCGCGTGTAGTGGAGCGTGTTCTCGAACGACCAGCTGAGCGTCTGCGCCTGGCCCCGGCTCCCCTCGCCTTGGTTGTTGCTGCCCGGCAGGACGGTCGAGGGTGAGTAGTAGTCCTGCACGGAGTTGAAGAAGTCGAGTCCCGCGGTGCTGCGCAGCGTGAGGCCCTCGCGCACGTCGTACTCGGCGAACGCGTTCCCGATCACCCGGTTGTCGCGCTCTTCGTTGGTGATCTCCATCGCCGTGGCGACGGGGTTGGGGAACGGTCGTCCGGTGAGCGGGTTCGTGCCCGTGAAGTACTCGCCGCCGGCGCTCGTTACGGGAAGCGTGGGCGGCGCCGTCAGCGCGTCCAGCATCACCGAGGCCGCTCCGCCGTTGGGCAGCACGTGCGCGTGCGACCGGCTGAACGTCAGGCGGTTGCCGATCCGCAGCTTATGGCTCACCGCCCGATCGAGGTTGAGCCGGAACGACCCGCGACTGAGGTCGCTGCCAATCACCACGCCGTCGTTCTGCAGCAGGCTGCCGGACACGTAGTAGGTCGTGCCGGCGTCGCCCCCGGAAAACGACAGGTCGTAGTTGCGCATCGGCGCGGTCCGGAAGATCGCGCTCTGCCAGTCCGTCCCCCGGCCGAACGCCGCGATGTCCGCCGGCGTGTACACCGGGGGCTGGCTGATGTTGGCGTAGGCGGTATTCACCATTTGGGCGAACTGCGTCGCGTCGAGCATCGGCAACGTGCGGCGCACCTCCTGAACCCCGTAGTAGGAGCCGAACGACACGCTGTTCTGCCCGGTCCGGCCCCGCTTGGTCGTGATCAACACGACCCCGTTGGCGGCTCGCGCGCCGTAGATCCCGCTCGCCGACGCATCCTTGAGGATCTCGATCGACTCGACGTCGTCCGGATTCAGCGCCGCGATCGGGTTCACCCCCCGCATCCCTTCCCCGAGCAGCGTCCCCGTCGTGCCGTCCGTGAGGTTGTTGAACACCGGCACGCCGTCGATCACGTACAGCGGATCGTTGCCGGCGGAGACGGAGTTCCCTCCCCGAATGCGCACCATCGCGCCGGCTCCCGGCTGGCCGCTCGATGTCACGACTTCCACGCCGGCCGCGCGTCCCAGCAGCGCCTGATCGAGCGACGTCACGGGGGTCCCGGAGACCTGGTCGGCTGTGACAGACGAGACCGCTCCGGTCAGCTCGCGCCGCTCCGCGGTGCCGTAGCCGATGGCCACGACCTCTTCGAGCTGCGTCGCCTGGGCCGCGACGGCGAAGTCGACGGACACATCCTGGTCCGACACCACCGTGACCGGCTTCGACGCGGCCCGGTAGCCGATGCGGGTCACCTTGACCGTATACGAACCCGGCGGCACGTTCGCGATGCGATAGCTGCCGTCGCCCGCCGACCTGGCGCTCAGTGCCGTGCCCTCCACCGCCACGGTCGCCGCCACGATCCCCTGCGCGGTCGCCGAGTCCGTGATCCGTCCCGTGATGGCCCCCACCTGCAGCTCGTCCCCCTGGCCTCGCTTCACCAGCGCCGCCTGCCCGTGCGACGTGAGGAGCACATCCACTCCCGCGTCGTACAGCACGGCGCTCAGCACCGCACCGACCGTCAATTGGGAGGCGCTGAAGGTCACCCGCGCGTCGAGCGGCACGACGGCCGCGCTGTACGTGAGGCGCAACCCCGCGCGCTGCGCGATGACCGACAGTGCCTGCGCCAGCGGCACGTCCCTCAGGTCGACCGAGATCGCCTTGCGGAACACCGCCGCGTTGCTCGCGTCCGTCCAGCGGGGCGCGGCGTCGCTCGAGCGGCTCACCTCCAACGCGAGGAACCGCGGACCGGCCACCGCGAGATTGACGCCGTCGCCCGGGTCTTGGGCGCTCGCCCCGCCGGTCGCTGCGGTGAGGCCCGCGACCAGCGCGACCAGGGCGCTCCACCCGGCCCGTCCGTTCACAGCGATGCGCATAAATCGACCTCCCGTTCCGTTACCGTGCTGCCGGAGCAGTTGTGATTGTCACCGACCGACCGTGCCACTGATAGCGGGCACCGACCGCCGCGGTGATGAGGGTGAGCACCTGGGTCACCGGCTCGTCGCCATACGACCCCGTGACCGGCCGGTCCCCGAGGCCCGGGTCGCCGACCTGAATGTCGAGGTCGTACCAGCGGCCCAGCTGTTGCACGACCTCGCCGAGCGGTACGCTCTCGAACACCAGCCGGCCCCGCGTCCATGCCAGCTCATTCTCGACCTTGGCCCGCGACACGAGGCGTACCGCGCCCGAGCGCGAGCGGGTCGCGACCTGGCCGGCGCGCACCGTCGTCTCGGCCATGGCGACGGCGCCCTCGATGACCGCGACGCGCTCGCGCGCCGCGTCGCTGTAGGCGTGAATGCCGAACCGGGTCCCGACGTCGCGAACCGCGCCGTCCGGCGTGTGGACAATGAAAGGACGGGCCGCGTCATGGACCACGCGGAAGAACCCTTCCCCGTCCAGATAGACGTCACGCCGGCCCGCGGCGAATGTCACAGGCGCTCGCAGCCGGCTGTCGGCGTTGAGCATGATTTCCGTCCCGTCGAGCAGCCGGAACACGGCTCGTCGTCCCCGCGGCGTCGCGTAGTCGCGCATGACCGGTGGCGCCGCGGCCGGCCTCGCCCGTCCGATCCACCAGGCCCCGCCCCCACCGAGCAGGGCGACGATGAGCGCGGCGGCAATCGCGCCGCGACGCCCCACCGCGCGTCCCCACCGGCGCCGCGCCTGTGGCGCGCCCGAGCGAAGCCCCACCCGCGCGGCAAAGCGAGCCCACGCCGCATCCACCGCGTAGGGCGCGGCCAGGCGCCGCGCGTCGGCGATCCACGCGTCGCGCAGCGCGGCGAGGGCGGCGCGGCGCTCCAGGTCTGCGGCCACCCACGACTCGACTGCGGCGAGGTCAGCGGGCGCTGCCGTGCCGTCGAGATAACGGCCGAGCACGGCAAGGTCGATAGGAGGCGGATGGGGCGTCATTATGACTCAATGACGCCGCAGGAGAGGCCTTTACTTACCGACGGATGGGGGGAGGGTCTCTCGCAGAGCCGCCAGCGCCCGACCGATGTGGACGCCGACGGTCTTCGGGGAAATGTCCATTCGCGACGCCACCTCGCGGTAGCTCAAGCCGTCCCGTCGGCTCAAGACGAACGCGGCACGGGTCCGCGGTGGCAGCGTGTCCAACGCCCGCTCCACGCGGCGCCACAGCTCCCCGGCCTCGAATTCCGCGTCCGGCGTTGTGCCGCCCGCGCCGATCTCGGCGAGAACGAGGAGCGGTGCCGCGCGCCGCCGCACCGCGATCCGCCGGACCTGACTGATCGCCCGGCGGCGCACCGCGGCGTACAGGTAGTGCCCGAGGTCGCTCACCGCCCAGCGGGCGCGGTCCTCCCAGACGCGCACAAACACGGCTTGCACCGCGTCCTCGGCGGCGTCGCGACTCCCCAGGTAGGCCGCGACGTAGCGGCACAGTGGGTCGTAATAGGCCCGGAACATCGCCTCGAAAGCGGCCTCGTCTCCCGCCCTGATGCGGGCCACGAGATCCTGCCGGGATCCCTGGAAGGCGGACCGGTCTTCGTGGAGGGCCATGTTTGTAAGGTTCCCCTTCCCAATGAGTGCCGCAAGAAGGGGACCGTCTGCCCGTGGAGCGGCCAGGCGAGAACGCAGCCCGCCCGGGACGTCAGCATCACATGACGCCCCGGGCGGGTGGGTTACTTAACCGGCGGAATCGCGCTCCAGAGCGGGCGACGGGATTCGAACCCGTGACGTCCAGCTTGGGAAGCTGGCATTCTACCCCTGAATTACGCCCGCAAAGCCTCTCCGGTGCAAAAACCGTGACTACCGCACGCCCACGCTTTACGTGGCGTCAATCCGACATCCCCTTCACGAGCAATGCTTTGACCTACCAACGCAATTTACATGCCCCGCCGTCTTACCGAAAGCCGGGGCGCGATTCAGCTACGCTTGTAGCGCCATGCAACCACACCCGGCTGCTCGACCTTCAACTTGAACTCCTGGCTCGCGTTGGGATCCAAGGTGGGGACGTCCTGGGACTGCGTCGCCACCACGTTTCCTTTCGCGTCGAGGAACTCGAAGCCGATCTTGAGCGGCGGCGACGCTTTGGCGCGGAAATTCGTCATCTGGCCGTCCAGGGTCGCCCCTTTCTCCGTGGGGGAGAAGCTGGACACGGTGATCTCCACCGGCAGCGAGTCGGCGATCGTCAGGTAGTACAGCACCGAGTCTTTTTTGCCCTTGAGCTGCCAGCCGCCGGCGAGCTTGGCGAGCGTCGAGCGGTTCATCGGGTCCACAGCATACAGGCGCTGGGCCAGGGGCAGCACATTGGCCGAGTCGCCGACCATGTATGAGACTCCGGCCAGGTTGTATAGGGCGTCGCGAGAGTACGGGTTCTTGGCGAGCCCGGCCTGGTACGCCTTGGCCACCAGGCTGTACTGCGGGTCGGCGAGCGCGTGGAACTTTCGCATGGTGTCGGCCGCGGCCGGCGCGCAGCGCGCCCCGACCTGGCGGGCCGTGAGCGCGGGGGTCTTCTTCTTCGCGGCC
>Ga0075426_10004358_pt1 | contig 10059 bp, 9 predicted proteins | sample SoiMethybrSBSTD5_FD_75304 | JGI IMG/M metagenome (GOLD analysis project Ga0075426, IMG submission 75304) | Bulk soil microbial communities from a Populus tree surrounding site in Tennessee, USA - Soil MetaG P. TD hybrid SBSTD5 | ecosystem: Environmental > Terrestrial > Soil > Tree plantation...
CGTTGTCGCCCTGCCGCACCCCCAGCGAGAAGGCGCCCTCCGCGTCCTTGCGGTACCACACGAAGCCGTTGTTCACTTCAATCTCGCGCGCGAAAAAGAACTGGTGCGGCGGCGGAAAAACCCCTATGCTTCCCGCGCCGCCCTCAGCCACAGCCAGCCGGTTGCGCGCCACTAGCGGCACGGGTTCGTGGTTGGGCGTGCCGCCGAATTCGTACTTCTGGGCATTGCCGCCGGCGTCGCGCCACGTCACGTGCCCGAGTTCGCTCGTCGAGAACCCGCGCAGCCCGGCCGTGTACTTATACGCGACCGACGGTTCTGCGGTCTTTGCGATGGCTTCCACGCGCAACAGGTTCGATCCCTGATAAACCGTGAACTGCAACCGCCCGGAGAAGATGCCCATCGACAGGCCGGGAAACGAAACCTCGATCCGCGCGCCCTCTTGCTGCACTTCGCACGCGTGCGTTGCAAATGACGACACGCCGCGCCGGATCTCTTCCGGCTTGCGCGGCAGGCCGGGATTTTCACCGTGCCCCGGAATCGTCAGCGGTGCGTCCCAGAATACGTCCCAGCGATGCTCGTGGTCGAGGCCGTGCGCCTCGCGCCGTACGCCGCTTACCGTGGTGAATTCAGGCGTGAGATTGCGCGCCAGCACGGCATCGCCCGCAGCCAGTTCGCGCACCACCGGCGTCGCGCGGTCGATCGCGAACGCCGCCCGGAGCCTCGTGCCATGCTCCCCCGCCCAGTTGACCTGGAGCGTCTCCCCATCCACGCGGGCGCCCAGGTTGGGCAATGCCGCGACGTTATGGAGCGTGCAGTTGAGAGGATCGGCTGCGACCGGAATCACGAAAAGGAAAAACGCCAGCGATTTCATACGCGACTGGCATTTTACCGCGTGGGTGGGAAGTTTTCCTCGCCGCGCGGCTTACCAACGCCACCACGCCCGCGGCTCTGCTCCCGGAACCACCGCCTCCACCGGCCCGCCTTCAAGGACCGCCCGCGGATTCGTCACAAACAGCGCTTCCGCGCGCTGCTCGCCATACCGCTCGGCCACGTGCTGGTACGCCTCGGCCAGCACGGGGGAGCGCCGCTTCGCATCGTGAGCGTCGCTGGCTACGAAGTGCGCCAGGCCGCGCTCCATGAATCGTTCCACCGCCTTCTGCGCGCGCTGCCCGAAGCGCCCGAGAAACGATTGCGCCGTCACCTGCACGCGGCAGCCGGCCGCCACCCAGCGGCCCACCCCGTCGAGCGAGCGGGCCAGCATCGCGTTGCGCTCCGGATGCGTGATCACCGGCGTCATGCCCGCGGCCAGCATGCGGCCAAAGATATCGCCCGCCGAATCCAGGATCATCACATCGGAAAATTCCACCAGCAGATATCGCTTGCCGTTAATGGTGAAGCGTGCCGGATCGGCGAGCGCACGCTCGATATTTTCGAAGTAGAGATGAAACTCGCAGCCGCGATGTATGCGCGGCGCGCCGCCCGAGGCTTGAGCCAGCTCGCGGATCTTCTCGTCGGCAGCCTCGCGGTTGAACGCGTACTGAAAATTGGCGTGCGGCGTGGCCACGATGTCCGTCGTGCCGGACTCCGCGGCCAGCCGGAGCATGGCGGCCGCTTCATCCAGCGTCTTCGGCCCATCATCCAGGCCGTGCAGGATGTGGCTATGGATGTCCACCATGGCTGGATAGCGGCAAGCGAGATTTAAATTTCCGGGTAAAACTCGAAAAATGCGTCGAGCGATCGCAGGAGCTGCTTGCGAATTTCCTCTTCGCTGGCTCCTTCGATGAGATGCATGGTGACGGAAGCCTGGCGGCCGTTCTTCAGAACGATAGAAGCGTCACCCACCGACGCCAGTTCGTCAGCCGGCAACATACGCAGGCCATAAATCAGCGCGAGCTCGGCCATCAGATGAACATTTCTTCGTCTTGCGTGGCGTGGTCCACCGACTCCCGCCGGCCCTGCGCCACCACTGAAATGGCCGCGCGGATGCCGTGCATGATGCCGTCCACTTGTTTCACCGGCTTCAGCATGGCATGCCGCACCGTTTCGCTGGCGTGTTGCACCTGCTCGACCGTCTGATCCACCGCGCCGTCGATGCGCGCCACTTGCGCCCGCGCGCGGTCGCTCGCGTCCTTCACTACCTCGCCCAGACGGTCCACCTGCTGGTGCAGGTTCTTCGTTATCTCGCTGGCCTCGGTCGCCATCTGCGAGAACTTGGGAGCATTCTCGTCCACCAGGCGCCGCACAGTTGTCACCAGCGGCGTCAGGGCTTCCAACATCGGCATCAGCTTGTTTTGAGTGACCTGGATCACGCGAAACATGGCAAGCACCACCACCGTCTGCACCACAAACGCGGTGAGCGCCAGGAAAACACCGATCGCAATCACCCAGCGAAAAACATCATCCGACATACAATGCGTTCGTCAGCGCGCCATCTGCCCCTCGGCCGAAGGTCCCACGGCTTCGCGATACGCCTGTTTTCCGGCCTCAACGGCTTCCGCCAGCGTGTCCTTCTGGCGGCCGATGGCTTCCTTTCCGCGCTCGATGATTTCGCTCGCGCTGTCGCGCAGCTCCGAACCGCGGCGCCGCAGGTATTCTTTGCCTTCTTCGGCCTTCCCCAGCAGTTGCTCGCGTGTTTCCTCACCCGACTTGGGTGCGAACAGTAGCCCCAGTCCGACGCCCACCCCTACCCCTAGAATAAAGCTTGCCAACGCGTCTCTGCCCATCTCGCCTCCTTCGCTTTTCCGTTTCTCGGCAGCTAGTCTCAAGTATACTCCGGCAGGACGCCGAAGAGGTTTCATCACGCCGGGAAAGCGGTTAAACTGCTCTACGGCGGAAGAACGTGCCGAAACCTGGAAAACGCGCCTTGCTGGATGCTGATGGGCTATGGGAGCTGGCGCTCAAACTCCTGGGCGGCCGCGCGTACTCGTCAGGCGAGCTCCGCCAGAAGCTGCGCGCGCGCGCCGGTAGAGCGGAAGATGTGGAGGCCACGCTCGCGCGCCTTAAGGAATACCGGTACCTGGACGACCGCCGTTTCGCCGAGAGCTTTGCCGCCGCGCGCCTGGAAAACCAACGGCTGGGCAGAAATCGGGTGGCGCGCGACCTCCGGGGCCGGCGCGTGGCGCCAGCCGTGGCGGAAGCGGCCATCGAGAAGACCTATCAGCGCGTGGACGAAGTAGCGCTGATCGAAGCGTACATCCGGAAAAAGTATCGCGATACCCCGCCGGCAGATCTGTTCCAGACCGAAAAACAACTGGCCTCGGCTTACCGCCGGCTGATGCGGGCTGGCTTCGGTTCGGGCAACATCATCCGGGCCCTGAAGCGCTTCGCCGCCCATCCGGAGCTCCTGGACGGCTTCGAGCCCCCTGAAGAGCCATGAGCTCGCGTAACTCCAGTCACAACGGCCCACAAAGACTTCCATCTGCCCCGAAATCATTGATTCCGCTGATTGTTTCAGGCCAAACGGGGTGGCGCCATCGTCGGTGCAAAGCGAGGAGGTGCTAGCTCTCCGGTTTATAGTTGGGCTAGAGTCTTCCACGCCCTCAGGCTCCAGCGCACCGTTAAGGTGGTGATTCAACTAGGGAATTCCCTTGAGAAAACTTGTCCTCTACCGAAACTCCTTCTTTGCGCCGAAGTAAAGCTAATGATATGGCTACGATTCTGATCGTCGACGACCACCAGAGCAACCGCGAAGTGTTGACTACTCTTCTCGGTTACCGGAATCACTCGACCGTCGAAGCCAGCGACGGAATCGAAGGGCTGGAGCGCGCGCGGGATGCGCGGCCCGATCTGATCATTACCGACATCCTGATGCCGACCATGGATGGCTACGAGTTCACGCGGCGCCTGCGGGACGATCCCGCCTTTGCCGCTACCCCCGTGATCTTCTATTCGGCGCATTACCTGTTGCAGGAAGCGCACGCGCTGGCGGCCCGGTGCGGTGTCCAGTACGTAGTCGCCCAGCCCGCCGAGCCGGAAGAGCTGCTGCGAACGGTAGACAAGGCTCTGGGCCTGACGCCGCAGGCCACGGTTGCCGCGCTTGCGGTAGGGGAGTTTGACCGCGAGCACATCCGGGTTCTCACCGATAAGGTTTCGCAGCAGGCGGGCGAGCTGGGAGATATCAGCTCGCGCCTGGAAGCGCTCATCGATATTGGCCGCGAGCTGAATGTGGCGCAAGACCCGTCGTTCCTGCTGGAGCGGTATTGCCGGGCGGCCCGTGAAGTCATTGGAGCGGTTTATGCCTCCGCCTGCATCACCGACGAAAGCGGCCGCGAAGTCCGGCGGTTCTGCGCCGGCGGCGTGCCAGACACTGGGGGCCACGCCTGCGGCATCAGCGGACCCATGGCACAAATGCTGACCGACGGAGTATGCCGGCGGGGCCGGAATTCCGGAGCCGAGCCGGTGACGCTGGGCTGCGCGCCCGGCATCCCGCCGGTCGATTCGTACCTCATCGTGCCGGTGCTCATGCGGAGCCGGACCTATGGGTGGCTGGGCCTCGGAAACAAAGTTGGTTATCCCGAATTCACGGCCGAAGATGAACGGCTGCTCACCACGCTGGCCGCGCAACTCGCCGTGGGATACGAAAACTCGCGCCTGTTCGAGGAATTGAAATGGCGCGCCGAAGACCTGGAGCACGAGGTGGCCGAGCGGCGGCAGAGCGCGGAGAAGTATCGCATGCTGGTCGAGCAGGCGTCCGACGGCATCGTCAGCGCCGACGAGAATGGCGACCACCTCGAAGTAAATCCCAAAATGCTCGAGATGCTCGGTTATACGCGCAAGGAGCTTCTGGGACGGAAGATGCAGGACCTGATTCCCCGGGAAGACCGGGGCCGCGAACCATGGCCTCTCGATGGAGATCAGCGGCGAACATACCACCGGGAACTCCGGTTCCTGCGGAGCGATGGCACCCCACTCGAAGTGGAAGTCAGCATGAGCCGGCTCGACGACGGACGGGTGCAGGCCATCGCGCGCGACGTCTCGGAGAGGAAACGCCTGGAAGCCGAGCTCCGTCAGTCGCAGAAGCTCGAAGCGGTGGGCCGGCTGGCTGGAGGGGTGGCGCACGACTTCAACAATCTGCTGACCGTCATTCTGGGCCACAGCGACCTGATGCTTGCCGCCATGGAGCCACGCGACCGGCGGCGCCGCGACCTCGAAGACATCCGGGAGGCGGGCGCTCGCGCGGCCGTGCTCACCAACCAGTTGCTGGCGTTCAGCCGCAAGCAGGTGCTGCAGCCCAAAGTGCTCAATGTCAACACCGCCGTTGCCAATTTGACCAAAATGCTCGGCCGTCTGATCAGCTCCAATATCGAACTTGTGACCCGCTGTCATCCCGAGCCATGGCGCACAAAAGTCGATCCGGGACAGCTGGATCAGGTAATCCTGAATCTGGCGCTGAACGCCCGCGATGCCATGCCGCTTGGCGGCAAGCTGATTCTGGAGACCGCGAATTACCGGATTCACGGCAAACAGTTGGCGGAGCTACCGGAGGTGCCGCAGGGCGAATACGTGATGCTGGCGGTGAGCGATACGGGATCGGGAATGGACGCCAAAACACGATCGCACTTGTTTGAGCCTTTTTTCACCACCAAGGAGCCCGGCAAGGGCACGGGCCTGGGGCTTTCCACGGTGTATGGCATTATCCGCCAAAGCGCTGGGCATATCGCGGTCTATAGCGAGCCGGGGCGCGGCACCACCATGAAAGTTTTCCTGCCGCGCGCCGAGGAGCCGAGCGAAGCGGTACCACAGTGCGACGACTACCAGCCGCTGCCCATGGGCAACGAAACCGTATTGCTCGCCGAGGACGACGAGCGCGTTCGTTCGCTCACGGCCAGCGTGCTGAGTCAGCTCGGCTACCACGTGCTCGCGGCTGGGAACGGGGAGGAAGCGCTGGACATCGCCCGCCAACATCACGGCGAGATCCACCTGCTGTTTACGGACATGGTGATGCCGAAACTGAGCGGCGACGACCTGGCTGCCGAAATCCGGCGCGACCGTCCCGCGATCAAACTTCTGGTGTGCTCCGGTTACACCGGCGACGCCGCGGCACACCAGGGGGTGCTCGACCCATCAATCCCGTTCCTGCAAAAGCCGTTCACGCCTCGCGCCCTGGCGGTCAAGGTGCGGGAGGCGCTCGACGGCAGCGTGCAAGGCGCATGGCGCAAAGGGCCGCAAAGCGAGGCGGAGCGCTTCGGCAGAAGTGATCCTGGCATTGGCTCCTCCGCGTGACAGGTTGATGGGAGAGATCGATCCACTACAAGACTGGGCGCAGGTTATGGAGGCATTGCGGCGGCAGGCGGAGCTGCTGGATCTAGCCCACGATGCGATGCTGATTCGCGAACAGGGTGGCGCCATCCGGTTCTGGAGCCAGGGCGCCGAGAGACTGTATGGCTGGTCCCGGGAACAGGCCTTGGGACGAATGAGCCACGAATTGCTCCAGACGCGTTTCCCGAACGGCTTTCAGTCCGTCTTGAACGCTGTCGCGCGGACAGGCTCGTGGGAGGGCGAACTGTCGCACACGCGGCGCGACGGCTCCACCATAACGGTTCTGAGCCGCTGGGCGCAGCGGCGGACCGAAAGCGGGTCGCTCGAAATTCTGGAGATCAATCACGACATCACGGCGCGCAGGCAGCTTCTCGAGGCCGCTGCCACGGAGCGGAACGAGTTCGAAAGAGTCCTGCGCGAAAAGAACGTGGCGCTGGAGAAGGCCAACGCCGCCAAAGACCTGTTCCTATCCAGCATGAGCCACGAATTGCACACGCCGCTCAACGTGGTGATCGGGTTCGCCGGCACGCTGCTGATGCGCCTGGCCGGTCCGCTCAACGCGGAACAGGAACGGCAACTGCGCAGGATCCAGGCCGGCGGCAAGCATCTGCTCTCGCTGGTGGACGATTTGCTGGACCTGGCGAAGATCGAATCCGGCAAGGTCGAGCTGCAATTGCGCGAGACCTCCTGCCAGGAGGTGCTGGGCGAAGTTGTGTCCGTGCTGCGACCGTTCGCGGAAGCCAAATCGCTCAACTTCGAGACGCACTTTCCGGACCGGCCCCTCACGATCAAGACCGACCGGCGGGCGCTGAGCCAGATCCTGCTTCACCTCGGGAACAACGCGATTAAATTCACGCCGCAGGGCTCGGTACGGGTGGAGGTGAGCGAATGGGCGGCGAACGGCCAATCCGGCGCCGCGGTGCGCGTGGTGGACACCGGAGTGGGGATCAAGGCCGAGGACCAGAGCAAGCTGTTCCAGGGCTTCGAGCGCATCAACCCGGAGGCCCGCGCGGTAGGCGCCGGATTCGGCCTCTACCTTTGCCGGAGGCTCGCCGGCCTCATCGGCGGGCGCATCGAGCTCGAGAGCGAATACGGGAAAGGCAGCCGGTTCACGCTGCTGATCCCGCAGGGTTGAGCTGTCCGTTAAATGCGAATTCAGCGCAAACTGCCGATCGTCTTCTTCACTCTGGCGGTGATGCTGGTATGCATGTTCGTGCTGCTGGGCCAGCTCCGGCTGAGACAGGCCGAGAATCGCCGCTGGGTGCTACGTACCGAGGACGTGCTGGCCGAGCTCTCGTCGCTGCTGGGCAATACGATGGCGGCCGACTCGGCGGCGAGAGGCTATTTGATTGCCGGCCAGGAACGGTACCAGGCGCTTTATCAGACGGCGGCCCGAGAAACCGAGCGGGCGCTCGAGTCTCTGAGCCGAATGCTCGCGGACAATGCCAGCCAGATGCAGCGGCTGGCTCGTCTACGGATGGAGATGGAGGAGAATAACCAGTCGGTTAGCATAGCGCGCGAGGTCCGCCAGAAGCTGGGCCTGGCAGCGGCTGCGGGGGCCTTCGCCGAGAGCGACTCCCCGCAGAGGATGGATCGAATCCGGGCGGCCATCAGCGAACTTGGCGGCGAAGAGCGGCTGCTGCTCGGCGAGCGCGAAGTCGGCTTGCGCGCGAGCGAGCGCGCGGTGGCGATTACCTATACGGCTTCGGGCGCACTGGTCATGATACTGTTATGCGCCGCCTACATCCTGTTCAGCCGGGACGCCAGGCATCGCGAGTCGCTCGAGAGCGAGCTGAAACAGAAGAACGCCCAACTGGAAGGCGCGAGCCGGCTCAAGAGCGAATTCCTGGCCCACATGAGCCATGAGCTGCGCACCCCGCTCAACGCCGTCATCGGCTACACTGGCACGCTTCTGATGAGGCTGCCAGGCCCTTTGACGGCGGATCAGGAAAAGCAGCTCAAGACCGTGCAAAGCAACTCGCGGCACCTGCTCTCGCTGATCAACGAGCTGCTGGATGTGGCCAAGATCGAATCCGGCAAGGTGGACGTACACCTGGAAACGCTGCCCTGCCGCGAGATCATCGAGCAGGTGATTTCCTCGCTGCGTCCACTGGCGCAGGCCAAGAGCATCGATCTGGAAGCGAAATTTCCCGAGCGGTCCGTACAAACGAGCACGGACCGGCGGGCGTTCAGCCAGATCCTGATCAACCTCACCAACAACGCCATCAAGTTCACGGAGAAGGGCTCAGTAAGGCTGGAGCTGGGCGAGCGCAACGGCGCCGGCGGCGCCCTGGCCACTATCGATATTATCGACACCGGCGTCGGATTGCGGCCGGAAGATCAGCCGCACATGTTCCGCGCTTTCGAACAGATAAGCTCCGGAGGGTCTCAGCGGGAGGGCACCGGTCTGGGACTCTATGTCAGCGGGAAACTGGCGGCATTAATCGGCGCGCACATCGATTTCGAAAGCGAGTACGGAAAAGGCAGCCGCTTCACAGTGTCGCTTCCAAAGGTTTAATCCCATGGCGATTCTGATTATCGAAGATCACACAGACAACCTAGAGCTGATGAGTTATCTGCTGAAAGCCTTCGGCTACGCCACGCTGGCCGCGGCCGACGGGTTCACGGGACTGGAGCTGGCCCGGAGCCGGCAGCCGGAGCTGATTGTTTGCGACATTCAGCTTCCCGGCATTGATGGGTTTGAAATAGCCCGGCGTTTGAAGGAGGATGACGGGCTGCGAAAGATCCCGCTGGTGGCCATCACCGCGCTGGCCATGGTAGGGGATCGCGAACGCGTGCTTGCGGCGGGGTTCGACGGTTACATCGCCAAGCCCATCGTGGCCGAGACATTCGTGAACGACATAGAGAGCTTTCTGAGGGTGGAGCACAGGATGCGCCGGACTGCACCGGCCGCGAACACGGGTGCGCCGGCGGTGAGCGCCAATGGCGGCGGGGCAGAGGCGGTAACAGTTCCCCGCGGCACCATCCTGGTGGTGGACAACTTGCCCGCGAATCTGGATCTGGCGCGCTCGATTTTCGAACCGTCAGGATACCGGGTGCTGCTGGCGGAAGAGGTTGCGGCCGCAGTGGCTCTGGCGAAAGAGAGTCCTCCGGACCTGGTGCTGTCGGATGTGAACCTGCCCGAGGGATCGGGCTTGGAGCTGGTAGTGCACTTGAAATCCGACCCGAAGCTGGAAGCGGTTCCGGTGGTTCTGATTTCGGCCACTTTGCCGCGCGACACGAAAGAAGAACTGGTACTGGCGGCCGGTGCTACGAAGTTTCTACGCCGTCCCATCGATCCAGACTTGCTGCTGGAGGAAGTCGAGAACTGCCTGGAGGCGGCGCGCCGCGGGGCCGGCGCTAGCTGACCACGGCGGCGCGGTTAGACAGCTCGCCGATTTCCGGGACGCGAATGGACACCATATCGCCGGCAGCGAGCGCGGCTTGCTCGGTGACGATGATGCCGGTGCCGGTGAGCAGAACCGATGCCGCCGGAACCGGGTTGGCGCGCAGCAGATATTCGACGAGCGTCTCGATTTTGCGGTGCAGCCGGGCGGTGGAGACGCTGCCCTGAAACGTCGTCGCGGCTCCGCGCGTGATGGTGCAGGTCATCTCGAGCTTATACGGATCGGACAGCTCGTCGGCAGTGACGATCACGGGGCCCAGGGCGCAGCATGCGGCGTAGAATTTGGATTGCGGCAGGTAGAGCGGATTCTCGCGCTCGATGTCCCAGGCGGAAACATCGTTGGCGAGGGTGAAGCCGAGAATGGCGCCGCGGCTGCCGAGGATGGCGGCCAGCTC
>Ga0075426_10004360_pt1 | contig 10055 bp, 9 predicted proteins | sample SoiMethybrSBSTD5_FD_75304 | JGI IMG/M metagenome (GOLD analysis project Ga0075426, IMG submission 75304) | Bulk soil microbial communities from a Populus tree surrounding site in Tennessee, USA - Soil MetaG P. TD hybrid SBSTD5 | ecosystem: Environmental > Terrestrial > Soil > Tree plantation...
GTCATTTCCGTCGAAGAGTCGGATTGGGGCGTCAGACGCTACGTCAAATATCCCGACGGCAAGGACGTGACGTTTTTCTTCGGCATGCCGAACATCAACTTTATCAACGGTCAAGTGGTCGATCCGGTGATCAAGCGGGCCAACGTGATTGTATTCAAGGTTCCCGTGGACGACGAAAACCACATTCACTTCGAAGTCCGCGCTATCCCGCTTACCGGCGAACGCGGCCGTGCGTGGATCGAAGAGCGCCGGGAGCTGCGTACACGGGCGGAAAGAGATCGGCCGGAGCTCGTCCGGGCGATTATCTCCGGAAAACTTCGGCTCAGTGACGTCGATCCAAACCGTGTCGATTTCGTCATGCTAGAAGACGAAGTCGCGCAGACCGGTCAGGGCGCGATCGCCGTGCGCAGCAACGAACACCTCGGCCGCAGCGACCGCGGCGTATTTCTTTTGCGTAAGATTTGGGAACGCGAGCTGCAAAACTTAGCGGAGGGCAGGCCGCTTAAGCAATGGACTTACCGGCCGGACATGCTGCCGACGTATCCAAGCATATGACGATGCTTCGGTTCTTACTCTGAATAAACGAGAAATTGCGTTCGGCTATGCTGCCTCTTCCGGAGCCCCGCCGGATTTTGCCAGGTCTTCGACCTTGATTTTTTCGACATTCATCTTCTCCGCGGCTTTCGTCATTCGATCCATCACTTCGTCGAAGCTCAGCGGCGCAGCGTCTTTGGGGCGGAAGCGGATCGGGTTGATGCGCGCGACCACGAAGCTTTTCAGATAGGGGCTGGTGAGGCCTTTGGCTTTGAGCGCTTCGACTTTGTCGATGACGGTCTTATCTAAATCCATCAGCGCTCTGGCGCGTTCGCGGCGGATTTCTATCGACGATTCGAGCGGCTTCTTCAGGAACTGATCGGAGCGTTTAAGGATCGGATGATAGGCGCCGCCGCTGAAGCGGCCGTTTTCGAGATAACAGAGACCGAGGGTGATCAGCGCGGCTTCTTCGAATTCGAGCGCGTAGGTTTCTTCTGTTGCGTCATCCAGCGTCGCCAGCTCCTGATACATTTTGATTACTTCAAGAGAGCGCTCGCGGAGGTTGTGCGCTTTCTCGGTATTGAGCGCGAGTATCTGATAAGCGGCGGAAGTCTCGGGCACGACGATGCCGATGATGCATTTGGCGCCGAGCGTTCTCATGGCCGACAGGCGATGATTGCCGTTGGGCGTCCAGTAGCGGGTATTGCTGTCTTTGGTCTCTTTGCGCACGACGATGATCGGGTCGAGAAAGCGGCCGAGCTTGGCAACTACGCCTTCAAGTTTGCGCACGTGCGTGTCCGACAGATTGCGTTGATAGGGAGTCGGCTCGACTTGGTCGATCGGCAACGCCGCCAAGACCAGCCATTGTCCGCCAAAAGGTTCGCGGTACTTGGCGAGAACTTTGCCGCCGTCCTGATCGATGGCTTGCTTAAGGTCTTCGACTGCGGTCGGCGACGCCGTCGCCAGCAGCTCTGTGGCCGTGAGTCCGATGGATTGACCGGCGAGCTTGCGCCGTTTGCGCGGCGCGCCGGTTTTCTTTTTAGCTTTTTTTTCCGCCATTGGAGTTTTGCTCGCGAGTTCTGATTAACACAGGATGCGCTATTCTTCCAAGCGACGGAAATTTCGCATTGTCCCATCGACAAATCCCCGCGCTCGGTGAAAAAGCGCGCAAGACTTTTGCCGTGCTGGATGCTATTTTTAACACCGAGCAGACATCTACTTTAAAAAGGGATTCCCATGACCCAATACGACTACGATCTCTTTACCATCGGCGCCGGCTCGGGCGGCGTGCGCGCGAGCCGGATGTCAGCGTCCTTCGGCGCCAAAGTGGCGATCGCCGAGGAGCTCTACCTCGGCGGCACTTGCGTCAACGTCGGCTGTATTCCGAAAAAGCTTCTCGTCTATGCGTCGCACTACGGCGACGATTTCGACGATGCGGCGGGTTATGGCTGGACGGTCGGTGAGCGGCGCGTGGATTGGGCGCGACTGATCGCTAACAAGAACAAAGAAATCAGCCGGCTCAACGGCGTTTACCGAAAAGTTCTCAGCGACGCCGGTGTCAGGATCATCGATGGCCACGCCGAAGTCGTCGACCCGCACACGATTGCGATCGACGGTAAAAAAATCACCGCAAAATATATTTTGGTGGCCAGCGGGAGCTGGCCGGTCAAAGAAAAATTTCCCGGCTGCGAGCACGCGATCACGTCAAATGAAGCCTTTTTTCTCAAAGCTGCGCCGGCCAACGCGATCATCGTCGGCGGCGGCTATATCGGCGTCGAATTTGCCGGGATTTTCCACGGCCTCGGTATTCGCACCACCCAACTCTATCGCGGCGATTTGTTTTTGCGCGGCTTCGACGACGATATTCGCACCACGTTGGCGGAGGAGATGCGAAAGCGCGGCATCGATCTTCGGTTTTCGACCGGCATCACCAAGATTGAAAAAGCCGGCGGCACATTGCGGGCGACGCTCACAGACGGCAGCGTCATCGAAGCGGAGCAAATTCTCTACGCGACCGGGCGCGCGCCGAAAACGCGCGAGCTCGGTTTGGAGAAGGCCGGCGTGGAACTGCGCGTAAACGGCGCGGTGATCGTCGACGAATATTCGAAATCGAATTTGGACAGCATTTACGCCATCGGCGATTGCACCGATCGCATGATGCTGACTCCCGTGGCCATCGCCGAAGGCATGGCGGTGGCCAATACATTGTTCAATAACAAGCCGATGCGGCCGGGCTATCTGAACGTGCCGACCGCCGTGTTCAGCACGCCCAATTGCGCCACGGTGGGTCTCACCGAACATCAAGCACGACAAGCCGGCTACGATGTGGACATCTATAGAAGCTTTTTCAAGCCGCTTCGACATACGCTCAGCGGGCGCGACGAGCGAACGATGATGAAGCTGGTGGTCGATCGCCCGAGCGATCGGGTGCTCGGTTGTCATATGGTGGGGGCTGACGCCGGGGAGATTATCCAAGGGCTGGCTGTCGCGCTCAATTGCGGCGCTACCAAGGCTCAATTCGATGAAACGATAGGCATTCATCCGACCGCGGCCGAAGAGTTCGTAACCATGCGGACCAAAATGGCCTGAAAGATTTGCCTGTCCTGCCGCTTCCAGAGAAAATCGCTGATAAACGGGAACCAGAGTTCGACAAGTACGGCAGGCTTCTTGAAGATCCCAGCGCGATGAACCAGGCATTTCCCGCCGTGAAGCTCCCGGAAGTCCGCTAGCGGACGAGATCGCGCTGCCCCGCGTTTGATTAGATCGAGATCAGCTTCTCACTTTGCCATTCTGCCCGCACTCACGCAGCCCGCGGTGATCGTTCAAAACATGCGTCGGCATGTGCAACTCGGCGGCAACCGAGCCCGATTTTTACCTACAAAGTGGAGTAGTAACCATTCTGCCGTCAGACCATCAGTATTCGCTTTATAATAAGATCAAGCTGTTAGGCTCTGGCATTCTCATTGCTCACTCAAATCGATGAAACTGCGTCTGACAAAAGGAATATTATGGATCGGGAAACTTTTCGTGAGCAATTGCTAAGCGTCATGGAACGGAAGAGCCACTGGGCCTGGCCGCTGTTTACGGCCGGCCGTGTGCCCAAGGATCGGCTGCACTTTCATTTCGAACAGGAGTACGAAACTTACGTGCGCGACTTCCCGATCCTCGTGGGCCGAGCTTACATCCGGTGCCCGATCGCGGAGATCCGCCGCAGTCTGGCGGAAAATTTATACGAAGAGGAAACCGGCGGGCTGGTCGCCGGAAGTCCCCATCCGCTTTTATTCTTAGAATATCCGCGCGGCCTGGGCATGGATCTGAATCGATTCGAGCACGTGCAACTTCTCCCGGCCGCGCGGCACTATCGAAATTTTCTCGACGACGCTACTCAACATTTTGGCTGGGATATTGCCGCCGCGGTCGTGACCATCTTCGTCGAAGGCTCGTCGGACGAACGCTCGACATTGAACGAGAAGAGTCGCCCGGATGCAGCGCCTTTGGAGCAACATCCGTTGGTCAAATATTACGGTCTCTCCGTGGATCACCTGGCCCTCACCAAGGCGCATCGCCAGGTCGAAGGCTGCCACCGTGCCGCGGCGTGGAAGGCGATTCTCGATCATGTCGTGCCGATGCGGCGGGGCGCGGTCATCCGGGTGATGAGAGAGGCCCTGGAGCTCTGGCTGGGATATCGCGACGCTGTGGCGGAAATCTGCGGTCTCGAACGCAATGAAGCGAGCGATCACCTGCGCTGTCGAGTCGCGGAAGTCGCTTGATCAACAGTCGATAGGCTCGCCGCGATAACTTTTCGCGAGAATCTGCATGGGATTGAGCGGGCGGCGGCCGTTGCCTTGCTCGATTTGAATCGCCGCGAGAGGGCAATCCGAACACGTAACTTTCGGGTTGTCCGCTGCCATGGCTTCGAAAGCGCGACTGCCCCATTTCAAAGACTGCTCAAAATTTTCCTTTTTCATCGACCAAGTGCCGTCGTGGCCGGAGCATTCTTCCACGACCTTCACAGTCGTATCCGGTAAGAGCGCCAGTACATCGCGGGTTTTGTAGCCGACGTTTTGCGCGCGCAAATGGCAAGGCATGTGGTAGCTGATATTGCCGGCGCCGCTTTTGAAGTCTTTCTTGAGCTTGCCCTGGTTCGCTAAGCCGGCAAGGAACTCCATCGGGTCCATAGTTTGGGCGGCGAGCTTTTTTGCTTCGTCCGTGCCGAGCAAACGCGGATATTCGACACGGATCATCTGCGAGCAAGTGGGATTGGTCGCGACGATTTTGCGTCCATCGTTTATGTGCGGGGTTAGGCTGGCGACATTCTGTTTTGCCGCCTCGATGGCTCCGTCCACGTCACCGTTGTGCCAGAGCGGCATGCCGCAACAGCGCTCGTAAGCGAACGACACGTCGACGTTATTGTGCGCCATCACATCCAGCGTATCGGTGCCGATTTCCGGTTGGTTGTAATTTACATAGCACGTAGAGAAAAACGCGATCTTCGCCGCCGGCTCGCCCTCAGGAGCTTTGTGGCGGCCGGCGAATTGGGCCGCGAACGTTTTCGCGGCGAACGAAGGAAGCTTTTTGTCTTTGTGAACGCCGATGACGCTGTGCATAAGCTGGCGGTTGAGCGTATTTTCGTTGGCCCAATTTGCGAGGGGCGCGATCGCCGTGCCGACCTTTCCAACCAAATCTGGATTGCCGAGCAGTTTGTCCACCAGCGGCACACCCTTTTTTTTGACTTCTTGAGCTTTGGCGCGCGCCATTAGACGCGGAAAATCGATCGCCCATTCATGATCGCCCGGCGTGTAGGGACATTTGATATAGCAAAGCTTGCATTGAAAGCAGAGATCAACGATCTGATGGACGTCTTCGGTTTTTAATTTCTTGGTATCGACCTCGGCATATTTGCCTTCCGTGCAATAATCGTCGATGGCATCGAACATGGTGGGAAAGCTACCGCAGTACTTTACGCACATGCGGCAGTCTGCACACAGACTGAAGACTCGCTCTACTTCCGTGCGTAAATCCTTCTCGTCGTAGTAGCGCGGGTCCGTTGGATCGTAGGCTGGATGGTTTGACACCGGCGCACTCCTTAATGAACTGAGTTGGTTTAATAAGAGTACCCAGGGCAGCGCTTGGAAACAACCGCGCGAGAACGAATCTAGGCAAATAAGAACAAGCAGTTCAGCCCTACCCTGATCCCTGTTCCTTTTCTTGATGCGCCGATGTTTCGCGGCTCTGCGCCGGCGTTTTTTGTTGAGGGGGTGCGCCCGTCAAGCTTTGCGGTTTCGCCGTCAGGCCCCAAATAGTCCTAAAAATCACTTTAGTTTTGTGGGTTAACCTATGGACTATTCGTTGGTTTAAATGACCCGTGCTGCGTCTCCAGATTGCTCGATTGCGCACCATTAACGTTGAGCGACGTTGTCCGTCTAATGGCCAAGGAGGTTCTTATGATGAAAAAAACATCTTTAGTATTTTTAGCGGCTGGAATCGTTTCTCTACTGGCATTCGGCAGTCCCAACTCCGCCGAGGCGAATGCGCGCAATCGCCAGAAGAAGCTTGATCAGGCGGCGCATCGAGAGTGGCGCAAGGATTATGGCGAGCTGCAGCGCGACCGCGAAGATTTATCCCGCCTGTACCGCGGCGGCGCGAGCCGAGGAGATATCTATCGGAAAAAGGCCGAAATCCGTGATGACTTGCGGGAGATCGGTCAAGACCGCCGGCAGCTTTACCGTGGTTATGACCGGTATGACAACGGCTACGGCAATTACAGCCGGTACGGAAGCCGGGATCGCTACGATAATAGCTGGTGGAACTGGGGAAACGGCTGGTGGAGCAATCGTGACCGGTGGCGGTAGAAATATCGTCACGATTAGCATTTGAACCTGCCGATTTTGTCCGCATCAGTTCTTCAATCCGAAGAGAGGCAGGCCATGCCCGCCTCTCTTCTCAAAACTTGACTTGACGATCACCCGAGCCGTATAAGCGAAAGAGCTTTGGCAATTAAACGGAGGGCTCGGTGATCATCGATTGTGACAGCCACCTCATGCCGCGCGATGCCTTCGATGGCGTCGACGGCGAGTTCGCTTCTTGTAAACCGATACTCAAATTTAGCGAAGAAGACCTGTACGTTGACGTCGATTTTCCCGGCTATCCGGCCGACGTGCCTGGCACGAGTCCGTTGCTCGCGCCCGGATCGGGCGCCATGTTCAAAAGTCTTTGGGACTCGCGCTCGCGCATGGACGACTATGATAAGCGCCTCGGCATCGAGCAGCACGTGGTCCTGCCGCAGTTTTCCGGCTGGTGGTCTTATCTGATCGAGCCGGAGTTGGCGTGCCGCATGGCGCGCTCGCATAACCAGGCGCTCAGGCGACTGATGACCGAATACCCGGGGAAAATTTTGGGCGCGGCGTTAATCCCGCTGCAAGATATTCTCGGTTCTATTAACGAAATGGAATGGGCCAAGGAGAACGGGTTTTGTTCGGTGGTGCTCGACAAAGTCTATCCGGTCAAGGATCACCCATACGGCGAGCCGCTGGGAAGCCACCGCGAGCTTGGGCCGTTTTTCAAACGCGCCGAGGAACTATCGATGCCGATCTATCTGCACAACGTGCAGCATGGTCACCGCATCAGCAACATGCCGGCGTTTCAGCGCGACGGGCTTTACATCTTCGCGCCGCAAGAGGGGCAGATGAGCTTGGTATCGCTCATTACCAGCGGCCTGTTGGACGAATTTTCTAAACTCCAGTTCGTCTTCACTGAAGCGGGCACGGCATTTATCAAGCCGCTCGTGCAATGGCTGGACAAGGTCCTGGAGCAGCCGGTGGTGGACTACGATGATCAGGAGCAGCCGCTCTCAAACCGCGCGCTGACGAAGATCGGCGCGCGCCTGCGGCGCGCGCGAGCACTCTATCCGGCGCAGATTTTTCTGGAGAAAAATAAGCGGCCGGCCAGTTACTACTTCAAGAATAATTTCTATTTTACGATCGAGACCGAAGAGCCGGAACTGCCGGAAGCCGTCGAGTTTTTGGGCGCTGAACGATTTCTATTTGCGACCGACTATCCGCATGATGATCCCGGCGGCAAGATGAAATTCGAAGATGTGCGCTTGCTGAAAGAAAACCCCAGAATATCCGAAGCGGCCAAGGAACTCATTCGCTGGCAAAACGCGCGGCGACTTTTCGATTTGGCCGTCTAAGCGTCATGGCTATACCGGCGCGCTACAACACGGGCTACAACATCGGCGTGGGCGGCGCGGTAGTGCGGGATGGCCGACTTTTGCTCGTGCGCCGGGCTTCGCGCCATGGCCGCGGCAATTGGCAATTGCCCGGCGGCTTCATCGAGCCGGATGAAACCATGGAGCAAGCCGTGGTGCGGGAAGTTCAAGAAGAGGCCGGTGTCGTCGCCGAAGTGGAAGCCGTGCTCGGACTGCGCAGCCGCTACGATCCCAATAGCGGCAACGGCATCTACGTCGTGCTTCTCTTGAGACCGATCAGCGGTGAGCCAATGGCGGATGAGCGCGAAGTCGATCACGCGGGGTATTTTACCCTCGATCAAATCCAGCAATTGAGTCCTCTACCGCCGGTCAATTGGGAAATTGCCCAGAGAGTGCTTGCCCCCGACCGCCGTCTACTTTCGCCAAAATCGCTGACTAATCTAAACGGCGCCAAATTTACTTTGTTTGTCGGCTAAATCAGCGAGTTGAGTTTTCTTCCCAGCGTGGGGGAGCGTTGCAAAGAGCCCGCGCGCGGCGAGCGTTCACCGTTCCGTTGGTGTCAGAATGATCACTTTTATCAAGAGCTCGCGGTTGGATTTTGTGCCGAGCTCGCTTGTCATGTTGCCGATCGGCCGTTCTGAATCGATCGCGGCTTCAGCGGCAAGTTCTTTTTTGAACTGATCGTAGTGCTCGGCGCGTACGGTAAACCATCTAACCTCGGTCATGGAACTCGGTTGCGGCGTTGCCGGTGCATCGGCCCGCTTAGCCACTGCGGCCGTTGCGCCGCCATCGGCTTCCGCACGGCGCCGCAAGGCGTCGTTACCGGCGGCTTCTTTTGCTTCGCGCGGTTGAATTTCGCGGCGTCTGACGACAAACTCTACATCCGCGCTCGGTTCGGTGAGAGGCGATAGAGCCCGCTCCGGCACAAAACTCCCGGAGCGAAACGGCGTGCTGAAGGTCGTGCCGAAACCGAACGGATCACCCGACCGCAAACTCTCCCGCCCGGTCGCGACTTCCTGGGCTTGGATCGGCGGCCGATGCGGAACATCCCTGAGCTCCGCGACCAGATTTTCGGCTTCGGCTTTCGCGATGCTTTGAGGCGCAGCCGGCGCGGTGTCTTTTGACGACGGGATATCCGGCGCTGATTTGCCGCGCGCCTGTCGAGCAGGTTGAACTTTGTGTTCGACGTCGAGCTTCGCCTTTGGTTCAACAGATAGCGGCGCGCGCGAGCGTGCAGCATTGTCGTTTGGTTCGAGCGGTGCCGGAACTGCAAGCGTTGGCGTCGCCGATTCGGAGGGCGGATTATTCTTGAATCGGGATTGGTTCTGATAGAGCAAGACCGCGAACACCGCGACCAGCACAGCGGCGCTAGCTTGGATCGGCACGGCGAATCGGATCGGCGCGAATATCCTCTGCCAAGGAGTCGATTTGACTTCGATGGCGCGCGCATGCGCCATCACCCGCTGGGCAAAGCCCACCGGTGGATCGACGATCGGCAGTCGAGCGATCTCTTGAATACAGTCCGCCAATCCATCGGCTTCAGCCCGGCAAACGGAACAGCCGAGAAGGTGGGTCTCGATGCTTTTCATGCGCAGCGCGTCGAGCGAGCTTTCCAGATATTCTGACAGTTGTGTTTGCGCTTCTTGGCAGTTCATACCGCTTTCCTCCCTGCGCAGAAATACGACGCCAGCCGTGATTTCAGAGCTTGCCGCGCGCGATGCAGCCGAGATTTCACCGTTCCAACCGGGATCTCGAGCACGCGCGCGACTTCGTCGTAAGAAATATCTTGCAGGTCTCTTAGCAGAATGACCTCAGCGTCTTCAGGGTCCAGTTGATTCAATGCAGACTGCACTCTTTCACGAATCTCCTTTTTCTCAAGTACGTCGGGTGGACCTGGTTGCGGATCACTCAATGAGTCGGCATTGTCGATGGATGCGATCTTGCGCTGTCGTGTCCCCAGAGTCTTGCGCCGAGTGCTCGCATGATTGAAAGCGATACGGTAGAGCCAGGTGGAAAAATTGGCGTCGCCGCGAAATTGACCGACGGCGCGAAAGGCCGATAAAAAAACTTCCTGGGAAATTTCCGCGGCTTCGTCGTAATCGCCAAGCATCCGGTAGACCAAATTGAAAATCGTCTTTTCATGACGGCGCACGAGCAACTCGAAAGCGTCCGTCTCTCCCCGCTTCAGCCTGCGGACGCATTCCGCGTCGCTCATCCCGTCCGACACCATCACTTTTGCAGTATTAGACAAATCTTCCAAGGAAAAGGTTCCCGGCCCGGTTTAGCCAACCTAAATCGTTGAGGATAAAGG
>Ga0075426_10004361_pt1 | contig 10052 bp, 7 predicted proteins | sample SoiMethybrSBSTD5_FD_75304 | JGI IMG/M metagenome (GOLD analysis project Ga0075426, IMG submission 75304) | Bulk soil microbial communities from a Populus tree surrounding site in Tennessee, USA - Soil MetaG P. TD hybrid SBSTD5 | ecosystem: Environmental > Terrestrial > Soil > Tree plantation...
GAGTCACCGCGGGCCGCGCTCGCGAGCCTGGGAGTTCATCTCGACCCGGAATTCGTCCGGGCCGTCGACCACATCAAGTGCCGGGGAGTCGTCGCGCACGCCAGGCTCAGCGCCGAGTACGCCGCTCGGGTCCGTAACCGGTGCTTCGCGCCTTCGCTCGAGTATCTGGAACGGGCCTACGACGACGCGAAATACGGACGTGACTCGCAAAAACCCTATGTCGAGACCGATGGGGCGGGCCGAGTCCATATCCAGTATGTGCCGTTCACCCATCAGCAGCGCGACGTCCAGAGCCTGCGCACGCTCGGGCGCAGCGTCGCCGACGCCCTGGGTGTCCCAGCCGGAGCGCTGACGATCGAGACACCGGACGACCTCGAGCGGGAATACAACCTGACCGAGGGGCACCTCTACCACGGCGAGCTTACTCTCGACCAAATTCTGTTCATGCGCCCCATACCGGGCTGGAGTCGCTATCGTACACCGATCGAAGGCTTGTATTTGTGCGGCTCGGGCACACATCCGGGAGGCGGCATCCCCGGAGCAGCCGGCCGCAATGCGGCCCGCGAGATCCTATGACTTTCCTTAAGACCGTCGAGAGCTATCGCCAGGGTGCGCGCACACTCCCGGGTCGCTACTACAGCTCACCCGAGGTGTTCGCGGAGGAACAGGAGCGGCTGTTCCGCCATCACTGGATTTGCATCGGGCGCGAAGCATCGCTCGCCAGTCCGGGCGATTACTTCCTGGCCGATATCGCGGGCGAAAGCATCATCGTGCTGCGCGATCAGTCGGGCTCCGCCCGAGCCTACTACAACGTCTGCCGCCATCGCGGCACCCGCCTGTGTGAAGCCACGCAGGGCCGTCTTTCCGAAACGATCCAGTGCCCCTACCACGCGTGGACGTACGCGCTCGATGGGCGTCTGATCGGCGCGCCGCACATGAATGAAGTGGAAGGATTCGACAAGAAGGCGTACCCGCTGCACCGCGTGGCGCTCGCGGAGTGGGAAGGGTTTCTGTTCGTGAATCTCGATCCCGCGGCGGCACCGGCCGAGCAGTGGTTCGCGCCGCTCGTGGGACGATTCGCGAACTACAATCTTCCGACCGTGCGCACCGTGCGCCGCATCGAATACGACGTGCGCGCCAATTGGAAGCTGATCCTGCAGAATTACAACGAGTGCTTGCACTGCCCGACGATCCACCCCGAGCTGACAACCAAGCTGCCGTACACGTCCGGCGCCAATGACCTGATCGACGGACCGTTCCTCGGCGGGTACATGGAGATCAAGGCGCCCAACGAGAGCGCGACGCTGTCCGGCCGTGCCTGCGCGCTGCCGCTCGGCACACTGCCCGCCGAGGATCAGCGCCGGGCGTTCTATTACGCACTCTTTCCAACGATGATGCTGAGCCTGCATCCCGACTACGCGGTGTTTTACACGGTCTGGCCGGTCTCAGCCGCGCAGTCGCGCGTGGTGTGCGAGTGGATGGTGCATCCCGACGCGCCCACCGCGGCGGGCTACAACATTCAGGACGCCGAGGAGTTCTGGGATCGCACCAACCGGCAGGACTGGCACATCTGCGAGCAGAGCCAGCTGGGCGTCAGCTCCAGGGTGTACGCACCAGGTCCCTACTCACCGCGAGAGAGTATCCCGGCCGCATGGGACCGGCAATACGTTCGCGCGATGGAGGGTACCGCGCTACCTTAGCATTTCCTTCCTCCCGGACAGTGGTCATGCGCCGCCCACTTTGCCTCGCTGGTTTATTAAGCGCGTCTGTCACCGGTCTCACCGTCGTCGCGCGCGCGCAAGACATGAACATGGACGTCATGAACAAGTGGTCGGCCTTCACGGTCATCCGCTATGTGGTGGTCGGCGAATACTCCGGCGACGCCTCGACCTTGCGGGGGGCAGGATACAATCCGCCCGGCGCGACGGATCGAGTCGAGCTGACGTTCGACTGGGATCAGAATGCAACGGCGCTCGTCGGCACGCCCGCGATCAAGAACTTCCCCGGAACAATGGACGCCAGGGCCGTTGCCGGCGGCCCGTGCCCGGCGGCTCCCCCTCGCGTCAGCGGCACCTACGACCACCTGACCGTGGCCTCCGCGACGCCAGTGTCGAACACGCTCGAGCTCAAAGGAACGCGGTCCCACCCGGCGGCGGTCGTGCTCCACATGAATACAAAGGACGAGTGCGTGAACGAGACGGTGCCGGCGTCGACGGAGGAGGTCACGATGTCGCTCGTCGTCCTGCCGACGGTCTTCTTCGGCATGCCGGCCGCCGCGGGCCCGGGAATTTCGTTTTCCAAGGACGGCAAATCCCTCATAGCCGTGGATAAGGAGAACGGCTGGACCTGGACGTACACGCCGACGGGGGTGAAATAGACGGCTACGGCCGTCGCAACGCCCAGGTAATCGTTTCCGTCCCGGTGATGCCGTTGGCGGCATCTGCATTGGGACTCTCGTACGCATCTTTGCCTTCGAGCTTTGCGTAGTCCGCCGCGCGCTGCTTCATGATCTTGATCTGTGCCTCCGTCCCGCGGTGCGTGGAACTCCCGGCTTCCTCGGGACACCAGACATCGATGCTGTATCCGCCGCCCACCACCTGCGTCGCTTCGTGGACGACCGCCAGCATGCCGGGCGCCTCGAACTCCTCGACCTCCGTGCCCGACACCTTACAAGTGACTCGCCCGCCGGTCACCGTCGCCACGATGCGAAACGACTGCTGCACGGATCCTTTCAGCTCGGACGTGAGCGTCACCGTTCCGTCGTAGTACTGCGCGCAGTTGAAGCCGGCGAGGCTGTCCGCCCGACACCCCCAGCGACCCGGTGCCTGCGCGTGCAACGTCGAAGACAGCATCAGGAGAGCAACGCTGAGCAGAGGCGTGGCAAAGCGGAGTGACATGGGGTGCCCGCTGAAAGGGGTCCCGCCAACGTGCACCCGCTCTCGGGCCGGGGCAAGGATATCTTTGCGGGATGGACGATGCTGGTGAGCTGAACGCGCTGCGCGGCGCCCTCGACCACCTGCGCGCCGGGTTCGCCGCCCTGCCGGCTGTCGACACACGGACCGATGACGCAGCCCTCGATCGCGTCCTCCGCGATGTCGCCGAGCGCCTGCACGATAATTACCCCTACTTCCACCCGCTCTACGCCGGCCAGATGCTCAAACCGCCGCATCCCATCGCCCGGCTTGCGTATGAACTGGCGTTGCAGATCAATCCGAACAACCACGCCCTCGATGGCGGGCGCGCCAGCTCCGCCATGGAGAAAGAGGCGGTCGCCGATCTCGCGAAGATGATCGGGTGGGAGACGCACCTCGGCCATCTCTGCGGCGGCGGCACGATGGCGAACCTCGAAGCGCTCTGGATTGCCGGCCAGCTCCATCCAGGAAAAGCAATTCTCGCGTCGACGCAGGCGCACTACACGCATCAACGCATCGCCGGCGTGCTCGGCTTGCCGTTCGAGACCGTTCCGGTCGATCGCCGGGCGCGAATGGATGTGCACGCGCTGGAACGGCGGCTGGCGGCGGGCGGTGTGGGCACCGTCGTCGCAACCCTCGGCACGACGGCGACAGGTGCCGTGGACCCTCTCGCCGCGATTGTCGAGCTGCGGAATCGCTACGATTTCCGCGTGCACGCCGACGCGGCGTACGGCGGTTATTTCCTGCTTACCGACACTCTGGAACAGGAGACACGGGGCGCGTTCGACCGGATCGTGGACGCCGCGTCCGTCGTGATCGATCCGCACAAGCATGGGTTGCAACCGTACGGCTGCGGCTGCGTGCTGTTCAAGGATCCGTCGGTCGGCCGGTTCTACCAGCACGATTCGCCGTACACCTACTACACGTCCCGCGATCTCCACCTCGGCGAGATCGCGCTCGAGTGCTCACGACCCGGCGCAGCCGCGGTCGCGCTGTGGGCGACGCAGCGGCTCCTGCCGCTGGTCCGCGGCGGCGACTTTGCGCAAGGGTTGGCGAGCGGGCGCGCCGCAGCGCTGGCACTGTACGAGCGGCTGCGGGAGGATCGCCGCTTTGTCACCGCCGCGCCTCCGGAGCTCGACATTCTCGTCTGGGCTCCGCGCGCGGCGAGCGTGACGGAAGCGTCGAAGTTGTCGCGTCAGATTTTCGCCGAGGCCGCCCAACGCCAGCTGCACCTCGCCATCGCGTCACTGCCGCTGCACGTGATCGACGTGCAGGACATGCAGCGCGATCGCGAGACGATCAGTTGCCTGCGATCAGTCCTGATGAAACCGGAGCACCGCGAGTGGGTGGACCGGATCTGGACCATCCTGGACGAGGCGACGAACGCCGCGGGCGTGAGCCGCTAGTCGACGAATCCGGTCGATAGCCGGAAGATCAGATTCCGCCCCGGATCGTCCGCGAACTCCTTGTAGCGGCTGAGGAAGCTGCGGTAGCGCGTATCGAGCGCATTCCGTAACGAGACGTCCACCCGCACAGCTCTGCCGACCAGTCGCACGTCCGCTCCGCCCCACAGATTGAGCAGCACGTAACCCGCCGTCGGGACGTCGAGCGGATTGAGGCGCGTGGGTTTGGCGTGGCCTTCCACTTCCACACCGATTCGATCGCGCAGGCTGACACCCGCCACCCCGTTCAGCGGTGGCATGAGCGGGAGCGGTTCGTGCGCTGCCAGGTTCGTGCCCCGGACCGCATCGGCCCGCCCGCGCAGGATCAGTCCTTTGCCTACCTCCGCCTCCAGCAGCGCCTCACCACCCAGCAGCTCCGCCTCCGCTTGCGTGTACTGGTAGACGGGCAGCGAATCGATGACGAGCGCCGTTGGCGTGATGTAGATGAAATCCGAGACGCGATTGTGATAGGCTGAGAGCTCGAGCCGCGCCGCGCGTCCACTCCAGCGCAGCCCGAGGTCGACCCCGCGATTCGATTCCGGGTGCAGCGTCGAGTCGCCCAGCTCGTAGCGCGCTTCCCCGATGTGCGGCCCGTTGGCGAACAGCTCGAACAACGTCGGCGCGCGCCACGCCCGCCCGACATTCAGCCGCAACACGAGTCCCGTGCTGGGAGTGAACACCAACCCGGCGTTGCCGGACCACGCACTCGACGTCTGATCCTGCGCCACGGTACCGAGCGAGTCATTCCGATCGACGCTCAGACGACGCGCGTCTACGCGCGCCCCCGCGAGCAGGGCCCAGCGGCTGCTCGGTCCGCCCAGATTCCATTGCTGGAATGCAAACGCCGCACTCGACGTGATGTTCGCGTCCGGCACGATCGCGACCCGGCCGCTGGCGTCGCTGGTTTGCCCGACGGCGGTGGCGCCAAGTGTCGTGCCCCCATGATGAGCGAGCAGGTCGAGCGAGCCCGTCCGCAGCAACAGATTGAACGCTTCCGATTCCGTGCCCGTCGAGTCGTCGGACATCTCGATCAACGAATGCCGTTGCAGCTGCCCCTTGACCTCGAGCCGCCAGCTGCCGACCGGGCGCTGGCCGGTGATTTGAAACCGGTCATCGCCGGCTTTGCGCTCGGGCCCGCCCGTTTCGCCGGGAGGTGCATTCGCTTCCAGCAGCTTGAACTCACCGCCATAGTGCACGACGCGCATGGCGAGCGAGCTGCCCGATGGCCAGTGCCATCCCCCGTTCGCTTCGCCGTTGAACGCGCCGAAGCCGGTGTTGTCGAGCGCCCCATCCGGCGTGTGCAGATTTCCCGAGCCGCGTCCGATCGCGGCGACGCGCCAGCCGAACAGCCCACTGGCGCCTTCCACCTGAGCGCCCGCGCTCACCTCGGTGTTATTGGTTGCGCCTGACAGGGTGAAACCGGTGCGCGTGAACCCGCCCGTGCCGGCCGCGTCGGGAAGCTGCATCGGGATCACGTTCAGGACGCCGCCCAACGCGTCGGATCCGTACAACACACTGGCCGGGCCCCGGATGAGCTCGACACGCCGCACGAATGCGGTTTCCACCGACGGGCCGTCTTCGTCACTCCACGAGTAATCCTCGAGCCGGCTGCCGTTCTCGAGCACGAGCACCCGCGGACCCGCGAACCCGCGGATCACGGGCTTGCCGATTTGCGCGCCGGTCGTGATCGCCGCGACTCCGGGAAGGACATCGACCTCGTGGGCCAACGAGACGCTTTGGGCGCGCCGCAGCTCGTCACCGGCCAGTGCCGCGGCGGGCAGCGACGAGCCCTCGGTCGCTAGTGGCTGTCGCGTCGCAGTCACCGTGATCGGCTCCAGGCGAAACGGACTCGGCTTGAGCGCGATCTCGAGGGGCGTCGGTCCTGTCCCAACGGAAATCTCCCGGACCACCGGCGCGTATCCGTGCGCGCGGACGGCGACGGTGTAACGGCCGGGAGGGATCGCGAGCCGGAATGTCCCATCGGACGCGGTCGAGACGCTTCTGCCGAGCTGTGTGACTTCGACGATGGCCGCGGCGATGGGCTGGCCGGCAGCGTCAACCACCCGGCCTGTCATGCTGTCCGACGGCAGAATCAGGATGGAAAGAACGAGGGCAAGCATGGCCCCTAATTCTAGAGGACTGGCCGGATACACGTCCAGCGCAAGATTACCATCCCCATGACGAGCTGGCTCGCCGATTGGGCAAATCTGTTGCTGCGCTGGGCGCACTTCATCGCCGGCATCGCGTGGATCGGCAGCTCCTTCTATTTCATCTGGCTGGATCGCGCGCTCGCGGCACCCGCGGTACCGCGGCCCGGCGTCGAAGGCGACCTCTGGATGGTGCACAGCGGCGGCTTCTATCAGGTCGAGAAGCGCCGTCCCGGCCCTGGCGAGGTCCCGCCCGTGCTGCACTGGTTCAAGTGGGAAGCGCTGCTGACATGGATCACGGGGATATCGCTGCTCGTGCTCGTCTATTACCTGAGCGGCGCCTATCTCCTCGATCCAAGCGTGTCGCGGATCGGCCGCGGCACCGCGACGGCGCTCGGCATCGCGCTGCTCATCGCCGGCTGGTTCTTATACGATCTGCTGTGGCGCTCCCCCGTGGTCGCGTGGCGCGGCGTCGCGGCCACGATCTCACTCAGCGCGCTGGCCGCAGTCACCTTCCTGCTGTGTCGCGTCTTGTCGGGTCGCGCGGCATTCATGCACGTCGGCTCGTTGCTCGGCACGATCATGGTGGCGAATGTGTGGCTGCGGATCCTGCCGGCCCAGCACCACATGCTGGGTGCGACTCGCGCGGGCCAACCTGCCGATTTCACCCTGGGCGAGCGCGCCAAACAGCGCTCCGTGCACAACAGCTACATGACGTTCCCTCTGCTCTTCATCATGTTGTCGAATCATTACCCGGCAACCTACTCCGGTCCGCTCAACTGGCTGGTCCTATCGTTCCTCTTCATTGCCGGGGCTGCGGTTCGACATGCCATGATCGGCCGCGGGCGGTCGAGCCGCTGGGCGCTCGTGCCGGCGGCACTGGCCCTCGCGGGCGCAATGTTTCTCTCCACGCCGAAGACCGGCGTGACGGGCCAGACGGGCGCGACAAGCGACACCGCGCCGCCGTTCGCCGCCGTGCGATCGGTCGTTTCGCAACGGTGCCAGCCCTGTCACTCGCAATACCAGAGCGATCGCACGTTCGGCCCCGCGCCTGGCGGCGTCACGTTCGACACCCCCGAGAGCATCGCGCGGTTTGCCGAGCGGATCCGCGTGCGGGCGGTCGAAACGAAGACCATGCCACTCGCCAACAAGACCGGCATGACCGACCAGGAGCGTGAATTGCTGGCGCGCTGGATTGGGGCCGGCGCGCCGCTCCGCTGAGCTACGGTTTGCTGAGGTCGGCAGTCGCCAGGAACCGCGGCGGCTTCCTTGGCCTCGCGGCCTGCTCATACGCGTAGGCGAGGCGCAGGAGCGTAGCCTCGCTGTTCGCTTTCCCGATGAACGACATCCCCACCGGCAACCCGAACGAATACCCGACCGGCACGGTGACACTCGGATAGCCGGCGACCGCCGCGGGGGTCGAGCTCGCCCCCAAGAAGTGATCGCCGTTCACGAGGTCCGTCGGCCACGGCGGGCTGCCCGTCGGCGCGACGATCGCGTCAAGATTGTTTTGGGCGACCACGACGTCGAGACCCTCGGTGCGCGACAGCCGCTGGTCCTTCGCCAGGGCGTCCTTATAGGCCTGGTCGGTGAGTGGTCCCTTCTCCTGCGCCTGCAGGAACAGCTCCTGTCCGAAGTACGGCATCTCGGTGGACTTGTGCGTGTCGTTGAATGCGATCACATCGGCCAGCATCTTGACGCCGGCGTTTGGTGCCCACGCCGCGAGATACGCCGCGAGGTCGGCTTTCAATTCGTAGAGCAGGACGATCAGCTCGGAATCGTCGTACTCGCCGACGTGCGGGATGTCCGCCGGGTCCACGATCACCGCCCCTTGCTGCTTCAGCACGGCGATCGCGGCCTCCACCAACGCATCGGCTTCGGGGCTGTATCCGAAGACTTTCTTGCGCGCGACGCCGATGCGCGCGCCCTTCAAGCCGTTCACAGCGAGACTCGCGCGGTAATCGCGTCCCGCAAGCACGCCGAGCAGCGCAGTCGCGTCGGCGACGGTGCGAGCCATCGGGCCGGCCGTGTCCTGACTGTGCGCGATCGGAATGATGCCCGCGCCATCGATGAGTCCCAGCGTCGGCTTCACACCGACGAGCGAGCAGGCGCTGGAGGGGCACACGATCGAGCCGTCCGTCTCCGTGCCGATCCCGACCGCAGCGAAGTTGGCCGAGATGGCGGCGCCTGTGCCCGAGCTCGAGCCGCACGGGTTACGATCGAGCGCATAGGGGTTGGCGCACTGGCCGCCCCGCCCGCTCCACCCGCTGGACGACTGCGTGGAGCGGATGTTCGCCCACTCGGAGAGATTCGTCTTCCCGAGGATGACCGCGCCCGCGGCACGGAGCCTGGCGACGAGCGGGGCATCCTGTGGCGGCGTCGCGCCCACCAGGGCCAGGGACCCGGCCGTGGTCATCATCTTGTCGGTGGTGGCGATGTTGTCTTTCACGAGCACGGGGATGCCGTGCAGCGGCCCGCGCACGCGGCCGGACTTCCGCTCGCCGTCGAGCCGGTCGGCTGCGGTGAGCGCGTCGGGATTCGTTTCGAGGACGGCATGCAGCTTCGGATCGAGCTCGGCGATGCGCGCGAGATACGCCGCGCAAATCGAGCGCGATGTGCGCGTACCCGAGCGCATGGCGTCCTGCAGCTGCGCGATGGTCACCTCCTCGAGATCGAAGTCGGCGGGGGAGCCAGGGACGGACGCTGGGCGCTTCGGTATCATCGATCCCGCAACTGCGCCTGCCCCGTATCTAAGGAAAGACCGCCGACTCAGACTGTCCGTCATGAAGGGCTCCGGTGTGGGTCACCTAGTGTGATTCCGTGAGGCAGACAGCGCCAGATCGCGTGATTCCCCGCACGGTTGCAAGGCGAGACTTGCGGTAAAATCTCCCGCATGAATCTTGTGGCATCCTGGGGAGGGGACTCGCCCTGAGCTTGCTCCGATTTTCCCGCCTGTCCAGCATCCGTGCCAAGATGCTGATGTTCGCGGTCGTCGCGACGCTGCTGCCGTCGCTAACGACCGTGTGGATTTCCTACGTCGAAAACAAACGCGCGCTGACCGGAAAAGCGTCCGAGGAGCTGCTGGGCGTGAGCGCGCAGGCGGTTCGGGAAGTCGATCTCTGGACCAAGGAGCTGCGCTACGATCTGCGCGTCTTTTCGAGCTCCTACGAGGTCTCGGAAAACCTCGAGCGCCTGCCGCTGGTGGGGGGGGAGCCGGCCCAGTCGGGCATCTACCACCAGCGGTTGACGGATTATCTGAATTCGGTGCGCGACAAGTTTCGCGACTACAGGGAGCTGCTCGTGCTCGATCCGCACGGGCATGTCGTGGCGTCCAGCGCCGCCCGGCGCCGGGACGTCACGCTCCCCAAGGACTGGGCCAGCGAGCTGCGCAGCAGCGGCTGGACGCAAAGCCCGCCGTACTGGGATTCCAGCTCCGCGCAGGCCACGATGCTCCTCGCCGTGCCGATTCAAACGGGCGCTGGGGGCGGTCGCGCCGGCATGAGGGGGGGGAGGGGGGGGGGGCGGAGGCCAGGTGCTGGGCGCGTTCGCGG
>Ga0075426_10004362_pt1 | contig 10051 bp, 8 predicted proteins | sample SoiMethybrSBSTD5_FD_75304 | JGI IMG/M metagenome (GOLD analysis project Ga0075426, IMG submission 75304) | Bulk soil microbial communities from a Populus tree surrounding site in Tennessee, USA - Soil MetaG P. TD hybrid SBSTD5 | ecosystem: Environmental > Terrestrial > Soil > Tree plantation...
CGCGTACGGGCTGCGCGGGCGCATCTATCGCTCGACCGACAAGGGCCGCACGTGGAAGCAGGTCGATAACACGTCGACTCCATCCATCATGGGCGGCGCGCGCCTTCCCGACGGCACGCTGGTCCTCGCGGGCTCCGCGGGCGTGGCGCTCGTGAGCCGCGACAACGGGCAATCGTTCGTGCCGCTCGCCACCGGCACGATCCGCGGCCTCGCGAACGCCGTGGCCGGAGGGCGCGACGAGGTGCACCTCATCGGCGAGGCGGGCGTGCGCACGCTGGCGCTGCCCGCGGCACGATGACGCTCGCGCGCATCCTCGACCGCGTCTCCGCGGCGATCTTCGGCCATCGCACGCTGTGGCTCGCGGTCTTCGGCGCCCTCACGCTCCTCTTCGCCGCATCCGCCGCGCGCCTCGCGGTCGACGCCGGCTTCAACAAGATGGTGCCGCTCAAGCACCCGTACATGCAGGTGTACCGCGAGTACGAGAAGGTGTTCGGCGGCGCGAACCGCGTGGCGATCGCGCTCATGCAGACCGAGGGCGACATCTACACCAAGCCCTACATGGCGAAGCTCAAAGCGCTCACCGACGACGTGTTCCTGCTGAACGGCGTCGATCGCCCGACGGTGAAATCGCTCTTCACGCCGAACACGCGCTTCATCGAGGTGGTCGAAGAGGGCTTCGCCGGCGGCAACGTGATCCCGGCGACGTTCAGCGGAGCCGACGCGGACCTGCGGCAGGTGCGCATCAACGTGAACAAATCGAGCGAGATCGGGCGCAGCGTCGCGACCGACTTCTCCGGCGCGCTGGTGAGCGCGGGGCTGCTGGAGATCGATCCGCAGACCGGCAAGCGCCTCGACTATTTCGACCTCGCCGGGCGCCTCGAGGAGCTGCGCGCGAAATACTCGGGCGGCGGGCAGACGGTGCACATCATCGGCTTCGCGAAGGCGGTGGGCGACATCCGCGACGGCGCGCGCGGCGTGATCGTCTTCTTCGGCGTCGCGTTCGCGATCACGCTCGGCCTCATGCTCTGGTTCGTGAAGGACGTGAAGCTCACGCTGATCGCGCTCGCGGTGGCGATGACGCCGGTCTTGTGGCTGCTGGGCACGCTGCCGCTGCTGGGCTTCGGCATCGATCCGCTCTCGATCCTCGTCCCCTTCCTCATCTTCTCCATCGGCGTGTCGCACGCGGTGCAGATGACGAAGACGTGGGAGCGCGAGGTCGTGGCGGGCGCCGACAGCCTCGCCGCCGCGCGCCGCGCCTTCGCGAAGCTCTTCATCCCCGGCACGCTCGCGCTCCTCACCAACGTGCTCGGCTTCGCCGTGATCATGCTGATCCCGATCGACATCGTGCGCGAGCTCGGCATCACCGCGTCCCTCGGCGTGGGCTGGATGATCCTCACCAACAAGGTGCTGCTGCCGGTGCTGCTCTCGCACCTGCGCATGTCGCGCGGAGTCCTCGCGAAGGAGGCATACCAGGAGAGCGTGGCGCAGCGCGTGTGGCGCGCAGCCGCGCGTTGCGTCGAGCCGCGCCGCTCGATCGCGATCATCGGGGCGGCCGCGGTGATCCTCGCGCTGGGGCTCATGCAGGCGCACAACCTGCGCGTGGGCGACTATGGCATCGGCGTCCCGGAGCTTCGGCCCGACTCGCGCTACAACCTCGACAACGAGGTGATCGTTCGCAAGTTCGCGATCGGCGTGAACACGCTCGGCGTCGTCGCGCAGACCCACAACGTCGCGGGCGCGTGCACCCAGTACGACATCATGAGCGCCATCGAGTCGTTCGACTGGTACATGCAGAACGTCCCGGGCACGCAGTCGGTGATCTCGCTCGCGGGGCTCGCGAAGATGGTGAACGCGGGATTCAACGAGGGCAACATCAAATGGCGCGCGCTGCCGCGCGACCCGCAGGTGATGGCGCAGAGTGTCACGCCGATCGACACGTCGACGGGGCTGCTCAATCCCGACTGCAGCGCGATGCAGGTGCTGGTGAACACCACCGACCAGCAGGGCGCGACGATCGCGCGGCTGGTGGCGGCGGCGAAAGCCTTCGTGAGCCCCGTGCCCGCGGAGAAGCTCGAATTCAAGCTCGCGACCGGCAACATGGGTGTGGCCGCCGCGACCAACGAGGCGGTGGACAAGGCGCGCTTCGAGATGAGCTTCGCGATCTTCGGGGCGCTGCTCGCGCTGTGCCTCCTCACGTTCCGGAGCCTGCGCGCCACACTCTGCATCCTCATCCCGCTCGCGATCGTGTCGGTGCTGGCCGAAGCGCTCATGCCCACGCTCGGCATCGGCCTCAAGGTCTCGACGCTTCCCGTGATCGCGCTCGGCGTGGGCGTGGGTGTGGACTACGGCATCTACCTTTACGACCGCATCGAGATCCACCTCGAGGAAGGCAAGGACCTCGCGACCGCGTTTTACGAGGCGCTGAACGAGCGCGGCACCGCGATGGTGTTCACGGCGGTGACGATGACGATCGGGGTGGCGACGTGGGCGTTCTCGGCGCTCAAGTTCCAGGCCGACATGGGGATCCTGCTCGCGTTCATGTTCTTTCTGAACATGCTGGGCGCACTCTTCCTGCTGCCCGCGCTCGCGGCGTTCCTGTTGAAGCGCCAGCCCGCCGACCGCGCCTGACTGGCGGCGGGCTCGTCCTCGCTATGGGGCGACGTTGTGCTCGTCCTTGCAGCCGGCAAAGATGAGAAGCAGATTCTGCGCGTTACCCACGGCGGTGTTACCGAGGACGAGGCTCGGACACTCGACCGCAATGCCGAACGATCCATTGGCCGATGCGTTGTTGTTGACGATATTCATGCTATTGAGCGTCGAGATTCCTCCGTTCGTGTTGCCGTGGACCGTATTGCCGATCACGACGGAGAAGCCACCCGCGCTGATGCCGGTGCGGTTGTTCGTCGAAACGTTCCCGCTGACCACGCTGCCCGGACCGACGCTGATGCCATGGTTGCTTGAATTTCCACTGGCGAGCGAATTTCGCACGCTGCCTTGGACGACGAGGATACCGACGTTGGTGTTGTCGAACGACTTGAGCTCATCCACATTACCATCCTGCAGCTCGATGGCGTTGGAGAACCGCGTGACCGAGCCGTTGCGTACTGTCGTGGCCCGCACCGGAATAGGCGTCGGCAGGGTCAAGGAGGTCACGGCGGCCCCGGTGCCGTCGCCACGGATGCGCCAGCCGGCGAGGTCGATGGTGACGAAATCCGCCATCACGGTGATGCATGTGCCGATGGCATCGAGGTTGTCGGTGAGCTCGTAGGCGCCGGAGACGGTGATGGTCGCCGGACACTTGACGATCTTGCCGGGCGTGGCGTTGGATGCGGCGCTGAACGAGACGGCTGCTGCGAACAGAACAATCGCTGACCGGATGTTCACGGATGGCCTCCTTCAGGGGATGTCGAGATGGACACTATTGCTACGGCCCCGGGGCGATCGACGGACGAATGCGATGCGCCGATGCGTACAATTCCGGTGCGATCGGGTCGGCGCGGTAAGCGTTACTCGATCGTCCTGAGATACGGTTTCCCGGTGACCCAGCTCTTGATCGCGGCGACGACCTGCTGCTCCTGGCCGAGGTAGCCGTGGTGCGACTGCGCCTCGCACGGGTTGCCGTGGCCCACGTCGCCGCCCTTCACCGTGATGAGCGGATAGTCGCCGATCCAGCGTGTCTCGTTGTACGCGCAGCACGCGGCGCACCCGTCCTCCTCGTGGTGAACGAAGAGGATCGGCGCCTTGATGTCACGGAACGCGAATCCGCCGAGGCCCATCGACTGGCGCGTCGGGCGGAAGACGCTCGAGGTGAGGACGACGCCATCGACCTTGTCGCCGAGAGCGCGCGCGGCGTATGCGGCCGAGAGCGTGCCGCGGCTCGTGCCGACGAGGATCACTTTCACGCCGGGAAAGCGCTTGCGCAAGTCGTCGGCGACCGCGCCGACGTCGGCCGCGTGCTCCGCGCCGCTGCGGAAGAAATCGCTCATGCCGCTCGGATGATCCGAAGGCGTGTCGATCACCGCCGCGACGAAGCCGTCGCCGGCGAAGAGCTCGGCGGAACGCACCAGGAAATTGCCCTTGCGCATCGCGACGAAGCGGCCGCCGGGACGGTCGCGAAAGTCGACGATGCCGTCGCCGCCGGAAAAGAGGATGGCGGCGTACGCGGGTGCGGCGACGCCGCCGTCGTACAGGGCGTAGGCCTGCGTCGCGTCGCCGCGCACCGTGAGCCGCACGAGCTCGTTCGCCGTTGCGGGAAAGAGCGCCAGTGCCGCGACGATCGCGAGGATTCTCTTCATGCGCCTCCCGTTGCAAGTCGCAGCGGCGCGCGGCGAAGGCCGCGGCGGAAACGCTCGGCCTCGGCGACGAACCGCTCCGCCGCATCCGCCGGCGCCTGCGGATCGAAACGCAGTCGATAGTACGCCTCGACGAGCTCGCGCATCGCGGCGCGCCACGGCGGCGCGGGATCGGCATCCGCGAGGCGGCGCACCCATTCGCGCGGCGTCTCGCCGGCTTGACGGCCGAAACCGAGCCTGGCGAGCGCGCGTTCGACGCGCGCGAGCGCGGCAGTGGAACGCCCACGCGCGGGCGAAACCGCCGCCCCTTTGCGCCGGGCCTTGCGTGCCGCCCAGATCATCGCGCCCGCTGCGATCGCGACTCCCAGGGCGAGAGCGAGGTCGCGCGCGATCTCACCGACCGGAGTGTCGAGCCACCACTGGATCGCGCGATCGGTGAGCCAGGAGAAGAAATCGAGCAGCGGCCCGAAGAAGCTACGCGCCGCCTCGCCCTCGTCGGCAGCCCAGCGCGCGGGCGTCGTGTCGACCGCGATCCAATGTCCGTCGATGTTGGCGCTCGTCCACGCGTGCGAGTGGCGGTTGCGCACGATGAAAGCGCGCTCGAACGGGCTGTACTCCTGCACCGAGTAGCCGACCGTGTAGCGCGCGGGAATTCCCGCCTGGCGCAGGAGCAGCGTGGTAGCGGTCGCGAAGTATTCGCAGTGCCCGCGGTGGTCGCGAAGCAGGAAATCGGCGAGCGTGCGCCCGCGACCGTCCTGGCCCGCCGGATTGAGCGAATAGGAAAAATCGCGCGCGAAGAATTCCTCGATGGCGGCAAGGGTCGCGCGCGTCGAATCGCGCTTGAGATGCTGCTGGGCAACGATCTGTTCGAGCGTCGCCGCGAGCACGGGCGGCACCACGAGGTCTTCGTCGAGCGCGCCGCTGTCGGTGACCGTATCGTAGGCGATGGTGGTCGCGAGGAAACGCGATGCGCCGCGCGCGCGCACCGCGCCCGTTGGCGAACGCTCGACCGAGGCGGCCTGCAGGTTCTCGATCGCGGTCGCGCCCGCGGGCAGCGCGATCAGTCCCTCGCCGCCGGCGAGCGACCTTCGCACCGTGAGCCGCGAGCGGCCTTCGCCTTCGCGCACGATCCAGCGCGTAGCGTCGCGCTTGAGCGGCGCGAAAGCGCGGGCGGAGCTGCGCCACTCGCCGTTGCGGTACTGGTCGAACGCCGCCTCGCCGAGCAGGATCGACGGCGGGCGCGCTCCGGCGGTCGTGACGCGCATGAGGATGCGATCGCTCTGCTTGATGCGCCCGAGCTCGCCGATGCGCGTGCGCTCGCGGTAGGGATCCTGGTTGCCGGTGAGGAATTCGCTGAAGAGCTCCTCGCTCCATTCCTCGACCTTGCCCTGCAGCGCCGAGAGCCCGTTGTGGACGCCGAAGCCGAGCGCCGCGGCGGCGACGAAGGCGAGCGATCCGGCGACGAGGCGCCCGCGCGGCACGCGCGCGGCGAGCGCCCACGCGCCGAGGGCGGCCACGGTCGAATAGAACCATTTGTCGAGGCCGTTGCCGGTGCCGGCGCCGATGAGGACGATCACGAGCACGAGATAAGTGGTGTCGAAGGCGCCGCGCGGCGCTTCGCTTGCGCGTCCGGGCCGCAACGCCTCGGTGACGGCTTGCCACGCGATCGATCCTCCCGCGCGCGTCTGCAGCATCGCGAGCGGCAGCAGCACGAGCGGCAGCCAGCGCAGCCACGTGTAGAGCGCTTCCGGGAAGCGGCTCGTGACGACGGTATAGGCGAGGAGTGCGGCGGCTGCGCCGAGGCTCGCGCGAATCACGATCACTTGCCGTCGCGCCGGCTGGCTCGGCCCGGGGGCGAACCGCATCGCCTCGAACGCAATGGCGAGCACGATGCCGATCGCGACGTGCGCCGTCGAGAAGCCCCACACGATGAAGGCGGCGCCGAGGAGTCCGCGCGGTGTCATGGGCGCGCCAGCTCCGCGGCGAGTTTCGCCGGCGCGACGACGCGGAAATTGCGCGCATCGCCCGCCATCGGGCCCGGATCGCGCACGCTCTCGCCTTCGTCGGTGACGATCCAGACGCGGAGCGCAATTCCGAGGCCGCGAAGCCGCGCGACGAGATCGCGCCGCGGCTTGTCCCACGAGAGGAAGACGCAGATCCCGCCGGAGATGCGGGCTGCGTTCAAGAGCGCCGCCTCGGCGAGCGTCTCGAACCTGCCCTGCGAGGGCGTCACCGTCGCGAGCACGCGCAGGAGGTCGGTCGCCGCGCCCAGGCCACGTCCACGCGTGAGCGTGTACGCGCGATCCTCGACGAACATGAGATCGAGCAGGCTTTCGCCCGAGCGCGGCATCAGCACGAGCGATGCGGCGAGCGAGATGGCGGCCTCGAAATGCACCGCGTCGCCCGAGGGAAACGTGTCGAGCAGCAGCGCGTGCCGCACGAAGAACTCGTCGGCGTATTCCTTCACGACCGGCCGCCCGGTGCGCGCCCACGCCTTCCAGTGGATGCGCCGCGGAGAGTCGCCCGCGCGGTAATCGCGCAGGCTCACGAATTCCTCGGCATCGCCGACGCGCCCGGCGAAGGCGACCCCTCCGGGCTGCAGCCGGCGCGTGCCCGGAAGGTCGATGGGAGCGACCGGATGCGTGCGCGGCATCACGAGGAGCGTCTCCGGCACGCGATGCTTCCAGAGCGCGCGCATGAGGCCGAGGGGCTCGTTGCGCGAGAGCGTGAGCGTGTCGAAGCGCAGCTCCCCGCGCCGTAGCGGCATGCATGTGAGCGTCGCCGTCCATGTCGCGCGGCCGGGAAGGGAACCGAGGCTCGCTCGTTCCACGCGCGCGCCGGTCTTCCAGCGCATGAGGCTCACCCAGCGCGGGTATCCCACCAGCCGGTCGAAGACGTTGCGCGTGCGATCCTCGCGCACTTTGTAGCGCACGAATTCGGCGCGCGCGGGGCGCGTTGCGGCGAGCGTTTCCTCGATCTCGAGATCCGACAGGTCGTTCGCGCCGAGATTCGTCACCGTCACGGCATAGGTGAATTCCTCGCCGGCGGTCGCGACCTCGGGCAGCGCCCGCGAGAGCCGCGCGCGCGCGCCCAGGCGCCAGCTCGCGGCGAACGCGACGGCGAGCAGCCCCGCGCAGAGCGAGAACACCTGGTAGATGAAGGTCTCCTGCGTGTTGAGGCCGAAGATCGCGGCGGCGACGAGCGTGAAAAAGATGAGCCAGCCCGCCGGCGTGAGCTTGCGCCGCATCGCTCGATCGAGCCGGTAGATCTGCGCGAACGCCGGCGCCCCAATGGTCGCAATCGCCGCCGACAAAACCGGGGACAGACCACGTTTTTCCGCCATATGGGAAATGGTGGTCTGTCCCCGGTTTAGGCCGGCAATGCGACGGCGCGCATCGTTTCGGCGACGATTTGCTCGGAGGAGGCGCCGGAGAAACGGGCGTGGGAATCGAGCGTCACGCGGTGGGCGAGGGCGGGGACGGCGATCTCGCGCACGTGGTCGGGCGTCACGAAGTCCTCGCCGTCGATCAACGCGAGCGCCTGCGACAGGCGCTGCAGCGCGAGCGAGGCGCGCGGGCTCGCGCCCAGGCGGATCGCGCCGCGGCCGCGCGTGGCGCCGACGATCGCGACGATGTAGCGCCGCACGTCATCGGCGATGCGCACCTCGGTGACGGCGTGGCACATCGCGGTGACCTCGGCGAGCGAGGCGACCGGCTGCAGCGCCTGCAGCGGATGCGCGCCTTTCTGCGCGGCGAGCATCTGCACTTCCGATTCGGCCGACACGTAACCCAGGCCGAAGCGCAGCGCGAAGCGGTCGAGCTGCGCCTCCGGCAGCGGATAGGTGCCCGCGGATTCGACCGGGTTCTGCGTCGCGACGACGAAGAACGGATCGGGGAGCACGCGGCGCACGCCCTCGGCCGTCACCTGGCGCTCCGCCATCGCTTCCAGCAGCGCCGACTGCGTGCGCGGGCTGGCGCGGTTGATCTCGTCGGCGAGCAGGATGTTGCAGAAGATCGGCCCCTCGTGGAAATGGAACGCCTGGTCGCGCGGATCGAAGGTGGAGACGCCGATGATGTCGGAGGGAAGCAGGTCCGCGGTGAACTGCACGCGCTTGAATTCCGCGGTGACGGAGCGCGCGAGCGCGTTGGCGAGCGTGGTCTTGCCGGTGCCCGGCATGTCCTCGAGGAGCACGTGGCCGCCCGCGGCGAACGAGGCGAGGAGCCAGCGGATCGCGGTCGGCTGGCCGAGGATCACCTTGCCGAGATTGGCGTCGAGGGCTCGCAGCAGCTGCGTCGGGTTCATTCCACGGCCTCCACGGTGTCGCCGACGCGCACGCGTCCTTCGCGCGCGGTGACGAGGTTCATGCCGAACATCAAGCCGAATTCCCTGCTGTCGCGAAAGGTCGAGAGGGTCGCGAGCGGCTCGGGACCGCGCCGTTCGCCCGACGCCTGGTCCGTCGTCGTCACCTCGCAGCGCCCGCACGGCTTCGCCGCCGCGAGCACGGCGCTCCCCACGCGAAGCTCCTTCCACCGGTCCTCGGCGAACGCCCCGCCTCCCGCCACCACGAGGTTAGGACGGAAGCGGTTCATCGGCAAGGGTGGATGGCCGCGCGCGGCAAGGCGCGCGTTGAGGTCGGCGAGCGACGCTTCGGTGGTCGCGAGATACGCGTAGCCGTCGGCGAAACCCACGCGCTTGCCGCCACCGGCATAGCGCGCATTCGAGTAGCGTTCGGAATCGCCGGGCATGTAGGCGAGGCGGCAAGCGAGGCCGAGGTAATCGGAAAGCCACGCATCGGCTTCGCGCGAGACCGCGATCGCGTCGCACGTGCTGCTCCAGACCTGCACGCGCATGGCCTCGCCGCCGACGGGAGCGAGCGGCACACGCACCTCGTCCATGTCCGGCGCGGCGAGCGACAACATGTCGCCGTCGATCTCGGTCCACACGGTCGCCATCTTCGGATGCGATCGCTGGCTGAGGAACGTTCCCGCGGGATCGACCACCATGAAGCGCCGGTCGTTCTCGAGCCCGCGATCGGTGCAGCGCGCCTCGTCGAGGGCGATGCCCTTCAGGCCCTTCACCGGATAGATGAAGAGGCCTGAAAGACGCATCACAACTGCTTGAGCATCGTCTCCGCGTCGGAGACCTCGAACTTGCCGGGCGCCTCGACGTTGAGCGACTTCACCACGCCGTCGTCGACGACCATGGAGAAGCGCTGGCAGCGCGTGCCCAGGCCGCGCGCGTTCAAGTCGAGGTCGAGCCCGAGCTTCTTCGTGTACTCGGCGCTGCCGTCGGCCATGAAGCGGATCTTGCCGTAAGCCTTCTGGTCGCGCGCCCACGCGTCCATCACGAACGCGTCGTTCACCGCGAAGCACCAGATCTCGTCGACACCTTTCGCCATGAGCTTGTCGCGGTTGCTCATGTAGCTCGGCACGTGCTTCGCGGAGCAGGTCGGCGTGAACGCCCCGGGGAGTCCGAAGATCGCGATCTTCTTGCCCTTGCTCGCCTCGCGCACGTCGACCGTGTTCGGCCCGACGGTGCAGCCTTGCCGTTCCTCCTCGAAAAACTCCTGCACTTTTCCTTCGGGCAAACGATCGCCAACCTTGATGGCCATGCTGTGTCTCCTCGTTAAAGTGCCGAAACGGTGCGCCGCCACCCCGCGAGCGCGACGCCGGCGGCGACGAACAGGCCGCCCAGCCCGCGATTGATCCAGCGCAGTCCTTCGGCGTTGCGCATGACGCGCACCACGCGCGCGGCGGCGG
>Ga0075426_10004363_pt1 | contig 10049 bp, 7 predicted proteins | sample SoiMethybrSBSTD5_FD_75304 | JGI IMG/M metagenome (GOLD analysis project Ga0075426, IMG submission 75304) | Bulk soil microbial communities from a Populus tree surrounding site in Tennessee, USA - Soil MetaG P. TD hybrid SBSTD5 | ecosystem: Environmental > Terrestrial > Soil > Tree plantation...
TCACCTTCGCCTGTGTCATTGCTTCGGTGATCGCCTGCTTCACCAGGTCGAGCTCCGGCCGGATCATCGATTCGAACGAGGAGCGACGAACCGGCACGTCAAGACCGAGTGGTTTGTAGCTGAGGGTCGTCGACTCGGACTCGGACAGCTCGATCTTGGCGGTCTCGATCGCCCGATAGAAGTCGTACGCATGCCCCTCATATAGAAGGTCGTGGACCAGCTGCGCGGCGCGACCGCCGACCTGCGTGAGGACGTGTGGGATTCCGGGGTCGGCCATCACGAGGCGCACGGAGCTCGCCGTCCGAAGGTCGTTGTAGAGCCAGTACGGAAGCCGGTCGAGGCCAAGCGCGGGCCCGACGATCGTCTCGAACAGGACGCCGTCGAGCATCTCCCCGCCGACGGCCACTCCCGCTGTGCCGGAGATACGCGGCGATTCACCACGCGAGTCCATGACTGCGACATCGAACGTGCCGCCGCCGAAGTCGACGGCGACATCGACGCGGGCATGTTCGTCCTCTCCGATGACGGCCGCCACGGGCTCGGCCATGAACTCAATGTCCTCGAAGCCGGCCTCGATCGCGCCCTCTTTCAGCCGGCTGAACGCTTCTTCTTCCGATTCCTTCTGGTGCGCGTGATCGACCCCCGCGAAAACGACGGGATGCCCGAGGACCAGGCGCCGGCCTTCGTGACCGCTCGCCTCGTCAGCCTCGTGCTTGAGGCGCCTCAGGACGACCGAGACGAGGGACGCGACGGTGAAGTCGATGGCCCAGGAATTGGTGCCGGCGAAACCGAGCTTGGCGAGCTCGTGCTTGACGCCCGAAAGGAGGCGAGCATCGTTGCAGCCGCCGCCCTTGCGGTACTGCCGGCAATCGGTGTCCCAGCCGTAGGGCGCCAGGGGGCAGCGCCAGCAGTCAGTCTTCTCGTGGCCTGAGGTCAGAAACGTCCGGACGCCCTCGGCGCCGGCAAGCCTCCTTCCGGATCGGTGCAGGTAGACGAAAGACGGCAGCGTCTGGCCGCTTCGCATCGGGCCGAGATGGACCACATCGACGTGGTCCGTGTAGGCGATCGCGATGGCGCTGTTGCTGGTGCCAAAGTCGACGCCGTAGCCAAGAGGCCGGTCGGAAGTCACCGAGGGAGTTTAGGGGCCGGAAGGGCGGCGGCGTGCCGCCCTCCCCTGTCATGCGGCTAGTTCGGGCTGAAGTCGACCTGGCCGGCGTACGTACCGCTGAAGCCGGTCGGGCCGGTCGCAGCGCCCGCCGCCGTGCCTTCGGAATGCACGCCGGCAAGACCTGCGGTGCCGCTGCCGATGTCGAAATTGGCCGTCACCGCCGCGAAAGTTCCGGTGATGCTCACTCGAATCGCCGCGGTACCCATAGCACCGTCAATCGAGCCTGCAAAGAGGCCAGAGTCCTCGGCGTTCAAGGTTCCGTCCGGATGAACGATCAGCGAACCCGTGCCGTTCCGAACTCCAGCGAGCGTGCCCTGGAACGTTTCCACGAAGGCGAAGTCGATGAACGTGTTGCCGGCTGCTGTGCGGACCGCGACCGGCGTAAGCGTGGCCTGGAAGGATCCGCTCGCCGGGACAGGCGCCGATGCAGCCACCGAGGAGGCCGTCATCGTCAGTGCCAGAACAATCAACGGCACAACCATCACGCGCATCGATGGTCGAAGAACCATTTCATCACCTCTCGACTTATCGATTGCTGGAACAAGGCCTCATGCGAGCGCTCGCACAGGTTCGTTCGACCGTAGTCCCGCCGGAGATGCTTACCTAGCGGGGAACTACCTGTTTTTCAGATCGCCACCGGCGAGCGCGCCGCGGGCGTGCCAGACCGCGAGTTGAGAGCGCGATCGAAAGCCCAACTTGCCCATGGCGTGCTGCAGATGGCTGTCCGTCGTTCGCTCAGAGATCGCCAACCGCTTCGCGATTTCGCGATTGGTCAAGCCATCCGCGACAAGCGCCACCACCTGCCGCTCCCGCGCCGTGAGCGCCGTGCCTGTCGCAGGAACCTCTTCAGCAGTGATCGCCTGCAGATGCTTGACGGCCAGGTGCACCGCCTCTTCCCGCGACAGGCCCTGCCCGAGAATCTCTTCGCGGTCCGCCCTGCTCGGGGAGAGCCCGCCGCGAGCGTCCTTCACCCAGCCGTCGATCAGAGGCCCGAAAAAGGGTGGTTGCGAATACCCGACCGAGGTTCTGAGCTGCGCGGCGGCGCTCGCGATTCTCAGCGCGACATCTGGCCTGCCGGTCATTGCCAGCGGTCCCACCGAAGCGTCGAGAGCGAGGCCGAGGCCACGCCCGTCGCCTGCTTCCTCCATTCCAGTCAATGCCTGGCACAGGGGGTGGGCGGCGGCGAGATGATGCCCAAGACGGGTCTCGCAAATGCCGACGATCATCTGCGACCAGGCCACACCCAGCACATCACCAACCTGAGTGCGAAGGCTTATTGATTCAGTCGCAAACGGAAGGGCTGATTCGAAACGACCGCTGATCATCCGGCACATTCCGATCGAGAACAGCTGGTCAGCTATCCCGATTCGGTCATTGAGCTCTCGGAACAGCGCGAGGCTCTCCCGATACGCATGCTCTTCCGCCTCGTAGTCGAAGAGGTTGTCGTAGGCGTTTCCCAGCCGGCTCAGACCTCGGGCAATGCTCGGCCTGTCGTTCAGCGATCGATACAGCTCGAGACTCTGCTCATAACAGCGGAGCGCCTCGGTCGGCTGCGAGCGAACGATGTGAAGGTCTCCCAGACCCGCAAGTGCTCGGGCGTGCAGCGCACGATCACCGATCGCGTCGGCGACGTGGCGCGTGGCCTCGAAGCTCGTCGTCGCAACGGCGTAGTCGCCCTGTCGGTAGGCGAGCAGACCGGCCGCCGCAAGGGCCGCTCCGCGCTGCATGCTGGGTTCTCCCGAATCCGCCTGCAGGCAGCGGAACAGCCAGTGGCGGCCCTCGTAAAGCCATCCGTGCAGATCCCAGTAGCCGGCAAGACTCGCGCAGACCTGCAGGGCAAGCTGAATGTCGTGCTCGATGGTCCACTCCAGAGCGGCCCGGAGGTTGTCAACCTCCTCGATGACCAACGAGAGCCACTCAACTGCGTCGGCCCCGGCCAGGCGCTTACCCGCCTCGATCGCGATCGACGAGTACAGCCGCGCATGCCTCTCGACGATCGCGGCAGCATCGGCCTCTGCTGAAAGCATCTCGCGTCCAAAGGCACGCATTGAATCGAGCAGGCGATACCGGAGCTCGCCACGAGTTTCCGCGGTCACGGCCACCAATGACTTATCGATCAAGAGTCCCAGCAGCTCGACAAGCTGACCGCGCTCGAGGGGCTCGATGCCGGCGACGGCCTCGACTGCTTCGAGGCTGAATGAGCCCGCAAAGACCGACACTCTTTCGAACAGGCGCCGCTCCGTTGGTGGCAGCAGGCCAAAGCTCCACTCGAGGGTGGTTTTCAGGGTCTGGTGGCGGGCTGCCGATGATCGCGAGCCACCGACGAGGAACGAGAAGCGATCGTCCAGTCTGCGGACGATCTGGGCCGGCGACAAAGCCGCCACCCTCGCCGCGGCAAGCTCGAGAGCGAGAGGCAATCCGTCGAGCCGCCGGCAAACTTCCGCGACCGCGGCGACATTGGAATCGTCGATCCGGAAGCCGGGCGCTGCCAGTCGCGCGCGGTCTTCGAAGAGCCGCACCGCTTCGAAACCTGAGATTTCAACCGCTGCTGCGTCTTTGAGCGGAACGGCAAGCGGTTCGACCCGCCAGGTGGTTTCCCCCGCCACGCGAATCGGCTCGCGACTCGTGACAAGCAACGCGACGTCTGGACAGGCCGCGGTGATTCGCTCTGCCAGTTCCGCGATTGCGGAAGCAACCTGCTCGCAGTTGTCGAGAACCAGAACGCCTTTCGTTTTCCGCATTCGGTCGATCACGGCATCCGTCGGAGAACCGGCTCCAGTTGCGCCGACGGCTGTGGCAACGATCTGAGCGACGAGTGCGAGGTCGGAGATCGACGAGAGGTCAACCAGCCAGGCGCTTGTTCCGCCGGTGGCCATTCCACCCGCCAGCTCGATGGCCAGGCGCGTCTTGCCACTGCCTCCGGGACCGATCAGCGTTACGAGGCGGTGATCGGCAAGCACGCCACGAAGCGCGGCCAGATCATTCTGCCGGCCTATGAAGGACGTCAGCTGAGCCGGCAAGGGCGAGGTTCCGGACTCTGCAGACCTTTCGCTCCTCTCGAGGGCGCCGATCCACATCGCAAGCTGTGTCCGGGACGAAAAACCAAGCTTGCTGAAGGCTCGGTCGATGTGGCCCTCGATGGTCCGCTCCGACAGGAAAAGGCGCTGGGCGATGGCGCGATTCGTCAGCCCAAGGGCAACGAGCTCAGCGACCTCCCGCTCTCGACGTGAAAGCGCCATGGCTACCCGACGTGCGCATTGAACCGCATATCGGCGTTCAGCGCTCGGCGCCTCAGTCGATCGCGCCCGGCCGCTGAAGAAGGACCGATTCAAGGTCAATCAAGAAACGGTGTATCCAGGCCAGGGCCGGTGCGTTCTCTCGGGCGGGCCCATCTTTGGCGAGCGTTCGAAGCACGTCAGCCAGCCGACGCTCGAACTCGGCCGGAAGGTCTCGCCCTCGGTAACGCTCGAGCAATCGCTTCGAAAGCCTTCGATTCAGGTAATCGGTGGCGAAGGTCGGTGCGGTCTCCAGGTCGATGCGCTCGTCGGAGGCAATCCGATCCAGGCCCAGCAGGGCCAGGGCGAGCGATTCGCCGACGGTCGGTTCATATGAGTTCGGTTTCAGCTGAAGGCTCTTGGGATCGAGGCGGCGAAGAAGTCCCTGGACGTCTCGGGCGAGGGCCTGGACCTCCCCGTAGCGGTCGGATCCCATGCTCGAAACGGTATTCCCAGCGTGAGCCGGCTCACATCCGCGAAAGTGCCGATTTTCTCCTCGATACGGCGGCCTGAAATCACGTATTTGCCCCCGTAGCCAGACTGCGGGCCCGGGGATAAGGTCTACCCACCAAACAAGGAGGTTTGCCGATGTTCGCGCGAGAGGAGACGATTCACATCGAGGCATCTCCAGAGGCGGTTTACGACTACATTTCAGACATCAGCCGCCATCCGGAGTGGGCGAATCAGAAGCTGGTGATGCAGAAGGCCGGTGACGGTCGCTTCGAGTCACACATGACGATGGGGCTCTTGAAGGCTCGCGCCGTCATTCACGTAGAGGTGGCGGAGCGCCCGAGCAAGTTTGCTTATGTGGCGGATGACGACGTATCCGGGCCACACCGCTGGCACTTCGACATCGCGCCCGACGCAGGTGGGAGCACGGTCACGTTCGGGCTGGAGCGGATGCACGAACAATTTCCGTTCACGATCATGCAGCCGATCCTCCTGTTCCCCCTCATCGGGCACCCCGGCATGAAGAAGGGCCTGGCGCGCATCAAGGCCACGCTCGAGCGACCCCAAGGGCAGCGCTCCGGCGCAACTGCCGGCGCCTAGGAGAAGGCGTGATGTTTCGCCAGCTGGTCAAGTCAGCCTCGATACTCTTGGTCGCTGCTGTCAGCTCCGGCCTGGGCGCGCCGGCTCAAGCCGCAAATTTCAATCCGCCGAAGCACTACTACCTCGCCCTCGGCGATTCGCTCGCCTTTGGTGCGCAGCTCGGCAAGTTCTTTCAGGAGCTCTCGACCGGGACTTACGATCCCGCGTCCTTCAACACCGGCTACGTCGACGACTTCGCAGCCCGGATGCGCACCATCGACGCCGCCCTGGAAACGGTGAACCTCAGCTGCCCAGGCGAAACGACGGTGTCCTTCGCCGGCACGTGCTTCTTGCGGGAGCTGGGCCTTCCTATAAAGGCGAGCTACAGCGGCTCGCAGGAGTCAGCCGCCCTGTCGTTTCTGCACGCTCATCCGGGACAGGTGGGCCCGATCACGATCGATCTCGGCCTCAACGACGCGCAGCTGCCGTGCGCAAGCCCGACCTTCACCATTGACCTCACCTGCCTCCACAGCACGATGCCGGCAGCGCTTGCCAGCGTGGCGACGAATCTGCCCAGAATTCTCGGCGAGCTGCAAAAGGCGTCACCCAGCTCCGAGATCATCGTCATGACCTACTACAACGCCTTCTTCGATCAGGACCCGACCACTGACGCGTTGATCACGCCGCTGAACGCCGAGATTGCGTCCATCGCGACAGCGCAAGGCGACCGGCTTGCCGACGCGTTCACGCCCTTCAACCGATCGGGCGACGAGAACGCAACACTCTGCAGCCTGACGTTCATCTGCACACCTCTGGATGATGAGCACGCAACTGACATCGGCTACGCGGTAATCGCGCGACAGTTCTGGGTGGCGTCCGGTTACGACCGGCTCGACTGAGCCGAGATGCGCAGCCTCAGCTGGACGTTCGTCGTTGCGCTGATGGTGTAAGCAGGCCTGTCTGCATGCGGCAGCCCGGGTGGTTCCGGCGCAGCATCATCGCCATCCCAGCCGAGCGAACACCTGCTTCGCGCTTGTGACGCTTACTACGACAGGTATCTCGGCGCACGCGGCGATGGCTACGACTACTGCGTCGTCCAGGTCGACCCGCCGAAGTGCGGAGAGCGCGGCGCGGCCATGATCGCCGTGTGGCAGCAGCTCTTGAAGGGCCCTCGACGCGACGCCTGCGCCGCCGCAGTTCGCTGCTGACGATCTCACGATTCGAAGCCAGCTCCCGAAGGGCATCTGAGATCTCGAGGCAATGGTCGGCGCCGCCCGGCAGGGGCGACCGCTCTGCCGTTCTCAACGCGGCCGAGAGCTACATCAGCGAAATGGTGCCCACCGTCACCGATGCCCTCGGCGACGTGTACGCCGCGTGGCGGGAGCAGTGCGAGAGCTCTAACCAACTAACGAAAAAATCGTTAGCATGGGGGTATGGAGAAAGAGACAACCAACTCCGCCGAGCGGATCATCCGGCGTTTCGGAGGGCAGAGCGCCCTGGCAGAGCTCCTCGGCCGCCGGCAGAGCACGGTCGAGCACTGGGCCAGCACCGGACGGATTCCCTCCCAGTGGCACCAGCCGCTGATGTCGCTGGCGCGAGAGCGCGGCGTTGTGCTCGAGGCCCGTGATTTCGTCGAATCCCAGCCCCACGCGATCCAGCCCGCCGCAGGTCGCCTCGGCATCCTGACCGTCGGCCTCGGGGCGGTGGCCTCGACCTTCTTCGCCGGTGTCGAGATGATCCGGCGGGGCGGCGCGGCGCCGATCGGCTCGCTGACCCAGATGGGCACGATCCGGCTTGGGAAGCGCACTGAGGGCCGCTCACCGCTCATTCGCGACCTCGTTCCCCTCGCCTCGCTGGACCAGCTGATCTTCGGCGCTTGGGACCCGATCCCGGACAACGCCTACCAGGCGGCCCTCAAGTGCGGGGTCCTCGACCGTCACGCGCACATCGAGCCCGTGGCCGGCGAGCTGCGAGAGATCGAGCCGATGCCCGCCGTCTTCGATCGCAATTACGTGCGCCGGCTCGACGGGGTCAACGTCAAGTCAGGAGCCAACAAGAGGGAGCTCGCTGAGGCCATCCGCCGCGACATCCGAGAGTTCAAGGACGCCCACGCGTGCGACCGCCTGGTGATGATCTGGTGCGCCTCGACCGAGATCTTCCTCGAGCAGACGCCGGCTCACGCCGATGTCGCGTCGCTCGAGGCGGCGATGGAGGCGAATGACCCCTCGGTCGCGCCGTCGATGCTCTACGCGTACGCCGCCCTGATGGAGGGCGTGCCCTTCATCAACGGAGCACCGAACCTCACGGTCGACATTCCGGCGATGGTCAGCCTGGCCGCCCAGAACGGGGTGCCGATCTGCGGCAAGGACTTCAAGACCGGACAGACGCTGATCAAGACCGTTCTGGCGCCGATGCTGAAGGCGCGCATGCTGGGGCTTCGCGGCTGGTACTCGACCAACATCCTGGGCAACCGGGATGGCGAGGTGCTGGACGACCCGGACAGCTTCAAGACCAAGGAGGAATCGAAGCTCGGCGTCCTCGAGCACATCCTCCAACCGGAGCTGTACCCGGACCTCTACGGCGACGTGTACCACAAGGTGCGGATCAACTACTACCCACCTCGCGGCGACGAGAAAGAGGGATGGGACAACATCGACCTCTTCGGCTGGCTTGGCTACCCGATGCAGATCAAGGTGGACTTCCTGTGCCGCGACTCCATCCTCGCGGCGCCGCTGGTGCTTGACCTCGTCCTGTTCTCAGACCTTGCGCAGCGCGCCGGCCTGCGCGGGATCCAGGAATGGCTCTCCTTCTATTTCAAGAGCCCGCAGCACGCGGCCAGCGTGTACCCGGAGCACGACCTGTTCATCCAGCAGACCAAGCTCAAGAACACACTGCGCTGGCTGATGGGCGAGGAGCAGATCACGCACCTGGGCATGGAGTACTACCGGGAGGACTGACGGGCGCTGCTAGACTCGCGGCGCTTTGCACGTGAGCGACAGCGCCGGCCGGGACGGGGCGCCTGAGCTGGAGCGCCTTCGCCTTCGGTACGTAGGTACATGCGCCGTTTGCGGCCGCGCGCTTGAAAAGGGGACCACCGCCCTGTATGACCGCGCTGCGCGGACGGTTCGCTGCGTGGAATGCCCGCCCCGCGAGACGTCAACTGCTGTCGACGCCGGTACAGCGGGCGCTTCCGCGCTCCACGAATACGAGAGAAGACGTACGGCTCGGGAGACACGCGTCAAGGCTCAATTGGGCGATCTGATCGGTGGCGTCGCCCTGGCTTTGAACGGCGAGCCGCAGTCCATCCGGGCCTGGCAGCGTGGCTCAGTCGGAGAAAAGAAGCTTGGAGACATGCTGGCGGGAATCGAGGGTCTTGTTGTTCTCCACGATCGGCGCGTTCCGAAGACGAGAGGCAACATCGATCACCTTGTGATTGCGCCGGCCGGAGTGTTCGTCGTCGACGCCAAGCGCTACGCGGGACTGATCCAGATTCGCATCCGCGGTGGTCTGTTCAACCGCGACGAGCGCCTGTATGTCGGTGGCCGAGATTGTTCACAGCTTGCGGCCAACATGGGATGGCAGATCTTGGCCGTACAACAAGCACTCACCGAAGCGAAGGTCGACCTGTCGGACGTGCCGGTCACTCCAGTGCTGTGTTTTGTCGACGGCGAGTGGCCTCTCCTCCTTCCGCCTGAGTCGTTCAAGGGAGTCCGACTCGAGGGCACGCGATCAATCAAGAAGCTCGTCGGCGGATCAGCAATCCTCGACGAGGCTCAGGTCGAGCGGATCAGCCGAATCCTCGCGAGCTCGTTTCCAGCGAAATAGCCTGCGGGCTGCGGCTCCACCGACGCCAGACCTCGATGTCGGATGGTGGGCCGGGAGGGAGTCGAACCCCCAAAGCTTTCGCGGCGGTTTTACAGACCGTTGGGCTCGCCACGTGCCCTTTGCCGACCCATGCGCTGAGGACCTGACCTGAACCGATCTGGCGAGTGGGTATCGTACCGGTTCGCCTAAGCCTCGGACCTTCGGCTCTCCAGCCCCTCGAGGATCAGGTCCAGGCCCAGCTCGAACGCGTCGTCGACGCTGAAGCCCTCCTTCGCGACGTACCCCCCAACCACCTCCGCCAGGTTGGGATACAACCGCGCGACGTCCGCCATCCGGCTTTCGATCTCCTCCACCCTGCCCTGCGCGACCTCGGCGAACTGGTCGCCAGTGGGGAGCGACTTCTCCTGCAGAGCCCACCCGTAGATGTAGGCGTCCTGCACGGAGTACGCCTGCACCGACGTGGGGATCGAAAAACCGGCATGGCGAAGGCAGCCCAGAACGGCGTCGTGCAACCGCAGGTCCGCCGGCCCCGGTGACTTCGTCGCCTCCATGCGGCCGACGGCCCACGGATGCCGGCGCAGAGCGTCGCGCGTCGACAGCGCCCGGCGGCGCAGCGCATCCTTCCACTCGAGCTCAGTCGAGGGCAGCTCGATCTCGCTGAAAACCAGGTCCACCATGCCGTCCAGCAGGGCGTCCTTGTTGGGCACGTGGTGGTACAGCGACATCGCGCCGGCGCCCAGATCACTGGCGAG
>Ga0075426_10004365_pt1 | contig 10048 bp, 5 predicted proteins | sample SoiMethybrSBSTD5_FD_75304 | JGI IMG/M metagenome (GOLD analysis project Ga0075426, IMG submission 75304) | Bulk soil microbial communities from a Populus tree surrounding site in Tennessee, USA - Soil MetaG P. TD hybrid SBSTD5 | ecosystem: Environmental > Terrestrial > Soil > Tree plantation...
TCAGCCCAACGGGCACATTCAGAAGCGGTTGGCGGCCCCCTGCGAGTGATTATTGACACCGACCCGGGGGTGGACGACGCCCTGGCGCTGCTGCTGGCCATGCGTTCGCCGGAATTGAAGATCGAAGGCATCACTCCCGTGGCCGGCAACGTGCCTTTGGAGCTCACTTTGCCCAACGCCTTGCGCATGGTAGAAGTGGCTGGCCGCACCGACATTCCTGTGGCCGCGGGAGCGAAGGAACCGCTGGCTCGCCGCCTGGTCACCGCAGCGTATGCGCACGGCGAGAACGGGCTCGGAGGCGCGGTTTTCCCCGAACCTAAAACCAGACCCGTCTCTGATCCCGCCCCTGAATTCATTCGGCGCACGGTTCGCAAGTATCCCGGGGAGGTTACCCTTCTCACCATTGGACCGCTCACCAACGTGGCGCTGGCGCTGCGCAGCGATTCCGAGCTTGCAGGCATGGTGCGGAGCCTAGTGATGATGGGCGGCTCACTATCGGGCGGAAATATCACGCCGGCGGCAGAATTTAACGTTTATGTGGATCCGGAAGCAGCGCGCATGGTATTCCAATCGGGAATTCCTATCACCATGGTGGGGCTGGATGTGACCCGCAAGACTACCTTGACGGAAGAGCACGTGCGCACGCTGGAAGCGGCGCAGAACTCGGTGAGCCAAGCGGCGGCGAAGATCGGGCGCAACGTACTGCAGCACAACCGGGAGCAGGGATTCCTGGTCGGGCCCAACATGCACGACCCACTGGCAGTGGCGAGCTTCATCAATCCTGGGCTGCTCAAATATCAGGATTACTACGTGGACGTGGAGACCGAAGGTGAGCTGACAGCCGGAGCGACGCTGGGCTACAGCCCCGTGGCCGGCGACTTGCGGCGGCGGCCGGGCATGGAAGAAAGAGCGGGCGCCAATTTCGCGATTCGCGGGTCGGCACCCACGCTGGCCGGCACGCGGACCTCGCCGGTGGTGCGCGAGAAATACGCGCCCAACACGAGAGTGGCGGTGGATGTGGATGCGGCAAAATTTTTTCAGCTTCTGATTGGCCGCTTGTCGGGAAAGTAGGGCGGTGTGCTCCTTTCGCCCTGGCGGGCTCAGTCGCGCAGCAGAGTTATTAAGGCACGTTGAGCCAGGGCTCACGCCCTGGGCTAAAAACTGTTTCGCCCTTCGGGCTGGGGAAGGATTCAGGTTCACGAACTGAGCTCAGCCCGGATTGGCTCGATGCGTACGTCATTGTGAGGTGAAGCATGAGAATTGGCTGGCTGTGGCGGTACCTGGCAGCGGTGCTGCTCATTTCCTGCGTCGCGTGCTGGGCGCAGGAGAAGCGCAAGGTCATCATTGATCAGGATGCGGCCGGGCCGGGTGGGACCGACCAGCAGTCCATGCTGCTGCTCATCCAGTCGCCGCAAGCCGAGGTGCTGGGCATCACCGTGGTCACGGGCGACCAGTGGCTCAAGGCGGAGCTGGCGCACACCTTGCGCATGCTGGAACTGATCGGGCGCACCGACATTCCGGTGGCGGCGGGAGCCGAATATCCACTGGTGCGCCGCAAGGCAGAAACTGAGATGTGGGAGGAGCGCTATGGCTCGGTTGCCTGGCTGGGCGCCTGGACGCCACGCTTTTATCACCCAGCGGAGCAACTGGGCGATGTACCCGAAGGGCTGCCCACCACCAAGCCACTGGGCGAAGATGCCGCCCATTTCCTGGTGCGCATGGTGCGCAAAAATCCCAAGCAGGTGACCATCTACGAGGGCGGCCCGATGACCAACCTGGCGCTGGCCATTGCCATTGACCCTGACTTCCCCCGGCTGGCCAAGGAACTGGTGTTCATGGGTGGGAGCCTGAATCCGCAGACTGAGGATCCTGAATTCATCAACACGCCGCGGCGGGAATTCAACCTGTGGTTCGATCCGGAGGCGGCGCACATTGTGCTGCGCGCGCCCTGGAAGAAGATTGTGTGCACGCCGGTGGATGTTTCCGTGAAAACACAGCTTAGCGCTGAGCTGGTTGGCCGCGTGAAGGCCGGACACTCCGCGGCGGCACAGTACCTCGCCAAGTATGCCCGGCTTCGCGGCAAATACGATTACTTGTGGGATGAGCTGGCGGCCGCGGCGTGGCTGGATCCCAGCCTGATTACAGCTAAACAGACGCGCTATCTGGATGTGAACCTGGATCGGGGCGGGAATTATGGAGACACGCTCAGCTGGGCCGAGGCGAACAAGCCCAAGCTGGAAGTGCAGCCAGTGGAGGTGCAATTCGATCTGAACGCGCAGAAGTTCTACGACCTGTTTGTGGCGCTGTTGACCGCACCGACGCCGAATGCGCGCGGGGCGAAATAGGCTTAAGATCTCGGGACGAGTTGGTGACACGGTAAAACCACAAGGTCCCTCGACTCGCGCTCCCTCGCATTCGCTCGGTTAGCACTCGCTCGGGATGACAGATCAAACCACGCGGCTGGAGCTTAGAATTATTGCGGCAGATCTGCCAGGGCTTTCTGCGCCTGGGAGTGGCCAGGATGCTGGTTCAGGAGTTGCAGCAGAACGGCGCGGGCTGCGCTGGGATTGCCTTCCAGGCTGTAAATGCGGGCCAGGTTCAGGTAACACTGGTCGAAAGCCGGCGCTACGCTGATACATTTCTGCAGCGTGGACACGGCTTCATCGCGGCGCCCGGTGCGCACGTAGAGCACGCCCAGGTTGTTCAGAGCTTCCGGGTAGTCGGGACGGAACTGCAGAGCTTTCTGCAAATAGTCGTAAGTGTGGGTTGTGTCGTCGCTGGCCGCATAAACCATGGCTAAACCGTAGTTCGCCCCCGGGCTCTGCGGATCAACCGTGAGCGCGCGCTCAAATGCGGCCCGCGCCTGGTCCCACTGCCTCTGCTGGCGATAGGCGTTTCCCAAGTTCTCCAAGGCAACCAGGTAGTCCGGATTGAAGCGAAGGGCCTGCTGAAAACATAGGGCCGCTTCCGCCATGCGGCCCTCCTCGGCGGTGAGAAGCCCAAGATTGTTCCAGGCCTTGGGCAAGGTGTCGGGATAAGTTGCGGGCAGCTTGACTGCCCGCTCGAAGCTCTGCCGCGCCTTCTGCCGCTGTTCCTTTTTTAGATAAGAACTGCCCAGGCCGTAGAGCGCCTCGGCGCTCTCCGGGTCGTCGCGAAGCGCAAGCTCAAAGAAGGCCTGGGCCTGGTCGAAGTAGCCGTGCTGGTAATAGACCGAACCGTAGGATAGATAGTTGCGGCGCGAATCGAAGGTGCTGGTGACGCCCGCAAAAGGCAGCGCCTTAGCCAGGCGCTCGCTGGCGTTTCCTGGCAGGTGGTGAGAGTCCTCTTCAATCTGCTCCGGCTTCGCCGCGCCCTGATAAAGCTTCACGATCTCGCCTTTTTCATCAATCAGGAACGAGGCGGGCAGCACCAGGTCGCGGTGGCGGTCGAAGAGGTAGCGGTAAAAGATGTTGTAGATGGCGGCCACGTCGGCTGAGGCGCGCAGCACGGGAAATGGAAGTTGCCGGCTACGCGCCTGCGCGGCAGAGATTCCGGATGGATCGCTATCGCAATTGATAGCGAGTAATTGCAGGCCCTGGGCCGCCCAGCGCGCCTGCGCCTTAGTGAAGCGTTCGAGGTTATCGGCGCAACTCGCAGACCCTGTGCTCCATAGATGCAAGAGCACGGGTTTGCCGCGCAGGGCGGCGAGGCTCCAGCTTTTTCCACCCGCGTACGGCAGAGTGAAATCCGGGGCGGCCACCGGCGCCAGCAGCCAGGTTTCAACCGTGGCGGGCAGGGGCTCCGCTTCCTGCGCTGTGTCAGCCTTCTGGGAAATGGGTGGCGTCGCCCGAAAAGGCTCGGCGCGAACTGCATCGGCGCCCTCTTCTACCCAGATACGGTGGTTCGGCGAAAGATCGCGAAACTCCTGCACCAACCCGCTGGGCCAGCGGATGGAAACATGTACCGGTTCCTTGGCCTTCCCGAGGCCGAAGAAAACTTCCTTACTATGCTGAGAGAGGAATCCGGAGCCGGCCTGCAGTTGACGCGTCTGTTGCCCCAGATCGGTGCGTAACGTGACCACCGCGCCGATGGCGTCGCGATTGCTCCGGGTGCCGCGCAGACGGAAAGCGATGGATGGCGGCAGAGACGGCACGACGTTGCGCAGCACGCGAAGTTGCGGAGCATTGCGGTTCTTGAGAAACACCTCCAGCCGGCCATCGTGATCGAAGTCGGCCAGGGCGAAGGCTCGGCCGTCCTCGAGGAAATCCAGGCCCACGACCGCCGAGACGTCCGAGAAAGTTCCGTCGCCATTGTTGACGTAAAACACATTGCGCTCGTAGCCGCTCCAGGTTCCGTCGGAGCGGATGAGCTCGTTGAGAGCATCCCAGCCCTGTTCGTAGGCCTGGTTAGTCCTGGCCTGCAGAGGAGAGTTGGCCACCACCTGCCGCCAGAAGAAGCTGTTCAAATCCTGGCGTGAGGGACCGGAGATCATGCCATTGGCAATGTAGAGATCGAGTAGACCATCATGGTCGAAATCCCAGGCATCGCACGACCACGACCAGCGGCCCATGCCTACGCCCGCGGAGGCAGTAGCGTCGCGGAAGCTGCCGTTCCCGATGTTCCTAAGAAGAGAATTGCCCATGGCGTGCTTGCGATAGAGAGAACGCACCTGTGCCGGCGCGTTCTTCTGAAAAGCATCCTGAGTTGAGATGCGCTCGCCCGCGGCGGTCCACATGTCGGCCACATAGAGGTCATGGGCGCCATCGTTATCGTAATCGAAACAGCAGATGCCCATGCCGGCGCCGGTGTCTTCAACTCCGGCCTGGGATGCGACATCGGTGAACGTGCCATCGCCATTGTTGCGGTACAGGTTCTTGCGCCCGAAGTCATTCACTACGTAAAGGTCGGGCCAGCCGTTGCCGTTGAAGTCAGCCCAGCCGCAGCAGAAGCTGTAGCGGGTGTTGTTGCGATCGAGTCCGGCCTGGGCGGTAACGTCGTGGAAAGTGCCGTCGCGGCCGTTGCGCATCAGGAAATTGGGCGGTCCGTTTTCCGCGTCGTAATAGGGGCAGGGATAGCGATACTGGCTGGCTCCCTGATAGTAGATGTAGAGGCAGAAATAGATGTCAAGCCAGCCATCGCGATCGTAGTCGGCGGCGGCCGCGCCGGTGAAGGTGCCCTGGGGAGGCGTGACAAACTTAAACGCGTCCGGCCGCTGGCGAAACCTGCCGTCGCCCTGGTTCAGAAACAGCAGCGGCCCATTGGCGCGCACTACGATCAGGTCCTGTCGGCCGTCGTTATTGAAGTCGGCAAAGATGGCGCATGCCGTATTCTCAAGGATTCCGACTCCGGAACTTTCGGTGATGTCTTCGAAGGTGCCGTCACCGCGATTGCGAAACAGGCGGTTGGGGAGGCCGGCGGGCTGGCAGATGTACACGTCGTCAAAGCCATCATTATCAATATCGGCGACCGAGATTCCGTTGTGACCGTAAATATCAATGCCGCAAGCGCCATCCAGGACCGTGCGCCAGTAATCGGCGCCATGCAGAAGCTGTAAGGAATAAGAAGGACTGCCGCCGAAACCTTGTTCAGTGATGTCGGCAAAAATGGGAGTGGCGGAACGACTGACGGTTTCTTCCAGGGCCCGCCAGGCGCGCAACTGGAAACCCCCGCCGGGCGCGGGTTCCCACTCCATCTCCCAGAGGCCGGCGCGCTGCTCGCGGTAGGAACCGGGGCCCGAACCGACTAACTCGTAGCGCAGGCGGGCCTGGAGGCGGCTCGCGGAATCAGCACGGATGCCGGTCACCTGGAACTCGGCCGTAGAAATGCTGGACAGCCCGCTCAGGGCCGATTGCAGGTCCCGCAGAAATGGGTCGCGCTGAAGGGGATTCTGGTTGGCGAAAGTGTTGCGGCGGATTTCCAGCATCCCGCCGGAACGCACGACCTGCGATTCCACCGCCAGCAGGGAGGTCCCGGAGAAGCTGCCGCTCAGAACTTTAGTGATGGCTGAGAGATCATGCGGCTTTTGCCGCAGGCTCAAACTCCACTGCGCAAAAATCGCCGCGATCTGGTCGTGATATTTCTCGCTGACGAACTGGTCATGGCCAGCTTCGGTTTGCCGGAACACATTCTCGAGCGGGTCAGGAGCGCGGTAGTGGGGCAGCAGGTGGAAGTGGCCATCGAGGGAACGCGGGTTGCGGCATCCGGAGTCGTAGGCGGGTGGCGCGGCATAGGCGCGAAGGCCCGCGGGAAGCAGCATTGCCGAGGTTCCCTGGCAGCAGCGGATGAGAAAGTTGCGGCGGCCCAGATTGACCGGCTGTGGTAGGCTACGGCGTGCCAGTGCTGTCTCCACCTAAGAAAATTGTGCCCGTGAGCCAGCCGAGTATAACAGTGGTCGGCAGCTACGCGACGGGCCTGACCATGAAGGTTGGGCGCCTGCCCAGCAGCGGCGAAACTCTGCTGGGCACCGGCTACCGCATGGACTATGGCGGCAAGGGTTCCAACCAGGCGGTGGGCTGCGCGCGGCTGGGAGCCCGGGTCAGTTTTGTCGCCAAGATTGCAAACGACAACCTGGGCCAGATGGCGTTGCGGCTCTACTGCGAGGAGGGCGTGGATGCTAGTCACGTCCTGCAGACCGCGGATGTTGCTACGGGCGTGGGCTTCATCCTGGTGGAGGAGGCAAGCGGACGCAACTGCATCGTGCTCGACCCCGGGGCGAATGAGCGGCTGAGCGCTGCCGATGTCTCCAAATGCGAAGCGGCCTTCACTTCGCCGGCAGTGGTGCTCACACAGCTGGAAATTCCGGTGGACGCAGCGGAGGCCGCTTTGAGGCAGGGGAGGGCGTGCCGCGCGGTTACTATCCTGAATCCCGCGCCGGTGCGGCCGCTGCCAAGCCGCGTCCTGCAACTCGTAGATGTACTCACGCCGAATGAAGTTGAGGCCAAGGTGCTGACGGGCCGCAGACCGGTTGACAGCGTCTCGCCCGAGGACGTGGGACGTGAACTGGTAAGCGCCGGCGTTAAGAACGTGATCATGACCCTCGGAGAAAAGGGCGCGCTGGTGGTAACCGAATCTGGTACTGAGCATTTCCCCGCCTTGCCTGTGCGCGCGGTGGACACGACCGGTGCGGGCGATGCTTTCAACGCCGGCCTGGCCACCGCCCTGGCATGGGGAGCAACTCTGGAGCAGGCTGTGGAGTTCGCCATTGTGACCGGCGGCCTGGCCGTAACCAGGGAGGGCGTGATCCCTTCCCTGCCCGACTGCAATCAGGTTGTGGAGTCCTACCGCGCCCGCGGCCTCGCACCGCCAGGCTGGCTTGCGACCAGTTCGGCGGCTGCGCGATGATTTGAGGAGCAGTCATGGCCGACACTCCCACATTTCTGGTCAGCCCGCAGGCCCGGGCGCGCTGGATGCGGCTGGACACGGCCCAGCTGCTGAAGCGCTTCTTTTTCTGCGAGCGCTCCCTCCTGCTCAGCTACGCCAGCTGGATTCCGCGAATCGGTTCCCTGGAGATCAAGACTGGGCTGGCGCAGTTCCTCTGGCAAGACGCGGAGACGGCGCACACCCTGCGCAACCGCATATTCGAATTGCGTTTTCCCAGCCGCCTGCTGGAAGAAGAGGGTGCCGACCGCGCCTTAATCGAGCTTTTTAGCGCGGTGAAAGACTCGCCGTCTCCCGCCGCGTTTCTCCTCAGCGCGGGAAGGGTTTTGCTTCCGGCGCTGCAGGAGTCCTACGCTGCATATCTGAAGGGTTCAGATGCGATCGCCGATGGTCCCACGCATCGCTTTTTGCGCCTGGCGGCGCCGGAGAAGGCAGAACAGATCACCGCATTCGAGCAGTGGGCGGATGCGGAAATAAAACGTATCCCCGGGTCGCGCGCGGCTGCGCTGGCGTGGACGGAAGCGGTTGCAGCTCGACTGGCAGAGGTGGGCGGAGTAGGAGTCGCGCCTGCCCCTCAGGCGTCTGCCACCGCACCATTGCCGGGAGCAATCAAGTGCGCCATCCCCCAGCAGCCTGCGCGCGATGAGCGCTTCTGGCCTTGCCGCTTCTACTGGCCGGACGTGGTGAACCCTTCCTATCCCTATGGAGAAGGCATGCAGCTGCAGGTGCGCTCCGCGATCAGCCATCTGAATGAGGTTTGGGCCATTGAGGCGGGAAGCGTGATCCTGAGCGCCTTTGCCGAGGTGCTGCCCTGGGAGTGGATCCACGACAGCGCGCGCTGGACCTACGACGAGTCGCGCCATTGCCGCATGGGCTACGAGAGGCTGCTGGCCTGGGGGCTCGAGCCGCAGGAGATTCCGCTGGGGACATATATTTATGAGAGCGCTTCCGCAGAAGATCCGATTTACCTGCTGGGCATGCTCTACTTTTTCGAAACCAAGAACATCCGCCACAAGCCGGCACGCGCGCAGCTGTTTCACGCTTATGGCGACACCCTGAGCGAGCACGACATGGATTTCGACTGGGCCGACGAAACTATCCATGCCGGCTACGGCAAGCACTGGCTGAAAGAACTGCTGGCGGTCCGCGGCGAGGACCCTGCGGCCTATGAGCGAATTCGCCAGCGGTGCGGGCAGCTTGTGAGCGAATATGTGAGCACAGCCACGGCGGAAGAGGTCGCCGCTATAAAGAAGGTGGCGGGCGCGCTTCTGGCCAAGGCGGCCGCCATGCCGCGCCCCGCGCAGCTTTCACGGGGCGAGGGGTAGTCATGCCCGCAACCAATGGCCAAATTGCGTTGGGGGCAAGGGATTACCGAGCTGCGCTGGCCTCAGCAGCTCTGGCTCTGGCCCTGTTGATCTCGGCGCCAGCACTCTCCCAGCAAACAGCGGCCGGACCGCCCAGCGGAACACAGTCCCCCAGTTCCAACGCTGCGGAAGCTCACGTTGCCAGGGGCTATGATGCCCTGAAAGATGACCGCTATACCGTGGCAGCAGACGAGTTTCGGGCTGCGCTTGCGCTCAATCCCAGCCTGGTGCTGCGGGCGCGCTTTCCGCTTGCTGTCGCGCTTTTTGAAATGCATAACAATGCCGACTCGCGGCGGGAACTGGAACAGGTGCGCCAGGTAACCGGAGACCATCCCAACGTCATGTACTACCTGGGAAGGGTGGATCTGGAGGAGCACAATTTTGAGCAGGCCATCGGCCACTTCAGCAAAGCTGCCGCCAAGCCCCCGTTCCCGGACACCGCTTATTACCTCGGCTTCGCATATTTCAAGCATGGCGACCTGGCGCTCGCGGAAGAATGGCTGAAGAAAGCCGAGCTTGCCACGCCACACGATTCGCGGGTTCCCTATCAACTTGGCTTTGTGTTGCGGCAGGAAGGCCGCCCGGAGGAGTCGCGCAAGGCGTTTGCGCAAGCTGCACAATTGCGGCAGCGCGACGCAGACGAAGCCCGCATCCAGAGTGAATGCGCGCAAAAATTGCAGCAGGGGGCACGGGACCAGGCGCGCGCCGTTTGTGATCAACTGTACGACGACAATGATGCCGAACGGCTTACGGAGTTGGGCACGCTCTACGGCCAGCATGGAGATTACGAAGCGGCGCTGAAGCCGCTGCGGCGGGCGGCAGAGCTGCAACCGCAGTCGCCACAAATGCAATTCAATCTGGCCATGGTGTACTTTCAGCTTAACCGCTTTGAAGAGGCGCGCGTCCCTTTGGCCAGCGCGCTGCAGCGCTGGCCAGATTTGTTCCAGCTGAACGCGCTCTATGGAGCAGTGCTTTTGAAGCTCGGCCAGGAGCTCCCCGCCTACCAAACGCTGCAACATGCGCACCAGCTCAATTCCAGCGATTCCGGAACGGTTGACCTGCTTTATGAGGCTGCCATTGCGCTAGGCAGGAAGAACCAGGAGAGCCGGCAGTACGGCGATTCCCTGCGCTACTACGCCGAAGCCGCGAAACTGCGCCCGGCCGAGCCGGCGCCGCATCGCGGCATGGCTAAGATTTACGCTCTCACCGGCAAGCCTTCCCAGGCCAGGGCAGAAGAGGCCGCAGCCGACCGTCTGGCCAGGAACCTGGGCGAGCTGCCATAGGCGGACTTGAACTCCCCCAAGGAGTTGTTAGTAGTCGAGTCTAAG
>Ga0075426_10004366_pt1 | contig 10045 bp, 10 predicted proteins | sample SoiMethybrSBSTD5_FD_75304 | JGI IMG/M metagenome (GOLD analysis project Ga0075426, IMG submission 75304) | Bulk soil microbial communities from a Populus tree surrounding site in Tennessee, USA - Soil MetaG P. TD hybrid SBSTD5 | ecosystem: Environmental > Terrestrial > Soil > Tree plantation...
CCAGGCCTCCGGCAGCTCGTCCGACATCACAGCCCGCCTGATCGGGCAGTTTCTTACCGACCGCCTCGGACAGCAGTTCGTGGTGGAGGATCGGCCCGGCGCCGGCGGCAACATCGCGACCGACTACGTCATGCATGCGCCGGCCGACGGCTACACCATGCTGCTGGTCAACGCGCAGAACTCGATCAATGCCGCGCTCTATGGCCGGACCGACTTCGTGCGCGACATCGCGCCGGTCGGCGGCATCTTTCGCGTGCCGCTGGTGATGGAGGTCCACCCGAGCTTTCCGGCCAAGACGGTGGCGGAATTCATCGCCTACGCCAAGGCCAATCCGGGCAAGATCAACATGGCGTCGGCGGGCAATGGCGGTCCGCAGCATCTCGCCGGCGAGCTGTTCAAGTTCATGGCCGGCGTCGACATGGTCCACGTGCCCTATCGGGGGTCGACGCCCGCGCTGGTGGATCTGCTGGCCGGGCAGGTCCAGGTGATGTTCGACGTCACGCCCTCGTCCCTCCCGCATCTGCGGGCCGGCAAGCTGCGCGCGCTCGCCATCACCACCACGACACGCTCCGATGTGTTGCCCGAGGTCGCGCCGCTCGGCGACGCCGTGCCCGGTTACGAGGCGAGCGCCTGGATCGGCTTCGGCGTGCCGCGGAATACGCCGGCCGAGGCGATCGAGATCCTCAACAAGGGAATCAATGCGGCGATCTCCGATGACAAGGTCAAGGCGCGCCTCGCGGATCTCGGCGGGCTGATGCTGCCGCCCAGCTCTCCCGGCGATTTCGGCAAGCTGATCGCCGACGACATCGAGAAATGGACCAAGGTGGTCAAGTTCGCCGGCCTCAAGCCGGAATGATCGCGGTTTGAAGCGGCACGGCGCGGATTCGGCGCTCCCGGCGCCGCTTGACTTGCGCCCGTCTTCCCCCGACAACCCGCGCCACACAAACGGGGGGTTGTTCATGGCTGACGCCGCTCTCGCCAAGACCATCGACGCGGCGTTCGAGGCGCGCGACGAGATCGGTCCCGCCACCCAGGGGGCCGTGCGCGCCGCGGTCGAGGCCGCGCTCGACCTGCTCGATCGCGGCGAGGCGCGCGTCGCCGAGCGCCAGCCGGACGGCGCCTGGCGCGTCAACCAGTGGCTCAAGAAGGCGGTGCTGCTGTCGTTCCGTCTCAACGACATGGCGGTCATCGGCGGCGGCCCCGGCAAGGCCGCGTGGTGGGACAAGGTGCCGTCCAAATTCGACGGCTGGAGCGACAGCCGCTTCCGCGCCGCAGGCTTCCGCGCCGTCCCGGGCTGCGTGGTGCGCCGCTCGGCCTATATCGCGCCCAACGTCGTGCTGATGCCGTCATTCGTGAACCTGGGCGCCTATGTGGATTCCGGCACCATGGTCGACACCTGGGCGACCGTCGGCTCCTGCGCTCAGATCGGCAAGAACTGCCACATTTCGGGAGGTGCGGGAATTGGCGGCGTGCTCGAGCCGCTGCAGGCCGGCCCGGTGATCATCGAGGACAATTGCTTCGTCGGTGCGCGTTCGGAGGTCGCCGAGGGCGTCGTGGTGCGCACCGGTTCGGTGCTCTCCATGGGCGTGTTCATCGGCGCCTCGACCAAGATCGTCGATCGCGAAAGCGGCGAGGTGTTTCAGGGCGAAGTCCCGCCCTATTCGGTCGTGGTCCCCGGTTCGATGCCGAGCAAGCCGATGCGCAATGGCGCGCCCGGCCCCAGTCTCTATTGCGCCGTCATCGTCAAGCGGGTCGACGAGAAGACGCGTGCCAAGACCAGCATCAACGAGCTCTTGCGGGATTGAGCGCGGCGATGGCCAGTACCGCCGACCCCGTCGCCATCGCCCGCGATCTCATCCGCTGCCGCTCGGTCACCCCGGCGGAAGGCGGCGCGCTGAGCTTTCTCGAGGGCGTCCTCAAGCGCGCCGGTTTCACGGTGCATCGGGTGCGCTTCAGCGAGCCGGGCGCCGACGATGTGGAAAATCTCTACGCTCGGATCGGGAGCGGCCGCCCGCATCTCGTGTTCGCCGGTCATACCGACGTGGTGCCGCCGGGCGACGAGAAAACCTGGACGCATGCGCCGTTCGCGGCCGACGTCGCTGACGGCCTGCTGTTCGGCCGCGGTGCCGCCGACATGAAGGGGGCGATTGCGTGCCAGCTGGCGGCCACGCTCGATTACCTTGCGGCAACCGGCGGAACCCCGAAGGGCACGCTCTCCTTCCTCATCACGGGCGACGAGGAAGGCATTGCCGTCAACGGCACCGTCAAGCTGCTGACGTGGGCCGCGGAACGCGGCGAAAAATTCGACCACTGCATCCTCGGAGAGCCGACCAACCCGAACGCGCTCGGTGACATGATCAAGATCGGCCGGCGCGGCTCGCAGAACGGAACGCTGATCGTGACCGGCACCGCCGGGCACGTCGCCTATCCGGCGCTGGCTGACAATCCGGTGCGCGGCATCGTCGCGCTGATGAGCGCGCTTACCGCCGATCCTCTCGATGCCGGCAGCACGCATTTCGATCCCTCGAACCTCGAGTTCACCTCGGTCGATGTTGGCAACAAGACCGTCAATGTCATTCCGGCCGAGGCGCGGGCGCGCTTCAATGTCCGCTACAACGACCGGCATACCCGGGAGGCCCTCAAGGCGCTGATCGAGCGCCGCGCCGCTGGCGCCGCCGGCGGCCGGGTGCGCTGGCGCATCGATTGGGAGCCTTCGAATGCCGACGCGTTCATCACGGCGCCGGGCGCGTTTGTCGATCTCGTCTCAAGTGCCATCGCCGAGCTCGCCGGCCGCAAGCCCGAGCTGTCGACCTCGGGCGGCACCTCGGATGCACGCTTCATCAAGGACTATTGCCCCGTCATCGAGTTCGGGCTCGCCAATCAGACCATGCACAAGGTGGACGAGCGCGTGCCGACCGCGGACCTCGTCGCACTGACCGCGATCTATCGCAGAATTCTCGAGCGCTATTTCGCCAACCCGCCTCAGTAGTCGACGCGCAGCAGATAAAGCCCGTTCGGCGGCGCGAGCGGGCCGCAGGCGGTGCGATCCTTGGCCGTCAGCGCACGCCCGAGATCGTCAGGCGACCACTTGCCCTCGCCGACCAGCGCCAGCGATCCAACCATCGAGCGGACCTGGGTGTGCAGGAACGAACGCGCCGATGCGCGGACTTCGATCTCCTCGGCTCGGCGGGCGACGTCCAGACGGTCGAGCGTCTTGAGCGGCGATTTGGCCTGGCATTCGGCGGCGCGGAAGGTCGTGAAGTCGTGCCGGCCGACGAGCCGCTGCGCCGCGGCGTGCATCGCGTCGCAATCGAGCGGACGGCCGATGCGCCACGCCCGCGCGCGCGCGAGCGCGAGATCGGCGCGACGGTTGACGATGCGGTAGACATAATGGCGTCGCACCGCCGAGAAGCGGGCGTCGAAATCGGACGACACGATCTCGGCCGAGAGCACCGCGACCGGATGTGGGCGCAGATGTGCGTTGATGGCGTCGCGCACCGTGTCGGTTTCCCACGCCTTGGCGAGGTCGACATGCGCGACCTGTCCGAGAGCATGGACCCCCGCGTCCGTGCGCCCGGCGCCCTGGATCGCCACCGTCTCGCCGGCGAAGCCGGCGATCGCCTCCGTCAGCACACCTTGGACGGAAAGCCCCTTCTCCTGCACCTGCCAGCCGACGAAGGGCGCGCCGTCATATTCGATCACCAGCTTGTAACGCGGCATGCAAGCCTCAGGGCGCGGCGGTCAGCGCAGCTCAGTACCGGCGGCGACCGGCGTGCCGCGCAGAAACTCTTCCGTCTTCATGGCCTGCCGGCCCGCGCGTTGCAATTCGACGATGCGGATGGCGCCGCTCCCGCATGCCACGGTGAGCCGCTGATCGAGCACCGTGCCGGGCGCGCCCGCCCCCTCGGCGCGGGCGGTGCGCAACACCTTGACGCGCGCCCCGGCGATCTCGCACCAGGCGCCCGGAAATGGCGAGAGGCCGCGACAATGGTCGTGGACGGCTGTGGATGGCCGGCTCCAGTCGATACGGGTCTCACTGTTGCCGATCTTGGCCGCGTAGGTGATGCCGTCGCTCTTTTGCGGCGTGAGCACGAGGGCGTCCTTTTCCAGCGCGGCGAGCGCCCGCGCCATCAGGTCGGCGCCGAGCCGCGCCAGGAGGTCGTGCAACTCGCCCGCCGTCATCTCGCCCGTGATCGCCACCGGGTCGGCTAGCGCAACCGGCCCGGTGTCGAGGCCTTTCTCCATCTTCATCACCGTGGCGGCGGTCTCGGCGTCGCCCGCCATGATGGCGCGATTGATCGGCGCGGCCCCGCGCCAGCGCGGCAGGGCCGAGGCATGCAGATTGAAGCAGCCGAGCCGCGGCGCCGCGAGGATCGGCGGCGGCAGGATCAGCCCATAGGCGACGACAACGGCCGCATCGGCCCGATGGGCCGCGAACTCCGCCTGCGCGGCGCCGCTCTTGAGCGTCGCCGGCGTGAGCACCGGGAGCCCGAAGCGCTGCGCCTCGCGCTCGACCGGGCTGGGAACCAGCGCCATGCCGCGCCCGGCGGGCTTGGCGGCACGGGTATAGACCGCCGCCACCTCGTGACCCCGCCCGACGAGCTCGACGAGCGTCGGCACGGCAAAGTCGGGGGTGCCCATGAAGATCAGGCGCAGCGGCATCGGTTTCCTTCGGTGGGGAGCCTGCGGGCGCGCATCGCGCCCCGGCCCTCACGCGTCCTCTTTGGTCCGTTTCGCCGCCTTGGTGAACTTCTTGAGGATGCGGTCGCGCTTGAGCTTGGAAATGCGGTCGATGAACAGCGTGCCGTTGAGATGGTCGATCTCGTGCTGGATGCAGGTCGCGAACAGGCCCTCCGCCTCGGCCTCATGCGCCTTGCCGTCGAGGTCGAGATACTTGATCCGCACCTTGGCGGGGCGTTCGACATCCTCATGGATGTCCGGGATGGAGAGGCAGCCCTCCTCGTAGACCGAGGGCTCGTCCGAGGACCACACGATCTCCGGATTGATGAAGACGCGCGGCTCCTTTTCGCCTTCCTTTTTTGACAGATCCATCGTGACGACCCGCTGGGGCACGCCGACCTGGATGGCCGCGAGCCCGATCCCGGGCGCCGCATACATGGTCTCGAACATGTCCTCGACCAGCGTCCTGGTTTCCGCCGTGATCGTCTTCACCGGCTCGGACTTGAGCCGCAGCCGCTTGTCGGGAAGGGTAAGGATGTCGCGCAGCGCCATGGCGGCCGATGTAATCAGTGCCTTCCCCGGGGTCAACATGTTCGCGCTTCGTTCGCAAGGGCGCGGCGAATCGGGTAGAACGTGGCGGTCAACCGAACCAGGGCGTGACCCGATGACCGAAACCGTGATCCTGCTCGCCGCTCTCGTCGTCCTCCTGCTGGCGGCCGTCGCGGCCCTCGGCTGGCTGGTGCTTCGCCGGCCGCCCGTTACGGTCCGCGATCCCGCGCTCGACGAACTGGCCAGGCTCCAGGCCGAGACGGCCGGCCGCCTGCAGGCCATGGGCGAGGCGCTCACCGGGCGCCAGGCCGAGCTCTCGCGCGTCCTCTCGGAGCGGCTCGACTCGGTGTCGAGCCGCCTCGGCGCTTCGCTCGAGACCACCACCCAGGCGACTGTCGACCGCCTCCGGCACCTGCACGAGCGCCTGGCCGTCATCGATCACGCCCAGAAGAACCTGACCGAGCTGTCAACCCAGGTGACCTCGCTGCGTGACGTCCTCGCCAACAAGCAGGCGCGCGGCGCCTTCGGTCAGGCGAGCATGGAGGCGATCGTCAAGGATCGCCTGCCGAAAGGCTTCTATGAGTTTCAGTACACGCTCACCAACAACACGCGGCCGGATTGCGTGGTCTTTCTGCCCGACAAGCGACCGCTGGTGATCGATGCCAAGTTTCCGCTCGAGGCGGTGACCGCGCTGCGCGACGCCGCCTCCGACGAGGACCGTAAGGTCGCCGCCCAACGCATCCGCCGGGACGTCGCCGAGCACGTGGCGGCCATCGCCGGAAAATATCTCATTCCGGGCGAGACGCAGGAGCTTGCGCTGATGTTCGTTCCGTCGGAATCGGTCTATGCCGAGCTGCACGATGGCTTCGACGACGTGGTGCAGAAGGCATATCGGTCGCGGGTCGTCATCGTGTCCCCGTCGATACTCATGCTGGCCATCCAGGTCATGCAGCAGATCCTCAAGGATGCGCGCATGCGCGAGGCCGCCGACCAGATCCGCACCGAGGTCGGGCGCATGCTGGAGGACGTGGTGCGGCTGCGCGAGCGCGTGCTCAAGCTGCAGCAGCATTTCGGCCAGACGAACGAGGACCTGCGCCAGATCCTGATCTCGTCGGAGAAGGTGGAAAAGCGCGCGTCACGGATCGAGGAGCTCGAATTCGACGGTGAGGACGCGGCCGGCGTGAACGTGATCGCGGCGCCCATGGCGCGCCGGCTCGAAGCAGGAGAATGATGTCGCCCGCCCCGTCGCGCGCCCGCGCCTCCTTCACTGACGCGTTCGCAGTCTATCTGCGCCCGCGTGTGCTCATCGTGCTCTTGCTCGGGTTTTCCTCCGGGCTGCCGCTCGCGCTGTCCGGTTCGACACTCCTGGTCTGGGCGACGGAAAGCGGCGTTGATCTCAAGACCATTGGTCTGTTCGCCGCCATCGGCACGCCTTACACCATCAAGTTCCTGTGGGCGCCGCTGGTCGATGCGCTCGACGTGCCGGTGCTCTCGGCATGGCTCGGCCGCCGCCGCGGCTGGCTCATCTTCTCGCAGCTGATACTGATCGTCGCCATCGCGCTGCTCGGGCTGTGCGACCCTGTCGCTGGGCCCGTCCTGTTCGTGCTGGCCGCGCTCCTGGTCGCGACGGCATCGGCGACGCAGGATATCGTGGTCGACGCGTTCCGGGTCGAGAGCCTGCCCGAAAGCGAGCAGGCGGCCGGGATGGCCTGCTATGTGGCGGCCTATCGCATCGGCATGCTGATCTCGACTGCGGGCGCGCTCTTCCTCGTGACCGCCTTCGAGAGGAGTGGGCTCGGCCGGCATGGCGCCTGGACGGCGGGCTATCTCGTGATGGCCGGCTGCGTGCTTGTCGGAGTCGTGACCACCCTGATCGCGACCGAGCCGGCGAAATCGACGATGGCCAATGCCGACCATGCAGCCCATGCGCGCGAGAACCCGGTGCTGCGGGTCGCGAAGGCGGCCTTCGCGGCTTTTGCCGAGTTTCTCTCCCGCGACGCGGCCGTCGTGGTGCTGCTCTTCGTGGTGCTGTTCAAGTTCACGGATGCGCTCGCCGGCGCCATGACGGTGCCGTTCGTCATCAAGATCGGCTTCTCGCGTGACGAATACGCCCTGATCGTGAAGGGCTGGGGACTGATCGCGACGCTCGCTGGCGGGTTTGCCGGCGGGTTCGTGGCACGCGCCTTTCCGTTGGCGACGAGCCTGTGGATCGGCGGCATCGTTCAGGCGATTGCCAATGTGGCATTCATCTGGCCGGCGACTGTCGGGCCGGACTGGTGGGCCCTCGCGGTCGCGATCTCGACGGAAAACTTCACCAGCGGAATCGGCACGGTGATCTTCGTCGCCTACCTGTCGGCGCTGTGCAACAACCCGCTGCATACCGCGACGCAGTACGCGCTGCTGACCGCGCTCGCGGCGGTGGGTCGTACCTATCTGTCCTTGGGCGCCGGTTTCATCGCGGACGCGGCCGGCTGGCCGTGGTTCTTTTCGATTTGCGCCATCGCCGGAGCGCCGGGCCTTCTGCTGCTGGCGTGGCTGCAGCGGCGCGGGCATTTCGGCGCCATCGAGCCCCGCGGGGAGGCTTCGGCCGAAGCAGCGTAGGGCTCGTCAGATCGACGCAGCCTGGGCGCGCCGATCATGGGCCGCAACGGAATCGTCCGGCGCCTGTAAGCGCTCGGTCATGCCGTAGTCGCGGACAACGCCGGCGATCCTCAGACGATAATCCGCGAAGATGCCGCCGCGGCCCGCCGCCTGCGCCTTGCGATGATCGGCGTTGTTGCGCCAGTTCCGCACCGCGTCCTCGTCGCGCCAGAAGGAGAGCGACAACAGCTTGCGCGGATCGGTCAGGCTCTGGAAGCGCTCGATCGAGATGAACCCGTCGGCCCGCTCGAGCTCGGACCGCAACGCCGCCGCCGTTCCCAGGTAGTCGTCCTTGCGGCCGTCCGTCGGCCAGACCTCGAAGATCACCGCAATCATGCGCAACCCCTTTCGCGCCGCGATCCGCACGCCGCCTCCGGTCAGAATGGCGTGCGGCTGCGGATCGCAGCCGATAGCGTGCCCTCGTCAAGATAGTCGAGCTCGCCGCCGACCGGAACCCCATGCGCGAGCCGGGTGACCGTGACGTTCGCGCCAGCAAGCAGATCGGTGATGTAGTGCGCCGTGGTCTGGCCGTCGACGGTGGCGTTGAGAGCCAGGATCACCTCCCTGACCTCGGCCGCATGCGCGCGCGTCACAAGGGCGTCGATGGTGAGATCCTGTGGGCCGACCCCGTCGAGCGGCGAGAGCGTGCCGCCGAGCACGTGATAGCGCGCGTTGATCGCATGCGCGCGCTCGAGCGCCCACAGGTCGGCCACATCGGCCACCACGACGATGACCGAGGCGTCCCGGCGCGGGTCGCTGCACACCGTGCAGGGATTCTGCGTGTCGATGTTGCCGCAGGTACGGCACACCGCGATCTTGTCGATCGCGGTCTGGATCGCGGCCGCCAGTGGACTCATGAGCTGCTCGCGCTTCTTGATGAGATGCAAGGCAGCGCGCCGTGCCGAGCGCGGCCCGAGCCCGGGCAGACGGGCGAGCAGCTGGATCAACCGCTCGATCTCGGGACCGGCAATGGCGGCGGGCATTGGCGGGACGGCGTCAGAACGAGAGTCCGGGCGGGAGCGGCAGACCGCCGGTCAAGGACTTCATCTTCTCCTGCAGCAGTGCCTCGGCCTTGCGCCGGGCATCCGCATGCGCGGCGACCACGAGGTCCTCGACGATCTCCTTTTCATCCGGCTTCATCAGGGAGGCATCGATATTGATTGCTTTCATCTCGCCCTTTGCCGAGAGACGGACCGCCACCAGTCCGCCGCCGGCAGTGCCCTCCACCTCGATGCGGTCGAGCTCGGCCTGCATCGCCTCCATCTTCGACTTGAGCTCGGCTGCCTGCTTCATCAGGCCCAAAAAGTCCGCCATGGTGTTCGCCTCTGCTTCGCTGCCGTGCTCACGAATCGTCATCAGTATCGTCGGGCCGCAGATGCTCGCCGAACGCCGATGCGTCCTCGTCGATCGGAGGCTCGGGCGGCATCACGTCTCCCTCGGCCGAGGGCGGCGCGGTCTCCTGCGGGCCTTCCCGTACCGCCACGATCTGCGCTCCAGGGAAGCGCGCGAGCACGGCCTTGACCAGCGGATCGGCCTGCACGCCGCGTTCAAGCTCGGCCCGGCGCGCCGCATTCTGCGAGCTCACCGTGGCCTGGCCTTGCTCGCCAGAGATCACCACCATCCAGCGCCGGCCGGTCCACTCGCCGATCCGGCGCGCCAGGTCGCTAACGAGGGTCTTGGAGGCATTGGGCTCGAGCGCGATCTCCAGCTTTCCGGGCTCAAATCGCACCAGACGCACGTCGCGCTCGAGCGCCGTCTTGGCCTGCAGATCGCGCCGCTTCGCCGCCAGAGCGATCAGGTCCTCGAATCGCCCCACCACCACCGGCGCGGGCTCGGTCTCCGCCGTCTGCGCCAGCGCGGCTTGCGCCAGCGGTTCGCGTCGGGCTGGCGCGACCGGCGCCAAGGCAGCACGCGGGGCGCCGCGCGGGCTCTCGCGCGCGCTGTCGCGCGGCGCATCGACGCGTGTCGCACCGCCCGCGGCCTCGCCGTTGCCTGACCGCTGCGTGACAGCCCCGCCGTCGCCGGCCGTGAGCGAGCGGACCACCTCGTCCGGGGTCGGCAGGTCGGCCGAATAGGCGATGCGCACCAGCACCATCTCGGCCGCCGCAATGGGCTTCGGCGCCGATTGCACCTCGGGCAGCCCGCGAAACAGCATCTGCCAGGTGCGCGACAGCAC